>Ga0310811_10004146_pt1 | contig 18241 bp, 11 predicted proteins | sample YCmetagenome_FD_207642 | JGI IMG/M metagenome (GOLD analysis project Ga0310811, IMG submission 207642) | Soil microbial communities from experimental microcosm in Duke University, North Carolina, United States - YC | ecosystem: Engineered > Artificial ecosystem > Soil microcosm > Unclassified ...
GGCGCGCTCCCCGGGTACTACGGCGACTGGGCGATCTGGCGGGACGCGCCGGAGGACCAGGTGCGCGCCCGGCTCGACGCGGGCGACCCTTACGTCGTCCGCTTCCGCTCCCCCGGCATCGGCGGCGCGCGAGTCAGCTTCAACGACGTGATCAGGGGCGAGATCAGCTCCGACGACAACCGCAACGACGTGGTCATCCTCAAGCGCAGCGACGCCGAACTGCGGCTGCCCACCTATCACTTCGCGCATGCCGTCGACGACCACCTGATGGGGGTCACCCTCGTGGTCCGCGGCGAGGAGTGGATCTCCTCGGTGCCGCTGCACCATCAGCTCTTCGACGCGCTCGGCTTCGCCCGGCTCCCTTACGCCCACGTGGCCCCGCTGATGAAGCAGGACGGCGGCTCCCGCCGCAAGCTCTCCAAGCGGAAGGACCCGGAGGCCAGCGTCGGCTACTACCTGGAGCAGGGCTTCCCCGCCGAGGCGGTCCTGTACTACCTGCGCGGCCTCGCCAACGGCCGGCTCGCGGAAATGCCCCTGCCAGCAGCGCTCGCGGAGCCGCTGAAGCTTTCCGAGTTCGGCGTCGCGGGGCCGTTGCTCGACATGGTCAAGCTGGAGGACGTAAGCGCTGACTACGTCGCGACGGTGCCGGGCCTGGAGATCTACGACCGGGTGCTGCCCTGGACGCAGGAGTACGACAAGGACCTCGCCACCGTGCTGGCCGCCGAGCGCGACCAGGCCCTGCGGGCCCTTGACGTCGAGCGGGTGGACACTGAGAAGCCGCGCAAGGACCTGCGCAAGTGGGCGGACTTCCGCCCGGTGTACGGGTTCTTCTTCCCCGAGGTATTCGAGCTGGTCACCGACCCGGCCGACGGGCGCTTCAACGCCCTCGCCCCGGACATGGTCCGCGCGATGGCCGCCGGCTTCGCCGCCGGGTACACCGAGCCTGGGCCCGACGTGGCATGGTTCGACCAGATCCGTAACCTGGCCGGCGACCTCGGCTTCGCGCTGCGGCAGAAGGACTACAAGAAGAACCCCGATGCTTACCCGGGCTCGATCGCCGACGCGGCGGGCGTGATCCGGGTGCTGATCACGGGCTCCCGCCAGTCTCCGGACCTGGAGCAGACCTGCGCAGCCCTGGGCCGCGAAGAGGTTCTCCGCCGGGTTACTGCCTTGTCCTGAGAAGGCGCAGCGTTAAGGCCACCACAAGAGCCAGCACCCGTTCTGAAGCCCCTCGGTTTTACTCTGACTTTGGTCTTGGGTTTTGACCTTGATTTTGACTTTGGCGTTCAAGCATGTGTTCGAGCGAAGAGGGGCGCCGAGGGGATTGGCCCGCGAGCTTCCGCAGGAGCTCGCGGGTAATCTCCTCGAACGAAAACTACATCTGGACTGGTTCCGCTGCCCCAGTCGCCGCATCGGTGACCAGGGGGAGGCGGGCCGGCCAGGTGGTCAGGTACTCGTCTAGCGGGTCCAGCTTGAGCGGCGACTGCCGGTCGAGCCGGTCGGCCGCCAGGGTGGCCAGGTCGATCAGCCGCTGGGCGCTGCGGGCGCTGGTGAACTTGCCGGCGTAGGCCGCCGCGACCGCGCTGCGCTCCGCGCGGTTGGCCAGGACCTCTTCGATCCGCAGTAGCCACTCGGCTGCCGGGGTGTCCGGGGCGACCAGGAAACGGTCGTCTGGCGTGGCCTCGGGGACGCCGCCGATCGCGGAGGCGAGGATCGGGACGCCGAGCGCCTCGTACTCCAGCGCAGCCACGCAGAACGTCTCGATGAAGCCGGGGATGACCTTCGTCGGGAAGGCCCCGACCTCCGTGGTCGCGCGCAGGCACTGGGCGTCATGCGAACTGATGTTGCGGAGCACGGTGAGGTTGGGCATCGCCTGCGACTGCTCGGCGAGCCTTTCGCCCAGGGAGCCCGTCCCCGCGATGACGAACTCCAGTTCGGGCCGGGTCGCGGCCGCGATGTCCGCGGCCGCCAGGAGGGTTTCGAGGCCCTTCTCCTCCTCGAGGCGGCCCAGGGTCGAGATCAGGACCGAGTCCTGGCGCAGCCCGGAGCGGTGGCGGAACTCCCTGAGTTGTTCCGGGTCCGGCTGCGCGTACGCGGCCGGCGGCAGGCCCGGGTAGCGCAGCACGATCGACTCGGCGATCGCGTCGGCCAGTCGCGCCCCGCCGATGGCCTCGGCGCCGGCCAGGAAGCGCTGCGCCGTGTAGTGGGACACGGTCGCGAGGACATCGCCGCGCATAACGTCGCCGAACAGCGGGGCCGCAGAGCCGTCTGAGATGTGCTCGCAGACCGATTCGAGGACGTCGCTGCCTTCAATGCTGTGGATAACTATTGGCCGGCGGCCGAGCAGCGCAAGTGCGTCGGCGACCCTATTGACGATCGCCGCGTGCGGATCGATGTAATAAGTGTTTATGACGTCGATATCGTTTTCCACGGCGACCCGAAAAAGCTCGGCCGCGACCGCCCGTAGGAGATGTCCGTCCGGCACTCGGCGATTTCCGCGGACCTCTTTAACGTGATGGACCCGGACCCCAGCGCCGGCGTCATCCTCGGGATCCGAGGACACGCCGCAGTACGTTACCTGGTGCTGCTCGACCCCCGTGAGCACGGCGAGCGCTGTATTGTTCCATAGCGCCTGCTTGGCATGCCCTGACCGATATGGCGGGTACTTGCTGAGCGTGGCGAATCGGAGATTCTTATTCATAGACGTCATCCGGGTGCTAAGGGTAATGGCCTGGAATGGTGTTGCTTGCGATAGCAAGAGACCCCATGATGGGGCACGCGCGAGCTAATGTCAATCGGCCGAAAAACCGACACGCCGGGTACCGCGCAGCGGACCCGTCAGACCGAGGTATGTCCGCCGAAGATCTTGGTTATACAGGTCGCGCCGCCGCCAGCGCACCAGCCTCGCGAGCCCTTCATCTACTGTTTACTTGCGGCGCTAATTGATGCCGCGAGGCCGTCATGACGGCCTGACGTAGCCGGAATGCGGAACCGTGTGCGGCTGTTGATCAACCCGTGGCCACCCTGATAGTGCCCCGGAACGGCCTGGGCAGTCGGCGCGGCACGGCACGATAGATAACGTCATGACCACGCTTACCGAGCTTCTCCCCCCGCCTTCTGACGATCCGCCAGATCCGGACGTCATCTTCAGCGCCTTTGCCGACTGGGCGAAGGACCAGGGCCTCAGCCTCTATCCGCACCAGGAAGAGGCGATCCTTGAGGTCGTCATGGGGTCAAACGTGATCCTGTCGACCCCGACCGGCTCCGGCAAGTCCCTGGTCGCGACCGGCGCGCACTTCACCGCGCTCGCCAACGGTCAGCGCAGCTATTACACCGCGCCTATCAAGGCCCTGGTCAGCGAGAAGTTCTTCGCGTTGTGCGAGATCTTCGGGCCGGCGAACGTCGGCATGATGACCGGCGACGCGTCCGTCAACCCGAAGGCACCGATCATCTGCTGCACCGCTGAGGTGCTGGCCTCGATCGCGCTGCGCGACGGCGCGGACGCAGATGTCGGCCAGGTCGTCATGGACGAGTTCCACTACTACGCTGACCCGGACCGCGGCTGGGCCTGGCAGGTGCCGCTCATTGAGTTGCCCAAGGCGCAGTTCGTCCTCATGTCGGCCACCCTGGGCGACGTCACGCGGTTCCAGGAAGACCTGACCCGCCGGACCGGCTGGCCGACCGCCGTTGTCAAGAACGCCGAGCGCCCGGTCCCGCTGATCTTCGCGTTCAGCCTCGAGCCGCTGCACGAGACGCTGAACGAGCTGCTCACCACCAACCAGGCGCCGATCTACGTCGTGCACTTCACCCAGGCCGCCGCGCTTGAGCAGGCTCAGGCCCTCATGTCGACGAATATGTGCACACGGCAGGAAAAAGACGCTATTGCGGAAATGATAGGGAATTTCCGCTTCGCGTCGGGTTTCGGGAAGACGCTTTCCCGCCTGATAAGGCACGGCATCGGCGTCCATCACGCTGGCATGCTGCCCAAGTACCGCAGGCTCGTCGAGACCCTGGCGCAGGCCGGCCTGCTCAAGGTCATCTGCGGCACCGACACGCTCGGCGTCGGCATCAACGTCCCGATCCGCACCGTCGTCTTCACGGCCCTGTCCAAGTTCGACGGCAAGAAGACGCGGCTCCTCCAGGCCCGTGAGTTCCACCAGATCGCCGGCCGCGCCGGGCGGGCGGGCTTCGACACGGCGGGCCGCGTCGTGGTGCAGGCGCCCGAGCATGTGATCGATAACGAGAAGTCCTACGCCAAGGCCCTCGCCAAGACCGGCGGCGACGCCGCGCTGGCCCGCCGGCGGGTCGTCAAGAAGAAGCCGCCCGAGGGGACGATCTCCTGGGGCAAGCCCACCTTCGAGCGGCTGGTCGCCGCCGAGCCTGAGCCGCTCACCAGCAGCTTCACGGTCACGCACGCGATGGTGCTCAACGTCATCGACCGGCCGGGCAACGCCTACCTGGCGATGAAGCACCTGCTCACCGACAACCACGAAGACCGGGCTAAGCAGCGTAAGCACATTCACCGCGCGATCGAGATCTACCGCGCGCTGCTCGCCGGCGGCGTGGTGGAGCGCCTGGCGGAGCCAGACGAGAAGGGCCGGTACGTCCGGCTCACGGTCGACCTGCAGTACGACTTCGCACTCAACCAGCCGCTGTCCCCGTTCGCCCTGGCCGCCATCGAACTGCTCGACAAGAACGCGGACACCTACGCGCTCGACGTGCTGTCCGTCATCGAGTCCACGCTCGACGACCCGCGGCAGATCCTTTCCGCCCAGCAGTTCCGCGCCCGCGGCGAGGCCGTCGCGGCGATGAAGGCCGACGGGGTCGAGTACGAGGCCCGGATGGAACTGCTTGAGGACGTCACCTGGCCCAAGCCCCTAGAGGATGTCCTCGACGCGGCCTACGAGATCTACCGGCGCGGCCACCCGTGGGTCGGCGACTACATGGTCTCCCCCAAGGCCGTCGTGCGCGACATGTACGAACGCGCCATGACGTTCCCCGAGTACGTCCAGTTCTACGGCCTGTCCCGGTCCGAGGGCATCGTCCTGCGGTACCTGGCCGACGCCTACAAGGCCCTGCGGCAGACCGTCCCTGACGAGGCTAAGAGCGAGGAGCTCACCGACCTGATCGAGTGGCTCGGCGAGCTCATCCGCCAGGTCGACTCCTCGCTGGTCGACGAGTGGGAGAAGCTCACCAACCCCGACCCGGAGTCCGGGGGTGGCGGCACAGCGCTGCAGGCAAAGCCGAAGACGCTGACGAGCAACGTACGGGCCTTCCGCGTGCTGGTGCGCAACGCGCTCTTCCGGCGGGTCACGCTCGCGGCTCTGCGGCACTATGGCGAACTCGGCGCCCTCGACGTGGCCGACGGCTGGAACGCCGCCGCCTGGGAGGAAGCCATCGAGGAGTACTACGAGGTCCACGACGACCTCGGCACCGGCCCCGACGCCCGCGGCCCGGCGATGCTGATCATCGAGGAAGGCAAGACCGCCTGGACGGTCCGCCAGATCTTCGACGACCCGGCGGGCGACCACGACTGGGGCATCTCCGCCACGGTCGACCTGGCCGCCTCCGACGAGGAAGGCACCGCCGTCGTCCACATCACGAACGTGGGCCAGCTCTAACGGCTTGAGCTTGAAGACCAAAGTCAAAGACCAAGATCAAAGTCCAAAACCTACAGGCGTGCGGCGCGGGCCACCGGAGGGATTACCCGGAACCTCCTCAGGAAGGTTCCGGGCCTAATCCCTCCGGCGTCCGCGCTGCTCGAACGCGTGCTTGAGCGCCAAAAAGGTCAAGATCAAGATCAACCCCGAGCTGGGCGCTCAGAACGGGTTCGTGCTTCGCCTGACCGGATAATGCGTTGCCGCTGAGGTGATGGCAGACGGTACGTTGGGCTCCTGATGGAGACCGATGTGGTAGCCCGGCTGCGCGCGGCCGGGTGCGTATTCGCTGAGGACGAGGCAAGCATCCTGCTAAGCGCCGCGCGTACGCGCGAGGAGCTTGAGGCGATGGTCGAGCGGCGGGCTGGCGGTGAGCCGCTTGAGTACGTCGTCGGGTGGGCTGAGTTCTGCGGACTACGGGTTTTCGTGGACCCAGGGGTGTTCGTGCCGCGGCTGCGCAGCGAGTTCCTCGTTTCCGTTGCGCTTGACCTGGCTGGCGCGCGGGAGGCTGCCGAGAGACTGGTGATCGTCGACCTGTGCTGCGGGACCGGGGCGCTCGGGCTTGCGGTCGCGGCCGGGGTCGGTGCCGGCGAACTGCACGCGGCCGACCTCGACCCGGCGGCGGTCGCGTGCGCGCGGCGGAACGTCGAGCCCGCTGGCGGGCAGGTCTATGAGGGCGATCTGTTTGACGCGCTGCCCCCGGGCTTGCGGGGACGGATCGACGTGCTGATCTGCAATGCGCCCTATGTGCCGACGACGGAGATCGCGTTCATGCCCGCCGAGGCGCGCGAGCACGAGGCGCTGCTGGCCTTGGACGGCGGCGCCGACGGGCTGGCGATCCTGCGGCGGGCTGCGGCTTCCGCTGGCGAGTGGCTGGCGCCCGGTGGCGTGCTGCTAGTGGAGACCAGCGAGCGGCAGGCACCGTCGATGGCCGGCGTGATGTCGGCCGCTGGGCTTGACGCGCGCATCCACTCAGACGACGACTCCGGTGCCACAGTAGTCACAGGCGTTTCAGCCTTGCAGCGCCGATCGCGCGCCGACGATCGTCTTAGGGCCAGTTAGCGTTGTCTGGCCGACCGGTTTGGGGGGTACGTGGAACGCTAAGTGGCCCTAAGCCGCCGTAGGCCCGGGGCGCGGGTGCGGGCGGCCGGGAAGCGATAGGTTGCTTGGCATGGCGGTTAAGGTCAGCGTTGTGCAGCGGCGGCGGCGGTTGGTGGAACGGCAGCTTCTTGGGACGCCTGTTGCCACCGTGAACGAGGTCGTCTCGGCGATCGTGGCCCTGCATGCGACCGATCCGGTGACGGTGTACCTCTCGGCGTGGGCGCGGTCCCGGTGCGCGGTCGCGGATATGGACGCGGCGCTGTACGAATCGCGCGGCGTAGTGCGGATGCTGGGGATGCGGCGGACGGTGTTCGTGGTGCCAGCCGGGCTGGCGGGCGTGGTGCAGGCGGCCTGCACCGATGACGTCGCGGCACGGATACGACGGCAACTGGTGAAGGACCTGGCAGGCGGCGGGATCGGGGACGGGGACGCGGGAGGGTGGCTGCGCTCCCTGGAGGACTCGGTACTGCGTGCGCTGGCCGCGCGGGGCGGCGGGGCGACGGGGGCGCAGTTGTCTACGGATGAGCCGCTGCTGCGAACGCAGCTGACCTACGCGCCGGGCAAATCCTACGGCGGGGCCGCCAATGTCACGTCGCGGGTCCTCATTCTGATGGCGGCGGAAGGCCGCATGATCCGCGGGCACCGGCGCGGCGGCTGGTCATCAGGTCAGTTCGAGTGGTTCCTGCCTGAGGCATGGCTGCACCACGCCGAGAATGCGGGCGACACCGAAGCCAGCATAAGCGCGGGCCTCAACGCGGGCCTCAACACGGGCCTCAGCGCCAACCTCGAGGCAGGGGCGGCGCGGGTGGAACTGGCGCGGCAGTGGCTGGGTGCGTTCGGGCCAGCCTTCGTGAAAGACCTGCAGTGGTGGGCGGGCTGGACCGGAGCGCAGACCAAGGCGGCGCTCGCTGCGCTGCCGGTGGTCGAAGTCGACCTCGACGGGCAGCCTGGGATAGCGCTCGCGGACGACCTCTCGTTTGCCGCCCCCTCCGCCCCGCCGCCCGTGGCCACGCTGCTGCCAGGGCTCGACCCTGCGCCGATGGGGTGGCAGGCGCGCGAGTGGTACCTCGGGCCGCACGCGCCGACGCTCTTCGACCGGACTGGCAACATCGGGCCAACGGTGTGGTGGGAGGGACGCGTGGTCGGCGGGTGGGCGCAGCGCCCCTCGGGCGAGGTGGTATGCCGGCTGCTCGAGGACATCGGCGCGGACGGCACGGCAGCCGTGACCGCTGAGGCTGCCGCCCTGGAGGCGTGGCTGGGCCCAGCCCGGGTCACGCCCCGCTTCCGCACCCCGCTGGAGCGCGAATTGTCCGCTTAGCGGAGTTGCCAGGTGGGGCCGCTGCCGGTGTCCGTGACCTGGACGCCTAGAGCGTCTAGCTCGTCGCGGATTTCGTCGGCGCGGGCCCAGTTCTTTTCCTTGCGGGCCTGGGTGCGCTCGGCGATCAGGCGCTCGATCGTCGCGAGTTCCTCCGGGGAGAGGTCGGCCGTCGGGCGGCGCTGGTCCACCTCGGCCGGTTCCAGGTCGTCGAAGCGCAGGCCGAGCAGGGCGTCGGCCGCACCCACCACGACCTTGAGGCCGTCCGGGGTGATGTCCGGGTCGCGGAGCGCGTCCTGCAGCGTGGCCAGCAGCTTCGGGGTCGCGAGGTCGTTAGCTATCGCGGCGTCGATCGCCTCGATGTAGGCGAGCGCGGTCTCGTCATAAGTGGCACCGCGAGCCGCCGCGTCGCCGCCGATCGCGGCGCCAGTCGCGTCGACCGGGATCCCCAGCAGCGAAACGGCGGCGGCGAGCGTGTCCACCCGCGGGAACGGGCGGAGCGGTGCGACCCGGGCGACGAGGCGGCGCAGGGTCGCCTGTGCGGCGTCCATCGCGGCGGTCGTGAAGTCGAGCTGGCTGCGGTAGTGGCCGCCGAGCAGGAACAGCCGGTAGGCCATCGGGTGGTAGCCCGATTCGACCAGGTCGGCCAGGCGCAGTGTGTGGCCTGCGGACTTGGCGATCTTCTGGGCGTCCAGCAGGATGAACTCGTTGTGCAGCCAGTACCGCACCCACGGCTGGCCGTCGTCCAGGTACGCCTCGCTCTGGGCGATCTCGTTGACGTGGTGCAGTTCGCGGTGGTCAATGCCGCCGGTGTGGATGTCGAAGTGGTCGCCGAGCAGCGTCATCGACATCACCGAGCATTCAAGGTGCCAGCCCGGCGCGCCCCAGCCCCACGGGGAGTTCCAGCGCATGATGCGCCGGACTCCTGGCTCTTCGGCCCGCCACAGGGCGAAGTCCGACTTGTGCTTCCGGCCCTCGACGATCTCGACCCGGTTGCCCTCGCGCTGCCCCTCGATGTCCATCATGGCCAGGGTGCCGTACCCCGGCGACTTGGACGTGTCGAAGTACAGGCCAGACGGGAGCTGGTAGGTGTAGCCCTTGTCTTCCAGCCGCTTCGCGAACTCGATCATCTGTTCCACGTAGGTGCTGGCCCGCGGGTACACGTCAGCCGACTGAACGTTCAGCGCGGCCAGGGCGTCCAGCCAGTCCTGCGTGTAGAACTCCGCGATCTCCTCGACTGACCGGCGTTCCTTCACCGCGGCGACCTCGAGCTTGTCCTCGCCGGTGTCGGAGTCGGCGACGGCGTGCCCGACATCGGTGATGTTGACGACGTGCCGCGCCGGAATGCCCTTCCAGCGCAGCGCGCGGCGCAGCGTGTCGGCGAACACGTAGGGCCGCATGTTGCCCAGGTGCTGGTAGGAGTAGACCGTAGGCCCGCAGCTGTACAGGCCCACGACATCGGCGGACGGCGCGAAGTTCTCGATCCGCCGTCCGAGCGAGTTGAAGAGCCTGAGCTGATGACCTGTCACCCTAGCCAGCATAGTGGGGCGCCATGGCAGCAAGGGCGCACCCGAAGCTGTTCGGGCTTTCCGGCGGCGCGTTACGCGTAGAGCTCGTCGATCTCCTTGGCGTAGCGGTCGATGATGACCCGGCGGCGACGCTTCATCGAGGGGGTCAGCTCACCCGACTGCGTGGTCCACTCGGCGGGCAGCAGCGCGAACTTCCGTACCTGCTCCGGCCTGGACAGGTGCGCGTTCGCTGCCGCGACGCCCCGCTCCACCTCGGCGAGCACCTCCGGGTCCGCCGCGAGGTCCGCCAGCGATTCGAATTCGATCTGCTGCGCCCGCGCCCACGCCGGTGCCGTTTCCGGGTCGAGCACGAGAAGCGCGGTCACGAAGTTGCGCCGGTCGCCGATCGCGCAGGCCTGCCCGATCAGCGGGTGCCGCTGCAACTCGTACTCCACCAGGGCCGGCGAGATGTTCTTGCCGCCGGAGGTAATGATGAGCTCCTTCTTCCTGTCGATGATCTTCAGGAAGCCGGCGTCGTCGAACTCGCCGATATCGCCGGTGTGCATCCAGCCGTTGGCGTCGATCGTCGCCATCGTCAGTTCCGGGTCCTTGTAGTAGCCGGCCATCACCAGCGGCCCGCGCACCAGCACCTCGCCGTCGTCGGCGATCCGTATCTCCACGCCAGGGAACGGCCGCCCGACCGCGCCGGACCTGGCAGTGTCCGGAGAGGCCAGCGTCGCGGCGTTGGACAGCTCGCTCATCCCCCAGCCTTCGGTGAGCGGCACACCGAGGGCACGGAAGAAGTCGACGATCTCCGGGTCGATCGGGGCCGAGCCGGTCGCGGCGTACAAGCACCGGTCCAGGCCGATCCTGGTGAGCACCGCCTGCTTAGCCGCATCGGGCAGCGCGCGCACCGCTGCGGGCGAGACGTCGGGCAGCGCGCCGCGGAGCGCGGCGTGCAGCTTCTCCCAGACCCGGGGGATGCCCATCATGAAGGTCGGGTGAACCTGGGCCGCGATCTCGAAGAGGCGCAGGTGATCCGGGCAGTAGGCCAGCGTGACCGGGTGCGAGGCCGGCCCCCAGTGGTCCAGCATGCGCCCGGTGACGTGCGCCATGGGGAGGTAGGAAACGATCGTGGTGACTTCACCCTCGGCCAGCTGCGCCTCAAGGTGGTGCACCCGCTCCGACGCCGCCTGCTCATAGCGGACGTTCCGGTGGGTGATCATGACGGCCTTGGAGTGGCCGGTAGTACCCGAGGTGTAGATCAGGGTCGCCAGGTTGTCCGGTGTCACCTGGCGCCAGGACCGTTCGAACGCGGCGGGGTCGCGCTCCGCTGCGGCGCGGCCGAGGTCGAGCAGCGCCTGCCAGGTCAGCACCTGCGTCTCATCCGGCTGGTCCACTGCGCTCGCTGGAAGGTCACCGAGGACGACGAGCGCACGGAGCTGCGGCACCTTGGCCCGGATCGAGTCGAGGACGGGGAGGAACTCGGGCTCGACGAGCATCACCGTCGCCTCGCAGTGGGCGATGAGGTCGGCGGCCTGATCCGCGGCGATCGTGGGGTAGATGAAGACCGGGACGCCACGGGCGTGCATGACCGCGTAGTCGGCGATCGTCGCCTCGGAGCGGTTGCGCGACCAGACCGTCGCGAACTCACCGGGGCGGAAGCCAACTGCGGCTAGGCCGAGGGTCGCGTTCCTGACCTGGTCGTAGACCTGCTGGTAGGTGAGCGACTGCCATTCTCCGCCGGCTAGCCACTTGTGCGCGACGACATCGGGGACCTGCGCCACCATATCGGCGTAGGCGGTGAGCAAGGTTGAGCCCGCGATCTCGTGCTCGATGTCGGATCGCACGGCGGCCACGTCTTCGGGAACGCCCGACCAGTCACTTGAGGTCATGGCGAACATTGTTACCGGTAGGTCGCCCGCTGACCAGAGGCTAGCCGCGACCGGCCAGTCGCTCGTACAGCGCTGTTGTTTCCGCTGCCGGGGGAACGCCTACCCGCTGATCGAGCATGGCCGTGAGCTCCGCATAGTGCCGGACCGCACGGGCGCGCTCCCCCGACTGGGCCCAGCAGGTCATCAGGTCGCGGTGCGCTGACTCGTTCAGCGGCTCGTGCTCGACCGCGCGGCGGAACGCGGTGACCGCCGCCTGGTAATTCCCCGCCGCCATGTGCATCCGTCCGGTCGCGAGGAGCGCCGTCTCGAACCGGCGGCGCAACTCGTCGCGGCGCGCGTGCACCCATTCGCCGGTGGTCATCCCGGCGAGGAAGTCGCCGCCGTACGCGGCGATCGCGCGCCGCAGGTCGGGCAGCCCGGCGCTGGCCGGGCGGGCCTGGCCGGCGGCGGCGAGCGATGACTCGAAGGTGTCGACGTCGCAGTCGAACGCCCGGTCCCGGTTGACCGAGTAATGACCGGCGGTGTAGACGACCCAGTCATGGTCGCCCAGCGCGCGGCGCACCTCCCGCAGCGCGGTGTGCAGCGCGTTGCCCAGCTGCTGGCGGCCAAGCTCCGGCCACAGCGCCGCCCCCACCTGCTCCCGGGTGAGCGGCGCCGACGTGATCAGCAGGAACAGCAGTTCACGGGGCTTGGCGTACCCCCAGTCGGCGGCGGTCAGCGCGATGCCGCCGAGTTCCACCGCCGCCGCGCCAAGCGCGCGGACGCGCAGCGGCCCCGACGGCCGGTCACCGGCTGCCCTCCGCGCCCGCTTAGCGGTCGCCGCGGGAACTGATGCGGGCACCGGGTCCGGCATGATCGCGCTCGCGCCCGTCAGCGGTGAGGTGAGGGGCAATGGCGGCGGTGGGGCGGGCAGGATCGGGGTCGCGCCGGTCAACGGCGAGACGGTCGAAGCAGGGCGGTCTTGAGTGCCTTCGGCGTCGGTCACTGAGGAATCCATGACAATTCATTCCTCCCCCGGAGCGTCCCCCTGTTAATCCCCCACACCCTTACCCAATCCCCCGGTTAATCCCCCAGCGTTCAGAGGCAACGCTGAACCGGTTCCAGCGCGGGCCCGTTCGCTTGAACGTACGGGATGCCGCATCCGGCAAAACCGTACCGGACGCCACGGACTGGGACACCAAGGAGGAAAGTCCAATGAGGAAGTTCAATCACCGGAGGACGCGGATCACTGCTGCGGCGGTCACCGTGGGGGCGATCGTCACGGCTGGCGCACTGGCTGCCGCCGGGACCGCGCAGGCCGCGCCGGCCCACGGCGGCGAGCACATTGTGACCACGCACGTGTGGCTGGGCGGGATGCCGGAAGGCACGGTCACCCTCGGCCGTGACGAGTTCGGCACCGTTGACGCCACGGTGAGCGTCCTCGGGCTGACACCGGGCTCGTCCCACGCGGTTGAGCTGGTGAATGACGACGGCCAGAAGGTCGCTTCCTTCGGGACGCTGACCGCGAACGGCGTGGGTCAGGCCACAGCCACCCTGGACAGCCGGATCAGGCACCTGGCGGACGACTCCCGCGTTGTGATCCGCAACGGCACGGATGGCGGCCCAGTCTCGTCCGAGCCGATCGCGCGCACGCACGGGATCGACGGTTTCGACACCTACTGGCTGGTTCCGGTCGAGGAGAGCGCGGACGGCACGCACTTCGCTGTCCCGTATGGGCAGGCCACGATCACCTACAACCCGTTCGTGCGGACGATCTCGGTCACGGTGAACGCCAGCGGGCTCACCCCCGGCGCGCACGCCGCGCACATCCACGTCGGCAGCTGCGCAGCACAGGGGCCCGTGCAGTACATGCTGATGGACTTCGTCGCCAACGGCCACGGCCGGATCGTCGACGAGACCCGGACCGTCACGAACGTGACGACCCCGCTGCCCGCCAGCGGCTGGTACCTGAACCTGCACCAGGGCAGCGGCAACAACATCCTGGACGCCGCGGGCAACCCGACCATCAACTTCCGTCCGCTGCTCTGCGGCAACATCATCCGCTAGAGGGGATAGCGGGCAGGCAGGGGACCCTGCCCGCGTCCGCGGGAACCCGCCCCGGCTATCCGCCGGCTGGGGCGGGTTCCCGCTTTCCTGTCGTCGGGCTAGTCGCCCGCGCTCCGATTTCATGAAATATCCGGGAATGTCGTGGCGCGCCAGCGCCCGACATTCCCGGATGCTGGCCGGCTGATGGCGGAGGGACTGTGCGTGTGGCACGCAAGGCCAGAACGGAGATGTGCCTGCGTGTCGCAAGGCCGATAGAAGTGCGCGTGTGTGCCACAGGGACAAAACGTTTTGGCCTTGTGCGCCACATGGTCAAATTGGCGGCTGGGCCAGGAACGGGTCGCATGGCCGCCGGGCTTAACGGGAGTGGTCTAGGGAGGGACTGGTATGTGAAACATGCTTCCGTTATGGGCGGCGATGTCGTTGATCTTGACTTTAATGTCATGATTCGGGCGAAGGCTGCCGCGCAGGGGAGGTCTGCCGATGTGGGAACGGCTGGAGCGCAGGGGGATCGAGCGGCGAGGGCTGGTGCACGGACCCGGGGAACGGCCGCGGCCTGACCTGCCGGCCGGGAGCGACCTGCTGCCCGAGATCAAGCACATCGTCGTGCTGATGATGGAGAACCACTCCTACGACAACTACCTGGGCATGCTCGCGGGGCGCGGCGACGGGCTGCCAGTGGACGAGGCCGGGGTGCCGACCGCCCAGAACACGCTGCCCAACGGGCAGCAGGTCCCCGCGCACCACCTGAAGTCCACCGTCCAGGTCAGCGGCAACCCGTCGCAGACATGGAACGCTAGCCACATCTCATTCGCCGACGGCACGTGCAGCGGGTTCGCCACGTCGGTGTGGCAGACCGTGCCAGGCGGGGATCCCGCGGTCCCCATGGGGTACTGGACCGCCGCCGAGCTGCCGTTCTATTACGAGCTCGCGCGGACCTTCCCGGTGGCGGACCGCTGGTTCTGCTCCTGCCTGGGGCCCACCTTCCCCAACCGGCGGTTCCTCATCAGCGGCACCGCGCACGGGCTGATCGATGACCTGCCATGGGACCTGGTGGACTACCCGCCCGCGGGAACGATCTTCGACACGCTGACCAGGCACGGCATCTCCTGGGTGAACTATCACAACGTGCACCCGGCGCTCGCCGTGTTCAAGCGGCTCCTCGGCGGTTCCGGCCTGGCGTTTTTCCGCCGGATCGCCTCGGTTGGCCGGTGGCTGCCGCTCGTGGTGAACGCGGTACGCGGCAACAAGTCGTACACCGCCGACCTGTACCCGCTCGGGCTCGCGGGCGCGGTGCGGCACCTGCGGAGCACCCAGCAGTTCTTCGCTGACGCGGCCGCTGGTTCGCTGCCCGCGGTGTCGCTCATCGACCCGGACTTCGGGCTGTACTCCGAAGAGAACCCGCAAGACATCGCGGAGGGCGAAGCATTCGCTAGCGCGGTGGTCAACGCGGTCATGCACGGGCCGGCGTGGTCGTCGACGCTGTTGATTTGGACTTACGACGAGCACGGCGGCTACTACGACCACGTGCCGCCGCCCGCCGCGGTCGCACCCGACGACGTGCCCGCGCGGAACTGGCAGCTTGCCACGCCCTGGGTGCGGTGGCTGATCGGCTTCCTCGCGCCCAAGCAGCTCGCGCGGCTCGCCAACGTGGATACCGGGCCGGCGTCCTATGACCAGTACGGCTTCCGGGTCCCAGCGGTGATCGTGTCCCCGTACGCCCGGCCGGACTTCGTGCTGCACGACGAGCTCGACCACACCTCGGTGCTCAAGCTGATCGAGGAGAAGTGGAACCTCCCGCCGCTGACCCAGCGGGACGCGGCCGCCGTGTCGCCGCTCGGTGCACTCGACCTTAAGTCGCCGCCCGCCTTCAGCGAACCGCCGTCGCTGGCGGCGCCGAAGGCAGGCGGCTTCACCCCCATGACTAGGCGAGCAAGAATTCTGCGCAGCGCTCGCCGATCATGATGCTCGGCGCGTTCGTGTTGCCTGAGGTGACCGAAGGCATGATCGAGGCGTCGGCGACCCGGAGGCCGTCGACGCCGTAGACCCTGAGGTCCGCCGGGTTGACGACCGCCATGTTGTCGATGCCCATCTTGCACGTGCCGACCTGGTGGTGGTACGTGATTAGGTTCCGCATGCCGTACTCGAGGAGCTCGGCGTCCGTGCGGACGTCGGGGCCAGGGGCGATCTCGCGGGCGCGGAACTCCTGCAGCGCCTTCGCCTCGCCGACCTCGCGGGACAGCTTGAGGCTCGCGAGCAGCGCGCGCACGTCCGCCTTCTCTTCGAGGTAGTGCGGGTCGAGCACCGGGTGCTCGGTCGGGTCCGTGGACTTGAGCCACATCCGGCCCCTGCTCAGCGGGCGGATGATGCCGGCCACGATCGCGTAGCCGTCGCCGTAGGCGAGCTGCGGGTAGCCCTCGACCGGCATCGGGAAGTGCGACATCAGCGGCTGGAGGTCGGGGGCGGTCATGCCCGGGTCGCTCTTCGCGAAGAAGTGCGCCTCCAGGTTGTTGGCCTTGCCCTCAGGGATCTTCCGCGCCGACTCGTACAGGAGGGTCGCCAGGGCATGGTCGTGCAGGTTGGCGCCAACGCCTGCCAGGTCGGCGCGGACCCCGATGCCGAGCGGCTTGAGGTCGTCGGCCGGGCCGATCCCGGACAGTAGCAGCAGCTGGGCGGAGCCGATCACGCCGCCGGAAACGATGACATCGCCGGCGCAGCGCAGCTCGGTACCGGCCCGCTCAGGGAGCACCGGGTGAGGTGCGGTATCCGTCGGGTCGGTCCGGTGCTGGTAGACGAAGCCCGGCTGCAGCAGGCTCACTCCGGCCACGCGGCCGCTGCCGTTGAAAACCAGGCTCTTGACCTGCGCGTTCGTGATGACGGTGAGCAGCGGGCTGTCCACGATCGGCTCGATGAACGCCGTCCACGTGGACATCCGCCTGCCGTCGCGCACGGTCATGTGGGTGAGGCCGACCCCTAGGATGTCGTCGGCGTTCGGGTCGTCGTTCTTCGGGACGCCGGTCTCCGCGGCCGCCTCGATCATCGCCACCGTAGCGGGGTTGGGCTCCTTGATGTGGGTGACCGGGAGCGGGCCGCCGACCCCGTGGTACGCAGAAGCCCCGTCCTCGTAGTCCTCGGACTTCTTGAAGTACGGCAGGACGTCCGCATACGACCAGCCGGGCGCGCCGTTGTAGGCCCAGGCGTCGAAGTCGGACTTCGCGCCGCGGATGTAGATCATGCCGTTGAGCGCGCTCGACCCGCCAAGCACCTTGCCCCGCGGCCAGAACAGGCTCGTCTTGAGCGAGTCTCGCTGCGGCTCCGTGTTGTAGGCCCAGTCCTCGGGTGCGTTCCACAGTTCCCACGAGCGGTTCGGCTTGTGGATCGCGGGGTTGTAGTCGGGGCCGCCGGCCTCGATCAGCGCCACCCGGCGCCCAGCGTCCACGAGGCGGCGGGCGATCACGCAGCCAGCGGAGCCCGCGCCTACGACGATATGGTCGAACTCTTCGGCTGACATGCCGCCCTCCCGCGCCTTTATTGGTACGCCGCCGCCCCAGGGCGGCGGCCATAGCCCTGCCGCACATCATCCCAAGTTCGCGCCGGAAGTCACTGATGTCCCAGCACAGACAACCGGCCCGGACCTTTGTGGGTCCGGGCCGGTTTTGGGAGTTTCGGTTGCCGTTGTTACACGATGCTAGAAAGGGCGGTGTCGTCGGTGAGGCTGGCTAGCGGAGGCCGCTCGACCAGCTCGTTCAGGTGCTCGTCCAGGTGCAGGCCTTCCTCTGTCGCGACGGCGTGCAGGTAGGTGTCCGGCTGGTCCCACAGGCCGGGTACCGAGTCCCCAAGGTCGCGGGCGCGCTGGGCCAGGCCCTCGCGTGCGGCCACGGTGCGCAGCACGACAGAGGACATCCGGCTGAGGTTGGCGAGCGACTGGTGCCTGTTCTGCCGCGTCCCGAGGTCCACCTGGGCCATGGTGGCCAGGCCGACGTGCTCGAAGACGTCGATGAGCATGCCGATCTCCACGCCGTAGCCGGTGAAGAAGGGCACGCTGCTCAGTACCTCGCGCCGGGCGGCGAACTCGCCCGCGAGAGGCTGGACGAAGCCGGCGAGCTCTGGGTAGAAGAGGTTGATCAGCGGCTTGGCCATCAATTCGGTGACCCGGCCGCCGCCGTCGGCGATCTTTTCCTCCCCTTGTTTGAATGGCCGCCGGAAGGCGGCCTTAACGAACTGCAGCTGGGAATCAGCGAGCAGTGGGCCGAGCGTGCCATAGACGAAGTGTTCCTCGAAGTCGGCCGTGTCGGCGTCGGCGAACATCACGATGTCCCCGCGCGCGACCGACAGGGCGCGCCACATCGCGTCGCCCTTGCCCTGGGCGGGCCCGTAGGCCCGCATGAGCTCGTTCTCCGAGTAGACCTCAGCGCCATGGGCACGGGCGACGTCGGCCGTGCCATCTGGTGAGTCCGCGTCGATCACGATGACCTGATCCGGAAGCCCGGTGCGGGCGCGGAGGCCGTCGACGACGGTAAGGATGGAACCGATGGTGCCTGCCACATTGCGGGCCGGGAAGATCAGGGTCGTGGAGGGTCGCTCCACCCCGTCGCCGCTCGTTTGCGCGAGACTTTCGAAGTCCCGGTAGTGATACGAGCGCTGCTCAAACCATTCCCAGACTGTCATGCTCATATAACGAGATCCTGATCCGTTTAGTTGCATCACGGTCGATCTTGCACA
>Ga0310811_10004147_pt1 | contig 18240 bp, 18 predicted proteins | sample YCmetagenome_FD_207642 | JGI IMG/M metagenome (GOLD analysis project Ga0310811, IMG submission 207642) | Soil microbial communities from experimental microcosm in Duke University, North Carolina, United States - YC | ecosystem: Engineered > Artificial ecosystem > Soil microcosm > Unclassified ...
TAGCAAATTCGCTTGTCCCGCCACGTTTCCTCACTACGGGTTCTTGTTAGCCTCATCTTTTAGCCTCCCGCCCCTCCTCTTTCCATTTTCATCCATGAAAACAACCCCGGCGGTTTCGAGAGCGTCGCGGATAGACTGCAGATCGTTCGGCGACAGCTTCAGCTTGCTGCGCTCAAACCGAGCCACGCTCCGGGGCGTCATCTCGACCAATCCGGCCAGACGGCTCTCGCTCCACTAAAGCAAATCACGTGCTTCGCGAACTTGGGTTGGGCTGAGAAAAGTTTGGCACGGGCGTTGCGGAAGAGCCAACAGTGCGCCGGCGTCTGTCTTGGCTGTAACAACCCTTGTCCTTGCTCTCGCTCGACCGAAGAACTGTAGAGCGTAGCGCCGTCCCGATGCGGTCGGAGCGATTAGGACGCTCCTGCGATCGCTTGGGTCTGCTTCTCTTTTCACCAAGCCCGCGGCTTGCAGCCGGTTGACGGCGCGGGTCACGGCCGGCTTCGCGATCGCCAGATGCAACGCGAGCCCGCGCACTGTTTGAAGGTCGTCAGCCGCTTGACACACAAGCAAGATTGCCATCTGCCTCAGGCTGAGATCGCGACCTTCGTGCCGCACGAGAGCCAGGGTTCGCTCGAGGAGAAGCTCGACCAGAGCGTCAGACGGCGGTGGGTTTTCATTCCTTCTCACTCAGCCTTGCTCCCGCGAGCCGACGGTTTCCCCGTCAGATTTTTCTGTCGATCGCTGGGCGTCCCCATGCTCCTGCTCCGCTGGCGAGAATAGGCGTCAATCCGTGGCAACCCGTCGGGGATCTCAATCCAGGGTAATCGGCCGCTCCAGTAGGCGTGAGCTTCAGGTTGGAATCGCTCAGGATGATTAAAGAAGCCGATTGTGAGGTAAAGCTCGTCAGGCAGGCCTTCGTCACGATAGCTGATTGACGTGCCGCAGGTTGCGCAGAACGTGCGGACTACGCCGGGCGTCTTCGAAAAACTCCTGGACATCCCCTGCGTGATGCGAAACTGATTCGGCCGGACGCCCACCCAGATGGTCAATGGACCGCCGATAGCTCGGCGGCGGTCGTCATCGTGGTCGTAGCAGACCCAGAACGGCGAGCCGTGCAGTTCCCCGGCGATCTCGCCGCAGAAGCAGGTGCCGCTCTCTCTCCCCGCCATGGGTTGTCGGCCTCTCATTGTCCATTCTCGGTTGGTCGATCCCCTTCAGCCTTCGCCTGCTTCTCGCACTCGAACTGCCCGTGCTTGGTTCGCCCAAACCAGCGTTCTCCCTTGTAGTGGTAGACTCCACTGTTGGCGTTGACCCAGACGACCCGATCACCGGGGCACGACATATCTGGATGCACGACCGGATAGACCTTGTGCGCCAGCGCCTGCGGCAAGAGAAAAAACAATGCTGCGACTGCGAAGCAGATCGACCTCATGTGGTGCTCCCATCACGACATATTATCGTAACCATCTCGGAATGGATCGAGTCAAGGCTCTCTTGGGCCAATCTCCTCCACCGTGCGCAAGTTGTGCAAAAGAGTTTATGGGCTCATTGCCTTGGCACGGGTTGACGGCGCCTCTCCGCTGCCAACTGGGCCTCGGAAAGCATCCATCATCCATCGACCGACAATCACACGCAGGAGGAGCAGGGCTACTGCAGCCAGGGCCGTCGTGGCGGCCCTATATCTGCCTGCTCGGGGACGCTTCGTGGCAGCTTGCTCCTCGACCTTCTCAGATCCGTTTCCGTTTAGCTCACAACGTCCGGTTGAACCGGCAAACTCACACCTCTGTCTGTCTTCCATCAACTCCTTCCAGGTGACCAAATGCTACTATGGAGAGAGCGGACGGCACCACTGCTCTAGTGGAAGAATCAGCATTTCGGGACTAGACATGGACGGATAGGCGTCTTTGGTGGGTCGGGAGGCGACCAGCAGCTCCGGGCTGGAAATCGCCTCCTGCGCGAGCAGCCGCGAAATTAGATTCGCCGGGCGGCCCCTCGAGATATTGAGGCAAACCATCGTCGAACCTAAGCCATTGCCGCTTGCTAGATCTCCAAATGTGCTCTGAGGGAGCAAAGGCATCTGTTTGTCTGGGCTCCCATCGCAAGCCTGATGGTGTTGGCGCTCCCCGTTCTGAGAGCAGAGTCCTGCCACATTCACCACAAAACCTACGACGGACACCTGTATCTGCAACGAACCATCTCACCGGACCTGTCATCTGCAGGGAGTCGAGTGGCACCATTACCCTCGGATAGAAAGGAGAACCGGCGGCCTTTTGGCAGCGGCGACAATGGCACGCTCGGACATTGAGCGGCTTGCCGGAGCTGCGATAACGGCATGCTCCACAGAGGCCTCCTCCGTCGAGGGCGTTACTCTCGTTCATCAGGTTCCCTCTGGTTAGCGTCCGTCTAGTAAACGGCGCGACGCGAAAGAACCTTCAAGAAGGGTCGAAGGCCGACTATTCTCCCCGAATTTGGCCACCTGCTCCATTCGGCATGCGGCGCTCGATCGACGCCGGCTGAGAGCGACATACTCCGGTTCTGTTGCACTCTGCTGGTCCATAGGGCCATCCTCGGATTGTCCAAGCTTTGTCGAATCCGGTCCGCATCCGCGCCAGCGCCAACATAGCGGCGGTCGAGAACTTCAATGCGGAGCATAAAACAGATACTCAAATCCGCCGCGTCAAATTTCTCAATAATACTGCCGAACGGGATCACTGGGCAGCGAAACGAGCGACGCGGCCGACGCTGGGTTCAAATCCTTTCGCTCGGCCGCGGCGACCCTCGCAGACGTCGAACTCATGCACATGATCCGAAAACGCCAGTCGCGAATGGCAGGCGAATTGCGCCCTGCGGAATAGTTCTACTCTCTCGCGGGGTAAACCTCGCGAACTTTGCCGGCGCGGGTCTCGCCCGCAAGCAAAATTTGCGACAGAATCCGAGGTGGTACGCATCGGCCTACGCTCGGTCATGTTGTCGATACTACCGGCCCCGGCGATACCTTCATCGCGGGCTTCGTCTCGCGGCGCTTCGACGACGGCTCCCTTCGGCAGTGTCGGGAGGCGGACAGAGATTCGGCGACCGACGCCTGCACCTATTTTGGCGGCTTTCACCAGACTCCACAGTCACTGCCGAATGGCCGATCCCTGGCCCGGCTCAGAGAAACCGGGCGGGACGGAACGATGCCAGAAGCGGATGCGCCTCGCCGGTCACTATTTCCATCGCGAGCAGTTCACCGGCGATGAGGCCGAGCGTGGCTCCACTATGGCTGAAGGCGATGTGATAGCCGGGAACACCGTCCAAGGGTCCGAAGACTGGTTCGCCGTCGAAGGGGATCGGCTTTGGCCCAATGCCGACAGAGTCCAATTCCAGGAGCGGGCTCCCGGCGAGCACGGCGGAGGCTTCCCGCAGCAGGCCCTCAAGCGTGCTCTCGTGCACGTCGTAGCGCCCGTCGCCGTGTCTGATCACCTCTTCCTCAGACCAGGCTGAATCGAGCACGAGGGCGCCGTCCGGCGTTGGCCGCACGGCAACGCGCGGCGTATTCAAGACAGCACGAAGACCCGTCGCGACCGGCTTGGTTTTGACAAGAACGGAGATCGGCGTCGCATCGGGCAGATGCCGCCCGGTCGCCGCGACCAGTTCCGGCACGCCAGCGCCGGTCGCGACCACAACGGTCTCCACCGCGAGACGTATGCCGTCCCCCAGAATCACACCGCTGACGCGCCCGCCCGCTAGATCGACGGAGGCACGGCCAGCCTCGGTAATCATCCTCCCCCCAAGTGCTTCGAAATTCTGGAGCAGGAGAGCGATGAGCGAGGGCAGATCAACCCAGCCTTCGCCGGGGTTGAAGATCGCGCCTTGCGGGGTGATCGCCCGTGCATTAACGCCGGGCGTCACCGCGGCCACCGACTCCGGCGCCAGAAGCTCCGCGTCATAGCCGAGAGCGCGCTCATGCGCGTGGACGGCCACGATGTCATTGAATGCATCATCTGCATCCCAGGTCAGACCGCCGTCGAAGCGCAACCAGGGGGCATCCGGAGATTGCGCGGCCAGCGTTCGGTAGCGATCGATTCCTATCATCCGGAGTTGATGATAGACAGCCGAGCGGCGCCGCGCTGAATTCAACCACGAAAGCGACCGACCGGAGGCGCCGTTTCCAGGCGGGCCATCATTGACGAGTGTCACGGTGGCACCCGCCCGCACGAGATGAAGGGCGGTGGATACGCCAAAAATGCCCGCGCCGATGACGACGATGGGAGCACGGGACGATGGGCTATGCATGAGAGCCTGCTTTCGATATGATCAATCGGGAGCTCGCGAACTGGGTCAAAGCACTTCGGACAAGAACTGCTGCAGCCGCGCGCTTTGGGGATTTCCAAAAATCGCTTCAGGATGGCCGACTTCGACGACCTTTCCTTCATCCATGAAAACCACCTGGTCGGCGACCTTTCGGGCAAAATTCATTTCATGGGTCACGATGACCATCGTCATCCCGCGTCGGCCGAGTTCAGCCATGAGGTTGAGGACGCCCTTGACCAATTCCGGGTCGAGCGCGCTAGTTACCTCATCAAACAGCATGACTTCCGGATCGAGCGCCAGGGCGCGGGCGATCGCCACCCGCTGCTGCTGACCACCGGAGAGATTGATCGGCCGATGATCCGCACGGGCGGAAAGGCCGACCTCGGCGAGCCGTGCGCGGGCAACCCTATCGGCCTCCGCCTTCGACCTGCCTTGGACTTTGCGCAGCGCCAGCGTGACATTGCCGAGCGCCGTATGATCGGGAAAGAGATTGAAGTGCTGAAACACCATGCCCACGCGCCGCCGCAGCTGATCCGGCTTGACCGCCCGCATCGTCCGGCCATCCAGCAGCACATCGCCGCCGCTGGCTTCCACGAGCCGGTTGAGACAGCGCAACAGCGTCGATTTGCCAGATCCGGAGGGGCCAATGATGCAGGTAACCGACCCAGGCTTCACCGCGAGGTCGATGCCTCGCAGCACCCGCAGCGGGCCATACTGCATCTCCAGCCCCCGCACCTCCAGGCTGCCACCGCGAAGTTCCTTGCCGGATCCTGCCGCGCCCATTGATGGCGCACCCTGTGCCTCGCCGACCTCCTCCAGGCCGCTGACCAGCGCGCTCGGCCGCTTGCCGCTGCGCATGCGCTGGTCGATGTAGTTCACCACATGCGTCAGCGGCACGGTGATGGCGAGATAGAAGACCCCGGACAGCAGCAAGGGCGACAAGTTTCCGCTGACCACCGCTTCATCCTGGCCGACACGAAACAACTCGCGCTCCATGGGCAGGAGACCGAGGAAGTAAACGAGGCTAGAATCCTTGATATTGCCGATGAATTGGTTGACCAGGGCCGGGAGAACCCGCCTGATGCCCTGCGGAATGACGATCAGGCGCATGGACTTAGCATAACTCATCCCCAGGGCGCGGCACGCCTCGAGCTGGCCGCGTTCCACACTCTGAATCCCGGAGCGGAAGATTTCGCCGATATAGGCCCCCGCAATCAGGCTGAGCGCCGCGATGCCGAGGGGAAACGGTGATGGGCCGAACAGTATCCGGCCGAAACGGGCAAAGCCCTGGCCGATGAGCAGAATGGTGACAATCGCCGGCAGGCCGCGAAAGATATCTGTATAGATGCGCGCCGGCGCACGCAGCCAGGCCGCGCGCGAGATGCCCATCACGGCAAGGACAAGACCGATCAGGACGCCGAGGATGGTCGACGTGACTGCCAGGATCAGCGTATTCTTGAGGCCGACCGCAATCATGTTCGGCAGCACGGCGAGCATCGACGGCCAATCGAGGAAGGTCTGCCGCAGGGTCTCCAACCATCCCATCGTCAATCCTCCGCCGAACCAAAACCAGTCTCAAACTCAGCGCTTTGCATCGGCACGAGAAGCACAACAGGCACAATCAAGACGTCACTGTCATCAATGCTGCGGCAGATATTGCGGCGTTAGCGGATCACCCGGGAACCACTTCTTGAAGAGTGTTTCCCATGTGCCATCCTGCATTGCGGCATGGAGCGCCTTGTTGAGGGCATCCTTGAAGGCGGTGTTGCCCTTTCGCACAACGAACCCGGCCGGCGCATCGAAAGACGGAATATTGACTGCGATCTTGAGAGACGGGAAACGCTGCGCATCCTGCTTGGCTGACTCGTAATCCAGGAAATGAGCGTCAATCGTCCCGCTGTTCAACGCGGATACGGCAGAATTGTCATCCGGGAATTCCACCAGGCTGGTTTTGGTGAAATGTTTCTCCGCATAGATCGCTTCCAGCGAACCCTGCAGGATACCGAGACGCTTGCCCGCTAGATCGTCCGGCGTGCGGATCGTGCTCTCGGATGTCAGGACAGAGAGAAACCCGACCAGATAGCCGTCTGAGAAATCCACAACCTTCTTCCGCGCGGCGGTGGTGCCGATGGCAGCCACCGCAACGTCGAAGCGGCCATTGGCGACGGAGGGCAGCAGCGCGGAGAAATCCTGCCCGATGACGATGACATGGCTGCTGTCGAAGCCAAGCCTTCGGGCGACATCGCGGAACAGCTCGATATCGAAGCCGGTGAAATTTCCGCTCGCGTCGGTAAAGGCATAGGGCTTGGAATCGCCCACGCTGCCGACGGTGATCGTGGTCCGATCGATCAGATGATAGGGATTGCCGGGCGGCGGTGCAGCAAGGACCGGCGCCCTGCCACTGCCGATCAGTCCGAGTGCCGCCAGCGCGACAATGCCAAGAAGTCTCCGGGACGGCTTCTGCATCGGATAAGCTTCCATGTTGAAGAGTTATGACGCCAAGACGCATCCGACCGTTGTGGCCACCTGCCCTCGCGAAGCTGCCACAAAAAAGAGACCGGTCTCAATAGAAATTTTACGGTCTTGACGAGAAGGATCGAAAGCCGTTACGGCGCGGTATGACCCAAGAGAAAGAGGCGCGCCGGCCGGCGACGGTGCAGGATGTCGCGCGCTTGGCGAAAGTGTCCAAGGCAACGGCGGCGCGCGCCCTGGGTCGGTATGGATCGGTTAGCGCCAAGGTCACCGCGAAGGTAGAAGCGGCGGCGGAAGCGCTTGGCTACCGCCCGAACGAATTGGCGCGGACGATGACGACCGGGCGCTCCGGGACGATCGGCGTCATCGTGGGCGACATCGAAAATCCCTACTTTGGCCTCGCCGTGCGCGGCATCAGCGACGGCGCCAAGGAGCGCGGCTTCAATGTGATCCTGGCGAATTCGGGCGAGGATCTGGTCGAGGAAAAGGCCGCCGTCGAGGTTCTGGCGCGCAAGCAGATCGACGGACTGATCATCGCGCCCGCCGTCGCGCGGGAGTGGGACCATCTGGCGGAGTTCATCCGTGGGGGCCGGCCGGTCGTGCTGATGGACCGCGAACTTTCTGCACTCGAGGTCGATTGCGTTATCATTGACGATAAGGCAGCCGCCAGGAGTGCCACGGAAGTCCTGATCGCGGCTGGCCATCGCCGCATCCACTATATCACGGCAACCAAACTGAAAGAGCCGGTTTACACCGATCAAAGCCTGATCGATCTATCGACGGTTGCCAACCGTATCGCCGGCCTTTTGGAGGCGCTGACCGAGGCCGGCATTCCCGACCCCGATCGTCACATCCTTTTCGACGCAGGCAATACGCCCGAGGGTCATGCAGCCATCGCCGCGCTACTGCGCCAGACCCCGCCGCCGACGGCGGTTCTCGCGTCCGATAGTCTCATCGCCCTCGCCGTGTTCCGGGTGGCAAAAGCGCTGAAGCGGCGCATTCCGGACGATCTTTCGCTGATCAGCTTCCATGATGCCGATTGGACCAGCGCCACGACCCCGGCGGTGACGGTGATCGCCCAGCCCGCCTATGATCTGGGGCGGGCAGTCGTAGCTATGCTGATCGACCGCATCGACGGGTTGTCCGAACCGCCGCGCCGCCACGAACTCAAGAGCGCACTGATCCGACGGGAATCGGTGAAGTACCTCAGCTGAGGGTCTACCAAAGCGAGGAGGTTACACGTATTGAGTCCTGCCGGGGTCTGACTATCAAATTCCTATAACCGTGCGGATAGCCTCACGTTGCTAGGAGCAGTCAGAACGGCGTCAACCGCGCTGAGCGGCGAGCCGCAGGCGGCACTGTCACAGTGCCTCTGGATCGCTGTGGTGCAATTCACCCTGAGGCGCTCGATTATGCGCTAGCCGATGGCCCGAGTTATCCAACGCGAGGCGGAACGTCGATGCCGCTGGTGCTGAGGTCTATCTATACTTGGATATTTCACATATTGCCTGCAGGGGCGATCGCCTCAGCCACGTCGACATGTGAATGCCGTCGGGATCCGCCAGATCGCCGAGGATGGAGAAGTGGTTTCGGCCGGGAAGCGACAAAGTTGCGACATTCTCACTTCGCTCTTTGCGCGCTGCCACATAACTATGCGATCGACGGACCAGTTCCGGGAGCTCCGCTTCACCCACGGACACGATCGTTCGAACCTTGGAGGCCAGTAGAATCGGGGTATACAGGCCGATCTCCTCGCGTGTTGAGCTGAGTTTCTCATTCAGCCAAGAGAGGACAATCGGCTCAAGGTCAAAAACTGCGCTTGTCGCCAGAGTCAGCGTGACAGCCGAATGATCCCCGTGAAGCGCGGCCAGTTGTCCACCAGCGGAATGGCCACACAGACAGACGGGCCGCCCTCCAAAACCTACCGCTGTGTCATATACCTGCAGAAAGTCGAGCAGTCGCCCGATCTCGCCGACGATCTCCGTCATGGTTGCTTCGGGAGCAAGCGTATACTCCGCGAGGATGACGTTGAACCCACGCCCCAGTGGACTTCTCGCGACGAAGACCATCTCGTCCTTAGTGTAGTTCTGCCAATAGCCCCTATGAATGAAGACAAAGGTCGGTGCCGCTATCTGGCCACAGGACAACCAGTCGAAGCGTTCGCGCGGTCGCCCGCCATAAGCAATGTCGCGCTTTGCAGCCGCGGTCCTATAGAGAGCGTCGCATCGCACCCTAAACTGAGCTATTCTGGTCTGATAGTCAGGGTCCGCCCAGACGTTGGTGTAGCCAAGATCCAAAGACGCGCGGTCCATCCTCATCAGCCTGCGGCAATTCCCAGTTCTCTCGTTCCAGGACCCTGCTGCGCTCCTTCTCCGGCGTCGTCGGCCCTGGCCGCCAGCCCTGATCGCGTTCGGCCTGCCGCACCCAGTTGCGCGGCGTCTCGCCCATGCAGCCGATTTTGCCGGCCACAGAGGTGATCGCCGCCCACGGCGTCGGATACTCCCCTTGATGCTCAAGGACCATACGTGCCGCGCGCTCACGCACTTCGGCAGAGAAAGACGGGGTTCTCTTCTTCATCATGACCTCACTCAACTCAAGAGTTTTGGTCTCCGGAAAACCCGGGCCGGTCCATAGCCGCAATGGGTCGCAATACGGCTACAGATAGCCGGCATGGCAACACCGTCGATGGCGGGGTTCGAAAACAGCAAACCCGCCGCTGTCCGAACATCGGCGATGCGCAACCGTTCCCGATACAGGCCGGAGGAGCGAAATCCATCCGACGAAAGCAAAAACACCAGAGCCGCCGATTCCTGCTGCCACAATCTAAAGACGGCCAAAGCCGAGTTCGAGAACGAGCAGCAGAGCCGCCCAAGTAAGAGCCTGCCGTCTATCACTGGGCGCGTGTCGCCACCCAGCACGACGCCCGCAGTCGCAGCCGCTATGCAGCACTCCGAGGGCCGGCCCAGTCTCACGCCCGCGCCCTCGGAACCGTTGCCGATCGCCTGTTTCTGATCGCATGCGTCATGCTCACCAAGCGAAGCATGTCCAATCCCGAGAAGCTGCCCGCGGATCGCCCGAATCAGCTCGATCATGGGTGGGGAGTTTCCTCCCGCGATCATGGTAAGGGTCAGCTCTGTCCGAGTTGGCTTCCGGCTGTCTTCGCATTCTCCTTGTTCACCAGAATAGACGGCACAAAGGTATAGGGCGGCAGATCATGATTGCCCGCCAGATAGCGGGCGACATTGTCGATTGCTGTCTTGCCGATAAGATAGGGCTGCTGGGCGGCGACCGCGGCGGCGGGCGACGTTGGATCCGCCACCATCTTCACCACATCGGGGCTGCCGTCCACGCCATAGGTCCGCACTTCCGGCCGATGAGCCGCGATGATCGCCTGGGTTGCGCCCACCTGCGGCACGTCCCAAGCCGACCAGACGGCCGCAATCTGCCCCTTATTCGGATATTTCTGCAGCATATCCGTTACCTGAGAATAGGCGTTCTGAACCGTGTTCGGAATGACGTCCCTAAGTTCCGGCTGGATGATATGGATGTCAGGAAATGCCTTCAGCACCAATTTCAACTCGTCATAGCGAATGGCGCAAACCGGCACGCTGTAGAAGCCGTTGAAGACGAGGATATTGCCTCGGCCATGAATATCGCTCGCAAGTTGCAGGGCAAGCTTCTCGCCGATGCCGTAATTGTCAGATGTCGTGTCATTGATGCTGGAGGGCGAGATGGTATCGACCGTAAACAGCGGAATGCCCGCGCCGCGGATTTTCTTGAGCCATGGCTGCAACACGGGTCCGTTGCCAAGCTGCTCGACAATCGCATCGGGCTTTTGCGCGATCAGCGTTTGGATCTGGCTGATCTGCCGGCTGTCGTTGCGACCGGCATCCAGCGCGATGGCGACACCGCCCAGGCGCTTAACCTCGTCGATCTGTCCCTGATAGGCCCTGAGATCCCAATAATGCTCGGTTCCGACCACGGTGATGCCGATGCGCCTGCCTTTCAGGCTTGGCACATCATCGGCCTGGGCGCGTTCAGCGGCGCCTAGGCTCGCCGCCAGGGTCAGTCCAAGCAACCAATACGAAAAATTGGACGCCATTTTATGAACTCCATTGGTGATGATGGTTCAATCCCTGGCCTGCAGGCGACGAGCAGAGAAGCTCGCGGCGAGCACGCCGAAGACAAGCAGGCCGACAGCGACCTGTTGCCAGTAGAAGTTCCAGCCAATCAGCAGCAATCCATTGTGCAACATGCCGAACAGAAAGACGCCAAGCAGCGTGCCCAGAACATTGGGCTTGGCCTCGCGGCTGATGGTCGTGCCGACGAAGACGGCGCCAATGGCATCGAGCAGGAAGGCGTTGCCGGAGAGCGGCACATAGGATTTCACGGTCGCGGCAAGGAGCAGACCCGCGATGCCGCAGAGCAGCGCGGAAAGGATGTAGACGAGGCCGATGGTGCGGCGGACCGGCAGACCGGAATAGCGCGCTACCTGCGGCGCGGCACCACTGGCGCGCACATGCCGCCCGAAGGCCGTTCGCCGCAGCAGAACCTCGACCAGGAAGACCGCCGCACCCAGGATCCAGAGCGGCGCCGGAACAGCCAGCAGCGCGCCATGCGCCAAGCCAGCCAGCCCTGCAGAGGGAAAGTTCGAGACAAGATAGATCGGGGTGCCACCATTGGTCGCCAATTGCTGGACACTTTCGCCGACAAAGAGCACGCCAAGGGTCGCGAGAAAGGGGCTGATGCCCAGACCGGAGATCAGCAGCGCATCGACCAGCCCCACCGCCAGGGCACCGGCCAGCCCTGCGCCAAGGCTGAGGAGGAGGCCGTGCCCCGCCGCCATCAGCGTGACCGCGATCATGGCAGCGATATCGGCCGAGGTGCCGACCGAGAGATCGATGCCGCCGGCCGAGACGACAAGCGTCATGCCGAGCGCCACGAGGGCAGGCAGCGTGAAGTTGTTGACCAGAATATGCAGTAGATTCCCAGGCGTGCGGAAGGTGGGCGATGCCGCCGCGAACAAAACGAGTAGAACGAGAAGCGCCGAGGGAGTTGCCCAACGCACGATTGCGGCAAGCGTCAAGTCGCGGCGTCTCGCCGCAGCCATTGTCCTGGACATGTCAGGCCACTCCCGGACGGTCCGACAGGGAGCGCAGCGCGACGATCCCCAGGATGAGCAAGCCCTGAACGCCGTTCACCCAGTAACTGGAGACGTTAAGCAGCTGAAATCCATTGATCAGGCATCCAATAAACAGAACACTGAGGATGGTGCCGCCGATCGACGGCAGAAGACGGCGGGAGAACACCACACTCATCAGGCTGGTCAGCACCACCGAGAGCAGGATATCGCCCGAGCCGGGCGAGCTTCCCGAAAGCCGTGCCGCCTGGAGGATGGCTGCCAGGGCCGCCAGCAGTCCGGCCCCCAGGTAGCTTGCCGCGCGGTAGGCCGGCACGCGCAGACCGGCGGCACGCGCCGCCTCCCGGTGCCCGCCCACCGCCTGCAGGCGCAGGCCCCAGGGCGTGCGATGCACCAGCAGAAGCATCACCGCAGCGATGATGATAAAACTCCAGCTCGTCACCGATAGACCGAGCCAATCCGCCGCCGTGATCCAGGCGAGCAAGGGCGAGGCGGAACTAATCACCATATTCTGGGTCAGCACCAGCTCCAGGCCAGCGCAGATATTCATCACCGCAAGGGTTGCGAGCAATGGCAGAACACCAAGCCCCACCACGGCCAGCGCGTTCAGCGCGCCGACCGCAAGCCCGGCAGCAAGCGTCAGCAGGAACGCTGTCACATCCGAGTATCCGGCTGCCTCCGACACCGCATAGATCGCGATGCAGAGGCCGAGATTGGCACCGACCGACAAATCGATGCCGCCGCGGATCACGTCGCCGCCGCCCCCGATGATGACCGCGGTCATCCCGAAGGCGAGCAGCGCCAGAGTTGCCGACTGTTCAACAATATTGGCAAGATTGCTGAGTGCCGAAAAGCCTGGCGCCATACATGAGAAATAGATAAAGACCAGCAGGAGGGCAAAGAGCGAGCCGAGCCGGATGAACTGTCCCGAGCCCAGGTGGCGCTCCTTCGGGCTCGCGACACGCGGCTCAGGCGAGAAGGTTTGGGTCGCCGCGGGGGACAAACTCTCGGACGTCATGCGGCCTCCGGTCGGTCGCGGCTGGTGCCAGCGCCTGTCGCCGCAGCCAGAATGTCGTTCGCCGTCGTCTCCTGCGGCAGCACTCGGCGGGTAATGCGGCCGCGATACATCACCAGGATGCGGTCGCAAATTCCGCAGAGTTCCATGAGGTCTGAGGAAAGGATCAGGATCGCCGAACCGCGCGCGGTGAGATCGCCGAGCAGTCGGTAGATCTCCACCTTAGCCGCGACGTCGACCGCGACCGTCGGCTCGTCCAGAATATAGACATCCGATTGCGCGCTCAGCCATTTGGCCAGCACCACCTTCTGCTGGTTGCCGCCGCTGAGATCGCGCGTGCGGGTTTCCGGCCCCGGGGTCTTGATGCCGAGACGCTGAATGAGGCTCGCCACGCGTTGCCGCTCCCGGCGGGCGTCGACCAGACCGAACCGGGTGAGCTTGCGCAGGCTGGCGAGCGTTGCATTTTCCCGCACCGAGATATCGAGCGCGATCCCCTGATGCCGGCGATCTTCAGGCACCAGGCCGAGACGGCGGGCAACCGCATGACCGGGTGAGGGGATCGTCACCGCCTGGCCCCGCACCGCAATCTCGCCGCCATCCACCCGGCCGAGGCCGAAAAGCGCCTGCAACACCTCCTTGGCACCCGATCCGAGCAGGCCGGTGAGGCCAAGGATCTCGCCCCCATGAAGACTGAAGGTGACGTCTTCGAAGAAGCCGGCCCGACGGAGGGAGCGGACGGCGAGCACGGCGCCGCCCCGCGATACCTGACGTTTCGGAAACATGTCGCCGATGGTGCGATTGGTCATCAGCGCGACCATCTCGGCCATGGGGGTTGCGCTGGGGTCAACCGTTGCCACATCCCGACCGCTGCGCAGAATGGTGATGCGGTCGCAGAGATCCCGCACTTCCTCGAGATAATGCGAAATATAGACGATGGCCGTGCCCTCGTCGCGCAGGCGGCGGATGATCCCGAAGAGTCGGTTGGCTTCCTGCCGCACCAGGGCGGCTGTCGGCTCGTCGAAGACCAGAACCCGGGGGTGAAGGAGCAGGGCTCGGGTGATCTGCACCACCTGCCGCTGCGCCGCACTGAGCTCACCGATGAGGGCATTGCCTGATATTGAAATATCAAACTGAGCAGAGACAATTTTCTCGGCTTCTTTGCGCATGCGGCGTAGAGCCAGCAGGGGACCCAGATGTGGCTCCCGCCCGAGGAACAGTGCTTCCGCCACTGTAAAGCTCGGCGGCAGCAGCGGCTCCTGATGGATGATATGGACGCCTTGGGCTTCCACCGCGCGGGGCGTGACATGCGACAGCACCTTTCCGCCGATCGCGACGGTCCCCGCCTCCGGCCTATAGAGACCCGCCAGCACCTTGATGATGGTCGATTTGCCGGCGCCATTCTGGCCAATCAACCCGTGAATTTCGCCCGCTCGCAGGACGAAATTTGCATCATCCAGCGCGCGGGTGGCGCCAAAGGTTTTGGTGATGCCACGGAGCGCCAAAGGTTCCACCATCATGGTCAAATGGCCCCGTGGCGTGGCGGCTTGATGCCGTTCAGATAGTAATTTCCGATGGCGGCATATTTCCACCGCACCGGATCATGCAGGGAATGCACCCGCACATTGCGCCAGTAGCGATCAAGCCCATGTTCGGCGAGGGTGGAGCGAGCTCCCGCCAATTCGTGGAGCTTGTTGGCGGCCGCGAGCGCCGCCTCAGTTCCCCAGGCGCGGGCCTCGGCCACTGCAATCGAAGCTTCTGCTACTGTCTCCTCATTCGGCGCCAGCGCTGCCCGATCAACCGCCCTGCCCGCACGGGCGAGAAGCGCGTCCGCCGCGTTCTGCCGCAAGGACAAGTCGCCAATCGCCGCGATAGTATAGGGATCGTCAGAAGCCTTCTCTTGACCGCTATCGATCCAGGGTCGCGATTTTGTGCGGACGAAGGAAATAGTCTCGGCCAGCGCGCCGCGCCCGATGCCGATGTCGATCGCGGCATGGATGATCTGGCCGAACGGCCCCATGCTGGTTGGGCTTTCGAAGGATTCGTAGAAGGGAATAACGGCGAAGGCTTCCACCACGGCATTCTCGAACACGGTCGTGCCGCTGCCTGTGGTGCGTTGGCCGAAGCCTGACCAGTCATCGATCAGCGTGACACCGGTCGTATCCTGCCGTAGGAAGGCGAATACCACCCGATCCTGCTCGTCCTTGGCCAGCACCGCAATCCAATGCGCGAAGAGCGCACCGGTGGAATAGAATTTTCGCCCATTGAGCAGGAACTTGCCGTCCCGCGTTGGGCGGATCGTGGTCTTGTAGTCATGCACGGTTTTGCCGCCGGCCTCGCTGAGCGCATTGCCGATGCGCTCGCCGCCCAGCACGCGGCCGAACCAGAAGGTCTTCTGCTCCGCCGTGCCGGTCAGCCGTAGCGCCTCGAGCACGAAAAAATGGTTCTGCGGGATCTGGCCGATGCTGCCGTCGGCTGCCGAAATGATGGCCGTCACCTCGGCGAGGGTCGCCGCCGATACGCCGGCGCCACCATAGTCCTTTGGCACGGTAATGGCCCAAAGCCCGCTCTGCGAAAAGCGATCGATCTCCGCATAGGGCAGACACCGGTCACGATCACGCGCGGCGGCACCAGGCCGGAATTCGGCGGCCAGGCGATGGGCTGTGGCGATTGCCTCGGCATCGTCCCTGATCACGGAAATGGTTGGCAATGTCTGGGCGGCACTCATTCTGCGGCCTCCAATGAAATGCGGCGCGCGGCCGCAGCGGGGTGCGGGCCCGCGAGACGTGCCCCCTGTCCGGGAAAAAGCTTTTCGCGTAGCGTGCCGGCGGCATAGCCAGTCTTGTAGCGGCCGCGCCGCTGCAACTCTGGCACCAGAAGATCGGCGATATCCACGAAGGTTTCCGGCGTCACGACATAGGCGAGGTTGAAGCCGTCAAGATCGGTATCCGCGATCCAGGATTCCATCTCGTCCGCGACCTCGGCGGCGGAGCCCACAAGGAGCGGTCCGAAACCACCGATGCCGACATGCTCGGCCACTTCCCGCACGGTCCAGACTCGGCGCGGATCGGCCGTGGTGAAGGATTCCACCGCCGAATGCACCGCCTCGTTGCGGATATAACGCAGCGGCTCATCGAGGTCGTAGGCCGAGAAATCAATGCCCGTCCAACCCGACATCAGCGCCAAGGCACCGGCATGGCTAACGTAACGGCGATATTCCTGATGCTTGTCCCGTGCTTCCTGTTCCGTGCGCCCGACGATTGCCGTGGTCAGGTTGAAGATTCGGATGGAGCGCGGATCGCGGCCATAGGCGGCGGCACGCCCACGGATATCCGCGACATAGGTTTTCGCGACCGTTTTCGAGGGCGCGGCCATGAAGACGCATTCGGCATGCCGAGCAGCAAAATCCCGGCCCTTGCCGGAAGTCCCAGCCTGGAACAGCACGGGGGTGCGCTGCGGCGAGGGCTCGCTGAGATGAATGGCATCGAGCTTGAAGAATTCACCCTCGTGCCGAACGCGGTGAACGCGCGCAGGATCGGTGAAGATGCCGCGCGCACGATCGCGCAGAACGGCGCCGTCCTCCCAGCTGCCTTCCCAAAGCTTGTAGACCAGCGCCATATATTCCTCGGCAATCTGGTAGCGCGTATCGTGCTTGGGCTGCGCACTGGCGCCGGAAACGCCACGCGCCGCACTGTCGAGATAGCCGGTCACGACGTTCCAGCCAATGCGACCCTTGGTCAGATGATCAAGCGTCGATAACCGCCGCGCGAAGGTGAAAGGCGGTTCGTAAGAGAGCGTGCAGGTCACACCGAAGCCCAAGTGATCTGTCACCACCGCCATCGCGGAGACGGTCATGAGCGGATCGTTGAGCGGCACCTGGGTCGCCTCACGCAATGCGGTGTCCGTACTGCCGCCATAGACATCATAGACACCGAGGACATCGGCCATGAACAGCGCATCGAACTTGCCGCGCTCAAGGGTCTTGGCCAGATCCGTCCAATAGGAAAGATCAACGTAGCGATCGGCGCGGTCGCGCGGATGGCGCCACAGCCCAGGCGACTGGTGGACCACGCAGTTCATGTCGAAGGCGTTGAACAGTATTTCGCGCGTCATGCGCTCAGTCGCAGACTGGTTCATCGTCAACTCCTGAAGCCGTTTGAAACGTCGTCGCTGCGGTCAAACCCGGCCCACCCGCCAGGATTGCGGCGGTGCCGTGCCGTTCACGGCGAAATCTCCCACGATGCGATCCTTGTAGATGCGGGGATTGTGGCTGCTCAGCGTGCGGGCATTGCGCCAGTGACGATCCAGGCCGCTGCCACGCAGAACGGCAGAGGCGCCGAGGGCATCGAACAGAATTGTCGTCGCATCGAGGATCAGACTGGTGATGACGCCCACCGCCTGGCCGGACTCGATCTCAGCGATCGCCAGGGCTCGTTCGTCATACTGCCCCGCGCCGTCACGCGATTGGACGACCCGTTCCACCGCCTCAGCGACTTTCAGGACAAGGACACCGGCCGTATATGCTGCGCCGCGCATGCGGCCGATGACCTGTAGAATCTGCGGGTCCTGCTTTGGCAGAGCCGCCGCGCCATGGCTGTAGCTGCGGTTGCGACGGGCCACCGCTTCCGCCACGTCCTGCGCCGCTGCTCGGCCGATACCGGCGAGTGTTGCCAGATGGACCAGTTGGTAGAAAGGCAGCGTATAGGCGAAGATCTCCCGATCCTCGACGATATCGGCATCTGCCGCGCGAACATCTTCGAAAATAGCTGTGCCGCTGGCGGTCAGCGTTTGGCCGAAACCGCTCCAATCATCAATCACCGAGACGCCTGGCGCCTCCCTCCGCACTAGGGCGGTCGCCGAAACCCCGTCCTCTATGCGCTGCGTCGCGACATGCAGCCAATCGGCATAAAGCGAGCCGGTGGTATAGAATTTCCGGCCGCTGATGAGCCATCCTTCGCCGTCGCGGCGCAGCCTTGTCTCGAAAGCTGCCTGCCCCGCCTCCCCGGCTTCGCTGCGCGCGCTGCCGATAGTCTCGCCGGTTGCGATGCGGGGAAGCCAGAGTTGCCGCCGCCCCGGGATATCGGTGTGCATTGCCTCCTCGACAAAACCAAAATGGGCACGCAATGCCTGGGTGATATTGGAATCAGCGGCCGAAAGCTCGATCAACAAATTAAAGAATTCCGGCAGGCTCGCTCCCGCACCACCCTCCGCCTCGGGCAGGCGCAGTGCGGTAAAGCCCGCTTCCTTCAGCCAGCCGATTTCGGCATAGGGAAGTTGGCGGCCCAATTCCCGCTCCACCCCACCCACGCGAATGCGTGCGAAG
>Ga0310811_10004148_pt1 | contig 18238 bp, 12 predicted proteins | sample YCmetagenome_FD_207642 | JGI IMG/M metagenome (GOLD analysis project Ga0310811, IMG submission 207642) | Soil microbial communities from experimental microcosm in Duke University, North Carolina, United States - YC | ecosystem: Engineered > Artificial ecosystem > Soil microcosm > Unclassified ...
TTGCCAGGTAGAAGATTTAAGCGTTAGCTGCAAACTAAATTTTATTTTTTTTTTTTTAAAAAAGAATTTTTTTTTTTTTTTTCACGTTTAATCTAATAAATTTAGATACTAAAATATTTTTTTTTTTGTTTTTGTTTTTTTCCTTTTAAATAAAAAATATAGTTTAATCTTCATAGGTCAGGGCGTGGACTATTGGGGTTACGAATCCCATTTGAACCCCACGCTTTAGCACTTCAGAGTCAATCTATTATTGTTAAATGCTTTCACTTAATGGTCATCTCTTATATTTTCGCAAATTTCACCTTTACATATAAGGTATCTTTAACATCTAATAAATTCAAGTTAAAACGTTTTTTTAATATTCCAAGAATGTAACTCCTGTATTTTATTAAAAACTTTTTTAACATCCTTTGTGGCCTTTTACACCTAGTTATGAGGTCAAAGACTTGCACAATCCGTATTACCGCGGCTGCTGGCACGAATTTAGCCTGTGCTTACTTATAATTACCTTCATTATATTTATTATAAACTAAGATTTACAATGTAGTTGATTACACCTTCATCACTTTCGGAGACTTGCTGGATCATACTTGTATATATTGTCCAATATTCCCTACTGCAGTCAATAATGCTCAGGCACTCTTTCAAGCCCGTTGTGGCAGTACATTCATTTAAACCTACTAGGCATCTTAGGCTTGAATATTTTTTAAATTATTCAACTACCATAATACCATAAAAGCCCATTTTATTTACTGCACAATATGCTTTTTTATAAGAAGAAAATTTTTAACTTATTATAATTTAATTGAGTTTGCTCAAACAGTAATTTAGGTTCTTTTATTATACTCACCTTTATGCCATTTAAAAATTTAATTTAACCTTTAAAACAAGCTTGCATGTATTAGGCAGGCTCCAAGCCTTCCAACCGAGCCAGGATTAGACTCTTTTTTATTGTTTTAAATAAATATAAATTTATTTAATATTTATAATTCCATTTTTTAATATAATATGGGGAGGGCAGGAGTCGAACCTACAAGATTAGAACCATGAATACTACTAACAACCGTGTTACCTCCCCTCGATGGCTATGGGATTTGAACCCATATCAGCTTGCTCGACAAGCAAGTATTTTAACCTGTTAAACTAAGCCACCAATTAAACTTAATATAATAATAATAACAATTTTAATTTTTTTTTATTTTAATTATATATATTATTCAAATAAAAAATATAGAATATTAGTTTATTATAGCTATATGTATTACTACAATTGCACTTAAAAACTAACGATATTATTATCTATAATCTTCTTATAAAAATTTATCTTAAGAATTTTTTCCTACTTAAATGTATTCAGTAGTTAAATAAAATGAATGTAGCTTTTTGATATGCTTTTGATCAAACAACCAATAAACAATTGATTCATGGGGCATTTACTTTATAACAAATAAGATTTAATATAATTTAAATAAAAATCAAATATTCTCTTACTCATGCATTCTTCTCATACTAGCTCCCCTTCCTTTCAATTTTATACGCCTATAGTAGATAGGGACCAAACTGTCTCACGACGTTCTGAACCCAGCTCACGTACCTTTTTAAACGTCGAACAGACGTACCCTTGGTTCTACCTACATAACCAGGATAAGATGAGCCGACATCGAGGTGCCAAACGGTTCCGGCAATAAGGACTCTTGGGAACCATTAGCCTGTTATCCCTAGCGTAACTTTTATCCGTTAAGCAATAGCTATTTTTTTTTATACTATTGGATCAATATAACCGACTTACGTCCCTGTAAAAAATGTCTTTTAAACAGTCAAACTAATATAAAGTATTATCCTTATAAATAATCTTTTGTACGCCTCCGTTACTTTTTAGGAGGCCACCGCCCCAGTGAAACTACCCACCATATATTGTCTTTTATTAAATTAGTTTAAAATACTTAAAGAGATTATTATCTCACCTTCGCCTAATTATTTAACTGACGTTAAGAATTTATAAGCTCCATAATCTATGCTGCATATTTAAATATTTTAAATCAATATAAAGTTATAGTAAAGCTGCATAGGGTCTTTCCGTCCCACTATAGGTAATCCGTATCTTCACGGATACTACAAATTCACTAGAATAAAGCCTGAGACAGTAAAGCAGTCGTTACTCCATTCATGCATGTCAACAATTAATTGACTAGGGATTTCGCTACCTTAAGACAGTCAAGGTTACTGCCGCCGTTTACTTGAGCTTATTTTAAAAAAAAAAATTTAATTTTTACTTTCAAGCACTGGGCAGGAGTCAGACAATATACGTCATATTTCTATTTTGCATTGTCTTGTGTTTTTGATAAACAGTCGCCACTTCCGATTCTGTGCCACTTCTATTTTAGTCTCTACGAAAGATATATTCTATAGAATAATCTTTCTATACAAAAAAGAAGTATCCTTTCTCCCGAAGTTACAGGATCATTTTGCCGAGTTCCTTAGACTTTATTTTTCTATACGCTTTTGTATTCTCTACTTAACTACCAGAGTCGGTTATAAGTACGGTTTTACTTTTTATTTTTTATAGCTTTTTCTCGAATAATATTTTTTTAATATATTAAACCTATTAAATATATTAAAAAAAAAATAATTATTTTCACTATTAATTATAAAGTACTATAATATAAAATAGATACCCCATCAATTATTTTAAACGGTTTTAACCTTAATCTTAGGGACCGACTAAATCATTGCTATACATTCTCAAACAATGCAAACCTTAGTTTTACAGCGTTAATGATTCATTAAAAAAAAAATTACATTAATTCATGTTACTAATTCCAACATTTTTACTTTTGATATCTCCAATAAATTTTACAATTTATCTTCCAATTTTATACAATATACAAAACATTCTGCTACCATTATTATAATTCATAGCTTCGGTATTATATTTAGAGTCCTTAATATCTTTGGTTTATATTAGAAAATAAAGGTGAGCTTTTACGCTTTCTTTAAAAGATGGCTGCCTCTAAGCAAACTTCCCTTTAATTTATATTTTTTTTTAAACCTTTTCACTTAATATTTATTTATGGACCTTAGCTTATGATCTGGGCTGTTTCCCTTTTGACATATAGCCTTCTAGTTATATGTCTGTTTACCTTTTTTTATTTAATTTCATTTTTAGTTTTACTGAGTTCAAAGAAGTTAGAAAACCCCCCCTAGATCAATGAGTACTTTACCTAAATTAATAAAGAAAAAATACGCTACCTTAATAGCTTTCGCAGAAAACCAGCTATCACCAAAATCGGTTAGCTTTTCACTCCCAATTACAAGTCATCCCAATTTAATGCAACAAATAAGGGTTCGGCCCTCCTTTAACTTTTTATAGTTTAATTCAGCCTGCTCATAATTAAATCCTCTGGTTTCGGGTTTAAATTATATAACTATAATTTTTTTTTTGCTTTATTTCAAACTCGATTTTTCTACGCCTACTTTATTCATTAAGCTTGCTATATAATTTAACTAGTTGGACCCTTGTGCAAAAGGTACATTATTACTTCAAAAAGCTTTAATCGCTTGTAAGTTTAAGATTTCAGTATATTTTTCAACTTTCACTTTAATTACTATTACACTATCGATTATTAATATATATTTTTATATATAATAAATTTTATAATATTCAAATATTTATATACATTAAATATTTTACTGAATAATTAAAAAAAAATTTCATAAAGGGCTTTTACCTTCTTTGGCATTATATATACTTATATATAATATTTAAAAATTTTTTTTTTAATAATTATCATGTTCCCTCACCAGTACTTACGATTTTTAACTTCTTCCTATAATTACTTAGATGTTTCAGTTCATTATGTATTTTTAAAATTATTTTTCTTTAATTTTATAAAATATAAAAGAATTTATTCTATAGGGTATTAGTTTTTTATTATAATTTATTCACTAAAAACTACATTTCGTTAATGATTTTACGCCCTTTTAATATTAATATCTAGTCATCCTTCTTAAACTTTTTTTCTTTTTTATTAAAAAAAAATAATATATATTATTTTTTTTATTTTTTTCTTTTTTCAATCCAACAGAAAATTCTTTCTTAAGGATTTTACCACTTTTTTTTTTTTACAATATTAATTAAATTTATTATAAATTTATTTAAATTTATAATAAATTTAAATCTATTATTTAATAATAAAAAAAAATGATATAATTTTATAAAACTTAAAAAAAAAATTATATTATATAATTTTTTTTTTAAATTATCAAAAAAAATAGTTAAATTATAGTTTATTGAAAAAAAAAATAATAAACTATAGTTTATTATTTTTTTTTTCAATAAACTATAACGTCTTCTTCATTTATATATATATATATACATTATATCATTCTTTTTTTCTTTTAATCAACGTCTAAATATTTGCATATAAATAATAGCAAAACCAAGATATCTTCTTCTATAATTATAATGACTTAAAATTATTTTTTTAAAATTACTTTTTTTACTATCACTATTATTATAATTTTTTTTATATTTAATAAAATTTCTATTAAAAAATATATATTTAATTTTTTTTTTTTTTAAATATACATAATATTCTTTAATAAAATATTTATAAATATAAACTAAATATAAAATTTTTACTTGATATATAAATATAAAAATATATTCTAAAAGAAAAAAAAAAGTTAATATAATACTATAACATTTATATAAAAAATATGTATTACGTCTTCAAAAATAATAATTTAATAAAATTAGGAAAAAAATAAAAAAAAATATATTCATTTTTTTTTATTTTTTTCCTAATTTTATTAAAAATAAATTACGATTACTTAAAAATTTTTTAGATCGTAATTTTAATCCTAAAAAAATAATAAAATATTTCCAATAAAAATATAAAAAATTCATATTATATTTATTTATTTCATTATAAATATTATAATTATAACTATACTTTTTTAATCTCTTTCTTTTATATATTTTTTTACTTTTAAATCTAAAAACATAGTCATAATTATATTTTTTTACAAATTTATTACTATATTTAAATCTTCTATTTTTATAATTTTTAGATATTTTAATTAAATAAAGAATATTATATCTTTTTTTATTATAACTATCTATCATTATATTAAATTTATTTAAAAAAAAAAAAAATATATAAGAAAAAAAAAATTTAAAACTTTTTGAAACAGCCCTTTTAGCCCTTTTAAATCTTCTTTTTATTTTTATACGTTTTTTTCTATTTAATAAACCATTTAATTTAATCGAATTATTTAAAAAAGATTTAAAAGAACTAATACCTTCTATTCTATTTAATAATTCATATCTTCTAAATTTTAACCTATTTTTATATGATGATATTTTATAACTTAATACTTTTAATTTATTATAAAAAAATATTTTTTGTGTACTATAAAAATCATCTAAAAAAAATTTATTATAATTTTTAATCTTTTTTATATTTTTAAAAAATAAATTAAAATTATAACTTCGACCAAAAAAAAAATTTAATCCTTTTTTTATATCTGTATAATAATTTACATAATATGGTATTTTTATATCTTTAATGTATATTTTATAAATTAATTTTTTTTTTAATTTTATTAAGTTATTTAATCATTCTAATATTGTATTATATCTTTTTATATTTCTATTAAAATAATATCAAACTAATACTTTTTTATATTTAAATCTTATAACATATTGCGAATAAAGACCAAGCATAAATGCTATTGAATCCATAGAATCATCATTACAACCTACAGGTATATTATATAAAAAGGTTTTTACATTAGTATCTACCAAAACTATACTTGATATTTTTGCACTTGCTGCTTCTTTAGATGCAATAAATGAACTTACAGCATTAGATATAAAAATACTTCTTGGTCAAGTAAATCTTGTTAATATTCATCTACTATATAAATCTTTAACTTTATTACTTTCAATAAAATCTTTTTTTATTAAATATTTACGATATGCTTTTGTTATAATAAAATAATTTGATATTAAACCTCTTATTCATCTTCTTGTTACATAAAACTCACCAATTTTATAAGTATTAAATTTAATTAAATCTTCTTTTGTTAAATCAAAATTGATAAATCAAAAAGGGAATCCACCATTTATCACATAGTTTAATAAAGTATATGATAATTTTAACATTTTTATTGTATGATATAGATTTAAAAAAGTAATTCGACCTCTTATACTAAAAATTAATCATGAAGATAACAACATAGTATTTAAAATACTATGTCCCACAAAAATTTTATAACGACTTAATTGTACTATAGAAGCATATAATAAATGCATTTTTTTTTTTAATTAGAAAAACTACTTGCTTTATAAAAATCTATTGGAATTGGATTTATGATTTCACTACTTTTAGGTATATTTAGACATATTATAAAAAAAAAAGTAATAGAAATATACATATATTTTGGAAAACAAAAAAGGAAAGCTCTTTTTTTTAATCTTCTATAAAAATTTCAATAAATATAACTTTTCTCTCAAATTCTAAATGTAATTAAATCCATTATTTTAATAGTATAATAAATAAAAGGTTTAAATACTTTATTTATAGCTATATTACCATACTTTATATAATGTATACTTTCAAATATATTAGGTAAAAAAGAAGAACGATAAATAAAAGAAGGCAATTTACATTCCATCATTTTTAAAAGATTTTGTTCAAATAGACCATCCTTTTTTTTTGCTTTTCTTACTATATTTTTTAATTGTTTTAGAGTATATATTATATAAAAATTTTTTGCTAACCTAATATCTGTAAATTCTTTTTTTTGTGTATATCTTTTTTTTTTTATATATATATCCCTGACTTCATATATAAAATATTTTTTTTTTCACCAATCGAAATTTCTTCTTCTTCTTTTTCTATTAAAGAAAAATAAACAAATTTTATTTAACTTTTTAGAAGGCTTTATTTTAAATACCATTCTAATTATATTAATATATATTTTTAATTTATACAAATATTTTTTATGTAAACGCATCCCAAATTTATATTCCTGTCTTTTCTCTTTTGTCTTTCTTCAATTATGTTTTTTAGCTTCTAAATACATTTTATATTTTCTATTTAATTTAGAATAATTAAATTTACGCCATTGTTCTTTTATTAAAAAAGAATTTCTAACAATACCTCATATATCTAACTTATATCGTTTATACACTCATAATCTTTGTTTTATAAAAAAAGTCATTTTTTTTTAATTTTTTTTTTTAAACATACATTTAAATAATTCATGATTATCTCCTTGTTCGTGTATTATAGACAATACTTCTGCCTTACTTTTTTTGGTCATTATATTAAAAATTTCTTTATTTTTCATCCTTAATTCATTAGCTTCATCTATTGTTAATGTTAAATTTAATCTATGCAACACATCTGTAAATGTATTATATTTATAAATATAAATACCTTCTTTATTTAAAGCATAATTAGGATCTTCAATTATTTCAAAAAATTCGAAATCAAAATTTTTAATATAACATAAATTATTTAATTTAATAAGTTCACCTAATACTATTCTATTTTCACCTTTATTATATTCTATAATAAATAAGAATTCCTCTATATGCGTATCTATTGCAAATATTATATATTTCATTTAATTAGATTTTTATCAATTTTTTTCTTCTATTATTTTATTAAAGAATTTTAATCATAATTTATTCACCACTCTTTTTAGTGCTACTATTACTAATAATGTTTTGCACATATAATTGTAGTAAGTTAAATCTAATTATTTATTATTTTTTTTTTTCTATGAGCTGTTTATCAGCTTTATTATTATCCTCTTAAGGATTTATTTACTTTTAAATAAATTAATTTATTATTTAATAATAAATTAACATATCAATATATTAAATATATAATTATTAATAAATATAATACTAATATTCAATTATAATAATATGATTTTATAGTAGTTTTAAAAAAAAAATTTTTATATGAAGATAAATAACCTATTATATTAATTTTTGAAAATCAAAAATAATAAGAACCTAATGGAGATAATCTATAATATAATTTACGATATCTTATATTATTAGTACTAAAATGATTCCTTTTTATTCTTTTTCTACTTAAAAAAACATGACTAGGATCTTTTCATCGTTTACTTTTATATATACTTTTAAAAAAAGATCTACCCATATATTTATTAATTTTAACAAATAATCTAATATTATCTAAAAATGTTCTAAAAAAGTATAATATACGACGTTTAGTTTTTATATATCATTTTAAATGATATTTTATTAATATATACTGAAAAAAAAAATAAGGTATAAGTAAAATCCAATAAAATATTATATAATTAAAATGTAAATCCATTGTTAATTTTTTAAAATTAAATGATATATTTTCCTTTTTAAAATTAAAATTATAAAACATTAAATAATCATTAAATATTTTTATTAAAGGTATTTTTTTTATAAGAAAAAAATTTGTATAATTATTAATAAATTTATTTAACTTATTAATATTAATAAAAGTGCCAATACTTAAAATACTTTTATATATTGGTTTATTTTTCTCAAATTCATCAAAACTATTAAAATTTAAATATTTATTTATATTAAATATGTATTTTAATTTTTTAAAATATTTATCATTTATTATTTTTATTATATTTATTTTTTTTGAATATTTTAATAAGAAAAATTTGTATATATATATATTTTTTTTATTAAAATATTTAATATTATTATATATATTATTATTTCTTTTAATATTAATATTAAAATCAAAATTTAATATTTTATATTTATTATTAATAAAAAATATTTTAAAATATTTTTTATTAATAATAAATATAAAACAAAAAAATAATATATAAAAGAAAATATATATATATATATTATTTTTTAAAACTTTTTTTTTTATAAAAGGCATCGTATTTATAATAATTAAATAAAAATGATATAAATTTATATCATTTTTATTTAATTTTATATTATTATAATTTAATAAATAAATATTATGAAAAACAAAAAAATTAGTAGAACGACTTCTTAAAGAAAATCAATTTCTTTTAAGATTTGTACTTAATAAAGAATAAAGAGGTATACGTCTTTTTCTTTTTCTTATTAATTTTTGTTTTTTAAAATAATAATAATTTGATTTAAAATATATTGTTTTATTTTTTATATTTTGTAAATATTTTACAAAATATTGTAAAATTTCATCTATATTAAATTTAATATAGATGAAATTTTTAATATTTATAATTAAATTTAACCAATTTATTATATTATTCTTTATAAAATAATAATAATAATTAGAAAAATTTATTATATATAAAAAATTTAATAAACTTATATTAAATTTAAAAAAAATAAAATATATATAATTATTTAAAATTAATTTTAAATATCAAAATAATATTTTATTATATTCAAATATTATTATAAAAAATCAATTTATAATTTTTTTATTTAAAAATAAAAACTGATTTTTTATAAATAAAAATATAACTTTATTATTATTATAAATAATATACTTATATTTTTGAAAAAATAATCAATAAAAAAAAAAGAAAGAAAAATTTAATCTAAAATGTAATCATCAAAAAATAAAATTATCTTTAATAAAATATTTATTTAATAAATATTTTATTAAAGTTTTTATATAAAAATCAAATAGAAATCAAAAAGGTATCAAATTCACTTTATTTCTAATTCAATATTTTTTACGTATAAAATGCAAATATTTACGTTTTAAATATCTTACATATGTTTCATGTGTTTGATATATAAAATAACGTATTTTAATATAAATACTATTATATCAATGTTTAATATAACGTATAAAAAACGTAATAGTATCATAATCTTTTATTTTTAAAGAATATTTAAATCTTATTAATTTTATTAAAAAATTGTTATAATAATTTTTTAATAAAATAATAAAAAATCTATAAACATCTATTTCATTCAAATAAAAAAAATAAAAATTACCATAATTATAACAATAATGAAATGTTAAACTTAATAAAATTTTATTAATATATTTATCATTATTATTTAATTCTGTTAAATAATAAGCTCAATCTTCTTTAATATCTATTATATTTAAAAATAAATTAAATACAAAAATATAATAATTTATATTATATTTTTTATTTTGAAATACATAATTTAAAAAAAAATTATTTTTTATATTTATGTTTTTAATTATATTATTGTTTTTGAAAAAATAAAAAGAATAAGGAGAATGTCATAATAAGTGTTTTAAATGATATTGAATTGAAAATGTATTTAAATAAGAGAAAATACGATATCCATTATTTCTTTTTGTATTATAATAGAAAAATTTTTTTAAATTTTTTATTTTTCTTAAAACTTTTATTTTATAACTCTTAACTTTATATTTATATTTATTATTATATTTATTAATTTTATTATATTCAATAAAATATTTATTAAATTTTTTAAAAAATAAATTTATAAGATACATAAACTTATCTTTATTACCAAATGAATCAACACCATTAGGATGTAATAATTCTTTGAAATGTCAACGTAATTTAAAATGATGAAATAAAGCTTCATTAATCTGTTCTTGTTCTTTAACTTGTCCCATTATATTATCATCTGTAGTGGCTTCCATATTATTTAAGAATTTTAGAGTATTTAAAGTACTTAACGTCTCTAAACTTATAGGGGCCCCTTCTACTTTTATATTTTTTATTCAATTTAAAAAAGAAAGATTATTATGCATTTTAATTTTTTTATAATTTGTATAATAATGTAAAAAAGATATAATACGTAATAAATAAATACGCATATGGTAATAATCTTTTTTTCAATGTTCAATAAAATAAATAGTAAAATTATTATTATTTTTAAAATACTTATATTTATTTACTTTTAAATAATCAAAAAAACTTCAAAAATCCATTTTTTTATTATTTAATCTATTTAAAAAAAAAACTTTATCTCAATATTTATATTTTAATAATTGATTACCATATATTGTATCTATTTTATTTAATAATCGATGTGCTAATTTATTAAAATTACGTAATTTACTTCTTTCAAAAAAAAAATATTTTTTCGATATTTTAACACCTGTATTTATTAAATTAAAATAATTTTTAATTAAATATTGATAATAGCTTTTTTTTTTATTTATATAATATGGATATTTCTTATTTATATAACGTAATTTAAAAAAAACATTTTTTAAACAACCTTTTTTAGATAAATCTTTATAATAAATATATTGATGCATTTCGTCTGTATGACTCATACTAATATAATCATTAAATTGTCTATCTGGATAATTAATTGGTGGCATTCTATTTAAACGCATTTCTGTAATTACTAACGTAGGTATTTTATGTTTTCAAACTAAATTTTTTTGTTCACTTATAAAACTTCTATAATATTTTTTAAAAAAAAAAAATCTATCATTTGTGCTTTTATATTTTCATAATTTTATATTTATAAATAAATTTTTTAATAAAAAGATCATTCTTTCTATTCTTTTCATTTTTCCAAAATAAGATTCAAATTTAATAGTTGTTTCTTTTATTTTTTTTATTTTATATTTTTCTAGAAAAAATGTATTTAATTCTTTATAAATATTAATTAATGGTACATGTTTTAATCTTATATATGTTGAAATTAAAAAACGTGCTTTTTTTTTACTTGCGTGTCGTTTTTTAAAGAAAGTATATCATGCTTGCGTTTTTTGAAATTTTATTTTAATATCTTTATCATAAGGTAAGCGTTTTACTTGATGTAAATTATCTCAAAAACCTATATTATTTGAAATTTCAGTTTTTGTATTTTCAAAATAACGACCATTATTAAACATAAATAAATTACATCCCTTTAATTTTTCTTTTTTAATTGCTTTATATCAATCTTTTCCTTTAAACATATTACGTAAAGACCAATTTAACATTCTCTTATATTTTTTTCAACGTCGAATAAATTTAGAACCATGATATTTATTTCATTTCTCAAAAATATTATTTAATATAATAGTTTCTTTATTAAAGCTTAATAAATTCAAATCATCTTCAGTATTTAAACTTATATTAAAATTATGAGTAAATTTAATATTATATTTATTTAGTTTTAAATTTAATTGTTTTATTGCATTATTATAAAAAAAATTATTATAAATATTAATATCAATTAATGTATCATGTATTTTTATTAAATTAAAATAATTACGTAAATCAATTCACTCAAAATTTATAAAACGTGAATTTTCTTTAATATTAAATATAGGTAAATATAATGTATAATGTTTATATAATAATAATAAAAAATAATAAAAAATTCAATAAAAATAATAAAATAAAAATAATATAAATAATAATTTTAATATTTTTTGATTATTTTTTATAAAATTTATTAAAAATAAAATAAAATAATATAATATATAAACATTTATTCTTATTAATATATAAATAAAATTAAGTAAACATATATAAATATTTAAAAATATATATATAATATATTTTTTAGAAAAAAATATAACTATTTTAAATTTATTATTATATATATTTTTTAATAAATATATAAATATATTATTGTTATAAAAAATATTTTTATAAAATAATATATTTATATATTTATATATTAGAAAAAAAAGAAAAATATATATTTTTCTTTTTTTTCTAATATAATAATTTGTATTTACAATAATTTTAATATATTCATGTAATTTTGTATATAATTTTAAAAATTTATTACGAAATAAAATTGGATCATCTACATATTTATTATTTAAATCTTTCTTTCTAAAAATAATAAAAAAGCTATAAATACAATAAAATCATTCAATAAATTTTAAATTAAATAATAATTTTTTAAATATAATAATATAATTATAAATACAAATTATAAAATATAATAAATATTTTTTAAAAATAATCATAAATAAATTATTTATGATTATTTTTAAAAAATATTTATTAATTATATATATAATAATATTATATATATATAAATATATATATAATATTATATTATATATATATTTATATATATATAATATTATATATTGTCAAAAAGAAAAATATATAGAAAGTTTTTTAAAATATACAAAATGTCCTAATTTTTTATAAAATTTAAAATAACGTCAAATATTAAACATAAAAAACAAACTAAATAAAAAAAAAAAACAAGTATATATTATTAAAATAAAAAAAAAAAAACATAAAAACTTAAAAAAAAATAAATTATTATAACTATTATACCGAATTTGTTTTACCAAATAAATTATATATATATTCAAAGGTATAATACATATACAAAAAGTACAACTAATTATAAATAGGAACATCACTTATTTTATATATTTTCAATTTATTTGTATAGACTCAAATCTATTTATATCTATATTATTTTTTTTTACTTTTAAAGAATCATTATCATCCATTGTTAAAACAATAGCGCCAACCATTGCTATAAAAAGTAAAAAAGCAGCACCAATAAATAATATATACAATTTATTAAATAATAATTCACCTATAGAACTTATTTGTATATTATTAGTAAAATTTCAATTAGAATAATGAATTACATTTTCTATTTCAGTCATATTAAAAATATTAAAAAAAAAATAAATTATTTGAAAAATAAAGATTAAACTAAGAAAAATTATTATTGGTATATATATAGAAAAATTTAAAGTATTTTCTAATAATCGTATATTTAACATCATTACAACAAATAAAAATAAAATAGAAATTGCACCTATATACACTATTAATATTATTAAACCTATGAAATCTGCACCTAGATAAATGAATAATAAAGAGCATAATAAAAAAACTAAAATTAAATATAACACTGATTGTACTGTATTCTTTGATGTTATTACTAGTAAACTAGATATTATTATTAAAAAATATAAGGAATAAAGCATTTTTTTTTATTTTATATATTTAATTAAAGAAAATAAAAATAAAAATAATAATATTATTATTTTTATTTTTATTTTCTTTATAAAAAATTGAATATAAATATAATTATTATTATATTTTTTATATTCAAATAATATATTATAATTTATGATTATATTACTTAAAGAATTTTTATATGAATAAAAAAATTCTTTTTTTTCTAATAATTGTATAATATTAAAAAAAAATAATACATCATTTATAAATATACATAAAATTTTATTACTTAAAAAAGAAAAACAAGAAATATCAAATAAAGATTTTATATAATTTTTTTTTAATATTAAACTATAAATATTATAATTTATAATTTTATTTTTCAAAATAAAATCATTATTATAACTTATATAAATTATAAATTTAGAATTTAAAAATAAATTATTTATATTTTTTTTTTTATAATTTAATTCAATACTATTAAAATATTTTTTATTATAAAAATATAAATCTAACATAATTTTATATTTTTATTTTTATTTTACTAGAATATAAAATACCTTTAATAATATTAATTGACCTATTTAAATTATATAAAGGAAATTTAAATTTTGCTAACTTCACTATGTCTTCAAAAGCAATATAATAAACAATTATTTCCGTACCATCTTTTTTTTTTATTTTTTCTTCCTTTTTTAAAAGAGAAATAATAAAACCAATTGAGGGTTGTTCTACACTAAAAGTAAAATTTTTTGTTTCATTTATTATTATCTTAACTTTTAATAAAAAATATAAAGGCAATTCTTTCGTATATTCATTAAATTCCTTACAAAATTTTACTGTTTGTACACCTATATTACCTAAGATAGTACCTAATGGAGGACCCGATTCAGCTTGACCAGCTTTTATATATATTGTTAATCTTATATTATTTGTCATTTTTTTTATTTTAATAAAAATTCTAAAATCACTCCAGCACCTATAGTTATATTACCTTCCCTCATAATGAATCTATCACCAATTTGTGCTGCTATTTTATCTACTAATTTTACGGTGATAACTAAAGAATCTCCTGGCATAACCGCACTTACATCCTCTGGTAATATAATAGAACCCGTAACGTTTGCTGTGCGTAGAAAAAATTGTGGTGTATAATTAGTTATAAAAGATTTATGACGTCCACCTTCTTTTTTAGTTAAAACATATATTTTACCCTTAAATAAATCATAAGCTTTAATATTATTTATACTAGATAAAACAAAGCCTCTTTTTACATCATCTCTTTTAACTGCTTTAACTAATATACCTACATTTTCGCCAGCTTCTGCTATATCTAAGCTTTTTCTAAACATTTCTAACCCCATACATTGAGTAGATAAAACATCTCTACCTCCTATTATTTCTAAAGAATCACCAATTTTTATAGTTCCTGTTTCTATTTTACCTGTTAATACAGTACCACGTCCTGTTGCCATAAAAATACCTTCAATTGCCATTAAAAATGGTGCATTTTTTTTTCTTTCAGGTTGTTTAATATAAGTATCTACTATATCCATTAAAGATTTAACAGATCCTGTACCTATACTAGATGGTTCATTCTCTTCTAAAGCAATACGAGCAGAGCCTTTTATACAAGGTACATCACCTGTAAAACCATAACTATCTAAAAGTTCACGAACTTCTAATTCAACTAAATCTTTCATATCACCTTCTAACATTAAATCTAACTTATTTATATATATAATAAGATAAGGTATACCTACTTCTTTAGCTAATATAATATGTTCCCTTGTTTGCACTTGTGGTCCATCATTTACTGCTACAACTAAAATAGCACCCTCCATTTGTACTGCACCTGTTAACATATTTTTTACATATTGTTGATGTCCAGGGCAATCTATATGTGAATAATGTCTTTTTTCTGTTTCATATTCAATATGTGCTGCATTAATTGTAATTCCTCTATTTCTTTCTTCTACATGATTATCTATATCATGGTAGGCATAAAAAATAGTATTACCAATACCTTGTAAAGTTTTAGTAATTGCAGCTGTTAAAGTAGTTTTACCATGATCTACATGGCCTATTGTACCTATATTACAATGAGGTTTTGTTTTTAAAAATTTTGTAATTATTTTTTTCGCTAACATATATGTTCCTTTCTTTTCAATTCTGTTTTTTAGGCATAAAAATGTTTAATAACATTTTATTTATTATAGCCTTTTTATATTTTAACTTTTTATTTCTAATAATAATTCCTTCATTTTTATATGATGATATAATATAATTCATTAAATTAATAAATTCTATTTTTTTTTTTTTTTTAGATATTTTTAAAAATGTATCAGCTGAAACTAATGCTTGTTTTTTTTTACTAATAGGCATAGGTAACTCTTTTTTTTGACTACCCATGCGTATTTCTTTAAATGATACTTTTGACATACTATTTAACATAGAAACTAAAAGAATAAAAGAAATTTCTTTTTTTTTTTTAGTTTCTAATTTAATATTCTCTTTTAAATATTTAAAAATATTTATTGCTTTAATTTTATTACCTTTTTTTATTAATTTACCTACTAAACTTTTAATAAATAAATAATATAATTCACGATAAATACCAACTTTAGTATATTTATATTTTTTCATTTTTTTATATTAATTTTTTTACACCAAATTTAGATCTTCTATTTTTTCTACCATAAGGTTCTAATTTAATAAAATCACATAAACCTCTTATAAGATGATAATTAATACCAGGAGAATCTTTAGGCCCATGTCCTCTTACAAAAACTATAGAATGAGTTTGTAAATAATGTTCACCAATACCTGGTATTTTAGCAAATAATCTTTTATTATTAAATAAAAGACGTACTTTTGCAAAAGTACGTCTTGCAGAATTAGGTTTACGTGGTGACATTACAGCAATTTTATATATAACGCCTTTTCTATGAGGAGCATAATCAAAAGCTTTAGCTTTTTTTTTTCTTTTTTTACTAATACGATTTTTATTAATTAATTGTTGAAGTCTCATTTTTATTATGATTTTAATAAAGAAATTAGATCAAATGAAATACCTCCTTTTAATTTATAAAATACTATTAATAAAGCAAGTCCTATTGCACTTTCAGATGCTGCACTTGTTAAATTTATTAATGAATATATTAAACCTAACATATCATCTAAATATATTGATCCTACTATAAAATTAATATTTATACTCAAAATTAATAATTCTAAAGAAATTAAAGCCATTAAAGCATGCGTTCTTAATAAGAATAAACCTAATGATCCTATTAAAAATAAAAAAAATGATAATAAAAAAAGAAAAAACATATTTTTTTTTATATTTCCTTATTTTTTAAATTATATGAATCATATACTGTTCTATCTATAAAAATAGCAAAGGGGAATAGAACTAATAAAAAAAAAAAATATAAAAAAGATAAAATACGGCCAACTGTTAAATAAGGTTCCATAACAGGTATACCTCCTATTCAACATAATAAACAACAATTAAATAAAAATATTCAAAAAAATATTTTATGTGCAGGTCTAAAAATACCACTACGTATTATTGCATTTTTCATTATATAAGGTAAAAACATTAAAATAACTATAGATATAACCATAATTAAAAAACCTGATAATTTACCAGGTATACTTCTTAATATAGCATAAAAAAATAATAAATACCATTCAGGCACTATATGTGGTGGTGTTACTAAAAAATTTGCTATTTGATAATTTAATGTATGCCCTAATATATCTGGAGTACTATAATTTAAATACATTATTATTATTAAAAAAATTAATATACTTAATATATCTTTTAAAATAAAATAAGGAGTAAACGGTATACTTTCTAACATAGAAGGTACACCTGTTGGATTACTTGAACCTGCTTCATGTAATAAAGATATGTGTATTATAGATAAAGCTAATATAATAAAAGGTAAAAAAAAATGTAAAGAATAAAAACGATGTAAAGTAGCATCATCTATAGTAAATCCACCTCATAATAAAAATACAATATCATTACCTACTAAAGGTATAGCAGATAATAAACTAGTGATAACCATTGCACCTCAAAAACTCATTTGACCTCAAGGTAGAACATATCCTAAAAATGCAGTTATAATCATTAATAAAAATAATATTACACCAGTTTTTCATAATAATTGTCTTGGATAAAGAAAAGAACCGTAATAAAGTCCCCTAAACATATGTAAATAAACAGATAAAAAAAAGAAAGATGCACCATTTGCATGTAATCCTCTTATTCATCATCCATAATAAATTTCATTATTAATATACATTATAGAACTAAATGCATATAATATAG
>Ga0310811_10004149_pt1 | contig 18230 bp, 18 predicted proteins | sample YCmetagenome_FD_207642 | JGI IMG/M metagenome (GOLD analysis project Ga0310811, IMG submission 207642) | Soil microbial communities from experimental microcosm in Duke University, North Carolina, United States - YC | ecosystem: Engineered > Artificial ecosystem > Soil microcosm > Unclassified ...
CGGTCGGCGAGGCCGACTACCCCAACGCCGACTGGCAGGCGCAGGTGCAGGTGCGCATCACCTTCCCGCAGGCGCACAACCCGGCCGAGGACTGGTCCTTCCAGGGCGTCCCGACCACCTCCGGCGCAACCCCGGTGACCGTCGCCGACATCCCGCTCTACTCCGGCGACACGCTCGTGTGGGGCACCGGTCCTGCCGCCGCGGCCGGACCGGGGGTGCCGGGAGGGCTCACCTCCGGATCGGTGACGGGCACCGGCGCCACGCTGTCCTGGACGGCGTCGACCGCGGGCACCTACCCGATCGCCGGATACGACGTGCACTCCAGCGCCGGACGCCTGGTCGCCCAGGTCGGCGCGAGCACCACGTCATACGCCGTCACCGGCCTGAACGCCGAGCGCACCTCGCCCTACGGGTATTACGTGGAGGCAGTCGACACGCAGGGCACGGCCTCCCCGGCGTCGAACATCGCGCAGTTCATCACCGCGTCGTTCACCTCGCAGACCGCGAACGCCGCGACCGCCCCGGGCGCGCCGGGCACGCCCGTGGCCGCCGCGGTCGGCACCGGCGGCGCCACGCTGACCTGGGGTGCGGCCACGGCTGGAACCAACTCCGTGCACGGCTACGACGTGTACGAACTCGCCCCGACGGCACGCCTGGTGGCGAGCGTCGGCGCGAGCACGATCTCGTATGCGCTGACCGGCCCCAGCCCGAGCACCGCGTACGGATACGAGGTCGCCGCGCTGGACGGCACCGGACGGATCAGCACCGTGACGGCCGCCGCCGCGTTCACCACGCTCGGTACGGGCTCCACGGCCACCGCAAGCCCGAGCTCCACCGCCACTCCGTCGCCGACCGGTTCGCCCAGCTCCTCACCGACAGCGTCGCCGTCCACGTCGCCGTCCTCGTCCCCGACAAGCTCGCCGACCGGCTCCCCGTCGTCCTCGCCGACCACGGGCCCGACCGGCGGCCCGGGCGCCTGCACCGCGGTGTACACGATCACCAGCACCTGGTCCGGAGTTTCCAGGCCTCGGTGACGGTGACCGCCGGCTCGACCGCGATCACCGGCTGGACGGTGAAGTGGACGCTGCCGAGCGGTCAGGCGGTCACGAACCTGTGGAACGGGACCGAGAGCTCCTCCGGCCAGAACGTGACGGTGACCAACGTCGCGTACAACGGCGCGCTGGCCGCGGGCGCCGGCACGTCCTTCGGCTTCACCGGCTCGGCCGCCGGGAGCACGGCCGCACCGGCCTCGGTCGGCTGCACGGCGAGCGGCTGAAGGAGTACGGGAGCGCATACCGGGCGCCGGTCGGGGGCAGAGAGGAGTTCGACCCTCCGACCGGTGAGAGAGAAACGGCAGGCGCGCCCATGCAGAAGCTGTCCCTCGAGGCCCGCGTGCGCGAGCACCTGGAGCGTGCGCGGGCCGCGTCCACCGACCGCAGCGCGGAGACCGTCTACGGCGGCCACGAGCACGTGCTGCGCCAGACCGTCATCGCGCTGCGCGCGGGCGCGGAGATGAGCGAGCACGACAACCCGGGCGAGGCGACGCTGCTGGTGCTGCGCGGCCGGGTGCGGCTGCACAGCGAGGCCCAGTCCTGGGACGGGATGACCGGGGACCTGCTCATCGTGCCCGAGGCCCGGCACAGCCTCGTCGCCCTGGAGGACTCGGCCGCGCTGCTGACCGTCGCCAAGGCGCCGTGACACCAGCTGCCGCGCCCTGACACGACTGGCGCGCCGTGACGTCGACGAGCACGCCGTGACGCGAACCGCCGCGCGGCGGGGCTTCCGTCGCGCGGCGGTTTCGCCGGCCGTGCCTCGGGCCGCGGCCGTGCCTCAGGCCGCGACCGCGGTGCGCTGCACCGCGCTGAGCTCCAGCCTCACCGGGATCGACTTGGACACCGGCGTGTTGCTCGTCTCCGCGACGCTGTCGAGCGGGACCAGCACGTTGGCCTCCGGGAAGTACGTCGCCGCGCAGCCCTTCGCGGTCGGGTAGGACACGGCGCGCAGCCCGTCGACGCGGCGCTCCCGGCCGTCGTCCCAGACACCGATCAGATCCACCGTGTCGCCGTCGCGCAGGCCGCGGGAACGCAGGTCGTCCGGGTTCACGAACACCACGCTGCGGCCGCCGTGGACGCCGCGGTAGCGGTCGTCGTACCCGTAGACGGTGGTGTTGAACTGGTCGTGCGCGCGCACCGACTGCAGCAGCAGGCAGCCGTCCGGCACCTCCGGCGCGGTCGGCTCGTTCACCGTCAGCCTGGCCCTCCCGGTCGCCGTCGGGAAGGTGCGCGAGTCGTGCGGCGGCCGCGGCAGCATGAAGCCGCCCGGCCGCTCCAACCGCTCCTCGTAGGAGTGGAAACCGGGCACCACGCGCTCGATGTGCTCGCGGATGACGGAGTAGTCCTCGCGCATCTCCCGCCAGCCGAGATCGGCGCCGAACAGTTCCTCGGCGAGCCCCGTGACGATCGCGACCTCGCTGCGCACCTGCGGCGAGGGCGGCAGCAGCCGCCCGCGCGAGGCGTGCACCATGCTCATCGAGTCCTCGACGGAGACGAACTGCTCGCCGCCGGCCTGCACGTCCCGCTCGGTGCGGCCGAGCGTCGGCAGCAGCAGCGCCTCGCGGCCGTGGCACACGTGCGAGCGGTTGAGCTTGGTCGCGATGTGCACGGTCAGCGAGCAGCCGGCCAGCGCCGCCTCGGTGACCGCCGTGTCCGGCGTGGCGGCGGCGAAGTTGCCGCCGAGCCCGATGAAGATCTCCGCCTTCCCGTCCCGCATCGCGCGGATCGCGTCGACGGTGTCGAAGCCCTTCTCGCGCGGCGGGTCGAAGCCGAACTCGTCGCGCAGCGCGTCCAGGAACGAGTCCGGCATCTGCTCCCAGACGCCCATGGTGCGGTCGCCCTGGACGTTGCTGTGCCCGCGGATCGGGCTCGGCCCGGAACCGGGGCGCCCGATGTTGCCGCGCAGCAGCAGGAAGTTGACGATCTCGCGGATGGTCGGGACGGCGTTGCGGTGCTGGGTCAGGCCCATCGCCCAGCACACGACGATCCGCTTCGCGGCCGTGACCTCGTCCGCACAGCGCTCCATCTGGGCCCGGGTCAGCCCGCTCTGGCGCTCCAGCTCGTCCCAGTCCAGCGAACGCCACTGCGCGGCCGCTTCCTCGAATCCGTCGCAGTAGCGCTCGATGAACTCGACGTCCAGGACGGTGCCCGGCGCGGCCTGCTCCCGTTCGACCAGGATCCGGTTGAGCCCGTTGAACAGCGCCAGGTCGCCGCTGAGGCGGATCGGCAGGTACCGGTCGGCCAGCTGCGTTCCGTTGCCGACCAGGCCCCGCGGGGTCTGCGGGTTGTGGAAGCGGCCGAAGGCCGCCTCGGGCAGCGGGTTGATCGCGATGATCCGCGCGCCGCGCTTCTTGGCCCGCTCCAGGGAGGTGAGCATGCGGGGGTGGTTGGTGCCGGGATTCTGCCCGGCGATCAGGATCAGGTCGGCGTGCTTCTCGATGTCCTCGAGGGTGACCACGCCCTTGCCGATGCCGATGGTCTCGGCGAGCGCCGCGCCTGAGGACTCGTGGCACATGTTGGAGCAGTCCGGCAGGTTGTTGGTGCCCAGGCGCCGGGCGAGCAGCTGGTAGACGAACGCGGCCTCGTTGCTGGCGCGCCCGCTGGTGTAGAACAGCGCCCGGTCGGGGTCGGGCAGCGCGCGCAGCCGGTCGGCGATCAGCTTCAGCGCCCGTTCCCACGTGATCGGGGCGTAGTGGGTCGCGTCGGGCGCGAGGTACATCGGCTCGGTCAGCCGGCCGTGCGCCTCGAGCTCGTGGTTGTCCATCGCACGCAGCTGCTCGATGGAGTGCGCGGCGAAGAAGGTGCGGTCCACGCGGCGCCGGGTGGCCTCCCAGGCGACCGCCTTCGCGCCGTTCTCACAGAACTCGGCGGTCTTGCGGTGTTCCGGGTCCGGGTCGGCCCAGGCGCAGCTCGGGCAGTCGAAGCCGTCGACCTGATTCAGCTTCAGGAAGGCCTTGACGGTGCGGCCCGCGCCCATCTCGTCGAGTCCGTACTTCATCGACTCGGCGATGGCGCGCAAGCCCACGGCCGCGGTCTTCGGCTTGTCGACGCGCAGGTGCCGCGGGGTCGTTTCTTCGGTCTCGGTCATGCGGTTCACTCCGATCCGAGAGTTTCACCCCACGCTACTGCCGTTCATGCGTGTTTGTACGGGGTGGGGCTTGTGGCGTGCGTCCTAATGGACGAATGCGACCAGCAGGGGGACGAGCGCGAGGCCGACGAGGGCGAGCACGTCCACGAAGAGCCATCGGCCAACGAACAGCCGGCACGGCCACCGGGCGCGCGGGCGGCCGAAGCCGCCGAGCAGCCGGGCCAGCCGCGGATCCTCGCCGCTCAGCGTGAGCTCGATGCGGTCGAGCTCGGCCCGGTCGTGTTCCGAGAGTTCCGACACGGACGACGCCTCCTCCCGATCGAGGATTGAGCCTGTCTTCCCGTCCTTCTCGCATAATGTTACTTCGGCTTCGCAAGCTTTGTCATGGGCAAGTAAGTACGGGGAGCTAGAGAGCCGCGGCGACGGCCTGTTCGACGGTCGGGTGGCGGAAGGTGAAGCCCGCCGCGAGCAGGGCGGCGGGCACCGCGCGGCAGCTGGCCGTGATGCTGTCGGCGAACTCGCCGACGACCAGGCGCAGCGCGAACTCGGGGACCGGCGCCAGCGTGGGACGGCGCAGGATGCGGCCGACCGCCCTCGTCACGTCGCGGTTCGTCAGCGGCTCCGGGCCGGTGAAGTTGAGCGGGCCGGCGACGTCGTCACGGTCGATGACGAAGCGGAGCGCGGCGATCTGGTCGTCGAGCGAGATGCACGGCCAGTACTGCCGGCCCGACCCGAGCGTGCCGCCCACGCCGAGCCGGAACAGCGGCAGCAGCCTGCCCCAAGCCCCGCCCTTCGCGGAGACGACCAGCCCGGTGCGCGGGTGCGCGACCCTGACCCCGGCGTCGACGGCCGGCTTGGCCGCGGCCTCCCACTCCACGCACAGCCGGGCCAGGAAGTCCCCGCCCGCGGGAACGCTCTCGTCGACGACGAGGTCGCCGGTGTCGCCGTAGTAGCCGACGGCGGAGCCGGAGACCAGCACCCTGGGCTTCGTATCGAGCGCGGCGATCGCCGTGGCGATGGTCCTCGTGCCGAGGACGCGGCTGTCCCGGATCTCCCGCTTGTACGCGTCGTTCCAGCGCTTCTCGCCCACGCCCGCGCCGGCCAGGTGCACGACGGCGTCGACGCCGACCAGCGCACCGGGCTGCAGGGTGCCGGCGATCGGATCCCAGTGCGCCGTCTCGCTGCCGTCCAAGGTCACACCGCTGGTGTTCGTCTGACCGCGGGTCAGGCGCACCACCTCGTGGCCGTCGGCGAGCAGCGAGCGGGTGAGGGCGGAGCCGATGAGGCCGGAGGACCCGGTGATCGCGACACGCATGGCGTCATCCTAGGGTCCGCGGGCGTCGGCGGCCCGGCAAATGAAGGGCCGCGGCCCGGCGGCTCGTCGGGGCCCGGCGCTCGTCGCAGCCCGGCGGCCGATCGCGCGGCGGCTTCACGGGGCTTGCATAGATCTCTAAAGGTCCTTTAGTTTTGTAAGCATGGGAGTGACCGAGCGGGAGCAGGAGATCATCGATCTGCTGCGCCGCGAGCCGTTGATCACCCCGGCCGGGATCGCCGAGCGGCTCGGCAGCACCCGGGCGGCGGTGAACGTGCACCTGTCCAACCTGGGCCGCAAGGGCGTGATCCTGGGCCGCGGCTACATCCTGAGCCCGCGCACGCCGGTGGTGGTCGTCGGCGGCGCGAATCTGGACATCAAGGCGCGCAGCGCCGCGGCCGCGATCCCGGGGACCAGCAACCCGGGGCACACCGCCACCACGCCCGGCGGCGTCGCCCGCAACATCGCGGAGAACCTCGCCAGGCTGGGCACGACGACGGCGCTGATCGCCGCGCTCGGCCGCGACCAGCACGGCGAGCGGCTGCTCGCGGAGACCCGCGAGGCCGGGGTACTGCTCGACCACGTGCACCGCAGCACGCACCCGACCGGCAGCTACACCGCCGTCTTGGACGCCGACGGCGAACTGGTGCTGGCGGTCGCGGACATGAGCGCAACGGACGACCTGCGCCCCGAGCACCTGCAGCAGGCCAGGGAGCTGATCACCCACGCCGCGCTGCTCATCGTGGACGGAAACCTCCCGGCCCCGGTGACCGCGCACCTGCTCGACCTCGCGCACGCCGCGGACGTCCGGGTGATCGTCGACCCGGTGAGCGTCCCCAAGGCGACGCGGCTGCTGCCGTTGCTCAACGCCGGGCGTCCGGTCTTCGCGATCACCCCGAACCGCGACGAGTTGCAGGCGCTGACCGGCCGTGACACGTCCGCCGACGGGGCGTTGCCGGAGGCCGCCGCCGTGCTGCACGAGCGCGGCGTGCAGCACGTGTGGGTGCGCCTCGGGTCGCGTGGCAGCCTGCTGAGCACCCGCACCGCGGAGGCGGGCGCGGACGCCGACACAGCCGGAGCCGCAGCCGCAGCCGCAGCCGTGGAGCAGAGCCTTGAGACGCTGCCCGCCGATCCGGCCGAGGTCCGGGACGTCACAGGGGCCGGCGACGCGATGCTCGCCGCGTTCGCGCACGCCCTGCTCGCCGGCCACCGCCCGGCGACGGCGGCGCGCTACGGCCACGCCGCCGCCGCGCTGACGCTGGAGAGCAGCCACACCGTCCGCCCCGACCTGACCGCGCACCTGCTCGAATCCGCCGTCCGCCGCACCGGAAAGCCCTGATGCACCGATGAATACCCCTGACACCGCCCCGAACGCCGCGCCCACCGCCGGACCGGACGGCACTTCTGCGACGCCGCGCACCACGGCAACCCCGCACCCGGCCCTCACGCTGACCGAGGAAGTCCGCGAGGCGCTGGCCGCGGGACGTCCTGTGGTCGCGTTGGAGAGCACGATCATCAGCCACGGCATGCCGTACCCGCAGAACGTTGCGATGGCGACCGAGGTCGAGCAGATCATCCGGGACGGCGGCGCGGTGCCTGCCACCATCGCAGTGCTCGATGGACGCCCGCGCGTCGGGCTGACCCGGCCCGACCTGGAGTTGCTGGCCACGGACCAGGCGGTGACGAAGGTGAGTCTGCGCGACCTGCCCTACGTCGTCGCCCGTGGCGAGCACGGTGCCACCACGGTCGCGGCGACCATGCGGCTGGCCGCGCTGGCCGGGATCCGCACGTTCGTCACCGGCGGTCTCGGCGGCGTGCACCGCGGGGCGCAGCAGAGCTTTGACATCAGCGCCGACCTGACCGAGCTGTCGCAGACCGACGTCGCGGTGGTGAGCGCCGGGGTGAAGAGCATCCTCGACATCGGCCTGACGCTGGAGACCCTCGAGACGCTGGGTGTGCCGGTGATCGGCTACGGCACCGACGAGTTCCCCGCGTTCTTCTCCCGCCGCAGCGGCTTCGCCGCGCCCATGCGCGCCGACAGCCCGGAAGAGCTCGCCGCGATCATGCACACCAAGTGGGACCTGGGCATCCGCGGCGGTCTGGACATCGCCAACCCGATCCCGGTCGAGGACGAGATCCCGGCCGAGCAGATCGACGAGATCATCGACCGGGCGCTGAGCGACATGGATGCCAAGGGGATCAAGGGCAAGGACGCCACCCCTTTCCTGCTCGGCCGCATCGTCGAGATCACCGGCGGCGAGAGCCTGCGCGCGAACATCGCCCTGGTGAAGAACAACGCCCGCCTCGGCGCCCGGATCGCCGCCGCCTACGCCGCGCGGTCTCAGTCAGCCGCACAGCCTCAGGCAGAGGCCTGATCGGGCCCGCCGGACCGCCCGGGCCGCCCGGCGCAGCCTCATCCAGAATCGGTGTCTCAGTGCCCGCGCTCAGTGCCCGCGCTCGATCCAGGCGGGCAGGTCGGGCGCCTCGCCGGACACCGTCGTCGCCTCGCCGTGACCGGTGCGCACGACGGTGTCCGGCGGGAGTGTCAGCAGCCTGTCGCGGATCGAACGGATGATGGTCGGGAAGTCCGAGAACGACCGGCCGGTCGCGCCCGGGCCGCCGCGGAAGAGCGTGTCGCCGGTGAAGACCGTGCCCAGGTCGGGGGCATAGAGGCTGACCGCGCCCGGCGTGTGGCCCGGCGTGTGCAGGACCGTGAGCTGGGTGCCCGCGACCACCAGCCGCCGGCCGTCCGCCAGTTGCTCGTCCGGGCTGCGGTCCGGGTGCGTGAGCGCCCACAGCGGGGCGTCCAGCGGGTGCAGCAGGATCGGCGCGCCGGTCATCTCGGCCAGCGCGGGCGCGGCGTTGACATGGTCGTTGTGCGCGTGCGTGCAGACGATCGCGGTCACCGCGCGGTCGCCGACCGCCCTGCGGATCGCCTCGGCGTCGTGCGCGGCGTCCACGACCAGCACCTCGCGCTCGTCGCCGATCAGCCAGACGTTGTTGTCCACCGGCCAGGTCTGGCCGTCGATGGTGAACTCGCCGGAGGTGACCAGCTGCCGGATCTGCGCACCACCGCCGGACGCCCCGCCGCCTGCAACGCCTCCGGACGCCCCGCCCTCGGCCGTGCCGCTCACAGCACCACCACCGACCGCAGCACGTCGCCCTCCTGCATCCGGGCGAACGCCGCCTCGACCCCGTCCAGCGGGATCGTCTCCGAGACGAACGCGTCGAGGTCGAGCCTGCCCTGCAGGTACAGGTCGACGAGCATCGGGAAGTCGCGCGAGGGCAGGCAGTCGCCGTACCAGCTGGACTTGAGCGCCCCGCCGCGGCCGAACACGTCGAGCAGCGGCAGTTCCAGCGTCATCTCCGGCGTCGGCACCCCGACCAGCACCACCGTCCCGGCCAGGTCCCGCGCGTAGAACGCCTGCCGGTAGGTCTCCGGCCGGCCGACCGCGTCGATCACCAGGTCGGCGCCGAACCCGCCGGTCAGCTCCTGGATCGCGGCGACCGGGTCGGTCTCGCGCGCGTTGACGGTGTGGGTGGCGCCGAGCCGCCGCGCGGTCACCAGCTTGCGGTCGTCCACGTCCACGCCGATGACCCGGGCCGCGCCGCCGAGCCGCGCGCCGACCACCGCCGCGGTGCCCACGCCGCCGCAGCCGATCACCGCGACCGTGTCCCCGCGCCCGACGTTCCCGGTGTTGAGCGCCGCGCCGAGCCCGGCCATCACCCCGCAGCCGAGCAGCCCGGCCGCCGCCGGGCTCGCCTCCGGGTCGACCTTCGTGCACTGGCCCGCGGCCACCAGCGTCTTCTCCGCGAACGCGCCGATGCCCAGCGCCGGGCTCAGCTCGGTGCCGTCGGCCAGCGTCATCCGCTGCTTCGCGTTGAACGTGTTGAAGCAGTACCAGGGCCGGCCGCGGCGGCAGGCGCGGCACTGCCCGCACACCGCCCGCCAGTTCAGGACCACGAAGTCGCCGGGCGCCACCTCGGTCACCCCCGGGCCGACCGCCTCGACCACGCCCGCCGCCTCGTGCCCGAGCAGGAACGGGAACTCGTCGTTGATGCCGCCCTCCCGGTAGTGCAGGTCGGTGTGGCACACCCCGCAGGTCTGCACGGCGACCACGGCCTCGCCGGGCCCCGGGTCGGGCACCGTGATCGTCTCGATGCGCACCGGTTCGCCCTTCGCGCGGGCGATCACCCCCTGCACCTGCTGCGGCATGGCGAGGCTCTCCTTCGGTTGGTCGGCTCGGTCGACTCGGTCGGTCCGGTTCGTGGATGCGTCACTCGTCACGCTGCCCAGGAACCCGCCGCGTTATGCCGGGCCGTGCGCCGCTGTGCGCCGCCGTGCACCGCCGCACGGCGAGCGCCCGGACGGACGCGGGTTGACACGGCGGTGCGCGGCCGAGCAGATTCGTGACGGCACAAGGTCAACGAGCACATGGGAGGGCCCGACCGATGACGAGCAGCGCGCCGGTCCGCAACTGGGCGGGGAACGTCGAATTCCGGGCGGAGCGGGTGCACCGGCCGCCGAAGGTCGAGCACCTGCGGGCGCTCGTCGCGGGCGCGCGGCGGGTGCGGGCGCTCGGCACCGGCCACTCGTTCAACCGCATCGCCGACACCGACGCCGACCTGGTGCAGACCGCCGGGCTCCCGGCCGAGGTGGAGATCGACGCGGCGGCCGGCACCGCGACCGTGGCCGCCGGCATGCGCCTGGCCGAGATCTCGGCGCGGCTGCACGCGGCCGGCTTCGCGCTCGCCAACCTGCCCTCGCTGCCGCACATCTCGCTCGCCGGAACGGTGGCGACCGGGACGCACGGCTCCGGCGACGGCAACCAGAACCTCGCCGCGTTCGTCCGCGCGATCCGGCTCGTCGGGCCGGACGGCGACGTCGTCGAGTTCGCCCGCGGCGCCTCGGACGATTTCCCCGGCGCGGTGGTCTCGCTCGGCGCGCTCGGCGTGGTCACGCACCTGACCGTGGACGTGCGCCCGACGTTCGAGGTGGCGCAGTACGTCTATCAGGACGTCTCGCTCGAACAGGCCATCGAGCGGCGCGAGGACGTGTTCGCGAGCGGTTACAGCGTCAGCATCTTCACCGACTGGGCGGACGGTCGCGCCGCGGTGTGGCGGAAGCTGCTCGCCGCGGATGACGAGCGGTGGCGGAAGCCGGAGCCTGAGCTGCTCGGCGGCCGTCTCGCGACGGACCCGGCGCATCCGGTGCCCGGCATGCCGGCGCGCAACTGCACGCCACAGCTGGGCGTGCCCGGCCCCTGGCACGAGCGGTTGCCGCACTTCCGGCCCGAGTTCACCCCGAGCAGCGGCGAGGAACTGCAGTCGGAGTTCTTCGTGGCGCGGGACCGTGCGGGCGAGGCGCTCGAGGCGGTGCGACGGCTCGGGGCGCGGATCGCGCCGGTGCTGCAGATCTCGGAGCTCCGCACAATCGCGGCGGACGACCTGTGGCTCAGCCCCGCCTACGGCCGCGACAGCGTCGCCGTGCACTTCACCTGGATCGCCGACCGGGCGGCGGTCACGCCAGTGCTCGCGGCGGTCGAGGAGGCGCTGCTCCCGCTCGGCGCGCGACCGCACTGGGGCAAGGTCTTCACCGGCGGCGCGGCGGCGGCGCTCGCCGACTACGAACGCGCCGAGGACTTCCGGCGGCTGATGGAGCGTCACGACCCGCAGGGCAAATTCCGCAACCCCTTCGTGGAGCGGCTGTTCGGCTGAACGGCGGCGCACGGCGGGCGCGGGCGGCCGCGGGGCGGGAGCGGCGCGGGCGGCCGCGGGGCGGGAGCGGCGCGGGCGGCCGCGGGGCGGGAGCGGCGCGGGCGGCCGGACGTGGGCCGAGCCGCACGGCCGCGGGCCACGCGGCGGGCCGGTGCGCGGGCTGGCGCGCGGGCCGGATTCACCCGCATGACGGCGGGCTGCTGTGCCCGCGCCGCGCGGCGCCGAGGATGGAGGCGGGAGGGCCGGCGAGGCGCCGGCCCGAGCAGCCGACCCCCGTCAGGAGCACCGCCATGGCCGTCACCCCGGAACCGCAGCCCGGCACCGCCGCCCGCATGCTCGGCGACATCGCCCCGAAGCTCGCCGAACTCACCGACGAGGTGCTGTTCGGCGACGTCTGGGCGCGCCCCGGCCTCTCCCCGCGCGACCGCAGCCTGGTCACCATCGCGGCGCTGGTCGCCCTGCACCGCACCGAGCAGCTCGGCGCGCATATGCACATCGGTCTGCACAACGGGCTGAGCCCGGAGGAGATCACCGAATCGGTCACACACCTGGCGTTCTACGCCGGCTGGCCCACCGCGCTCTCGGCCGTCGCGCAGCTGCGGACCGTGCTCGGCGAGCACAAGCGGGCACACGACGCGGGCCTCGACGACGAGCCCTTCGCCGCCGAGGCCGCCGTGGGCTGAGTGGGCGCGGGCCGGAAGGCCGGACGGGTCGAACGGACAAAGGACAATCGGACAATCCCCATGCGCGCCACCGTCATCCACGCTCCCCGCGACATCCGGATCGAGCAGCTGCCGAGCCCGCGGATCCTGCAGCCCACCGACGCGATCCTGCGCGTCGCCGCGACCAGCGTGTGCGGCACCGATCTGTGGGACTACCGCGGCATCAACCCGGTGGCCGCGCCGCACCCGATCGGCCACGAGTACGTCGGCGTGGTCGAGGAGGTCGGCACCGAGGTCGAGCTGATCCGGCCCGGCCAGTTCGTCGTCGGGTCCTTCTTCGCCTCCGACAACACCTGCCCGATCTGCCACGCCGGCTACCACACCTCCTGTCCGCACCGGGAGTTCGTCAACGCCTGCCAGGCCGAGTACGTGCGCGTGCCGCTGGCCGACGGCACCCTGGTGGCCACGCCCGACCATCCGGACGAGGCGCTCGTCCCGCACCTGCTGGCGCTGTCCGACGTGATGGGCACCGGCTGGTACGCGGCCGCGGCCGCCCAGGTGCAGCCGGGCATGACGGTGGTCGTGGTCGGGGACGGCGCGGTCGGCCTGTCCGCGGTGCTCTCCGCGCGCGAGCTCGGCGCCGGGCGGATCATCGCGATGAGCCGGCGCGAGCACCGGCAGCGGCTGGCCCGCGCGTTCGGCGCCACCGACATCGTCACCGAGCGCGGCGAGCCGGGCGTGCAGCGCATCAGGGAGCTGACGGGCGGGATCGGCGCCGACGCGGTGCTCGAATGCGTCGGCACGCGCGAGTCGATGGTGCAGTCGCTGCACTCCACCCGGCCCGGCGGCGCCATCGGCTTCGTCGGCGTGCCGCACGACGTGGAGATCCCGGCGGCCGAGCTGTTCTACTCGCACGTCGGCCTGCGCGGCGGCCCAGCGCCGGTGCGCGCGTTCCTGCCCGACCTGATCGAGTGGGTGTGGGAGGGGCGGATCGAGCCGGGCCGGGTGTTCGACCTCGAACTCCCGCTGGACGAGGCGGCGCGCGCCTACCGCGCGATGGACGAGCGCAGCGCCGTCAAGGTACTGCTTCGCCCGTGAGCCGGCGGACCCGTGCAGCCGGTGAGCCGGTGAGCCCGCGCGGCGCCTTCGGCCGCCGTCGGCCGGCGGCCCGCCGTCAGGCGGACGGCTGCCAGCCCAGCGCCGGGCCGAGGCGGGTGGCCGTGTCGGTGAGGATCTGCACGTAGTCCTCGTGCCCGAAGGTGAAAGGCAGGGCGAAGGCGACCTCGTCGACCTCGCGGAACGCCGCGTGCGCGTGCAGCCGTTCGGCGATCTGCTCGCTCGTGCCGACCACGTCCGCGGCGAACAGCAGCCGTCCCGGGCCCTGCGGCGCGGCGGTGCGCGGCAGCCGGCTCTCCGCGTACGCCGCGTACTTGGCCCGCTGCCCGGGCGAGGCCGAGTCGGTGGGGATCACCACGAGGCCCTGCGAGACGCGCGCGGCCTCGCCGGCCGGGTGGTGCGCGCGGAACTCCCTGATCTGCGCCGCCTGGATGCGCGCGAAGTCGTGCTCGTCGCCCGGCTCCTCCGCCTTGACCACGCTGCTCGTCAACAGGTTCATGCCGTGCTCGCCGGCCCAGCGCGCCGAGCGCAGGCTGGCCCCGCCGTACCACATGCGCGCGGCGAGGCCGGCCGCGTGCGGCTGCACCCGGCCGGAGAACGCCTCGAAGCCGACCGTGCCGCTGAAGTCGCTGGCCTTCTCGCCGCGCACGAACCCGAGCAGCCGCTCCACCCGCGCGTAGCCGAAGTCCTCGGCCTCCGCGGTGTCCGGATACAGCGCCTGCCCGACCTGGTCGTAGTTCATCGGCGGGCCGACGCTCACGCCCGGGTTGAGCCTGCCGCCGGACAGCACGTCGACGGTGGCCAGGTCCTCGGCCAGCCGCAGCGGGTTCTCCCAGCCGAGCGGGATCACCGCGGTGCCCAGCTCGATCCGCGAGGTGCGCTGCGAGGCCGCCGCCAGCACGGCGACCGGCGAGGAGATGCCGTACTGCAGGTGCCGGTGGCGCACCCAGGCGCTGTCGAAGCCGAGCCGCTCACCGAGCTCGATCAGTTCGAGGGTCGACTCGTGGCCGCGCCGCGGATCCGCCTCGTCGAACAGGCCGATGCTGAGGAAGCCGAGCTTGCGCAGCGGTCTCGGGCCGCCGTTCGGACCGGAACCAAGGACGGAGCTCGGATCGGGGCTCTGGCTCGGGCTCTGGCCCGCGATCTCCGGCATGCCGCGATGGTACCGGGCCGGGGCGGCCGGCCGCCGTGCGCAGCCCTGACGTCGCCGTTCGCGCCCACCCCGGTTGTCGGCGGCGGCGGACCGGGGGCAGACTGAGATCATGGAGCCTGCCTGCGCCTCAGGACGAGGGTCCCGCGCTGGTGGAGCAGGCGTTCCGCCAGGCGTCGTTCTCCCTGTCCGTGTTCGACGCGGAGCAGCGCTACCGCCACCTGAACCTGCTGGCGTCCGAGGTGATGGGCGTCGACGAGGCGGAACTGGTCGGCCGGGTCTTCCCGTACGGCGTACCGTCGGACGTCAGCCAGCGAGGCACCCTGCAGGCGCTGCGCGACGTGGTGGAGACCGGCAAGCCGGTGCACTACGAGAGCTACACCCGGGCGCCGTCCGGCTTCCGCGAGCACGCCTGGAACCTGGAACTGTGGCCGATCAGGGACGAGGCGGGCGGGGTGTGCGCGGTCGGGATGGCCGCGTGGGACAGCAGCGAACAGCATTGGGCCAGGCAGCGGCTGGCGATGCTGGACGAGGCGAGCGTGACCATCGGCCGCAGCCTCGATCTGACCCGTACGGCGCAGGAGCTGACCGAGCTGGTGGTGCCGCGGTTCGCCGACTTCGCCTACGTCGACCTGTTCGACGAGGTGCTCGCCGGGGACGATCCGGCGTATCCCGCCGAACGCCGCCCGCTGGTGCTGCGCCGGGCCGCGCACCTGCTGTCCGATCCCAGCCTGCCGAGGCCGGCGTTCGCACTCGGCATGAACCACGAGTACCCGCTGGACACGCCGCCGGCCCGCGCGCTGCTCACCGGGCAGGCCGTGCTCAGCAGCGGAACCGGCGATCCCGAATTCGACCGCTGGGCCGCGATGCACCCGACCAGGATCGAGCGGCACCCTGGCCTGGTGGTCACCTCGATGATGGCGCTGCCGCTGACCGCGCGGCACCACGCTCGGCGTGGTGGTGCTGATGCGCACCCGGCCGGACGGCTTCGACCGGGACGACTTCACGCTGGCGCGGGAGCTGGCCGCGCGGGCCGCGCTGTGCGTGGACAACGCCCGCCGCTACACCCGGGAGCGGTCCACCGCGCTGGCACTGCAGGCGAGCCTGCTGCCGCACGGGACGTCCCGGCAGTCCGGGGTGGACGTGGCCACGCGCTACCGGCCGACCGATTCGCGGGCCGGGGTCGGCGGGGACTGGTTCGACGTGATCGACCTCTCCGGCGCCCGGGTCGGGCTCGTGGTGGGCGACGTGGTCGGACACGGCATCCAGGCCTCGGCGACGATGGGCCGGCTGCGCACCGCGGTGCAGACGCTCGCCGACGTGGACCTGCCGCCGGACGAGCTGCTCGCGCACCTGGACGACCTGGCGCTGCGGCTGTACGCCGAGCTCTCCCCGGACGACGAAGGCACGAGCGGCGGCACGAGCGGGGCCGCGGGCGCAGACACGGACGGCGGCCCGCGCGACGGTGCGGGCGACGGCACCGACGGCGGTGCGGACGGCGATCCGGGCAACGGCAGCAGCAGCGGGGTGGGCGGCGGCGCGGGCACGGTCGTGGCGCCCGGCGCGGGCTTGGTCCAGCCCGGCCTGGGCGGGACCGGGGCGACCTGCCTGTACGCGGTCTACGATCCGGTCGAGCGGAGACTGACGGCCGCGAGCGCCGGCCACCCGCCGCCCATCGTGCTGCTGCCGGACGGCGGCACACGCCTGCTGGACGTCAGCACCGGTCCGGTGCTCGGCGTGGGCGGGCTGCCGTTCGAGCCGATCGAGCTCACGCTGCCCGAGAACAGCCTCGTCGCGCTCTACTCGGACGGTTTGGTCAAGGGCGCGGACCGGGATCCGGAGCGCGGCATCGAGCGCCAGCGCCGGGAGCTCGAGCGCTCGCAGGGCACGCTCGAGGAGCGCTGCGACCACCTGCTCGCCGCGATGCTGCCCGCGCATTCCACGGACGACGTCGCGCTGGTGCTGGCGCGTACCAAGGCGCTGCACCGCGACCACGTGCGCGTGTGGGAGCTGCCGATGGACTCCGCGATCGTCGGCGAGGCGCGCAAGGCCGCCACCGCGCAGCTGGAGGAGTGGGGCCTGTCGGAGGTGGCGTTCGTCACCGAACTGGTCGTCAGCGAGCTCGTCACCAACGCGATCCGGTACGGCTCGGAGCCGATCCAGCTACGGCTGATTTACGACAAGACTCTGATATGCGAGGTCTCCGACGGCGACTCCACCTCGCCGCATCTGCGCCGGGCCCGCACCCTCGACGAGGGCGGCCGCGGGCTGCTGCTGGTCGCGCAGCTGACCGCGAACTGGGGCACCCGGCACACGCCGACCGGCAAGACCATCTGGGCCGAGCAGTCGCTGGGGCCGAAGCCTGCGCAGGCCTTGGGTCCGGACACCCTGGACCTGCTGGACATGCTGTGACGGCGCACGGCTGACGCGTGGTGCGCGGCCCGGCACCGGATTGCGCGCGTAAAGCGTCAGCCCTCTGCGTTCGCCGCCTCGCGGAAGCGCCCGAACTCCTCGGCCAGAGCCTTGGGCGTCCAGTGCGCGTTGAGGCCGCTGGGGTTCGGCAGTACCCAGACATGGCTGCCGCCGATCCGCTCCTCCTGCCTCCCGATCTGCGCGGCGCGGTGCTCGAAGGCGGTGCGGTACGCGGTGACTCCCACGATCGCCAGCCAGCGCGGCCGGAACCGCAGCGCCTTCGCGGCCAGGACGCGGCCGCCCTCGCGCAGCTCCTCGGCGGACAGCTCGTCGGCTCGGGCGGTGGTGCGTCCGACCACGTTGCTCACGCCGAGGCCGAGCGCGAGCAGTTCCTCCTGGCGGTACGGCCCGAGCAGCTCGGGGGTGAAGCCGGAGTCGTGCAGGGCGCGCCAGAAGCGGTTGCCCGGCCGGGCGAAGTGCCGGCCGACGGCGCCGGAGTACAGCCCCGGATTGATGCCGCAGAACAGCACGCTGAGATCGGGCGCGATGACGTCCGGGATCACCGTGCCGCGTGCCGCCGCCAGCTGCGCGGCGGTGGGGCGGGGATGTGCGGCCGCGGACGCGCCGGCCTGGGCGGGCGGCGACTGCGTGCGGCGGGTCGAACTGGTCACTCCCCCATCTTCGCCCATCCGCGCGCGCCGCACCCGCCGACGCCGCGACGCCGACACCACACTCGCCGACACCGCACGGGCGCCCGCCCCGAAAAATGGGGGCGGGCGCTCGGTGGCCGGTTACGTCGCCGTACAGGACGCTGACATCGCGCCCGGCGGGGAGCCGCTGCCGAGCAGGCCGAAGGTGGTGTTGCCGCCCGGCGGGATCGCGCCGTCGTAGCTCAGGCTCGCTGCGCTCACAGAGGCGCCGCTGACCGTGTCGCTCGCGTTCCAGATCTGCGTCACCGCCTGGCTTCCCGGCCAGCGCCAGGCGACCGTCCAGCCGTGCGTCGCGGCGGTTCCGCCGGATCGGTGAAGTTGGTGTCCCAGGACGCAGTGTTGACGCCGAGCGGGTCGAGCGAGCCGGTCAGTGCCGCACTGCCGCTGCCCTCGCTGGGGCCGACGCAGCCCACGGTGGGCGCCGGGTCGGAAGTGCCGTTGTAGTCGGCGTTGAAGCCGAAGGTGGTGCTGGCTCCGGCGGCGAACGCGGCGTTGTCGCCGGACAGGCCGGAGGCGGTGACGACGTCGCCCTTCTGCGAGACGCTCGCACTGTACGCGCTGCCGGCCACCAGGGTCTGGCCGGCCGCGTAGGTGAGTGTGATCGTCCAGGCGGAGATGGCGTACGGCGCGTTGTTCGTGACCTTGACGGTGACACCGAAGTCCGGCGGGTTGTTGGACGGGGTCTGCCAGGCGACCGTGTACGCGGCCGAACAGGCGGCGCCGGTGTCGGCGGGCGCGTTCGAGGCGGCCGCGGACACGACGGTCGCCGCCGTGCCGACCGTCAGAGCGAGGGCCAGCAGCGGCCTGCCCCAGCGGCGGCGGTGTGTGGACACTGCATCAACACCCTTCTGCGTGTCGGGGTCCGCGCGCGGGCGCGGCGGCGGGGCCCGACGGGATCAGTCGCATGGAGCCTCGGCGACCTGCCGCGCGGCGGCAAGGAGCAGCTGTCCGGAGGCGGCGCCGCGGAGCACGGCCGGTTGCGGATCGCGGAGACTGCGGGAGCGGGGACG
>Ga0310811_10004150_pt1 | contig 18230 bp, 12 predicted proteins | sample YCmetagenome_FD_207642 | JGI IMG/M metagenome (GOLD analysis project Ga0310811, IMG submission 207642) | Soil microbial communities from experimental microcosm in Duke University, North Carolina, United States - YC | ecosystem: Engineered > Artificial ecosystem > Soil microcosm > Unclassified ...
ATTTGCCCAGCCAGAGTTGCAGCGCGAGAAAGGCGCTGGTCATGGTGCCGGGCACGGCGATTTTCCGCTTCAGGATTTCTTCGCGGGAAAATTTCTGTTTCGCCACAAGCATCGGCCCGTAGCCGTCGCCCATGCTCGCGCCGCTGGGCAGCAGCGCGTATTTGTCGGAAACGTAGGCGTAGGCATGAATGCTCACCGCAGTGATGTCCAGTTCGCCGCGTGTCGCGCGTTCATTGAGCGTCTGGATGTCTTGCAGGATATGCTGAAATTGAAATCCGTGCGTGGGAATCAAATCCTTCGCCAGGGCGTAAAACATGAAAGCATCGTCCGGATCGGGCGAATGGCCGAGAGTTAAGGTCGTTTTTTGCACCGGCGAAAACTATACCAAGCCGCGCGGACTGTCACGACGAGAAGACTGGCCAGGACGATGAATGGCAGTGAATCCATTTTTGTTTGCCGGTTACACGCACGCGCCTCGTCAATCCGGCTACAGTTGACCGCCACCTCCTTATTGATGCGCGGTTCAAGCTGCAGGCAAATCCGACGGGCGCGTGCGTTGTGTTCCTCCTCGCTGACAAAATCAAGGCGAATGACCGATCCCCATCGGCGCTTGCCCTGACTTCGGTTCCCCACCACAACCACAACCGGGAGAGATTTAGCAAAGCCGGTGCCAACTATTAAAATCGTTGTTTTGCTTGGGAAATGAAAAATCCGCCCGGATCGGCGGGTTGTCCGGTGTTGTTATTTTTTCAGTGCGGACAAAAATATCCGGCTACAAATTCGCCTTGATTTGAAGTTTGAATTTTCCGCTGGTTCCGGAATTGTTTCATAGTTTTCTGACGCCTCAATTTTTTCTGCCAAGCAGAACATTTTATCAAACAATGTCGCCGTCCGGTGGAAGTAGTCATGGACAAAAGCCGCTCAACCCGTCACACTTTGATTGGCGAAACACATTCTGATGAGAACCGGACACGAACTAATTATTGCGACGAAAAAATACGCCAAGGATTTTACGGCCAAAAGCTGGTGGTGCATTCTCTCCACCGGCTTTTTGCTTTTGGCCGCAATCACCGGCACGCTTTGGAATTTTCACTGGGCGGCCAAGGTGGTGTGCAGCATTTTTGCCGGCCTGTTGATTCTCCGTTTTTTTGTGATCTACCACGATCAGCAGCATCACGCGATTCTACCGCGTTCGCGTCTGGCCGAAGGATTGATGCGGGTGTTTGGAATTTTATCCTTGAGCCCAAGCAGCATCTGGCGCAGTTCCCATAACCATCATCATAATCATAATTCCAAATTGCGCGGTTCGCATATCGGCTCCTATCCGATCATGACCAAGGAGCAGTATTTGAAGTCATCCACCGGCGCGCGGATTCAGTATTTGTTCATGCGGCATCCGCTGACGATTCTGGGCGGGTATTTTTTTGTTTTCTTTTACGGGATGTGCATCAATCCGTTTCTCAATGATCCGAAAAGACATTTCGACTGCTTGATCGCCGCCGTGCTGCACATAGGCATCAGCGTGACGCTGCTGGTGCTGGGCGGCTGGCAGGCGCTGCTGTTGGCGCAGATCGTTCCGCATCTGGTCGCCAGCGCCATCGGTTCCTATCTTTTTTATGCCCAGCATAATTTCCCGACGGTTTCCTTCAACGACAAGGCGGGGTGGACTTATGAAAAGGCGGCCTTGGAATCATCCAGTTTCCTAAAAACGAATCCGGTGATGGCGTGGTTCACGGCCAACATCGGTTATCATCACATCCATCATTTGAATGCGCGCATTCCGTTTTACCGGCTGCCGGAAGTTTTGCGCGAGATGCCCGAATTGCAAAATCCGCGCACGACCTCACTGAATCCTTTGGACATCATCCGCTGTTTGCGCTTAAAGGTTTGGGATGTTGAAACTCAACAGATGGTCAGCCTCCGGCATTTGAGCCGCGTCCGGGGCGCGGCCAATGGGACAGGCCCGTAGTCGTAATCCCGTCGGTGCCCGTTCTTCTTCCGGTTTTTGCCGGACAACTCTTATCTGACTCATGGCAACCATCGGCCGACGCAACCAGCTTTCCATCGAACGCGCTTCCGGCCCCGGCCTCTACCTGAACGGCGGCGAACTGGGTGAAATTCTTCTGCCCGGACGATACATCCCGACCGACCTCAAGCCCGGCGATAAATTGGATGTGTTCGTCTATCTCGATTCCGAAGACCGGCTCGTGGCCACCACGGAAATTCCTCACGCGATGGTTGGCGAGTTTGCCTGGATGAAAGTGGTCAGCATCAATCCGCGCGTTGGTGCCTTTCTCGACTGGGGACTGGCCAAAGATTTGTTACTGCCTTTTCGCGAACAGGAAGTGCCGGTCCGCGCCGGAAAATGGCTGGCGGCTTTTGTTTATCTCGATCCCAAGTCCAACCGTATCGTGGCCAGCACGCGACTGCGCCGGCATTTGAACCGCAGTGGTAACACCTACCAGTCAAAACAGCCGGTCAATTTGCTGGTCATCGCCCGGACGCCGCTGGGCTATAACGCCATCGTGGACAACGACCGCCTCGGCCTGCTCTACCATAACAATCTGGCCGCGCCGTTGATTGTTGGGCAAAAGTTGAAAGGCTTTGTCCGCACCGTGCGCGAAGACGGCAAGCTGGATTTAAGCCTTGATCCTGCCGGCTATCAGCGCGTCATGCCGCTCAAACAAAAAATCGTGAACGCGCTGGAGCAGGGCGGCGGGCATCTGGACTTCGACGATGCCAGTTCGCCCCTTGCAATTCGGGAAAAATTCGGATGCAGCAAAAACGCCTTTAAGCAGGCGCTGGGCGCGCTCTACAAATCACGTCGCATCGTCTTTGAAAAGCCGGGAATCAGACTGCTGGACAATACTCACTATTCGCCAGGCCGCTGAAGCAGCCGTCACATGTGGAAAGCCGGCGCTATTGGTTCTTTGCGGCTGAAATCTGTTTCAGATATTCCTGCGCCGGCTGGTTGCCTGGTTCCAGCCGCAACGTTTCTTGAAATTCCTGCATGGCCTCGTCGGTCCGCGCGAGCCGTGCTAACATCATGCCCCGGTTCAAATGGGCCAGAGCAAGGTCGGGCTGCAAGCGGATGACTTGGGCATATTCATTTTCCGCCTCTGAAAACTTGCCGGTCACCGCGAGTTCATCGCCGAGCCCAAAATGCGCCGTCCACAAATCCGGCTGCATCTGGATGGCTTGACGGTAAAGTCGATCGGCCTCGGCATGACGATTTAATTTTGAATAGGCCTTGCCTGCACACGCATAATATGTTGCCTCTTGCGGATCCAGTTTCCGGGCTTGGTTGTAATCCTGCGCAGCGGACTCATATTTTTGCGTGGCCAGATGGACGCCGCCCAGTTCAAACCAGGCTTCGGTCAGGCGGGGACGCAGCGACAATGCCTTGATCAGCGCCGTTTCGGCATCTACCCATTGATGGAGCGCGCTCAACAGGCGGCCATATTGATAAAACGAGCTGGCGTCATGCGGCAACAATTCACACTCATGCCGCCACGCCGCCGCCGACCCTTTCAAATCGCCGGCCAGTTCGAGAAATTCCGCGTAATTTTCCACCGGCCAGTAATCCTGCGGTGAATGCTGGATGGCTGACTGATAAATCTCCAGTGCCTGTTGCGCCGAGGCCGGGTTCATTCGCTGGCGCAATACCTCGGCCTCGGCCTCGAGTTTTTGAATCCGCTCCGCGTTGTTCAGTTGCCCGTTCAATGGCGGCTGTTGCAGGCGTTGAATGGCGATTTCAATCACCGACCGGCGATGCCAATCCGTCAGGCCCAGCCGGCGCTCGCACAATTCCTGCGAAGCCCAGCCATTGGTGCCGGCAGTGCGCAAAATTTCTTCTGGCAGCATTTTGGCAACCTGTTCTGCCCATGCGTGACCAAGTCGAAAATTGCCGTCTAAAGTGAAATGCACATGCTCAAAAAAAGTCTCCCGCCCGCAAATGCCTTCGGGGGCTTCCGTCGCCAATATTTTCGCCGCGTCAAAGAACGTCAGCCGGTCGCCCGCAAATTGCCGCCCAGTTTTTTCAATCGCGCCGTTGATGCGCGCATCCGCGCGGAACGGCAGCGCATCATCATCACACGCCACCTGCAAATGCTCGTGCGCGCCGGTGAAATTGGTCAGTGCCAGCAGGCATTTTCCCCAGCGATATTGCAGTTCGGGAAACAGCGGATCCAATTTCGCTGCCTGCGAAAATTGTTCCGCTGCTGCCGTCGGGTTGTTTTGGGATTCATTGGTGCAGCCGGTGGAAAATAATTTCTCAAACTGTGCGCGATCCGCCGCCGTCAGATTGGAATTGATCAAAGAGGCAAACGGCGGGCAGTCTTTCAGATTTACGGCCACCGTGTTGAGTAAGATTTTTGTGCCTGATTTTAAGCCGACATGGATGATGTCATTCAAGTTCCGTGAGAAATTTTCATAAACCACCTCCTTGCGCGGATCGTCTGCGCGAAGCTGGTTGCCGACAAACATGTCCATGCCGCTCCACACGGCGGGAGTTTTTTTGGCCCGCAGCTGCCTACTGATGTCTACAAGCAACTGGCCGAGACGCGTCTCCTGAATCGCCAGGTTCAACCGGACGAAACTCAGCGGTGGCGCTTTGTCCCCAAAAACCGTCGCTGCCCCAAACGGTCCGACCATCTCATTGTTCCCCATGTAAATGATCCACAAATCGCCGCCGGCCTTGGCGCAATCGCGGGCGATGGGTAAAATGACATGCGAATCAATGGCCGTGATGCCCAGGTTGATGACTTCAAAATGGGTGCCGGGATACCGCTCGTCCAGGAGGATTTGCAAATAGCGCGATGCGGCAAACGGCGGCTCCGGTTCGCCGCGCGCCGCCGATTCGCCCAGGACAAAAATGCGATAGGTGTCCGCCGGTTTCTTCGCCTCGAACATGGCCGGGCTGGGCCAGCGCTGTAATTGTGGCGGGAAAAATCGCAGGCTGAAATGATCGTTATTGACGAAATACTCCTTGTCTCCGACGCGAATTTTTTCAAAGAAGCCGGTGGCATAGCCATAGCCCGACAGCCGCAAAATTATTTCCAATCCGCCCAGCAACAGCACCGGCATCACGACCATCGCAACCGTGCGGAACAACCATTTGCGGCTGGCTGGCAACGGTGCCGCCGGCCTGGATGCGTTCTTGGATTTGTGCGGCCGATGCTTCATTGGTCGGGCTTCAAAACAGCCGGTCCAGCGGGCTGGTGTCCTTGGTGGGCTGCCAGAATGTCGTTGCGTTCTCCGGGCGATTGAGTTGCAGCGGATCCTTGCCCGCGAGCCGCAGAATCCATCCAACCGGCGTCAGGATGAACAGGAAAAACAAAACCAGCAGCACCCGCCCGATGATCCGGCTGATGGCAAAACCCAGCCGCATGGAGAACAAATGGTAGCCGCGAAACCATTGCGGCCGCAGCAGCGCGGCGAGCATGACGACCGCCAACCCGGCCACAATCGCCAGCCAGATTGGTGTTGTCAAAACGTGCCGCCAGTGCAGCAGTGAACTCATCAGCATCAAACCAAACGCGGCCAGCAGCGCGGATTTGCGCCAGTATCTCGGTTCATCTTTCAGGTTCAGTTTCATTTCAATCGGCCTGCGGCGCGACGCGACGCATCAGACTGGCTTTCGGCTGCGCGATGCGTTCAATGACAAAGTTACCAATAATCAGAAAATCCATTTCCGTGTTCATGAAGCAACGATAGGCGTCGTCCGGCGTGCAGACAATCGGCTCGCCGCGCACGTTGAACGACGTGTTCACCAGCACACCGCAGCCGGTCGCCTGTTCAAAGCGTAGGAGCAAATCGTGGAGCAGGGGATTGCCCGCGCGCGACACCGTTTGGATGCGCGCCGAATAATCCACATGCGTGATCGCCGGCAGTGTCGAACGTTCCGCCTTCAGCAAATCCAGGCCGGTCACATCCAGCGGCAACGGCTTGCATAATTCCGTTTTTACCGGCGCGACGAACAGCATGTAAGGTGAATCTGTATCCAGCTCAAAATAATCCGCCACCCGTTCGCGGCAGACGATCGGCGCGAAAGGCCGGAACGATTCGCGGAATTTCACCTTGAGATTCATCACCGACTGCATCTTGGGCGAACGTGCATCGCCGATGATCGAGCGGCTGCCCAGGGCGCGCGGCCCAAATTCCATCCGCCCCTGAAACCAGCCGATGACCTTTTCCGCTTTCAGCAGTTCCACTGTCAAATCCAGCAACGCGGGTGTCGCCAGTTTTTGAAACACTGCTCTGTTTGCGCGCAAGGTCGCTTCAATTTCGTCATCGGAAAATTCTGGGCCGAGCAATGAAGATTGCATGCAATCGTTCGACGAAGCCTTCCGTGCCGGCGTGTCGGGATGCAAATGCCATGCCGCCAGCGCCGCGCCGAGTGCGCCGCCCGCATCACCGGCGGCGGGCTGAATCCAGACTTGGTCGAAAATTTTCTCGCGCAGGATCAATCCGTTCGCCACGCAGTTCAGCGCCACGCCGCCGGCCATACACAGATTTTTCAAGCCTGTCACCTCGCGGGCATGGCGCGCGAGTTTGAGCATGATTTCTTCCGTGACCAGTTGGATCGAACGTGCCACGTCCATGTGCCGCCGTTCAATCTTTTCTTCCGGCCCGCGCGGCGGTCCTCCGAACAGCACGTGAAACTTCGAATTCGTCATCGTCGTGCCGCTCAGAAAATTAAAATACTCCAGGTTCAGCCGGAACGAGCCGTCCGGTTTCACCTCGATCAATTCGCGGCGGATGATGTCGGCGTATTTCGGTTCGCCATACGGCGCGAGGCCCATCAGCTTGTATTCGCCGGAATTGATGCGGAACCCACAGTAATCGGTGAATGCCGAATAAAGCAGTCCGAGCGAATGCGGAAAGCGAATTTCTTGGAGCAGCTTCAGCTCGTTGCCGCGTCCGCAACCGATGGTTGTCGTGGCCCATTCGCCCACGCCGTCAATGGTGAGAATGGCCGCCTCGTTGAACGGCGAGGGATAAAACGCGCTGGCCGCGTGGGCTTGGTGATGTTCCGTGAAAAGAATCGGGCAGTCGGTTCGCAGCCCCGGCAGCGCGGCGCGGATGGCCTTCCGCAAATCCAGCTTCTCGCCCAGCCAGTTCGCGACCGCCGTGGGAAACGTGCGCAGCCCGCCCGGTGCGACGGCAAGATACGTTTCCAGCAGGCGCGTAAATTTCAAAACCGGCTTGTCGTAGAAAACTACTGCGTCGAGCTGTGCCTCGTCCAAGCCGGCGTGATTCAGGCAAAACCGAACCGCGTTTGCCGGGAAATCAGAATCATTTTTCATCCGCGTGAAGCGTTCCTCCTGTGCGGCGGCACTGATTTTCCCCTCCACCAACAGCGCGGCGGCGGAATCATGGTAATAAGCCGAGATTCCGAGAATGTGGCGCGGCGCAGGCATGGCTTACAGAAACGGATACAACGCCCACGCGATCCCGGAACTGGCCGTGAAAAGCAGGATGACACCCAGCAGCAGCAGCATGACGATGAGCGGAATCAGCCACCATTTTTTTTCCTGGCGGGCAAACTTCAAAAATTCTTTGAACAGCGACCACATGGGTTGAATCCGTTCAGGGTTTGGTTTGGGATGGAAAAAGTAAATCATATTTTGGCCATGCCAGAGCCTCTCCCATCTTGCCAACGCCGCCCTTTTGCCCTCAAACCATGCGCCAATATTTTTTGACATTACAACTTTCTCATGAAAGTCGCTGGAGCCAACCAATGCCGGCACCTGATGCAATTTGTGTTTTTGCCATCATTTCATTGGCGCAACGACCGGAAGTTTGCGATGCGGTGGAATGTCAGAAAATTGGCATCGTGATAAGTGTGTGCGCCGCCTTGATCGTCATCGTAGGCGGTGCGGCAAACGGCAATGAGGTCGTCGCCATCAAACTGCCAGTCCACGTATTGAAAGCCGTGTTTCATGATATCCGGGTGATAAAGCAGAATGCGACGCGTTTCCCAAGTCTTCAAATCGTCGCTATGGAGCAACGCGAGCGTATTGCGGATGCTGCCGGGCGGCAGCTTGCCGGCGGAAATTTCCGTCGCGTTCGGAATGATGGAAGCGAGCGTCCAATAACCACCGCTTTGCGGGTCGTGACGTATGGTGAATTTCTTTTCGCCACCGGGTAGATCAATGAAACCCGTGGCCGGATCAAACGAGGTAGTCTGCCCATCCGCGCTCACGTTGACGATGGCCGCTTTTTCAGGCAAACCCGGCGTGTCCACACGGAGCAAATCCACGATTTGCCCGTCCGGCGTGACCACGGCATTGCCTTCCAGCCAGCCGTGAAAATCACCGCCGAGCCATTGTTTGTTGCCGGGCAAAAAATTGCTGGTGACCCAGTTCGTCGCATTGAGCAGGTCTGAATCGGCGGGTGCAGAAAACATGCCGGCGCAAAAATTCTTGGCCCAACCCGTCGGCGGATTGCGCCGTTCCAGCGCGCGCCAGATCCGGCCGGCATGTTCAATCACCGGCACGGGGGCGCAATGATATTGCCCGTCATTGCGCAACAGGCCGGAGGCGTTGTTTGTCGGTGTGGTCCAGGTGATGCCATCGTCAAGCGAGCGACGGATGATCGCGTTGCCGTATTCCTTGTCCGTGCCGATGAGATAAAGTGCTCCGTCATGCACAAACAACGTGGACCAGAATTGTCCTTGAATGACCGCCGTTGGTTGCCACGTCTGCCCACGGTCGCTGGATTTAAAAATCCGTGTGACCGCGCTTTTGGTGGAAGTGCTTTTCGGCCCGAACTCGTCATGCGAGGCGACATAATCGCCATCCGGCAAAATCGCGAGGCTGGGTGAGCCGATGTAAATTCCTGACGACGCCGGGCTGTGATCAATCACGATGCCGGGAGCTTTCGCGGGCCGTTCATTGGCATCCGTCATCACGATGGGCAGGATAAGACCATCCGCGTCGTAGTTTACACGATCGATGCAAATTTGCCGTGTGCCGTGATACGGGCCGTCGCCAGTTTTTTGATCCCAGCGATGATAGACGATCAGCCATTCGCCCGTGAACGGATTAATGATGAAAGAGTGATGTCCCGGTCCCTTATGGGTCGCGTCGCTGGTCAAGATCGCGCCGCGATATGTCCACGGCCCGGTCGGGGAATCCGCCGTGGCATAGTAAACCGAATAGGACGATTCACGCCACGAACCGTGGCTGTAGGACAGGTAATATTTCTTGTCGTGATAATGCACGAACGCACCCTCGGTAAAATTTGGCGGTGTTTTCACATGGATTTCGCGCGCGAAACTGATCATGTCCGGGTTCAGCTCAAATATCCGTAGCGTCGCGCCCGCGCTGCCGCCGGCGTAGAGATACGATTTACCAGACTTGGGGTCGGTGAACACCATCGGGTCAATCGCCTCGAAGCCATTGCCGCCGGTGAGCAGGGGCTTGCCAGAATCAGTGAACGGTCCCGCCGGATTGTTGCCCACCGCCACACCGATGCGCGAAGGCGTCGGATTTTGCGGTCCGACCGCATAGTAAAAAAAATATTTTCCATCGTGCTCAATAATGCCCGGTGCCCACGCGCCATGATCCGGCTGACCATCGTCCTTGATCCAGGGAACATTCGCCAGATCCAGCACCGGCCCATGCCGCTGCCAGTGTTTCAAGTCGGTGGAAGAAAAAGCGTAAAACTGCTCGGTGCCGCGCGGACTCCAGGTTGGATAAATCCAGACGGTCTTGCCGACGACCAATGCCTGCGGGTCCGCGCCGGGCATGATCGGATTCATGAAATTTACAATATTGGTCGCAGCGCTGGATAGAGAATCGGGCGTCTGTGCCAAAACCGGAACTACCCTGAGAAGCACGATTCCTCCTAGGAATAAATTTAACATCAAGGAGGTGAAAAGTGATTTTCGCATGTCAGGAAAATAATGACTTCGCGCTGAATTGTAATGAGATCAATTTCATTGAAGACGTTACAAAAAATCTCCAACTGTTGGCGAGTGTGTTGTTGGAATTAGCCTTTGGAAAACTGCCAGTTGGCATCGGTCATGATGAAGCACATACTTCTTGTTTCAGCCTTTGATGAGCGCTTGTAGCGCGATCGGCGCCAAAAAACTCCCTCTATCAAAAGGGATCTGGTTCTGCCATCACGCATTCGCGGGATAGCCCATAACAAATTTTTCACATCGGTTAAAATAGTTTTGCAATTATTTGAGACGGTCGGTAGTGTCAATTCACTCCCCCTAGCAATCAGTAGCAACGTATCAAAAATCCAACCTATGAAAACAAACCATAGAAAACCCCTGTTCACAGCGGTTCTGGCGATCTGCCTGGCCGCCGCCACTGCGCAGGCGCAGCTTATCCATCGTTACAGCTTTACCACGGACGGAACGGACTCCGTGGGCGGCGCGAATGCCACGTTGTATAACACAGCCTCCGTCACCGGCGGGGCGCTGACGTTGAGCGGTCTGGGTGCAATCAGTGGCACCCGGGTTAATAGCGGAGATAACACCGGACCTTATGCGACGCTACCAGGGACGGTCTTGCAGGGTCTGACCAACATGACGATTGAGTTTTGGGTCTCGGCGGGAAGCGCCACAACGGGCGACGCCGGGGTCTGGTCGCGCGTTTATGATTTCGGCAATTCGATAAATGGCAGCGGCCAGGACTATGTCATATTTTCACCGCATGACGGTTCCACCACTTCGCGGGGAACCATCCGTAATGCTTTGGGCAACGAGTATGTCGCTACACATTACTCCGCGTTGGATGATGGCCTACCGCATCATGTGGTGATGGTCTATGACGCGGTGGGGGGCTGGATTGAATACTACATTGACGGTGCTCTGGCTGGTGGTGGCGCTACTGGTCGGGCAGTGGAACCACTTCCGCTCTCAGTTCTCCAGACCAACAACATGTATCTCGGCCGTTCGCAATGGAGTGGTGACGCGTATCTCCTCGGATCCATTGATGAATTCCGCATCTGGAACCGCGCTTTGAGCGGCGCGGAAGCGATGGCCAATCAACAGTCCGGACCAGGGCAGGCTACCATTGACCTGAGCAGTCTTGGAGCTTTGAGTTCCATCATGCTGACGGATCCGGGATATTTGCTTGAAAAGACCAACGGGTTTACGGTGGCCACGGGAAATTATGACAATTTTTACGGATTGAATCTTTTCCACCTGCCGGGATTCACCATCACTTCCAGTGACCCAACCGTGGCAACGGTTGACGACTCGGGCAACATCAAAACCTTGAAGCCCGGCTTGACGACGCTGACGGCCACCTATGGCAGCGTCAGCACGACCTTTGATTTTTACGTGTATGCCGACACCACGCTGCCGGCGCTCAGCGTTACGGATGCGAACTATGACCGGGTGGTGCAGGTGACTTCCACCAAACCGCTGGATCCAGTCTCGGCCACGGCTTTGTCCACCTACAACATTGACAGCGGTGCGGTTACAATCAACAGCGCCAGCCTTTCCACCAACGGATTGGTTGTCACTTTGAAAACTTCTGTCTTTGATGTTACGGCGGCACACAGTCTGGTCGTCACTGGGTTGAAAGACACGGATTTCACTCCGAACGTGGTCAGCGGCACCTATCCGTTTGGCAGCGCCGTTGGTTCTGTGACCCGCAAAGTCTGGCGCACAGGCGCGGCTACGATCGCTGCGTTCCAAGCGTTCCCCACATATCCGACGCACCCTGATGAAGTTTATAATTTACCGACAGCTTCCACTCCCGCCGCGAACGGTGATAATTATTGCGATATACTGGAGGGTTACATCGTCCCCGACACTACGGGCAATTATGTGCTCGCCATCGCTTCAGATGACGATAGCGCCCTGTATATCAGCAGTGACGCCACGGTAGCTAACTTGAACCCAACCCCCATCGCCAATGTTGCCGGCTATGTCACGGCCGCTTTAAGGTGGACCCAATACACAAGCCAACAGTCTTCGCTGGCTACCCCGCAGCATTTTGTTGCTGGTTCCAAATATTATTTTCGTGCCGTTCATCGTGAAGGCACCGGGGGGGATTTTTTGCAAGTGGCCATGCAATTGACTAACGCGCTGGCAGCTCCGGAAATTCTGGACAACACGCCGGAGATTCAGGGTGCCAATCTCGCGCCTTACTTTGACACGCCCGTTGCACTGGCCATTTCTTCCCAGCCGGCGACGAATCAGGCCGTTGTCCAATCCAGGCCCATCAGCTTCAGCATTGTCGCGAGCGGCATTCCTAACTATACAGGCTTGCAGTGGTATCGTAATGGTCTCGCCATTGCCGGAGCGACGAGCCCGACCTATACAATGGGGAATACGCCTTTAACGAATGATGGCGCCACCTATTACGCCGTGGTCAGCAATCTGGCTTATACGGTTCAAAGCAGCAATATAGTCTTGAGCGTAACGGCAGATACGACTCCGCCCACATTGGTTTCGGCGAATACCCGTTTGGGCGGCACCGTGTTTATCACCTTTAGTGAGCAGTTGGATGCCGTGAGCGCCACCACTTTGGCGAATTATGCGATCGCGGGTGAAACCATCACTAATGCCACGCTGGATGCTTCCGGCACCCTCGTCACGCTTTATGTGACGCCAAAAATCATTTCCAACTTTGGCGTGGTCGTCAACAATGTGAAGGATTATTCTGGGAATTCCATTGCCCCGGACAGTGGCATCAATGGAGTGGTTCTCGGCGTCACGCCGGGCATGGTGGCTTATTGGCCCTTGGATGTTTTGGCAGGTGGCAAAAGCCCGGATTTGGTCAGCGGTTTTGACATGACTGCTGTGAACTTGACGGCCGCCAACGTGGTGCCGGGCAAATGGGGGAATGCGATCTCATTCAACGCCACCTCTTCAAGTTTGCTGAAACATATTTTTTCAGCCAGCGACCCGATGCCCATCTACAAACAGTCCGCGCATACCATTTCGGTGTGGGTGAATGGCGCGCCGACGGATGCCAGCTTCCAGGACCGGCGGTTCTTTGCGGAGTCTTCCTCGACGGCCAACAATCCGCTCTATAATCTCGGCACACTCAATGCCTCGGGTGGAAACAAGTTGACCATTTACGTTCGCAACGACTCTGGCGCGATTGCCGCCGAACATCTCCAGTCCACCGCTGTGGTCTATGACAATACTTGGCATCATGTATGCATGGTCCAAACGGCCAGCAACAGTCCGGTGAGATTTTACATCGATGGCGTGCTCGATTCGTTGACATACACTCCGAATTATCCCATGACCCAGGACACGACGACTATCGGTGGCATTCAACGCGCCTCGGCGTCCGCGTTTTTCAACGGGATGGTGGATGACGTGGCCGTCTGGAATCGGGCATTGGATCCGGATGAAGTCACCTATCTGGCCACCCATGTCACACCAACTCCGCCCGTAATACCGCAGCCGTTGGCCATCAATACGTTTGGTGTCAGCCTGCCAGCGGTTCAGCAAGGTGGGTCCATAACCTTAAGTTGGGACGTGAGCAAAGACGCGGACACCGTTGATATCCAGCCAGGCATTGGCTCGGTGCTGGGCCAGACGGTGCTCGGTGCCGGCACCTTGACCATCCCCATCACTACCTCTACAACCTACACACTTACAGTCAAGCGCGGTGTGGAAACCAAAACGGCCCAGGTTTCGGTTGCGGCCATTGGCGGCGTTTCTTCTGGTTGGACATTGCTGGACAACTTTGATCGCTACGCGGTCGGCAGTTTGGGCAGCCCCTGGCTCGTGCCTAACTCAGGACTGAAAGTCGTGGATGTCGGCGGCAACCGCTTGTTGGAGGTGAATGCGGGTGGCGCGCTGACCGGCCTGCCGCTTGGCGCTTATGTGGTCAAAGAAGGATCGGTTGCCACCTTGTTCTTCCGCCTCTACGTTTCTCAGGCATTGGACATCGGCCAGGTGGATGAATTAATTGGCCTGACTGATAAAGGTATTCGCAGTTGGGGTGACTATACGGGTGACTGTGGACCCAGCGTCCAAATCCAGAATTCTACCGGTAACGCCCAAATCGGAACGCAAAATAACTATGGCAGCCCCTTGGAGTTTGCCTCCGACCCAATGCTGATGGCTGGCAACGTTTACAACGTGTGGATCGACATCACGAACGATGTCATCGTCAACAACGACCTGGTGACGATCTATGCGGCCCAGGACGGCTCTCCCACGCGGACGGTTTTGTTCCAGGATTACCGTTCGGATCGCAATCCCAATGACATCTCCATCCTTGGACCAACCGGCCCGAATCTGAACAACCTCATCGTTGGCGGTAACACAAGTGGTTCGTTGATCTACCTCGACGACTTTTACTTAAGTGTCTCCAATTACAACTCCACCGTTCCGCGCGTGTTTGGCTACACCACGCCAATCGCATCGGCCGTGCCGCCGCAGCTCGGTATCATCAAATCGTCGTCCAATTTGGTGATTTCGTGGCCTGCCGACCAAGGCGCCGGTTATACGCTGCAATATTCCGGCGATCTGAAGTCGTGGGTGCCAGAAGGCTCGACCGTGGTGACCAATGGGGCGAACATCACGGTCACCGTTCCAATCCAGCAGACCAACGTATTCTATCGGTTGATAAAATAGTCTGACCCAAAATACTGGGTGTTTTTTCACCCATTGCAAAAGGCCGGGGATCAATCCTCGGCCTTTTTTCACATGGATTCACTTGGCTTGCTCGGAGGATGCCTGCCGACGCCAATGTAATTTCGTCCAGTGGTTCTTTGAAATCGGTGGAGCGGCGACAATACAGAGAAGTTTCAGATTGGTAGCGCATAGGGGAATCGAACCCCTCTCCCAGCCTTGAGAAGGCCGTGTCCTAGCCGATAGACGAATGCGCCAAGGGTTTAATCCTAGCTACGGGCGTCATGAAGTCAATGCGTGGTTACGGCGCAATGTCTTCGCCCAGCTCCACGTTCCAGTAGGCGAGATCCACAAAATGCCGCCAACTGTCGTGCCGGTGAAGCGTGAAATTGATCTGCACAAACGGCCGCCATTTCGGACGCTTGGGCTTGCGGACGAGATTCATGCCGGCTTCGTTGGGTGTGCGGTTGGACTTGCGGGTATTGCAGGTGATGCACGAGCAGACAATGTTTTCCCAGGTCGTCGGGCCGCCACGATCGCGCGGGATCACGTGATCCAAGTTCAGATCTTTCCGGTCGAAAACTTTGCCGCAGTATTGGCAGGTGTCGTTATCGCGTTCGAAGATGTTGTGCCGCGTAAATTTCACTTCCTTTTTAGGCATCCGGTCATACATGAAGAGCAGGATGATTTTCGGCACGCGGATGCGGAAGGAGATGGCGTGGATGAATTCGTCGTGTGGCGCATCATTCGCGACATCGCGCCATTCTTGAAAGCTGAAGGTGCGGAAGGAACCGTCGGGATTGTTCATCACCACCTGCGCCTGGCCTTGAAAGAGAAGCGTGAGCGCCCGGCGGGCGGTGCAGACATTGACCGCCTGCCAGAGCCGGTTCAAAACCAAAACATGCTGGTTCAACGCGGATTTCATGGCGCAACTTTTGCGGACGCTATCAAAAAGTTATTCACAGGTCAATCTTTCCACGCGTGACCATTGCGCGGTGCGGCGGCGCGGTTGCCAAAGTGTTTCTCCTCTGGCACTTTCTAGGCATGAAATCGTTTTTCGCCGCCGTGCTGTTGTTTGCCGGCTTGCTGGCCGTTCACGCCCAATCGGATGCCGACGCCCGATATATCGGCATTTATGGGCTGATCCAGCAGGCGGATCAACTGGGTGAGACTGGCGAACCTGGCGAGGCGCTGGCCGCTTATGCCGATGCGCAGGCACAATTGCAGCAGTTCCAGAAAATCTTTCCAAACTGGAGCCCGAACATTGTGAATTTCAGATTGACCCACATAGCTGGCAAGATCGCTGAACTTAAAAACCGTGTATCGGTTCAGGCAGCAAACACCGCAACCAATCCGGCCGCAGTCGCGCCGCCGGCAACGACCGGAACGATTCCATCGGAACTGAATGATGTGCGCGCCCGGTTGCAGTCAGAGCAGGCGGCGAACGAGGTTTTGCAGGCCAAGCTCAAGGAGGCGTTATCCGCCCAGCCGGCAGCGATTGACTCGCGTGAACTGACCCGGGCGCAAGAGAAAATTCGCTCGTTGATGAAGGAAAATGATCTGCTCAAAGTCAGCCGTGGCGGTGCCATTTCTACCACGGGAACGGCGGCTCCAGTTATGGAGAAAGTCGTCTATGTCACCAATTACGTCACGATTCACATCACCAACGCGCCAGTGGAGGTCACCAATTTGGCCGATGTTTTTGTAAAAAATACCGGCCTGGTGATTGTCACGAATTACATCCGCACCGTGGTCGTTGACACCAATGCGCTGGAAACTTTGCGTTCGGATCGCGCCGCCGCCATCAAAAATTTTAACGACGAGCACGCTCGTGCCGCGCAACTCGCCGATGAACTTCAAGAAGCAAAAAAAACCTCAAGCTCGGGAACGGCGGATGCGGCGGCGTTGACTGTCTTGCTGTCTGAAAATGCCAAGTTGAAAAGTGAACTGGCTACGTTGAGCGCCGCCGCCGGTGGCAATTTGGACACGGGAAAAATGGCGGATGAATTAAAACAGGCCCGTGCGCAAATTGTCCAGTTGCAATCTGAGCTTGAAGTCGCCGCGCTCGAAAAGGCGACGCTTGAACGCAAATTGAAGGAGCTGACGTCAGCCACCAATTCCAGTGCCGGGGTGGCGGCTTATGAAGCGCGGCTTCGCGAGCTGACGCAGGAGCGCGATAATTTAATTGAACAACTGGACACGGCGAACAAGCAGAAGCCCGGCAACAGTTCTGAGACACAAGCCCAGATCTCCGCGTTGAACTTGCAGGTGGCCACCTTGCGTTCACGGCTGGCCGTGGTTGAGGCCCAGCCGGTCCCCTATACGACTGAAGAACTGGCGCTGCTCAACAAACCTCTGCCGAAACCCGCCAGCCCGGATGCCGGGAAAAAGTCCATCAAGGAAATGCCCGCTGGCACCATGGAACTGGTCGCCTCCGCCCAGCAGCATTTCGCGAAGAACGAATTTGATCAGGCCGAGGCCGACTACCAAAAAATTCTGGATCGCGACGAGAACAACGGCATCGCGCTCGCGAACCTGGCCACAATTGAATTGCAGCAGGGCAAGCTGGCGGATGCGGAGAAGCACATCAAGGCCGCGCTCGCGCAAAGCCCGGACGACGCCTACAATCTCGCCACGCTGGGTTTTTTGAAATTTCGCGAGGAGAAATATGACGACGCGCTTGATGCCTTGAGCCGCGCCGCCAAGTTGGATCCGAATAATCCAGAAATTGAAAATTACCTGGGCGTGACCTTGAGCCATGAAGGCCAGCGCAAGCCGGCGGAAGCCGCCTTGCGTCGGGCGATTGAACTGAACCCCAACTACGCTCCGGCGCACAACAATCTGGCGGTGATTTATCTGAGCCAGACGCCGCCGATGGCCGAGATGGCCCGCTGGCATTATCAAAAGGCGCTCGACGCTGGCCAGCCGCGCAATCCGGATCTGGAAAAAATGCTCGCTGACAAGGGTGCGCCGGTGGCGAATTAAACTTCCATGCGCCAGTCTTTTCACGAACTCGTCATTGCCACGCGCCGGCGCGGGTTGGTGGAGTTCACGGACGAGGTTGAGCAATGGATTGCAGAAAATAAATTTCGCGACGGCCTGCTCACGCTGCTTCTACGTCATACTTCCGCCTCCTTGCTGATTCAGGAAAATGCCGATCCAGATGTGCGCCGTGACCTCGACATGTTTTTTGCGCGACTCGTGCCGGATGGTGATCCGCTTTTCGTCCACACTGCCGAAGGAGACGACGACATGGCTGCGCACATCCGCACTGCGTTGACGACGGTGAACCTTTCCATTCCGATCCACGGCGGACGGCTCGCGCTCGGAACATGGCAGGGAATCTACCTTTGGGAACACCGCACGCAGCCACATTCCCGCCGCGTGACCCTGCACTTCATCGGCGAATAATCTCGCCAATTTCTGCCGCCGCTGGCAGCTTGCGGCCAATGAATCGCATCGTAAAAAGTCTTTCCGTGGCGGCGGTAATGGCTGTGTTGATTTCCGTTCATTTCGCCGCGTCCGCCGCGACGGTCACGAATGTCCTGGGTTTCACCGGTCACGAAATTTTCCCGGTTGACCAGCAGATTTCCAATCTCCACGTCGCGGATCTGGACGGTGATGGCTTGAACGACCTGATCGTCGTGAACAACCTGCGTTCCAA
>Ga0310811_10004151_pt1 | contig 18230 bp, 19 predicted proteins | sample YCmetagenome_FD_207642 | JGI IMG/M metagenome (GOLD analysis project Ga0310811, IMG submission 207642) | Soil microbial communities from experimental microcosm in Duke University, North Carolina, United States - YC | ecosystem: Engineered > Artificial ecosystem > Soil microcosm > Unclassified ...
TGCGAAAACATTTTTCCGAAGTGGAACTGGTGGAATTGAGCATCGCCATTTCACTGACGAATTTTTGGAACCGGATGGCGGGCGGCTTTCGCCGGATGCCGGCAAAAGCAAGCTGATCATCGGATGTCAAACAGGGCGGATGTGATGGTATGAACTTCACGCCTTCTTCACGAAGCACGCTTTCAGTCCTACGGCAATGTTGTCCACTTTGCATGAAATTTCGTGATCGCCGTCCACCAAGCGGATGGGTTTGGATTTTGAGCCGCCCTTGAGCACCTGCGATCCGCCGAGTTTCAGATCCTTGATCAAGATGACGCAATCGCCGTCCGCGAGCAGGTTGCCGTGGGCGTCCTTCACCACGCGCGGGCCGGCGGCGGCTTCCGGTTCGGCCGCACGTTCCCACTCATGACCGCAGGTGACACATTCGTAGCGTTCAGTGTGTTCCAAAATTTCAGGCATTTCGCACATCGGGCAGGCGGCAGGTTTGCTCATAAAAACAAGCATAGCGCAATTGAGTTTCGTGACACAATCAACAATCGCGCACTTATGTCTGATTGGGTGATTTTACATTTCCACCCGCTAGAAATGCTCGTTACGATTCACCGATGCCACTTTCCAAAAACACTTGCACCACAATTTACGCCGGTCTTTCGCTGTGTTTCGCAGTCTTGTGCACAGAAGGGTTTCGCGCCGGTGCGGCCGAGCCGGCTCCATTGATGCGTGATTTCATCGGCATCAACGGGCATACCATTGCGTTCAAGCCCGAGCTTTACCAGCCCGCATGCGGATTGGTGCGGGATTATCATCCGGTGGATTGGGATCTGGGCAGTGATTCAGCCGAACTGCCGGGTTTTCCATTCGCCAAGAACGGCGTGAATTGGCAGCAGGTTTACGGCTCATGGCGGACGAACGGTTGGAATACGGATGTCTGCCTGATGTTTGAAACGGTGAAGCTGGCGGACTGGGCAAACCTAGAGGCCGACGCCCGCGCGTATGGCCGGGCGTTCGCGCATGGATTCGGGCCGTCCGGCAAACGCCGGCTGGTGGATTCGGTGGAGATCGGCAACGAGCCGGGCAAATGGAGCGACGCGGATTACACGCGCCTGTTCACGGCGATGGCGGAAGGCGTCCGGGCCGGCGATCCGAAGCTGAAGATCGTGACGTGCAATCTCACGACCGGTAAGAGCGGCGATTACGAGAAGAGCGTCGAATGTGTGGCGAAGTCGCCCGAACTCTTCGATGTGCTGAACCTTCACACCTACGCCCAGATCGAGGGCTGGCCGACGTGGCGCCGGAGCTTTCCCGAAGATCCAAAGCTGCCGCATTATCTTCAAGATGTGACCGCGCTTTGCCATTGGCGGGACGCACACGCGCCGGGCAAGCCGGTCTGGATCACGGAATTCGGTTACGACAGCAGCACAAAAGAGCCGGCAAAAACCGGCGACTTTGCCAAGTGGATCGGGGTGACCGACGCCCAGCAGGCGCAATGGCTCGTGCGTTCGCTGCTGGTTTTCTCGACGATGCCAGTCGAGCGCGCTTACATTTTCTTCTTCAATGATGACGATCAACCCAGTGTCCATGGCAGCGCGGGAATCACGCGGCATTTCCAGCCGAAACCATCTTTCTATGCCCTAGCCCACCTGCAACGCGTGCTGGGTGAATATCGTTTTCAGTGCATCGTCACCAATGAACCAGGCCGTCTGCGCGTTCAGGAATATGGGAATGACTCCAAGCAAATCGTCTGGGCGGTGTGGTCGCCGACTGGCGATGGTAAAAGCGTGACCACCACGCTCGACAACGTTCCCGGCCAGCTGGTGGATGCGCAACACATGCCGCTAACGTCAACTCCCGCTGCACGGCCGGTCGCCAATCAAATCAATCCCGGCCAGGTTGAAGTTCAGGTGGATGAAAGTCCGCTTTATCTGACTTTTGAAAAACCGTGAAGCAAAGGATCTGGTGGAGGTTTGAGCCGGCGACTTTTGTTCCTGCGTTCCTCAAAGAACATAAAATCTTCGGCGGAGAATTGATTCGACCACTCAAAGCATTTATTCTGGTCAGCTTTGCATGACCGATAATGGATTTAAATATTGGGTGTTCCTCAGTTGCAGTCGCGAGGACAATTGTGAGCGACGCGCCGACAGCCCGGAGGTGGGCCACCGGTGTTGGGGTAATTGTTTGCAAGACGCGCTGACGAGTTTTTCCATTCCAGCGGAATTCGTGGGCCAGATCAATGGGCGGGGCGAAATCATTCCCGAACGGATTGCTCCATTTTTCCAGGATGAACCGGAACTTCTCGAGGCGGCCACCCTGAGCGCGGATGTGCGCAAGGCATTGGAGCAATCCGTCTGCCTGGTGGTGGTCTGTTCACCGCGCTCGGCCCAAAGCCGACAGGTGAATGAAGCCGTGCGTTATTTCAAGCAGCTCGGGCGCGGCAAAAATATTTTGCCCATCGTGATTGCCGGCGAACCCAACGCCGGCGATGGAAACCAGCCTGGCCGGTCATCGGAAGACGAATGTTTTGTTCCCGCGCTGCGTCACCCGGTATCGCCGGATGGAACGCTGGATACCGCCCGGCGAACGGGCAAGGCCATTTTTGTGGATGCCCGGCATGGCGTTGAGAAACGGGAAATCCTGGCCAACGATCACCGCGCCGCCGAGGCCGATCTGGAGATGGCCAAGATCCAACTGATTGCTTTGCTGCTTTCAGTTGGCTTCAATGGATTGTGGTGGCGGGAACAAAGACGCCACTTCTTTGACTTTGCCGAAGCCCGGCGCTCGGCCCGGGAAGCGCTGAATCAAGTTGAAGAATTCCGCCGGCAATTGCAGGAAACCCAGCGACAGGCCGATGAGTCCCGGAGCCAGGCCTTGGCAACCCAAAACCTGCCGCGCGAGGTTCATGGCCAGATTCAGGAGGCGCAAAATCTGGCCAAGGCAGCGCAGAACCAAGCGCACGAAGCTGAAAAACGACTTCAGGAACTTCAGAATAAAGTTCGCGACACGCAGGCTCAACTGGAGGCGGCCCGTGATCGCGCGCTGACCGCCGAAAGCCGGGTTCGGGAAGCGCAGAATCAAGCCCGGGAATTTCAGAGCCAACTTGAAGACACCCGCCGTTTGGCCCGCGAGGCGCAGGACAAAGTTCTGGAAATCCAAACTCCTTCTCAAGACATTTCCAGCCGGATTCAGGAAGCGCAAAATCAAACCTTGAAAGCTCAGGGCGAGGCGCTGAACGTTCAAAGCCAGCTTGAAGAAGCCCGCCAGCAAGCCGGGGAAGCCCATATAAAATTTGCGGAAGCGCAAAGCCGGGTTCAGGAATTTCAAAATCTGGCTCAATCTGCTCAAGGCCAGCTTGCAGACGCCCTTGATCAGGTTCGCGAATCGCAAAGCAAAATTTTGGAGGCGCAGAATCAAGCCGGCGAAGCGCAAAAGCAGGTTCAAACAGTGCAAAACAAAATCCGGAACCAGCGCCGGCTGGCCAGGGTTTTGGCGCTCTTGGCAGTGCTGGCCTTGGGGACGGCCGGCACAACCATCGGCCTGGCCTGGCGGCAACACAAAGCCGCCAATCAAGCCTTGGTCAGGGCGGTGGCGGAAGTGTCCGGAAACTTTGATCTGAATCCCGACGGGGAGCCGCCGGTTGAACAGGTGTTGCAAACTATTGCCGGTGCGGAGCAGGCCAGGAATCGGCGGCACAGCCTTGATCGAGTGGCCGCTGAAATTCCACGGTCAAAAATTTCCGAAGCGCTGCAGGCATCAGCGGTCATTGTGGACGATCAGGAACGCAGCCATTTTCAGAAGTGGCTGCTGGTCCGGCTGGGCTGGGTGAATCCTGAGTCCGCCATGGCCTGCGCTAGCGCCATCGAGGGAAACATTGTGAACGACGAGGGGGCGGGTGATTCCATTCTCTATTTTCAACTCGCCGTGCTGGACAACTGGATGAAGACCGATTTCCCCGGCGCCTTCAACTGGATTTGCCAGTTGCCGGACGCCGATACCCGGCAACGTGCCCTCGAAAAAATCATCGAGGGCGTGCAATCCCATCCGGATTCCGAATCCAAGAACCAAACGCTGGCGACCTGTATTGAAGAACTGGCCAAAACGGATGTTTCCCAGGCCCTCACACTGGCCGAATCGTTGCCCGCAGTCGTCTGGCGCAACCAGGCGCTTTCATTCATTGCCGAGCAGGTTGATTTGTCAGCCGCCTTGGATTGGAGCAACCACATATATTTTCCGGAAGAAATCATGCAGCCGCGAAACGCCTTGTCGCCATGGACAAAGTTTCTCTTTGAATTAAAAGTTGGCCGTTCGGTAATTTTTCCAATCGAAACCGAATTTTTATTAAATGCCAAACCTGACCCGACTCGAATCGAGCCGCAGGCGTAAATTAGCCAGCAATTTTTATTTTCCCAGGGAAAAGGAGCTGCCGCTGGCTGTGGTAAGGGGAAAGATGGCTCGCTGCTGGCATCGGTTCCGCTTGAATTAAATTTGCTCCAGATGTTTGTCGAGCCGGCTCAGCCTTCAAAGTTGCGAGGCGGAAGTGCGCTTAAGCATGATGCTGATGATTCCCGAAACGTTGTCCTTGAATTGCGGATCATTATTTAATTTTTTCCAAACCGGATTGGAGGAAAATCCCTGCCAGTGTTTCTTGTGCGCTTCCAGACTTTCGCCGGACAGCATGTAGGTCAGACACGGCATCTTTGCGCCAATCAGAGTGCGGCCGTAAAAGACCGGCGCCAGCCCCACTTCCTGCATCACCGGAATTTCGCCGCTGTTGAACATCCGGACCTTGTTCAAACCTTTGCCTTCGCTGGAACTCATGTAGGTGCGCAGTTCAAAAATGTTTGGTTTCTTGTCCGCCGGAGGCACGGTGAGGTGCTTCATGCCGTCGAACGCCACCAGCAATGAGCTTTCAAAACGTTCGTAGGCTGCATCGGCTTTGGGGGCGGACAGATAATCGGCGGCGGCTTTCTGATAATCCGCGTCGGCCGCGAGCTTTGCCGGGATGGCTTCAAAAACTTCCAGCGAATCGCACGGGATGAGCACGTAAATCTTGTTCGTAGCAGAATCCTGAAGCTCGGTGAAAATCCCGACCGGTCGAATGTCCATGCGGTTGTAGGCGGGAACGCCGGCGTTCTGCCAATAGTCATTGATGCGCTTTTGCTGTGCTTCCGATTGAGTGGTGTAAACGCGCAGCTCGTAATATTGCGGAGTGTCTGAGTCAGCCGCGACAGCGGGCGAAGGATTGCCGATCAGAGTGACTACAGCGGCGACAACGGCTGCAATGTGAAGGAGAATGCGTGAGATCATAGGAGTTTGTTTTGCGGGTTCAGACGATTCATTTTTTATCTTCAGATTTCAGGCCGGCAAGGCCGGTGAATTGGTTTATGGTGGCCAAGTGTATTTCAATTTAGGATTTCAAGGCAGCAGTTTTTTGCGCACAATTTAATAGCCGATGACCTCGCCGTCCTTGCGCATTTCCGTCGCACCCCAGTAAACATGCTGTTTTGCGTCAAACCGGATCGCTTCGTAACCGCCGAACGCGCCTGTGCCCGGTGCGATCTTATAACCGCGTTTTTCGAGTTCAGCTTTCACTTCCGGATCGAATCCTGATTCCATTTCGACCGTGCCGACTCCCTGTGACGGTTCGCCGGTTGGTTCGGCATTGCCGTAATGGCGCCAGCGCGCCGCGTCGCCCGCCTCCTGCACGTCCATGCCGAAGTCAATCAGGTTGGCCAGGACCTGCACGTGCCCTTGCGGCTGCATGTCGCCGCCCATCACGCCGAACGCCAGGAACGGCTGGCCGTCCTTCATCACGAATCCGGGGATGATGGTGTGAAAAGGGCGCTTGCCTGGCGCATAGACATTCGCCGCCTCGGGATTCAGCGAAAACAGCTCGCCGCGATCCTGGAACATGAAGCCGAGTCCGTCGGCGACCAGGCCGGAACCCATGCCGCGATAATTGGACTGGATGATGGATACCATCATGCCGTCCTTGTCGGCGGTGGCGAAATAAGTGGTGTCTCCCTGGAACAGCTGCGGATCGCCGGGGCCGATTTCAGGATTGGCGTGGTCGAGATGAATCAGCTTGCGGCGTTGGTCCGCGTAAGCTTGCGACAACAACCCCTTCATCGGCACGTCAACAAAACGCGGGTCGGCGTAATACTTCGCCAGGTCTTCGAATGCCAGCCGCTTCGCCTCGATCATGGCGGTCAAAGTGTCAGCGCTGCCCACGCCCATTTGTTTCAGGTCGAAGCCATTTAAAACATTGAGCATCTCCAGCGTGGCAAAACCCTGACCGTTCGGCGGCAGTTCATAAACGTCGTATCCGCGATAATTCACCGATTGTGGCGTCACCCATTCGCCGTGGTAGCCGGCAAAGTCCGCATAGCGCAGGTCGCCACCGATGCGCTTGAAATAGGCGTCCATGGTGTGCGCGATGGTGCCCTTGTAAAATGCGTCGCGTCCGCGCCTGGCAATCAGGCTCAGGGTGCGCGCGAGGTCGGGATTGCAAAACACCTCGCTTTCGGCCGGTGTATGCCCGTCTATCAGATAGGTGTTGCGCGCATTGGTGAATTCCTCGATCAGGCCATGGTTCTTTTCGAACGCCGCAAAATTGCCTTTCCAATATTTCGCCACCAGTTGCGTGACCGGAAAGCCGTTCTTCGCGTAGCCGATCGCCGGCGCGAGATCCTCGGACATTGACAGCCGGCCGAATCTATCGTGCAGTGCGAACCAAGCGTCAACGGTGCCAGGCACGGTGACCGGTAACGAGCCCAGTGACGGAATGTGATTTGTCTCCGGCAATCCCGCTTTGGCATAGGCCGCCTGGACTTCGGCCTTCATGCTCGCGAGATCGCGGCCTTTGGGCGCTGGACCGGAACCATTGTAGCCGTAGAGCTTGCCGGTCTTCGGATCCCATACAATTGCGAAGCAGTCGCCGCCGATGCCGTTCAGCACCGGCTCCATCAGGCCGAGCGCCGCGTTGGCGGCGATCGCGGCGTCCACGGCGCTGCCGCCCTTTTTCAAGATGTCAACGGCGATCAATGAAGCCAGCGGTTGTTCCGTTGCTGCCATGCCGTGCTGCGCGACCACCGGCGAACGCGAAGCCCAAGTCACGCCGGAGTAGCGGTCCCCGCGTCCGATGTCGGCATCGGCGCGGCTTGCCAGCGTCAGCACTGCGATTACGCCGAGAAATGTCGCGATATGCCTGTTTCCGAAGAGAGATTCGACAAGGCGGAGGCATCCGGTTCCAAAAGCATAGGATCCCCTGTTTGCCTGCCGGCTTAATTTGCCTTCTGAAATCGCGCGGGTCAGGGGAAATTGCTTTTGAATCAGTTTCACTTTCGGCGATTTTCTGCCGGATGAATCGGAAGTCAAGTGCGCCCTTCGAGCCCTTCCATTCGTTGAGCTATCCGCCTAGACGAGCATCCGAATTCCGAGACCTTTCACGGCTGAAGCCTTGGGGAGAAACGGGGCGCGCCCGCTGGCCGCCGATGCGGCGTGGCGCCGCTGATGTATCCGCGAAGCCACGGGCAGCCGCGCAGGAGCGCGTCGTTGTAGCGGATCTGGTCGTCGAAGTTGATGCCATCCCAGAATTTCCAGTAGGTGTCGCTTTCCGGCCCGACCTCTTGGACGCCGCTCCAGAACGCGTGCGCCCTGGTGATCTCCGCGATGGCCTGCTGCACTCCCCTGGCGGGATTGTCGGTCTCATAGACAACACCGGTGAATCGAGGGTGTCGTTGCTTTACCGACTTCAGCCAGGCTGCGCCGTTGGTCGCGTCTGGTTTCACCTGCGAGCAGGCGTCCGGCTTCGGGTAGTATTCACCGTGCGGCAGCTCGTAGTAGAGCAACGCCTTGGGAAAGGCCCGCGCAATCGCGTCAATGCGGCAATCCGCCTGATTTGAATTATCCCAATCGGTCATCGCCACCAGCACCTGCGCGGTGTCGAAGCCTGGTGCCGGAGGCGCATCCGGAGCCACACCGGCGGCCACTGGTATGAATCCGTTCGCCAGCAGCGCCGCATAGGCACGATTCAGCCGGTCACCGTAACCCGCCGCGTAATCGGCATCAACGGGGTAGAGACCATGATAGCCGTCGCCGACCTCGGCGCGTGCGACGTGCAGAAACCAGTGCGTCCAGCCGAGCTTCCTGGCTTGGGCAAATGCGAGCGGCCACAGTCTCTCCGGATAGTTCGGCAGATTGACCGTCCACATCCACGTGCCGTTGACGATGCCATGCGGCACCTGGCCGTGGTCTCCGCGATTTCGCATCCGCAGCACCGGGTCGTAGCCGTCGGCATTGAAATGCGGTTTGAGTTCCGGCACGTCGCCAATGAAGAGCATCAAGTCCGTCTGAAAATCGGTCAGTTGCTCACGGGTGAATTTCGGTCGTGGAACGATGGTCCGTTTTTCGATTGATCCGGCAGATTTGGGTGTCCCCTCAAAACTGCCTTTGATGACGTAGGCACCCGGACCTTGTGGCAGGGTGAATCGTTGTCCGACCTTAAGCGCGTGATTCGTAACCACGGTGCCAGCCAACGGATTGAACACCTCAAACTTCAGATCCCTGTTTGCTTCAAGCGTAACGCCGTCCGCGAGAATTCCCATCGGCAAACACACGAAGTTATTCCCTTTGCTGCTGCCGATGTTGCGGTCACAGCCGTTGGTCGGCTGGTCCGACTCCGGCCAGTAGCGGTTGGGTTGGCCGTTGCAAAACACAGTAAACGGCGCACCCGGTTCGATTCCATCGTTACGCTCCCAACTGGCCAGATCGGGCGGCAGTATTTGGCGGAGATGTTGATACGCATTAATGCCGGCAGTGTCTTCGAAGCGAACGATTCCTCGCACGCCGGCGTTTGAATGGTAAACATAGCCCGGCAGATTCGCGAGATAGGCAAAGACCGCCGCCGCGCACAGCTTGATCGGGTCGTCTTCCGAGTTGACCGACGACCCCGCGCCAATCGGTTCATTGCTGATCACCGGCGGCATGCCCGGCAGATGGCCGGCTCGATAAGCATCGCGCACCGGCAGCCAGCCACCTTCTTTCGTCCGAATGTCCCGGCTGAAGTGAACGGTGGCCAGGTCCGCAGCACTGTCACGATAGAGGGCGATGATGCCCCGGTTGCTCGTGTCGTCATTGGAGGTGATGGCGACCGGCAAGGCTGTTCGATCTGTGAGGTGCCGTGCGAACTCGCGCAAATCCGCGATTCCTTCCGCGCCTGGGAAGCCGTTTTGCCATGCTTCGTTCGCCACTTCGAGATATTGGAGGTCCGATTCCCGTCCCGCGAGGTTGGCCAGGATATTATCGAGATGCGCCTGACGGACCGCTTTGGAAGGCATCACGTATTGCGCATCGGCGAAAATGGTAATCTCGACGCGCAGCCCGTGACGGGCGGCCAGGTCAAGCAGGTCGCGAAACTGCGTCCAGTAATCCGGCCAGGCGGGGATCACGCGACCGGCGCGGTTGGTGAATGTCACAGGTGCAATTTCGAGTCCTTCCCAACTCACCATGCTGAGGATGCGGATGTAGTTGAAGCCTTTGGCGGCGAGCAGCTCCAGATTATGGTCCAAAAGCGCGCGGTCATACTTGGCGTGACGCAGGGCTTGAAAATAGGACGCACCCAAACCGAGGAACGGCCCGGTGTCGTCGCAAAATGAATTGCCGCTCAACCGAACAACGTTCGTGCCGGGGGCGGAACCGTTCAACCCAGCGAGGGACGCCGGAGTGCTTCGCCCTGTTTGATGCCATCCAAGCAACAGAAACACCAGGCCCGTGACAATCCACGGTGCCGGCCATGGGCGGAATAATGCCCGCCAGTGAACAACAGCCATACATTTTGCAATCTCCATCACGCGCGGGATGTCCTGCTGTCGCTCCGGGTTCAATGCAACGAATTCAATCCCCCTTGTAAAGCGATTCCAGCTCGGGCCGCAATTTTGCTTTCCAGATGGCGTAGCCGGCTGGTTTCAGATGCAGGTGATCATCGCGGAAGAGAGAATCATTCGGTTTGCCATCGGGTTCGAGCAACGGCGTAGCGGTATCAATGTAATAGAGATGTTCGTTTTGTTGATTGTATGCTTCCACGCGGCGGTTCACTTCCTGCATTTTACCCCAGAGCTCCCAGCGGCTTGAACTTGGTTTGATGGGCACATAAAGAAATTTTACCTTCGGAAAATCGTGGAGGATGCGCGTGGTCAGATTCGTGTAATCCGCAAACACCTGCGCAGCCGGTTTGTGGTCGGCGATGTCATTGTCGCCGGCATAAAACACGATGACGGATGGGTCGTATTTGCCGATGACCTGGTCGTAATAATAAAGCACATCAGAAATTTCCGACCCGCCAAAGCCACGATTGATGACCGGCAATTCCGGAAACGCATCGTGCGTTTCCCAAAAGCGGATGCTTGAACTGCCCACGAACAGGATGGCATGTTTTGGAAAACTATTCTTGGCATCCCATGTTTCAAAGTTGCTGATTTCCCCCTTGAAGCGTTGCGGGTCGGGATTTTTGACCTCCGTCTGTGCAAAGCTCGCGGGGTGAATGAAAAACAGAGCGGTCAACAGGCAGAACCCATTTTTCAGAATCATAATGTCCTAGTTGTAACGATTAACGTCAGCGTTTTCAAAGCTAACTTTCTGGCAAATAGCTCCGGGAATTTCCGCCGGCGCCCCGCAGAATCGCACCTTTGAAAATTTCTCTTGCATCATTCTCCGGGCTGCGTTAATACTTAACCACATGGTTAAATGTTCGCCCAGATTATTAAACCGCACATTCTCCGCGCTGGCGGATCCGACACGGCGGCGCATTTTGGAGCATCTCGCTTCCGGTGACCGCTGCGTCACGGATCTGGCGCGGCCGCATTCGATGTCGTTGCCGGCGGTTTCCAAGCATCTGCGTATTTTGGAAAAGGCCGGACTGGTCAGCCGCCGCCGCCGCGGACGGCTGCACTCGTTGAAATTACAGGCCGCGCCGATGCAGCAGGCGCAGGCGTGGATCGAGGAATATCGGAAATTTTGGGAAGGCAGTTTTGATCGTCTGGAAGAGTATTTGAAAACGTTACAAGCCAAGGAAAAGGATGAAACAAAAGAATGATCCATCAGCCGGGATGCCCGGTTTCAAACTGGTTGTCAGCCGCGTGATTCAGGCGCCGTGCGCCCTGGTTTTCAACGCCTGGACGGATCCCAGGCACATCACGAACTGGTTCAGCCCGGAGTGGGTGGAATGCCGGAGTTTCGACATGGATGTGCGGATCGGCGGCGCCTATCGCCTGCACATGGTTTCCCAGAACGGTGACCACGTTGCCGTGGGCGAATACAAGGAGATAGTCCCGAACCAGCGGCTGCAATTCACCTGGGAACGGGCGGCGGAAGGCTTGCCGCTGACGCTGGTGACGGTTGATTTTGAAGATTTGGGCAAAACCACGCGCCTCACCCTGACGCACGAAGGATTCAATGATCAGGCCGATTGCGATGACCACAACGAGGGCTGGACTTCCGTGTTCGAAATATTTGGCCGCTTGATGGCGGAGGGGAAAATTCCGGTCTAGCCGGGCAGGGAGATACACATGACCACGAAAAATAAATCAAGGGACAGCTATGTCGGTCAGGAATTCACGATCATCCGGGAATTCGATGCGCCGCGCGAACTGGTGTTCAAAGCCTGCACCAATCCTGATCACCTCGCGCAATGGTGGGGGCCCAAAGGGTTTTCCAATCCGGTGTGCGAATGGGACGCGCGGCCCGGCGGGAAGATTTACGTCGTGATGCGCGCGCCGGATGGCACGGATTATCCGATGGGCGGCGAGGTTCGTGAAGTGGTGCCGCCGGAAAAGTTGGTGACGGTGACCGGTGCATTGGATGTGCAGGGGAAATTCCTGTTCGAGTTTTTGCACACCATGACGCTTACGGAGCGCAACGGCAAAACCACGCTGAAGATGCATTCACGCGTCATCTCGGCGACGGTTGATGCGGGCCGATACATCGGCGGATTCGAGATGGGCATGACGCTGAGCCTGGAGCGGTTGTCCGAACATCTGGCGCAAAAGACCGAGCCGTTTGCGATCGAACGGATTTTCAATGCGCCGCCCGCGTTGCTCTGGAAGGCCATCACCAACAAGGACGACATGAAGGAATGGTATTTTGATCTGGCTGAATTCAAGCCGGAGCCGGGTTTTGAATTTGATTTCACGGTGGAACACAAGGGCATGAACTATCACCACCGCTGTAAGGTCACCGAGGTGATTCCGCAGAAGCGGCTCGCTTACACCTGGCGTTACGAAGGTCATCCTGGCGATTCGCTCGTCACCTTCGAACTGCTTGCCGAGGGGGATAAAACCCGGTTGCGGTTGACGCACACCGGCCTGGAAACCTTCCCGCCACTGCCAAGCTTTGCGCGGGAGAATTTTGTCATGGGCTGGACGCAGCTCATCGGCACGTCGTTGAAGGAATTTGTCGAAAAGAACTGAAACCTCTTATGAACACAAACATCGTTGGAGAAAATCTGCTGAAGATCAAACGCTTCATCAATGCGCCGCGCGAACGGGTTTTCGCGGCGTGGACGCGTCCGGAGGAAATGACGAAATGGTTGGGCGGAGATCACTGCGCATGCCTTTCCGTCGCGGCGGACGTCCAAGTCGGCGGCCAATGGCGGATCCGGATGAAATCGGGTCCCGCAGGCGAGACGGAATTTTTCGGTGTCTATCTGGCGGTGAAGCCGCCAGCCAAGCTGGTTTACACCTGGTGCTGGAAAAATCATCCATTGATGGGCACGGGCGAAACACTCGTCACGCTGGAGTTCTTGGAACTGGATGGCGGCACGGAGATCCATCTGCGGCACGAAGGCTTCGCGAACGTCGAACTGCGCAACCGCCACATGGAGGGCTGGAGCTGCTGTGTTGAGAAGCTGGGCACATGGCTGCATGAGCCGGCAGGAGTCTGCCAAAGCTGAAATCATTTCTAAGAAAGCATTTTTCTCATTCGAACAAGACAAAACAAAAATCAACCAACCAAAACTATGACCACATCCAAAAATAATTCCTTTGTTCAATCCTATCTTTTTTTCAACGGCCGTTGCGAGGAAGCCATTGAGTTCTACGGCAAAAATCTTGGAGCCAAGGTGGAGCTGATGATGCGTTACAAGGACAGTCCGGAACCGCATCCGCCCGGCATGCTTCCGCCCGGTTTTGAAAATAAGGTCATGCACTGCAGCTTCCGCATCGGCGAAACCATGCTTATGGCTTCCGATGGTTGTAGCGCCGACAAGACCGAGTTTGACGGATTTTCCCTGTCGCTTACGGTTCCCAATGAAACCGAAGCGAGCCGCGTCTTTGCTGCCTTGGCGGAAGGTGGACAGGTGCGGATGCCGCTGGGGAAAACCTTCTGGTCGCCATGCTTTGGCATGGTGGCCGACCGATTCGGAATCGGTTGGATGATCAGCGTGGCGCAATAAAATTCCAGCGCCTGCGGCTAAACGAAACAAAATCTGAAGCCAAATCATGACTGCTCCAAAAAATATCTCCGCTGGTGGAACCGCTGACCGCGAAATCGTCATCACGCGCGACTTCAACGCGCCCCGCGAACTGGTGTGGGAAGCGATGACCAAACCGGAACACGTCATGAACTGGTGGGGCCCGCGCGGTTTTAGCACCACAATCGAGACGATGGATTTTCGTGTGGGCGGCGCGTGGAAACATGTCATGAAGGGGCCGGACGGTGCGAAATATCCGAACAAAAGCGTCTTCAAGGAAATCGTGAAGCCGGAGCGCATCGTGTTTTCGCACGGCGGCGGTCGCGAGGAAGGCCCGGGCGCGTCATTTCAAGCGACGTGGACATTTGAAGCGCTGGCGGCGGACAAAACGCGGGTGACGGCGCGGATGGTTTTCCCGTCGGCGAACGAACGCGATTTTGTCGTCAAGGAATTCGGCGCGATCGAAGGCGGCAAGCAGACGTTGATGCGGCTGGGCGAATTTCTGGCCGGGCAGTTGTGCCCGCCATTCGTCATCGTGCGCGAATTCAATGCGCCACGTGACCTGGTCTGGAAAGCCTGGACCGAACGCGAGCAGATGATGCAGTGGTTTGGGCCGGAGGGCTGCACGATACCCGTGGCGAAAATGGATTTTCGTGTGGGCGGTGAATTCCATTACTGCATGCGGATGCCGGACGGAGACGAAATGTGGGGCAAATGGATTTTCCGCGAGATCGTCGCGCCGGAAAAGATCGTCCTTGCCAATTCGTTCTCCGACAAGGATGGCAACATCGTCTGCCCGCCGTTTCCCGGCGCGTGGTCATTGCAGATGTTGACGGAAACAATCTTCGCCGAACGGGACGGTAAAACAACCGTCACCTTGAAATGGTTTCCGCTCGATGCGACCAACGAAGAAATCGAGCACTTCAAGGCGATGCGCGGCAGCTTTGCGCAAGGCTGGAAGGGCACGTTTGACCAGCTGGAAGCATATCTGGCAAAAGCCTGAACTCAACGCCCGCACACCATGAAACTGCAAAAGATCACCCCGTTCTTGTGGTTCGACAATCAGGCCGAGCAGGCCGCGAAGTTTTACACCTCCGTTTTCAGGAAATCGAAGATCGTGAAAATCGCGCGCTACGGAGCCGAAGGCGAAAAAGTGTCCGGCCGCCCGAAAGGCTCGGTCATGACCGTTGAATTCGAGATCGAAGGCCAGCGGTTCATCGCGCTCAACGGCGGGCCGGTTTTCAAATTCACCGAAGCCGTGTCGTTCGTCGTCAACTGCAAGACGCAGGCGGAAGTGGATTATTATTGGCGGAAACTTTCCGCCGGCGGCAAGGAAGTGCAATGCGGCTGGCTGCGGGACAAATTCGGACTGTCCTGGCAGATTGTGCCGACGATTCTGGGCGAATTATTGAGCGACAAGGACAAGACGAAATCGCAGCGCGTCATGCAGGCGATGCTGCAGATGGTCAAGCTTGACATCAAAACATTGAAACAAGCTGCCTCAAAAGGCAAACTGGGAGTGTCATAATCAATATAACACTTCCTATGACAATGAGCGGCATCTTAGATCTTGAATACAGCCTAAAGGTCGCAAACGAGCGACTTCAACGGGCGCTAGCTGCCCTCGCCCCAAAGCACAAGGGCGGTGAGTGGGAAGAGTTTCGCGCTGCTCACAAAGATGTCTTGTCGTTGGAGCGAAAATTGGCGGCAAAGAAGGGGGAGGAATATGCCGAGCCTTGCGACTTTCCAGTTAAATGGGATGGTGGCGCACCCATGCCGCATTTAATGGTGAATGACAATCGAGCGTTACTTGCGTTCTTGTTGAGAGATCCTGCCCCAGCTTGGGATGGAAGCTACGTCACAATTAAGGATCCAAGTAATGATCAGCCAGAGTCGCTTGGCTTGGTTGAATTCGAGCATTGCACATCGGCAAAGCTCGGAGCACCAAACGACGAGGTATTTGCTGGACACCCACTTAAAGGAAAGGGGATTGAAGCCTACGGAGCACAACGGGTCGTGAATTCACGGTGGCTCAAGGAAATTGAAAAAATTAATAGCGTTCACCCCATGTATCAGCCTGATGTTTGGCGTGATCAAAATCACTTCATTTTTTGGTTTCATGACTCAACCTTCGAGTGCATAGCTAAGTCATATAAAGTGGAGACGTATCGGACGAGCATGAGAGCTTTGTTGGGTGTCATGATGGAACGACTAATTTCTTGCTGAGATACAAAACATCAACAAACCTAAATCCAAACAGGGAGGCATCCATGAGCAAAGTCAGAGTTCTGGTCGGCACCAAGAAGGGCGCGTTCATTTTGACCGCCGACGGCAAACGGCAAAACTGGGAAGTCAGCGGACCGCACTTTGCGGGCTGGGAGATGTATCATCTAAAAGGCTCGCCCGTTGACCCGAACCGCATCTACGCATCGCAGACGAGCGGCTGGTTCGGGCAGATCATCCAGCGCTCCGACGACGGTGGAAAAACCTGGAACACGCCTGGCAGCAGCCCGGAAGAATTGAAAAGCCCGGACGGCATGATGCCGAAAGGGGAGAGCAACAAATTCATTTACGAAGGCGAACCCGGCAAACACCTCTGGTATGACGGCACGCCGCATCCGTGGGAGTTCAAACGCATCTGGCATATCGAACCTTCGACCACCGATCCGGACACGGCCTTTGCCGGTGCGGAGGACGCCGCGATCTTCAAGACCACCGACGGCGGCAAGACGTGGAAGGAACTGCCCGGACTGCGCCACGCCAAAAGCCAGCTCTGGCAGCCGGGCGCGGGCGGCATGGCCGTTCACACCATTTTGCTTGATCCGAAGAATGAGAAGCGCATCTACGTCGCCATTTCGGCGGGCGGATGCTTCCGCACCGATGACGGTGGCAAAACGTGGAAACCGATCACCAAAGGACTAAAATCACCTTACGAACTTCCTGACCCCGATGCGGAAGTTGGCCATTGTGTTCATCGCATCGCGCTGCATCCGTCAAAGCCGGACGTATTGTTCATGCAGAAACACTGGGACGTGCTCCGCACCGACAACGCCGGAGAACAATGGACCGAGGTCAGCGGCAATCTGCCAAGCGATTTCGGGTTCCCGATTGATGTCAATTTTAACGAGCCGGAAACCATCTATGTCGTGCCCATCACCAGCGATTCGCTGCATTATCCGCCGGAAGGAAAGCTGCGCGTCTATCGCAGCAAAACCGGCGGCGGCGAATGGGAGGGGCTGACAAAAGGACTGCCGCAGAAGGATTGCTACGTCAATGTGCTGCGAGACGCGATGGCCGTGGACCAGCTCGACAAATGCGGCATTTATTTCGGCACGACCGGTGGACAGGTCTATTGTTCGCCCGACGGAGGCGACACGTGGAATGCCATTGTCCGTGATTTGCCGGCGGTGTATTCGGTAGAAGTCCAGACGCTCAAATGATCCGCGTCGTCCTGCCATTTCATCTGCGCAATCTCGCCCGTGTGGACGGCGAGGTGGAACTGGAGGTCGCCGCACCGGTCACGATCAGCGCAGCATTGGATGCATTGGAGTCGCGTTATCCCACGCTGCGTGGAACGGTTCGCGATCACGGCACCTTGAAGCGCCGTCCGTTCATCCGTTTCTTCGCCTGCAAGGAAGATTTGTCGCTCGAACCACCGGAGACGCCTTTGCCGGACGAGGTGGTCAGCGGTGCGGAACCGTTCCTCATCGTCGGCGCGATGGCCGGCGGTTAAACATTTCAGCCAACCAAATTAATTATGAAAAAATATCTGCCATGTATCGCGGGCGTGCTTCTGGGGATTTGCTTCCTGATGGCGAGCATCCCGGTCCTGTTCAATCTCGTCAAACCGCCCCCGATGCCGGAAGGCACGCCGGTCTGGCATTTCATGGAGGCGTTCTGGCCGACGGGCTACGTCAAGTTCGTAAAAATGTTTGAATTCATCGGCGGAATTGTGGTGATGATTCCACGCCTGCGTAACATCGGCCTGCTGCTGCTCGGCCCGGTCATCGTCAACATCCTCGCCTTTCACATATTCGTGGGCGATCCGAAGGAATTGCTCGATTACAAACAGATGTGGATGCTCTATGTCATCGTCGTCTGCGCGCTGTATCTGCTGGCAAAAGCCCGCGCCAAGTTTGCCGGCTTGCTGAACTGAAATTCAACCGAAAGAAATTTTATGCTCCCCATCCTCTTTGCTCTCACAATCATCGTCCTGTTGTTCATCGTGGTCATTGCCGGCCAGCCGGATGAATTCAAGCTCACCCGTTCGACGAGCATCGCCGCGCCGCCGGAAAAAGTTTTCCCGCACGTCAACGATTTCCATAAATGGGAAGCTTGGTCGCCGTGGGCGAAATTGGATCCCGCCTGCAAGAACGCGTTTGAGGGTGCCGCCGCAGGCACGGGCGCTATCTTCAACTGGTCGGGAAACAAGAAGGTGGGCGAGGGACGGATGACCATCTTTGAGAGCCTGGCCAGCAATGTCATCCGCATCAACCTGGAGTTTTTCAAACCATTCAAGGCCACCAACACCGCCGAATTCATTTTCCGGCCGGAAGGGAATCAAACGGTCGTGACGTGGAGCATGGTCGGGAAGAACAATTTCATGGGCCGGATTTTCAGCTTGATCGTGAATTGCGATGCGATGGTTGGTCGCGATTTCGAAAAGGGCCTGGCGAGTTTGAAGGCTCTTGTGGAAACGGCGGCGTAGGACTGAAGCGTGCCGGTCTTTATTTGATCCTTTCCACGCGGCCTACGAGAAAAATGTAGGAGA
>Ga0310811_10004152_pt1 | contig 18222 bp, 18 predicted proteins | sample YCmetagenome_FD_207642 | JGI IMG/M metagenome (GOLD analysis project Ga0310811, IMG submission 207642) | Soil microbial communities from experimental microcosm in Duke University, North Carolina, United States - YC | ecosystem: Engineered > Artificial ecosystem > Soil microcosm > Unclassified ...
CTTGTAAATCAGGTTGGCATAAAGGCCGCAAGAGGACGGCTCCGTGGCAGCTAGCCCTGTCGGGAGCATATATACGCCGTTTGCACTCCGCGTTACTTTATCGTAACGGAATTCCAAGCGGCTCACGACGTTCGCCCAGAGGTCGTATTCAACGGTTTCGGTCAATGAAACACCGTTGTCATAACCGTCACCACCCTTGTTGTCTATGCCCCAGAATTCAGCGCGTGAGTTGAAGCTCAACTTGTCAGATGCCTTGATGGTGTTGTAAAGACCAAAAACATTGACATCATTGTGAATGGTTGGATCGAGCGAGCTGCCGGGGGCCAGATTTTGAACATAGTCAAAGGCGGCACCAAAAGTGACATCTTTCCACGGGCTGTTCAGCGTTGCGCCAGCATAATAGTTGACTTGATTACCACCTTGATCGGCCGTGGCGGCTGTGCCACCGGCGAAACCATAAACCATGCCAGCATAGAAGGCTGAACCAGCAGCCCAACCCCAATCACTCGGGGCGGAGAAGGTCACAGAACCCATGACCGTCTTGTGCCAGGCATTGTTGGCATCGTAGGTGTTGCGGGTATTGATGCCGGTAATAAGAGTATTGGCCACGCCAGCGGAGAACGAGAATTGATCGTTGATCTTGTAAGAACCAAGGATGCCAGTGTGTTCAGTTGGCTCAACCGCCCAACCCCATGAACGGGTGTAGTTCGGGTTGCTGCCAGCGTCGAATGATTCGTAGCCGACAACGGTGTTGAACACGCCAACTTTCCAATCAATGCCGTTGCCCAGTGGAGTGCGGAGGGCGATGTAGGCCTGCTGGATGGCATAGTCAGAAGTGCCGTTGCCATTCGCGGATGGATTCCAACCCACGGCATCCGGGCCGAAGAGCAGGCTCACCTGATAGCCGGCAGCCCATTCTGATTCGTCCTGCGGCTTGGCAATGTTGATTTGCACCGCGTCCAAGTTAAAACCGTTGGCTTTGCCGCCTTGGAGCGGAATATTGCCGGCGGGTGAATTGCCGACATCGCCAGCACCCGGACTCCACGTCCAGTTTACTGAAGAATTGACATAGCCGCTGATGGTGGTGTCCGAGAGCGCGGTTTGCACCTGGCTCAATTTTGCTTCGTCTGCACGGGCTGCCGAGGCGAGGCACTGCCCCAACCGCTGCCAGACCCAATGTCCATTTATTAAACTTCATCTGTTCCTCCGATGTTGTTTTTGTTTGTTGTTGTTGACTGCGTTAAACAGGGTAAAAACAGTTTACCCAGCACCTTTAAGATGCGTTTGACCTCAAAACTAGGAAAAATCAGTGGAATTGACAACAATTTTTTTAACTTAACAATAAGGCATAATATATTACATATAAGCAATTTGTGCTAAATAGCTCAAATAAATAAGCGGTTGAAACGGTGCATACGAATGAAAACCCTGATTTTAAGAGCCAATCATCGGTGACAATCCCTGGACAATCAAATTATGTTGGAATAATTCGTGCTTGTGCATCTCTTGCGAATTGAATTGCGCTTGCATTTCGTCCGCATTGAACTATTTCACAAGAAAATATGCCCATATTTGCCTATACCGCCAGAGAAACCGCTTCGGGTCGTGAATTGCGGAACACGGTCGAAGCCGCCACCGAACAAGCGGCCATTGCCGCCCTGTTAAATCGCAACCTGCTCGTGGTGGAGATCCGCGAAAAAACCATCAAGCGTGGCCAAACCAAGGGCGGCAAGGTAAGCCTGAACGATCTGGTGGTGTTCACCCGCCAACTAGCCACGATGATTGACGCCGGTATCGCCATTGTGCAATCACTTCAGGCACTTGCGGAACAGACCACCAATAAGATCATGCGCGACGTCATTCGCGACGTTTGCACGCGCGTGGAAAGTGGCGAGAGTTTTTCTGAAGCCTTGACCCGGCATCCCAAGGCGTTTAACCGGCTTTATGTTTCCATGGTTTCCGCCGGTGAAAAAGGTGGTTTGCTCGCAGAAATTCTCGCCCGTCTTGCGACTTATCTGGAAAATGCCGAACGGCTGCGTAAAAAGGTTAAAACCGCCATGATGTATCCCACCGTGGTCAGTGTGGTCGCCGTGGTCATCACCACATTTTTGCTGGTTCGCGTCATTCCCACGTTCAAAGAAGTCTATTCTGGTTTTGGCGCCAAACTGCCGGCCCCGACGCAAGTGCTGATCACCATCAGCGAAATTGTCCAACATTACCTGATTTATCTCATCGCCATAGCCGGCTTGGCGATCTGGGGCTGGCTGTCTTACCTTAAAACCAAACCAGGCCGTGATTTTTGGGACAAGCAGCGCATCAAACTTCCCGTCTTTGGGCCGATCGCGCATAAAATATGCCTTGCTCGTTTTACCCGCACGTTGGCTTCGCTGATTCGTAGCGGTGTGCCAATTCTGGAAGTTTTACAGATTGTTTCCCAGACCGTCGGCAACACCGTCATGGAAAAAGCCATCAAAACCGCCGCCAGCGATATTGAACGCGGTGAAGGCATTTCTGCGGCACTGGGTAAAAACCCGGTTTTTCCCAGCATGATCATCCGCATGTTGAGTGCTGGCGAGCAGACTGGTAACATTGATACCATGCTCGAACGCGTTTCCAACTTTCTTGATGAAGAAATCGAGACGACACTTTCCGGCCTCATGTCGCTCCTCGAACCGATTCTCATCGTGTTTCTCGGCGTGGTCATCGGCGGCATGGTGGTCTGTATGTTCCTGCCCATCTTCAATCTGGCCAATATTGTCAACGGTAACGGTGGTCATTGAGAAAACCAAAAAGCCGCCTGATGAAGTCATTCATCCGGCGGTTTTGCTTTTCCGAAAGAAACATCGGCCAGCTTGATGCCGGTCAGCAGCCCATTATGCGGAAACCATCTTCGCCGGCTGCGGTTGAAAGACTTTGATCTTTGGCCAGCGTGCCCGGATTTGTTCTTCAAACCAGTTCCGCGCCACTTCATCACCATGGCCCAGCAAAATGGCGCGAGGTGAAACTTGGGCGACCAGTTCCATCAAATCCTCCCGGTTGGCGTGCGCTGTCAGGTCAAAATCCTGCACATCGCATTTTTTTGTTACGCGACCGGCGCTGGGGCTGAACACAAACGTCTCACCTTGTTTTGCCGCTTTGAGGTGTCCGGCCGGTGAATCTGGATCTGCGTAGCCCACGAAAAAGATGCTCTGTTTTTCATCCCCGATCATACGTTTCGCCAAATCGTGAGCCGCCGTGTTTTCACTCATCATGCCCGCAGTGATGACAAAAATTTTTCCACCTCCCAGCTTCATGGTGTCCGCCTGGCCTTTTTCCAAGACGATCAATTGCAACGCCTCGTTCAACTGCAAGTTCGTATGCTGCCGGTGCATCCGGTGCGACTCGATGTCATAAATCTCAGTGAACACGCGCCCAAGCCCGCCAATATAAATCGGCTGTTTCTTCAATTTCCCCTCACGCATCAGCAACGCCAGCGTGGCCAGGATTTCCTGCGTGCGGCCCAGGGCGAATGATGGAATCATCACGCAGCCTTTCTTTTTCAACCCTTCGTGAATCGCCGCCACCAAGCGTTCCATTTCGCTTTGCCGCGTGTGGCCCGGCGGAATTTCCCGGTTGCCGCGCGTCGTTTCCATGATCATCACATCCGCCTTCACATCCGTGAACCGCGCACCCTTCAAGATTGTCTGGTCGTGGAAACAAACGTCGCCCGTAAAAAACAACGTCTCCTGTTTGCCGCGCAATAAAATCCCCGCCGAACCCAGCGTGTGGCCGGCGTCCAGAAATTCCAGCGTTGGCGACGGCCCACCCGCCCGCGCCTTGTGATACGCCGCCCATTCGATTTCGCGGTTGTATTTAAACCCTTGGAACCGTGGCGCCATGTCGTCCAGTTCATCGTGCGTGTAGAGCGGATAATCCTTGATGCCCAGCTCGTCGCGCTGGCGCGTCATCACATTCACCGAATTATGCAGCACGCGTTCCACCAGCAGATAGCTCAACTCCGTCATGAGGACGTGAGCCTTGGGATAATGCCGGCACGCCAGCGGCAACGCGCCGACGTGATCATGATGGCAGTGGGAAATCGCGATCGCGTCCACATCATGCGTGTTCGCCTTGTTAAACGTCGGCATCGCCGCGCGGCCCTCGCGTTTCGGATGCATGCCGGCGTCGAGCAAGATGCGATGCTCGTCCATTTCCACCAGCCACGCACTCGCGCCGATGTCCGTGTCCGGGTTCAAATTCGTGATGTTCACAGCCTAATTAAACCACGGATGGGCACGGATGACACTGATAAAAATGCCGGATGAAAAATTATGAATGAAGAAATGAAATGACGTTGCGCACCGCAAAGAGCGCTTCTTAATTCTTCATTCACCCTTCTTCATTCGGCTTTGGGATACCGCCAGACCCAATCACCTTCCTCAAATTGGGGTTGCGAGCCGCCTTTGGCAATAACCGTGATGCCGCCGTCATCGCGTTCATTCCAGCCTATGGAGTAGAGCACAAACTGGCCGTCTGCCTCACGCCGATATTTCAACGGCCCGCCGCCGATGACATCATGCGGGATTTCGGAAATGAACTTGGGCGCCAGCGCGTCGAGCAATTCGGGATATTCCCCGTGCGCGAGCCGGTAGCGTTCCAGCGCGATGGCTGTGCGCGCAAGATCCACCGAGATTTGTTCGCGGGCGGATATTCGTCCGGCTCCACTCAACGCCGGTAAAAATTCCTTGGCCATAAAATTCCAGGGTCTGGCCGGACGTTTTGCGATGTCCGAGAAGGTTTTATTTGCTTCGCGGAATTTTTGCGGGGAGACGAGATGCGCTTCCGGCATGACGACGTCTGTGATCCACATTTGTTCACCTCGGGCCAGAAATAATTTATTCTGGTCAAACCAACCGGACGGCATCACTGCAAGGCCGGCCATCTTGAAGAACCTTTCAACCTGTTTGGACGTGGTCGCCGCGTCGTCGGATGACATCTCCGAAGTCATTTCACCATAGCGTTTGAACCGGTCCTTTTCGCCAATGTAATCAGTGACTTTGCAATTCATTGCCCGTTCTCCACGCATGACGAACTGATAATCTGCCAAGAAATCCATTTTTGCGAGTTCCGCATCCAACGCGACCAGTTGCGCCTCGGTCCATTGGTGATGGGCAAGTCCTTCGTAAATGGGTTGAAACAGAATGGCTGTCATGGCGATTCGCACCAGCTCGGAAATCAAAACCGGCTCCGTCCGGATGGCTTCCGTCAGACGAAACATCAGTTTTACATCGTCGAGCGCTTTCTCGCTCTGGCCATTTTGCAATTCAGCGAGGGCGCGCAGGCGTAATAGTGTGACGGAACTTTTCATCGCCGCCAGATCGGGCAGTAAAATCGTCGCCGGATTTTCCGCGTCGTAATTCAAAGGAAACCGGGATTCAGGAAGCCGACTGGCCTGACGAAGCTCCTCCACAGTCGAATTATATTTGCTCAAGGCCAGCAGCACATCGGCGGCGGGCGACTGTGGCTGCGGCGGAACCGGAAATAAATTTGTTTTCGTGGCCAATTCGCGATACAGCGTTTGCCACGGCTTCAAATCGCTCGTCGTGCCGCGCGCCCAATAACCTATGCCATTGGTTCTCAAATCTCGGTCGCCCAGGTCAAAGATTAGGCGGTTCACTAGGTTTGTATCCCGTTGATCGCCGGGAATCTTTTTTCCGTCGCGCGTCAAAATATAATTGTAAGAACTGGCCACCACCGGCGTCAGCGCGAAATTTTGGTCATCGGGCACTGGTGCCGGAATGAAATCTTTGAAGTCGAGTTTTTCACCCTTTGCCGCCTCTTCGCGTTTGAATTTTTCCCAATCGTGTTTGCCGCGCCAGTTTTCTTCCGCGTAAAGCAGCGCGATCAACGTGGCGAAACAGGCGAGGCCAAAAAGAAACCGCTTGAAATTGCGCCAGTAACAAAGCCAGCGGATGAATGAAAATAAAAACGCGGCCACGACCGAGATCACAACGATGATCCAGATCACGTCGAAGTCATTCATCCATTGCGCGCCGTCAATGAACAATACGCCCAAAAGTGAAATCGCCAGCGCGAGACTTGCCACCAAGACAAGCCAGCCCAAAAACGAACCGGGCAATGGTAATGATTTTTTCCAGATGCTTTTGGGTTTTTCTTCGTTCATAAATTTTGCAAGTTAACTGGTTCGCATTACCCAGCGCCAGAGGGCTGGCGCACTCCAAGACGCTTCGCGTTCAATGGCGTTTTAATACGCGCGCCAGCGTTTTGGAGTGCGGCGGCCCTCCGCCGCTTTTCCCGACGCGCTATCCCACCTGCCATTCTGTGCATTGGCTGCGCGGCCGGGGCATTTGAGGTTTGGGCCGGTCCGCCACCGCCGGGTCGCGCGGCCCCATTAATTCCGCAAACATCCGTTGTTGCTTTTGGAGTTGCACGATGACTTCCGGCGACGGCGGTGTGGATTTCACCGCCAACTGCGGCGACGAGTCACGCGTTGAAAAATTTAGCACCAGAATGAAGATCCAAACGGCTGCCAGCCCCGCCCATGCTTTCGGATGAGGCCAGAAAATAGTTGAGAGTTGAGAGTTGAGGGTTGAGAGAAATGGGACGCGTGGCCTTGGGCGCGAGGCTGTTTGCGTCGCCGCCAAAATTTTCACCCGCCATTCGCCGGGAATTTCTTTCACCGGCTGGCGGCGCAGGCGATTTTCAAATTGTTCCATTTCATCATTCATCATTCTGCCTTCTTCATTTCCTCATAAAGGGGACGCAGCCGGGCGCGCATTTTGTCTAACGCGTAGCGATACCGGCTGGCGGCGGTGTTGGGCGGAATCTCCAGCGCGGTGGCAATTTCCTCAAAAGTCAGCCCGACCCACAGTTTCAAGTGCGTCACGGCGCGCTGTTCCGGCGGCAGTTCAGCGAGCGCCTGCGTCAGTTGTTCGCGGAAAACGGCTTCGTCCGGGTCGCTCGCCGGCGCAAAGACGGAAATGATTTCGGCGGCGAAATTTTCCTTCGTCCGCTCGCGCGTGCCACGCCGTCGCATGAGGTCAATGGCGGCATTGTGGGCCAGGCGGATGAGAAAGGCGCGTTCTTCGCGGACGCCATCGAGCAGCTTCGGCTCGCGGGCGAGCTTGACGAAAATTTCCTGGAGCAGGTCGCGGGTGTCGGCCTCGTCGCGCGTGAGGTTGAGCAGAAAGGCGAACAGCGGCTGGGCGTGTTCGTCGTAGAACCGTTCGATGTCCAGGCCGGCGGGCATTTTCATAATGACGCGCCCGGCAGGGGAATTTGTCTAGCTTTTATCGTGGCCCAGATTTCTCCAATTCAATCGCCCACTTGCGACAGAACCAGAGCGGGATGAAGCCCAAAATGCCAAATGAACAATCAATCAGCCGCCACCAAAACGGAATCCCGCGCAGGCTGCCAAAAACCAACGCAAAGGGAATCACCAGCCCGCACGCGATCAGTCCAAAATCAAACAGCCAGCGGTTGCGGACGGGATCGCGCAACGCACCAACGAAAACCAGCGCGATGATAAAATGCCCAAATGCCAGCCAATCCGTGCCGTAAAAAAGAAACGGGTGATGGGTTTTGACGTCCGACAAAGCATCGCGCACGCGGAACAGCCATGTCACCGGGGAAAAATTGTCTGCTGGCTGGCTGCCCCATTCTTCAAAGCCCAAAAAAGTGATTAGCCGGTCAAATTCCAGGTTAAGTGGAATTGCCGTCACGCCGCTGATAATCAGCCCGAAAATGAAAAACCAGGTGAGCGATTTGATTCGTCGGCGCAGCTGTTGTTTCCGGTTCACGGAAAGAATCTGTCAAGCTGGTTCAATCGCGTGAATCGGTTTTTGACTCGCTGGCACTTTGCTTCAGACCATCGCTCCAGTGACCGAGGAAAAATTGTTTCTCCGGCGGCAAAAATGTTTTGGACGTGCCCAGAATAGGCCGCAGTGCGGTGGTCATCTGCACGGCGACGAGCAGGAAAATGATGATCCAGACATTCAGTCCGGCGTGCGAACGGGCGGACGAGTGGGAAAATCCCGCCTTCAAAAAGCGCACGCCGAATAGCGTCGCCACGAACCAGAAAATCAGATGCAGCGCGCCCATCCACGCCAGCGATTCGGTGGATTGCGAAAAAATCCAGACGACCGGCGCGAAGCCAACGAGCAAAATCGTCATCAGCATCAACATTCCTGCCAGCAACCCGCAAACTTCCGTCAGCCGCGCCTGCGATCCGCTCAGGCAGGTGAAGATGTAAAGACTCGGCAGGCAGATGGCCGCTGAAATGAGCAATCCCGCCGCAATTTTTACCGGTGCCGCCCAGAGCTGGGTGCCACCGGAAAATGTTCCGGCCACGACGCCGTAAACCAGGCTGCAAAAGAATGCGGTGAACAACATCGCGACGATCAGCTTTCCCGCGCCCGGCTGGCGCAGTTGAAACATCAGGCGGCGCGGCTGGCGCAGCAGCGATTCGATCGCGGCGAAAGCGTGCGGAATGGGAACGCGCTCAGCCGGATCGTCGCCCAGCGGCATCGGGCTGCGCCATTGTGGTGGCAACGATTCGGTCGCAGCCGCAGTTGGTTGCTTCACGGCGTCTGCGGGTGGGATTATGGGCGGAATGGGATTGTTTTCATTCATAGGTCATTGGTGGTTGGATTCAGTTGGATTGGAAAAGATGGGCCAGCGCGGCAAAAACATTTTCGTAAAAGTTTCCGTGAAACGCGTTAGGGCGGAGAAATTCCACCGGTAACGACGGCAGGCCGATAAACGGCCGCAAAATCCACGAAAGCTGGCTGCCAAGAAACAGGTTGCCCGCGAGCCACGCGAACAACACGCGCAGGGCAATTATCCGATTGCCACCGAGTTTGACGAGCAACTGAAACAATCGCGCATTCCCCATTGTCCCGGCAAAGGTGATGACAACAATATGCGTGAGCTTGATGAGATTGTAGGTCGGGCTGGTTGAAATTTCCGAAGCCATTGCCGGTGCATTCCAAACCATGAACGCCATCAACGGACTGAACGCGCCCAGAATCGCCGCCGTGATGGTAAAGCCCATGACAATCGCGGAAAACGACTGGCGAAACGGGATGTTCAGCCCGAGCAGCGGCGCAAACATGCCGTTGATGAGCGCGTTGCCCAGAGTTGTGAACAGGATGATGAGTGGAAACTTGATGGCGACGTAAAGTGCCTGCTGTGGATCACGCCACCAGCCCATGGCCGCGCCATAACAGCCTGCGCCCAATACGATGATGGCGAGATGCAATGCGAAACGGCGGGTATTCCAGCCCGCACTCCAGGCGGAGAGAGATTCTATTTCGCCGCGCAGCAGGGTGGCGAATTCTCCCGAGAGCGGGTTTGATTTTTCAGATGGCGCGTGCATCACAATTCCGTGGTGCCTTTCTGACTTCTGATTTGATCGCCGACCGCCGCCAAAACCGCCAGCCGGATTCTAAAACCGGCGCAGCCATCATCAATAGTGCGGCACAAAACAGCGGCCAGTTAAATTTTTCCGGCAACACTGTGCGGATGGCTTCGAGGCCACGATGTGAAGCGGAAAGGGCGTCCTCCATGAAAACGTAAAGCGCCAGGGCCACACCAGCAAAATTCACGGCCCACCAGCGCTTGCTTGCCGGCTGTGGGGAGAGGTCATTTTCAAACTGGCTGGCGAACGTGCCCCAGGAAATCAGCAACACCGAAATCAGCACGGGTGCCAGCACCGGTCCCCACCAGGGCATCGGCAGCAGAAACAAAATATCCCAGTCCAGCATGGAGTGCGGCCAGCCACAGATGACTTTCAGGAAGACATAGTAAAAAATGTCCCACACGCCAAACGCGATGACGAAGTAGCCCAGTCGTGTCCGCCAGTTTCGACCAGCGAGAAAACCCACGGCAAACAACATGACCAGCGTGGCAAATTCGCGCGGCAGTTCCACTGAGGCAAATCCGCCGATCACAGGCAACGGATTGGGCTGATACAGTTCAATCCGGTCCATCATCGAGCGCAGATAAAAGACCACGGCGGATTCCACCCACGCCATCGCGGCGGCATAGATCACCACCAGCCACCAGCGATCCCAATTAGATTCCCGTTCCCAAGTTTTCATTTTGCCAGTTGGAGTTGGGCCGTGGATGGTTTTGCCCACAGTGCCGGAATCCCCGCGCGTTTTTCCCGTTTTTGCAGCGAGTGAACGAAGCGCGTCATCTGGCGGGTGATTTCCGAATAGAATTCCCCGCGCGTGCCACCAATGGCTTTTAGGCACGGTGCATGATTTACCCAAAGCATGGTTCCCGCTCCGAAGCCGCAAAGGTAGAATTGCAGCCGCCACAGCCAGCCGCGCAATCCGGGTTTCGGACAGCCGGCACTGGCCAGCCGGTCGCGTTGGAAGGCAACGTGCCCCGCCTCATCGCGCAGGATCAATTCGCACATCGCGGCGAGCGGGCCGTCCGGCGAATGTTGTCGCAGCATCCGATAGTAGGCCGTGCTGACGAGTTCGGTGAGCGTCAGCACCTGCAATTCAAACCGCACACCGAGCGCGCGTCGGCACAGGCAGAATGCGGTGAAACTCCAGTGCGACGTGATGATGCGTCCGCCAAACCGGCGCACCGCGCATCCAAGCAGGCGGGCGTGTTCGGCCTCCTCGGCGAACCATAAATCCACGATTTGCCGCATTTCATCGGTGCGGCCGCGAAAGCTTTCTCGGTTGAACGCGATGAGTGAAGCTGGCCCGCCGCCATCGCCCAGCCGAAATTGTTCGACGGATTTCAATACCGGCTTGAGCACGGTCGGCGGGATATTGCAGGGCGCGGACCAGTCTGGTTCTGGACGGTTCTGCCGGTTGTGGTTGAAATGTTCAATCCATTTGGCGTAGTTCATAACGTTCCTTGGGGTTGGTTGAATGATTCGGGATGGCCGCGAATTGATGCAGCCGGTGTTCGATCGCATCAATCACCACGTCCGGCGTTGAAGTTCCCGCCGTGATGCCAACGGTTTCAGCGGCGGCAAACCAATCGTCATGCAGATCGTCCGCCGTCTGCACATGGTGAACCTGCCGGCAAAAGTTCGAGCAGGTTTTGACGAGCTCATGCGTGTTGTTGCTGTGCGCTCCACCGATGACGAGCACGACGTCACATTTTTGCGCCAGCTCAATGGCCGCGCTCTGCCGCTGCTTCGTCGGCTGGCAGACCGTATCAATGAAGCGCACTTCGGAATCAGGAAAGCGTTCGCGCATCAGGCAGACGAGTTGGCGGACCTTGTCAATCGGCTGCGTGGTCTGGGCCATGACACCGAAACGTGGTCGTGCTTGAAGATTTACCACGTCTTCCGCCGAAAGAATGATGTCAAATTCAGCCAGATCTTCCGTCATGCCAAGCACCTCGACGTGACCACGCTTGCCGACAATGACCGGATGAAAGCCTTCCCTCACCAGCTTTGACAAGGCGCGATGCGCGACATGGACGAGCGGGCAGGTGGCTTCCAACACGTTAAGCCCATGCTGGCGCGCCAGATCCCGTTTCAAGTTTGACGCGCCGTGCGCCGTGATCATTACAGATTTTGTGGTGATATTTGCCGGTTGCTGGCCGAAGCGAATGCCTCCGGCGCGCAACTCAGCCAGCACAGTTTCGTTATGAACCAGATCGCCCAGAATGGTGAGCGGCTCGTGTCTGGAAGTTTCCAGCGCCAGCGCGATGGCATCCTTCACCCCAAAACACATGCCCAGATGTTCAGCACGGAGAATTTTCATATCAACTTTGTGTCACAAAGTAAAAGACCGGACGGGTTCATTTTCGTTCAAAAGATTTTTTATTGGGGTTTGTTCTGCCGGACGATCTGCTCCAGCAGGGTGATGTATTCCGCAAAAGCCTTGCGGCCGGCGGTGGTCAGCGAACATGTCGTCAGCGGCCGGCGGTTCTGATAGGACTTGGCCACGGAGATAAAGCCCTCCTCTTGCAGTGCGCGGATGTGCGTGGTCAGGTTGCCGTCGGTCATGGCGAGCGCGTCACGCAGTTCCGTGAACGACAATTCCGGCGAGGCGGCGAGCATGGACATGATGGCCAGCCGGCCTTTCTCGTGGATCACGCGATCCAGTTGCAAGAAAAGTTCCGGGTTCACGCGACGGGATTCTTCTTTTCGGTGAAATAAAGATAGATGCCGTAGGCCAGATGCAGTCCGCCGAAGATGGCGGCCATGAGCAAGTGGGGCGAATTTAAAATCACCGGAAAATCAATGTTGGGATCCATGCCGACCAGCAATAACAGCCCGCCGGTGGCAATGAAAATCCAGCCGAGCCAGCGGATGCCGCGCGGCATGAAAAATCCGGCGGCATGGATGCCGCAGCCAAATGCCCAGCACCACACCAGCACAAAAATCATCTGCGGGCTGAAGTCGTTTCCCCAAAACACCATCACGACCGAGGCCATGGCCCCAACAAAAAAGGAAGGCAGCATTGCCTGCGCGACCCGCCGCGTGGGCGGCGACCAGAACGGCTCAGAATCTTTCAACGCCTGGCGGCGGACGAGCAGAAACGCACCGGCGAGCGCCACGACGGCGACGCCTGACCAGAAGACAACAAAGCTGCGTGCGGAATTGATCTGCAGCCGCCAGCCGACGATGCCGCCGACAATTCCCACCGTGCCGACAAAAATCATGATGGGCGCCAGCGCCCGCCGATAGAGGGCGGAACGCTCCATCAAGGTGCGGATGGTCTGAAGATTTTCTTCCGCCCAATTAGAATTCATGAATTCGACTTTGCATCACAAAGTAAAACGGTTCAAGCAAAAAGTGCGAGGGTGGGTGGTGTGCTTGAGCTGCCTCCAAATAATCTGTGTTCATCCGCGTGCATCTATGGTTAATTTCCCTGCCGATGCCGCCTCCGAAAAAATCTGTCGTCCGTGCCCGCGCCAAAATCCTGGCGCAATGGCGGGGCGTGGATTATGCGCCGCTGGAAGTGGCGCGGGCCACGCCTGCGCGCCGGGCGGGTGATTTGTTGCCGGCGTTGTTAAAGGATTTGCGGCTGGATGCGCGACAGGCGGAGGCTGAGGTCGTGAAGGTCTGGAATTCGCTGATTGATCCGGTGGTCACCGCGCACGCACAGCCGGCCAACCTGCACAAGGGAACGCTCTTCGTGAACGTGGACAGCAGCGTATGGCTGGCGGAAATCGTCCGTTACCGGCGCAAGGAAATCCTGGACCGGTTGCAACACAGTTTTGGCGCTTCCGTAGTCCAAAAAATCTCCTTCCGTATCGGGTGAAGCTGGCGGACGCGCGCCGCGCCGTTTATCACATCAATTTCATCTGTTTGGGCGTCAGCAGCCAAGCGAGCATGGCGCATTGCCCGGCGCGCAAATTATCAATTTCCAGCTTCGCCAGGCCAGCCTTCTTGAGCGCCAGGCCGGCGCCTTTTTTGCCCGTGACGAGGAGGGAAATCAATTCGCCCAAGTCTGGTTCGTGACCGACCAGCAGGATATTTTCCGGCGCAGATTTTAATTCACTGATCTTTTCAACCAGCTTATTGGCCGGACCGCCGGGCGATAATTCATCTGCGAAGGCGAGGTATTTTTTCAATTTCAAGCCGGCCGCCGTGATTTCCGCCGTCTGGTGGGCGCGGACGAGCGGGCTGGACAGGATCGTCTCAAAGCGGAGTTCCATCGCTTGCATGGCCGCGGCGACTTCACGCACCTGGCGGCGGCCTTTCGGCGTAAGCTGCCGGGTGGCATCATCTTCGTAGCCGGGCGTGCCACGTTCCACTGCTAGGCCGTGGCGCAGGAGGTAGAGGTTCATGGAGCAACTTTAAGCTTTTCCGCGCCGGGCGCAATGGCTGTGAAATGTCACAAAATTATTTTTGGTTTGGACGTGAAAATTGCCTATGCTCGCGCCGCATGGCTACCGTCCGCCGCGCCGTCATTGATGTCGGCACCAACTCTGTAAAACTGCTCGTCGCCGATGTGACGGGCAATGATGTGCGGCCGGTGCATGAGGAAAGCCGGCAGACGCGGCTGGGCAAGGGCTTCTACGAAACCCACCGGCTCCAGCCCGAACCCATCGCCCGCACCGCCGAGGCGGTGTGGGAATTCGCCGAGATCGCCCGCGAAAGGAACGCCGGCTCCATCAGCGTGATCGCCACCAGCGCGGCCCGGGACGCGGTGAATCCGACCGACCTGACCATCTCCATCGAGCGCGCCTCCGGTTTGAAAACGGAAATCATCACCGGTGCCCGCGAGGCGGACTGGGCGTTTCAAGGCGTGGCGACCAATCCGGAACTGGCGCAACACCCGCTGTTGCTGCTGGATGTCGGCGGCGGCAGCACGGAATTCATCCTAGGCCACGGGAAGAACAAAAGTTTCGCCCACAGTTTTCCGCTCGGCACGGTGCGGCTGCTGGAAAAATTTCCGCATGGCGATCCGCCGACCAAGGCAGAATTTCAAGCCTGTTCCGGTTGGGTGAAAAACCTGTTTCACGCGGAAGTCTGGCCGCTGCTGGATCCCGCATTGCAGTTGGAAAAGAAAGCCGGCGAGGTTTGCCTCGTCGGCACCGGCGGCACGACCAGCATCCTTGCCCGCATTGAAAAGAAGCTCGACCGCTTTGACCGTGATAAAATCGAAGGCACCGTGCTGACGCGAGGGCAGATCATCGCCCACCGGAAAAAACTGTGGAGCCTGCCGTTGATTGAACGCAAAGAAATCCCCGGCCTGCCGAAGCTGCGCGCGGATGTGATCCTCACCGGCGTCCTGATTTATGAGGTGGTGATGGAGGAATTCGGCTTCGAAGAGCTGCGTATCAGCACGCGCGGCCTGCGCTTTGCGGCGGTGATGGACTCGTAGGGAGCAGTCCTTAGTATTGTAGTATTTTGGTTGGCAGTTGTGTCTGGGAGGCGTGAAGATATTTTCGGCAGATGCACCGCCCAATCAACTTTGACCATGCATGAATGAAAAGCACAATACTATTGACTGGTCACGCTAATGGGTGGCCCCTTTACAAAATCGATTAAAAATATTCCGGTTCGTGATTGATTTATCTATCAGAACACGGCTAGTTTGCCGCTTCCGTGCGAAGAAAATCCGACTTTAAAGGAACCTTTGTTAAAAGGCAGGGTTACAATTCTTCTATTAACTCTTCTATTCTGCTGGCACTGACGGTCGTTTTGTTCTCGATGCAATTTATCCGATTATCGGCCCAGACTTTCAAAAGCTTATATACTTTCCCTAACGGGGCCAAAGGTTCCAATCCTTATGCCGGCCTGATTTTATCAGGCAATACGCTTTATGGAACCACAGCCAATGGGGGCACTAATGCATTGGGTATGGTTTTCTCGGTCAACACAAATGGGACATTTACGTGTTTGCATAATTTCAATTTCAACGACGGAGCCAATCCACAAGCGGGCTTGATTTTATCGGGCGACACTTTATACGGGACAGCGTCAGCGGGCGCAATCGGCTCCAATTCTTTCGGCACAGTTTTCTCGCTGAATACCAATGGCACAGATTTTACTGTCCGGCATGTTTTCAACTACAACGGCAACGACGGTGTCAGTCCAGATGCCGGCCTGATTTTGTCAGGTAACACGCTGTATGGGACGACGTCATCTGGTGGCACCAATGCTGGTAATCCTTACCCACCAGGCACGATCTTTGCCCTCAATACCAATGGCTCTAATTTTACCATCTTGCATGATTTTTCGGCGATGGCTTTTGATTATGGAATTTCCACTTTTACCAACAATGATGGAGCTTTTTCATGTGCTGGCTTGGCTTTATCAGGCGATACCCTTTATGGGACAACACGGCTAGCCGGCAGTTCTGGCGGAGGCACGGTCTTCAGTATCGATTTCAATGGCACGCTGACCACCCTTCATAATTTTGCTTATATCGACGGAGGTGAGCCGTCTGCTGGATTGATACCATCGGGTGCCGCTCTCTACGGAACAACGCATTTAGGGGGCAGTAATAATCGTGGCACAATTTTCGCCATAAGCACAAACGGGATGGACTTTGCCGTTCTACATAGTTTTACTGGCAACAGCGGCGGAGCCACTCCGCTGGCTGACTTAATTTTATCAGGCGACACACTGTATGGGACAACAGCATTCGGCGGCACCAATGACAACGGCACAGTTTTTTCCATTAACATCAATGGTGCCAATTATAAGGTTCTGTATACTTTCACTGGTGGCAGCGACGGTGCCCATCCATATGGCAATTTGACTTTATTAGACAATACGCTGTATGGAACGACAGAGGAAGGGGGCAGTTCAGGTGGCGGCACAGTTTTCAGTCTAGCCCTACCACCACCATTGCTGGCCGCAAGGCTATTCAGCAACCAAGTCATTGTGACTTGGTCAACCAATTACACAGGCTTTATACTGCAAGCCGCCACAAACTTGGTTCCGTCGGCGGTCTGGAACACCATTTCTCCGGTTCCAGTAGTTGTCAACGGGCAAAACACCGTGACTAATCCCATCTCCGGCGAGCAAATATATTACAGGCTAATCAAATAACCAAAAACCTAGCCTAGGAAATGTCCGCTACCGCAGACAGCCTAATTTCTCGTAAAGGAGTCAATAGTATCGTGCTATTGACATGATTATCCTGACTTGGCCGGGTTTTGGGCATGGCCCGCAAGTTACGCGTTGAATACGGAAGGGCGATTTACCATGTGATAAATCGCGGCGACAGTCTCACGGCTGCGACTCGATTGATAAATGAATCGGATTGAATCTTGTAAAAAAGGTCGAACCTCAATTCAACCCGCGCCGGGACTGCGCCTGAAGTTTTTCTTCGGCCACCTTTTGTCGAAGCAGTTGGAGCGTGGCAAGCGTCATTTCCCTGAGTTCGCCTTCGCGGGAAGCCAGCTCTCCTTCCAGTTCGGCAATGCGCTGTTCATAACCCTGAATGCGTTCGGGGAGGTGCATGGACATCAGGCTCATCTCCAATTTGACGACCTCCTGCGCCGCCTGTTTGTGGGCTTCCAATAAAGCGGCACGCTGGGAGTAGAGTCCTTGCACCAGACTTTCCTTGGCAAAATTTTTCAATTCATCCAGCGCCTGGCGTTTTAATTCATCCGGATTCGCGTGATCCGGCAATCCGGTCGCAACGGACGGCAATGCCAGGCGGGTCGAACCCGCACCGCTGCGGCGCGTCATCCATACCAAAGTGCCCAGAAGCACCACTACGACCGCAAGCCCGCTGGCAATCCACCAAGTCGCCAGATTGGCCGCAGCTGGCGTGGGTTCGGTGGCGGGCGGGCTGCTTGGCGGCACTGGCGCGACAATCGGCGCGGGCGGTGGCGCGAAGACCAGTCCGAGGTCTGAGGCCACAATCTTTGCCTTGCCCATCATCTTTCCCGGGGCAGCATGCCCGGTCGCATCATTGATCGTGCCATCGTCGAAGTTCAATAGATACGCCAGACCCGCTTCCTTGCCCGAAAGGCGTTTATACATGTCATCGCGAATCTGCGCCTCGCTTCGGCGGTAATTCCACACGCGCAGTTCGTCAATCTCGCCGTTAAAATCCCGGTCCGTGGCATTGCCGCTCAAGCCACGGCCCAGATAATTAGTCGGAGTTGCGCCCAGGGCTGCAAACGAGGCCTCGTTGGTGTGCTGGCCGACCAGCCGGCCATTGACGTAAAGCAACATCCCGCCCGGCCCGGACACGGCGGCGAGGTGAACCCATTCGTAGGTGCGCAAAACACCTGGCACCTCGATTTTATATTGCAATGCCGGGCTGGTCTTGGCGTAGTGCGGCCAGACGTTGAAGCGCAGGTCGGGCTGATGCCGGAGGTTAAACACGCTTATCGAGTGCCAGGGTGCCCCGAACTCGAAAACGCGCGAGTAATTCTCGAAAGTCTCCCATCTGGCCCAGACCTCGACCGTGGCCTCGGTGAGATTTGTGAAGAGGTTAGGCGGTAGTTGGACATAGCTGCCCTGTCCGTCGAGTTGCAACGCTAGATTTTGCGCCGGGCAGATCTTCCCTGTTAAAAATAACGCCAGCAGCCCGCAGGCAAAATGCGGGGAAAATAATTTCAGCAATTGTCGGCTCATGTTGCCCAAAGGTTAAGACTCCCACCCGTCGGGATGCAAGCCCGCGCCATGTGTCTTGACAGATAAATGACGGGTTGCTGCCCTTGAAATAAAAAAGGCGCGACAGTGAAGTCGCGCCTTGAAAATGTGTGGAACGATCAAGCGCGCTGCTGGCGCATCCGCAACGCCCGAAGGCCATGAATACCAAAAGG
>Ga0310811_10004153_pt1 | contig 18221 bp, 15 predicted proteins | sample YCmetagenome_FD_207642 | JGI IMG/M metagenome (GOLD analysis project Ga0310811, IMG submission 207642) | Soil microbial communities from experimental microcosm in Duke University, North Carolina, United States - YC | ecosystem: Engineered > Artificial ecosystem > Soil microcosm > Unclassified ...
TGTGACGTCACTGGGCCGCGCGTCTTTTGAGCAGGTTTAAAGCGTTGCCTCTTTCCCAATCGTGAGACGGTGCGCAGAGTCTTTAGCAATTCACATCAAAGTTTTAATCGCCAGGCTTTGGCATTTTCATCGGAAACATAAAATCGAATCACAAAATCGCGGTGAATGTCCTAACATCGTATTGAGTTGAAGCCCCACCAAGGAGCAGCTATGTCCTTGCGTATTCAACGAAAGACCAAAGCCGTGCGCATGTGGCTGCTCGTCCTGGCGACGTCGGCGGCGGGTATTGCGTACGCGCAAACGCCGCCTGCAGATCCTCCGCCTGGCCAGCCGCAGCCTGCGCCACTCGCTCAGCCTGGGCAATCCCCTCAAGCCAGCCAGCCGGCTCCATTCAAGCCGGAAGAGATCGAAGCGCTGGTTGCGCCGATCGCACTTTATCCGGACTCCGTGCTTTCCCAAGTGCTGATGGCATCGACTTACCCGCTTGAAATCGTGCACGCCGCGCGCTGGGTCAAGGCCAACCCGAAGGTAAAAGGCGATGCCGCCGTGAAGGCGGTCGAGAATCAGCCCTGGGATGTCAGCGTAAAGTCGATGGTCGCGTTCCCGCAGATTCTCGAACCGATGAACGACAAGCTCGACTGGACCCAAAAGCTCGGCGATGCATTTCTGGCGCAGGAAAAGGACGTGTTCGCGGCGATTCAGCGGTTGCGCGCGCGGGCGCAGGAGTCGGGCAATCTGAAATCGACGGAACAGCAAAAGGTGGTAGTCGAGCCAGCGCCGACGAGCGGCGGCCAGACCATCGTACGGATCGAGCCAACCAATCCGCAGGTGATTTACGTGCCTGCCTATAACCCGACGGTTGTCTACGGCACGTGGACCTATCCGACTCCGCCGTACTATTGGCCGCCTTATCCGGCCTACTATCCGGGCGCGGCGCTCGCCACCGGCTTTGCATGGGGCATCGGGCTGGCCGCGGCAGGCGCGATTTTCAGCAACTGCAACTGGGGCGGTGGCGACGTCAATATCAACGTGAATAAAGCGGCCAATATCGATCGCAATTTCGATCGCACGAAGGTGCAGGGTAACGGCAATCGCTGGCAGCATGATGCGAGCCACCGTCAAGGTGTCGCGTATCGCGACAACGCCACGCGCAACAAGTACGCGGGCAACGTCCCCGGCGCCGAAGGACGCTCCGATTTTCGCGGCCGCAATGACGGCACCAGTCAACGGGCCAGCGCGGCCGATCGTGCGGGCACGGGGAATCGCGCGGCGACAGCCGATCGCGCGGGTGCAGGCAATCGCGCGGCCACCGCTGACCGCGGCAGCCGTGGCAATGCTGCAACGACAGCGGACCGTTCCGATTTCGGCGATCGCGGCGGCGCGTCGAACCGCGGCGGCACAGGCGCCGGCAACGTCAGACGCACCAGCGATCAGATCGGTGGCGGAGGCGGTTATGGCGGCGGAGGCGGACGCGATAACGCATTTCAAGGCGTAGGCGCCGGCAATTCCGCGCAACGCAGCGCCGATCGCGGGCGCGCCAGCGCGCAGAGCTCCGGCTTTAACCGGCCGAGTGGCGGCGGTATGCGTGGCGGCGGTGGCATGCGCGGCGGCAGGCGCTAGGAGATAACGGAATGAGGCTCTGGTCACGATTCCCGGCCATCTTGCTTGCCGGCATGTTGCGTGTAGCCGCTGTCGTATGCCTGTGCGGCGCTGCAAGTTTGTCTGCCGCCGCGGAGAAGAGTTTCAGCACGCCGGAAGCCGCCATGGACGCCTTTGGCGACGCCGTCATCAACAACCAGGAAGCTGCACTGCAATCGATTTTCGGACACGATTTTCGCCAGCTGATTCCGCCGGTGGATGCAGAAGTGCGCAGTCGCTTCATTGACGAATGGGGGATATCGCACACGGTTCACACGGTCGACGCAACCCATGCCCGGATCGCGGTCGGCGACGACGGCTGGACACTGCCAATACCGCTGGTGAAAAGCGCGCGAGGTTGGCACTTCGACACGCGGGCCGGTGTCGAGGAAATGCGCTTGCGCCGGATCGGGCGCAATGAACTCGCCGTGATCCAGGCGATGCTCGCGGTCTACGATGCACAGCGCGAATATGCGTCGACCGATCACGATGGCGACGGCTTGCTCGCCTATGCATCGAAGCTGTCGAGTTCGCCCGGCAAGCAGGATGGCCTCTACTGGCCGACACAGGCCGACGAACCACCGAGTCCGCTCGGCGCGGCGTTTGTCAAGGCGAGTTCCCGCAAGACCGCAGACGCCGGCTATCACGGTTACCACTACAAACTGCTCACGTCGCAGGGCTCGCACGCGCCCGGCGGCGCCTACGACTATATGACGCACGGCCGTCTGTTCGGCGGCTTTGCGGTGATCGCGTGGCCGGTGCGATACGACGACACCGGCATCAAGACGTTTATGGTGAGCCATGCGGGGCAGGTCTATGAGCGTGACCTGGGCCCGGACGGCGCAGCCGTTGCAAGCGCGATGAAGTCGTTCGATCCCGGACCGGGATGGACGAAAGTCGCGCCTTGATCGAATTGCCATCCCATCTGCGCAGCGAACTACTTGTGGCTCGGTTGCGCAACCAGGATTGTGGGGTCGACAGCGCCAGGTGCAGAGGCCGCTTCAACCGCTGCTGCTGGTGCTGGCGCCATTGCCGCCGGTGGCTTGGGCGCCGACAAAGTGCTGAGAAGCCATCCTGACGAAGACAGAAAGATCGAGAGTAGCAATACGAATTCCATCGAATTCTCCTTGCCCAGCGTTACTGGTCTAATGCAGCATCACGCTAATTCCCGGTCTGCACAGTGATCCGCCCGGCGCGGATTGCCCGCACGAACGCACGATAATCGCTGCGATTCTGCGAGCTGTATTCGGTTGCGAATTCGCAGATCGCATCGTCGAAGGTCTGTCCGGAACCCATGTAGCCCGAAATCATCGCGGCATCGCCCGAGCGGGCATGCGCGCGGCACAGCGCGTGCGCACACATCCGCGCGTATTGCCGCAGGATTGGCGTGTCCCAGTCTTCGATAATCGCGGACAGCTTCATATCGCGGAGCTGCCGCACGTAGAAATCGCGTCCGTTCGTGCCGCGCGTCCATCCAAGGAACAGATCGCTCGCCGCCTGCATCGCGCGCTGCCCCGCAATGACCCGCTGGCCATGATTGGCATGCACGCTCTTGCCGGCATAGGGCTCGAGCACCGAGGTTCGTGCTTCTTTTACCTGCAGAAAGAGCGGGTCGTTGTCGGCTGCCATGAACAGGCATACCGTGCACATCGTCCCGACGCTGCCTACGCCGACGACCTTGACCGCCATATCGACGAAGTGAAAACGGTCGAACAGAATCCGGACATGTTCGGGCAGACTGTCCCGATACGATGCGATGGCCGACGCATAGCCCGATTCGAGACCGGGCGCCTGCTCCGCGGTCGGATGGAAGATCAGCGGGGGCTCGTCCTTGATCCTCGGCATCACGCCTTCCTGCGAAACCAGCTTCGGATACAGGTGATCAGGCACGGACTTCTGTCGCTCCATCTCGATGCGTTCCGCGATGCGCTTGCGTACCGCAGCCACGATCGCGGGGTCGCCGGCCCGGTCCTGATACTTCTGCAGGTCGATTCTGTCGTACCAGACATCCAGCGCGCGCATCGCGGAGTAGTTGTGCATCCGTTCGCGATATTCGCGCACCAGATCGATGACCACACGGGCGGCGTCGCTGTCGGGAAGCTGCAGGTGTTGTGCGGCGATCACCACGCTGGCGGCAAGTCGCTTGAGATCCCATTCAAAGGGCGCGGGCAGCGTTTCATCGAGATCGTTGATATCGAAGATCACATTGCGCTCAGGGGTAGCGAAGCCGCCGAAATTCATCAGGTGGGCGTCGCCGCATGCCTGCACGCGGATTCCGCTGGTCGGGGTCGAAGCGAGATCGGCGGCCATCAAGGCGGCGGAGCCGCGGTAAAACGCAAATGGCGATGCCGACATCCGGCCGAAGCGGATCGGCACCAGCTCCTGGATCCGGCCTTCGTTGGATTCGCACAGAAGCTCTACGGGGTCGCGGCGACGGCTGGGTGGCTTCCATCCCGCATGCGATACACGCGGCACTGCGTCGCGCAGCGCCCGCCCTTGGGCTGCGCGTTCATCTGCGGTCAGCCAGGCAGGCTTGGCCTGTTGTGCAGCGCTGTTGCGCCGGCCCGGAGCGGTCTTTTTCACGTACGTTCTCCCTGGTTGGGTGAAGCCTTGATGCAGGTGTCGCGCAGGAACTCGCCGATCACATCGTCCACGTCGGTGCGGCGGCTCAGGTGGCCGACGTGCTCTTCCAGCCCTTCGGCGCGCAGCATGTCTCGCGCGTCCGCGTGCGCGGCAATGATCCGCAGCCGCATGCCGGCCGCGGATAGCGCGGATGCCAACGTCGACAGCATGCGTGCGCCTGCCAGGTCGACTACCGGCGAGGCGGACAGATCGCATATCAGCAGCCTGACGGGCGTGGCGCACGCGCGGATTTTCGTCCATACGGTCGCGCGCACGTGTTCGGCGTTGAAGTAAAGCAGCGACGCTTCGATACGGAATATCAGTACGCCCGGCGTCATCTCGTTGTCGGGGTGGCGTTCAAGATCCGAGTAGCGGGATGTGCCTGGAATGCGGCCGAGAACGGCTACGTGCGGGTGCGCGGCATGCCTGATGAGCAGTAACACCGAGACCAGCACGGCCACGATCACGCCTTTGAGAATACCGAGCAGCAGAACCGCGGCGAATGCCACCATCGACACGGCGAACTCATAGCGGCTGACCCGCCACACATGACGCAACTCGCGGATGTCGATCAAGCCCTTGACCGCGACCAGCACGATCGCGGCGAGCACCACGCTGGGCAGGTTGGCCAGCAGGCTGGCCAGGAACAGCAGGCAAAGCGCGATCGTGATCGACGCGAACACCAGTGCGAGCGGCGTTTTTGCGCCGGCTTTGTCATTGACCGAGGACTGCGACAGGCCGCCCGCGACCGGGTAGCCCTGAAAGAGGCCCGCGGCCATGTTGGCTGCGCCAAGCCCCAGTAACTCCTGACGAGGGTCGATTTCATAGCCGTTTGTCCGTGCAATCGCACGCGCGGCAGAAACGCTTTCGACATAGGACAGCAGCAGACACGCAAACGCGAGCGGGATCACGCCGTCTACCTCGCCTACCCGGAGCGCGGGCAGATTGAATTCGGGCAGGCCGCTTGGCAACGCGCCGACCACCTTGAAACCGAGCGCACCCAATGGCGTAACCGACAGGATGATGATGGACGCCACCACGACCAGTAACGCGACGGGCCGCCCCGGCAGAAATCTTTCCCCTGACAGCAACAGGATCAACGTCACGACGCCGAACGCGAGCACGGCCCAGTTTGTTGCGGGAAGCTGGCCAGCCAGCACGGCAATGCGTTCGAAGAATTGTTCGCCGCCGCCCTTCACGCCAAACAGCTTGGGCAGTTGCGTCAAGGCGATCGTCAGCGCAGCGCCGGCCTTGAAGCCAAGCAGGATGGTCTCGCTGATGAAGTTGACCAGCGAACTGAGCCGCAGAATCCACGCGAACACGCACATGAGCGCGATCAGAATCGCAGTGAGTGCAGCGATGGAGGCAAACCGTGCGGGATCGCCTCCCGCCATGCCGGCAACGGTCACGCCGACGAGCATCGAGATCGCCGAGGTGGGGCCGATCGCGAGTTGACGTGATGATCCAAATAGCGCGTAGGCGAGGCCGCCCACCAGATAACAGTAGATGCCGTATTGTGGCGGCAGGCCGGCGAGCGTCGCATAGGCGAGCGACACGGGTATTCCGTAGGCCGCGAGGGTCAGCCCGGCAATGGCATCGCGCGCCAGCCAATGAGCGCGATAAGTAGGAAGCCATTGCGCGGGTGGAAATACTGCGCGCCAGCCGGTAACAGGCGTCATGCTCGAGCCTTGTTCGGCAAGGCGAGGTTGTTCGATCATCGAGCACCTCCTTTCCTTATGCTGATCGATGCGCCGCAAAATCCGGCCTTGCTGGGTGCGTGACGCTCAGCCCCCCAGTGCGATGATGGCCATCGTCAACAGCACGCCAAAGATCGTCATGGCAAGCCCTGCCTTCCATGGACCCCAGCCCGCGTAGCGGCCGAGCGCGAGCCCACAGCAAAAGAGCATCGCCAGCGTAAGAACACGTGAAACCAGTAGCGCAGTCGGTACGTCGCGGAAGATGATGAACGGCAGCGCGACCGGAAACGTCGACAACACAATGATGATGAAGATGCAAAGCGCCCCCAGGAAATCGCGCTGGACGAAGCGTGGGCGATCCGGTAGACCCGTCGTCGCAGCGATCTTCAGCCGGATCGGCTCAAGCGTGTCATCTGCCACCAGCGGGCGCATGAATGTCGGCAAGGCGTCGTGTAGCACGCGGCGCCCGGCGCCGGCGTCGGGCGCATTCTGGACAGCGAGGGCGAGCATGATCCGCCGGCCGCGGTTGGTCAGCGTGCGTACGAGAAACATCAGCGCGTCGGCGAGTCCCCACGCGAGATTGCAGCCAAGCGCGGTGTACAGCATTTTCTGCCCGGCGTTTGCACCCGCCGTAGCCGCCGACACCGTGCCGACGAAAGTCAGCGCCATGAATAGACCGAAGCACAACTCCGAAACCCGGTCGACGGTGTCGAGAATCGGCTCGTGCGTGTCGACATCGCGTTCATACGTCAGTGCGTTCACGAGGATGTCTCCGTGGTCCGTTCAATCGATCAAGGCTTATCCCGGGCGCCGCTGTTGTCGAGATAGTCATCGACGGCGCTGTCGACGGTTGGATGAAATCGTTCGCTGCCAATCAGCGACATCAGTTCGAAACGCATCAGTTTGTCGCGGACGGGGTCTTTCAATTCAGCGAAGTGCAGCGTGATGTCACGCTCGTGCAGCAGTCGAACCAGTTCGCGCAGCATGTCGGCAGAGGTCACGTCCACACTGGTGACCGGTTCAGCGGCTACGACCACTCTGCGCACCGGCGTGGGCGACGCTTCGATGGCTTGAAACATGCGCTCCTGAAAAAACTCCGCGTTAGCGAAAAACAACGGAGCATCCCACCGGAAAATCAGCAGCCCGGGAATGCGCACCGCATGTGGGTAGCGTGTGATGTCATGGTAGCCACGCACCCCCTTCACTCTGCCGAGGACCGCATAGTGAGGCCGCCAGCCGTCCCACAGGAATTCGATGATTGCGAATACGATGGCGAGGCAGATGCCGGGAATCGCACCAAAAATCGCGACGCCCGCAAAGCACAACATCGAGAGCCAGAATTCCCACTGCTGGATGCGATAGATCCGCTTGAGGTCGGCAATTTCGAACAGGCCGATGGCCGCGGCAATCACCACGGCGGCCAGCGCGCTGTTAGGCAGGTATCGCAGCAGATTCGGCGCTGCCAGCAGCAGCGCGGCGACGGCCAGCGCGCCCACGACGCCTGTCAATTGCGTTTTGGCGCCGGCCGCTTCCGCTACCGGCGTACGCGACGAACTGCTACTGATCGGAAAGCCTTGAAAGAACCCCGCCGCCAGGTTGGCGACACCCAGGCCGACCATTTCCTGATTCGGATCGACGCGGCTATGAAACCGCGCTGCGAAGGTACGCGACAGTACGCTGGTATCCGCGAATGCGATCAGCGCAACGGCGCAGCCGCCAAGGACTATCTTCACCAGGTCTGCGTCGCTCAGCCAGGGCATCGCAAAGGTTGGCAAACCTTGCGGAATCTTGCCGAGCACTTTGACGCCGAGGCTGTCGAGCTTGAATGCGCTGACGCACAGCGTCGCCAGTATCACCGCGATCAGAATGCCCGGAATCTTTTCGAAGCGCTTCAGCGCAAGTATCAGTGCAAGGCTTATCGCTCCTACGGCAAAGCTGTACCAGTTGGCCTTGCCCGCCAGGATAGCCTCAGCGAGGCTCATCAGATCCCTGATCGGACCGGCTTCATCGATGGAAATGGCGAACAGTTTCGGCAACTGGCTGATCAGAACGGCAGCCGCAATACCGTTCATATAACCGTATCGAATCGGCTTCGATAGCAGTTCGGTGATGAAGCCCAGACGCAGCAGCCCCATCAGGATGCAGAACGCACCGGAGACCACCGCCATCATGCTGGCGACCACAATGGCGCGAGACGGATCGCCTGCAGCAACGGTGACGACCACCGCGAGGATCGGCGCCGCCAGAGCGGAGTCGGGGCCTAGCACGAGAATGCGGCTCGGCCCGAACGCCGCATACGCGAGCAATGGAACGATGGTCGCGTAGAGCCCGTAAACGCCGGGCACGCCAGAGGCCTCGGCATAGGCGATGCCGACCGGCACCAGCATGGTGGTCAGGACCAGCCCGGCGGCGATGTCTTTCGGTAGCCAGCTGGCCTGATACGACTGCAACATCATGACGCCCGGCAGCCAGCGCAACCACCGCACGCGCCGTTTATCCGGTTTTGCCTCGGGCCCGTCGTGGGGGATCGACGTGTCAGGTCGCATGGCCAGTCACTTCACCGTGCATGCACCGAACATGATGTAGGCATGGTCGCGGTTCACGACAGACGAAGTCATCTCGCCGGTCGCGGTGTCGATCACGAGCGTCCATGCAAAGCCAAGCTCCGTGCCTTGCATCAGCAACTGATCCTGACTCTTGTCGAACGAAACGATGGGCGTCGAGCGTGAGGGTCCCTCGATGGTCTTCTTCGCGAAGTCGATTCTCATGAACTGCGGCAAGCCGATGTCGGCCGGCAGCGAGCGATCGCAAATCTCACCCGGATCGCATGAATGCGCATCGATGCTCGCGCAGATCAGCGGTGTTTTGCCGTCGAAATCCGCGGCAAGACCCAGTGCCGGCCATGACGTGCTGGCAACAGCGCATAGTATTGCTGTGATTACTTTCTTCACGATCGTTGGCAGTCAGCAGGTGCTGCAAAGGAAGAAAGAGGCGCTCGCGTTCCGTTCTTTATTGCTAAAGCGAATTACCACCCATGATTGAGTATTGGGCAGCCAGATCCGAAATGATATTGGACTTTGATCCAATAGTAGACGTCTCTTCCCTGTACTAATCTTCCCGGGCACCAGGTGAAAACTCCTTCGCAGCAAGCGGGAGAAAGATCATGTACACACGATCTGCGTGGCTGCACGCATGCGCTGCAGCGTTGGCGCTTGCGGCATGTGCACAGCCGTATCAGCAAGTCGAGGTAGGCGCCAACGAAGCTGCGGTGGTGGCCAAACTGGGCACGCCAAAGGAAACCTACGATTTACCAGACGGCGGAAAACGCCTGATGTGGCCGACCCAGCCGATGGGCACGACCACCACCGCCGCCGATCTCGACGCCTCCGGCAAGGTGGTGAGCATGCGGCAGGTGCTGCAGGAGAACGAGTTCTACCGCGCCCAGGTCGACAAGTGGACGCGCCACGACGTGCTCATCAACTTTGGCCGCCCCTTCGAAAAAGCGTACTTCAAGCGAATGGACCGCGAAGTGTGGTCGTATCGCTATCAGGAAAACAACATCAATTACATGATCTTCAACTTCTACTTCGACGATCAGGGCGTGCTGCGCCTCACCCAGAAAACGCCGGACATGGAGCGCGACCCAAGCATGCGAGGCCGCTTCTGACAATCTCTCGCTCGATGAGCTGGGAGGAGACAATCGATGCTGCCCATGCCGACGACGACCCGTAGGGTATTGTCCAGAGAGTTGCTCGACGTATTGATCCGGGCCGGACTGGTCGGCGTGCTGGCGGTCTTCTGCTATCGGATTTTCGTTCCTTTTCTTGATCTGATGGTATGGGCGCTGATTCTCGCGATCACCCTCTATCCACTACAAACAAAGCTGCGCGCTGTGCTTGGCGGAAAGGACGGCCTGATCGCCACGCTGATCATCCTTGTCTCGTTTGCGGTGATACTGGTGCCGACCTATCTGCTGGGCGTCGCGGTGGGTATGTCGATCGAGCGCGCAATGGGCGTGTTCAAAAGCGGGAGTTTCCGGATTCCCGCGCCTGCCGCATCGGTGGCCGACTGGCCCGTGGTAGGCCAGCGGCTGTACGACTTCTGGGCTCAGGCCTCGACCGATCTCACCGGCCTTGCGCAAAAGTTTGCGCCGCAGCTGAAGGAAACCGGTCTCGCACTGCTCGGCACGGTCACGGGCCTTGGGGCGGGCCTGCTGGTGTTCTTCCTCGCGCTGATCGTCGCGGGCATTCTGATGGCGTATGGCGAGAAGGGCTATCGCAGTGCGGTGCTGATTGCCTCGCGAATCTCTGGGCCCGAAAATGGGCCGCAAATCGCCGATCTGTGCACGGCGACCATTCGTGCGGTCGCGCAGGGTGTGGTGGGGATCGCGTTCATCCAGATGCTGCTGATCGGCATCGCGTTCATCGTCATGGGCATTCCCGGTGCGGGACTGCTCGCGCTTGCCGTGCTGCTGATCGGCATCATGCAATTGCCTGCAACATTGATCACGATCCCCGTGATCATCTTCGTGATCGTGACCGAGGGCGTGAACGTCGGGACGATTGTCTTCTCGGTCTATGTCTTTATTGCGGGGCTGGCTGACAACGTGCTCAAGCCGCTGTTGCTCGGGCGTGGTGTTGCTGTACCGATGCCGGTCGTGTTGATCGGAGCGCTGGGCGGCATGGTGACCGGTGGAGTGATTGGCCTGTTTATCGGTCCCGTGATGCTGGCGGTGGGTTACCAGTTGTTCTGGCGGTGGGTGAACGACCAGCCGCAACCCGCGCAGTGCCAGAAACAGAACCCGCCTTGACGCGGCGGGGACGACGTCATGTCGCCTTCAATGCGCTCATGCGGAATGGCTATGCCACGCGCGGCAGCGGCTGTCGTCATATCGGTGTTGGCCGCGCTCAATGGCTGCATGCACGTCGGACCGGATTTTCATCCGCCACACGAGACCTCTACCGAGCACTGGAACAGTGCGTCGGTCGAGCAGGTCACGCTGCAGCGCGCGCAACCTGACGTGCGGCAGTGGTGGCAGATATTCGACGATCAGAATCTCGAGCAGCTGATCGCCCAGGCCGATATCGGCAACGGCGATCTTCAGATTGCCGGTCTGCGCGTGCTCGAAGCCCGCGCGCAACTCGGCATCGCACTCGCGGGACGCTACCCGCAGATTCAGCAGGTCGACGCGGACGTGCTTTATTCGGCGCGCAAGCGCTCGGATGGATTCAATCCGCGCTCGGGCGCTTACTGGCAGTACGGTGCGGGTTTCAGCCTCGGCTGGGAACTTGACTTCTGGGGGCGCTTTGCCCGCGCAATCGAATCAGCCGATGCGGGTTTCCTCGCCGCGCAAGCCAACCGCGATGCGATGCTGGTGCTATTGCACGCCCAGGTTGCAGATACTTATTTCACGCTGCGTACGGCGGAAGCGCGGCTGCGCATCGCGCGCGACAACGCGAGGCTGCAGAAGCGCAGTTACGACATTGCACAAAAGCTCTTCAAGAGCGGCGAGACCGATGAGCTGGATTACCAGCAAGCCAGAACGCAATATCTCGGCACGCTCAGCAGCATTCCCGAATTCGAAAGCCAGATCGTGCTCGCGCGTCATGCGTTGTCGGTGCTGATGGGGCGTCCACCCGGCCTGCTGCCGGAACTCGAGGTTCAGTCCGGCAAGGAAGGCGTGGTCCCGCTTGTCAGGCGTGCGGTGTTGCAGGACGTGCCAGCCGAGCTGCTGCTGCGACGCCCCGATGTGCGTGCCGCCGAATATCAGATGGCTGCGCAGTCGGCGCTGATCGGGGTGGCGAAAGCCGATCTGTATCCATCCGTCTCGTTGCTCGGTTCGCTGGTCTGGAGCGCGAGTTCGCTCACCGGCTCGCCGAACACGCTGGCGATCGTAGCGGGGCCGAGCGTCACGTGGAACGTGTTCGATCACGGCCGGATCACCAACAACGTGCGCGTGCAGGACGCCCGCCTGCAACAGTTGACCGTCGCCTACCAGAACGTGGTGCGCGAAGCGGCGCGCGAGGCCGATGATGCCGCGACGGCAATGAGCGCGGCGTTGCAGCGGGACGTCATCCTGAGCGATGCGCAGGGGGCGGCGCAACGCTCGCTGAAGCTCGCCAATACGATCTACCGCGAAGGGTATTCGGACTTTCAGCGCGTGCTCGATGCGCAGCGCGCGTTATTCGCGCAACAGGACGCGTATATCGTCAACCGTAGCAATGCGGTGGGTAGTCTCGTCGCGCTTTACAAGGCGCTTGGGGGCGGCTGGTATTCGGAGCAGCCGCTGATCGATGCCGCGACGCGCCAGCAGATGCAGCAGCGAACCGACTGGGGCAATTTGCTGAACGAGGCGGGCGCGCCACCGGCCGCCGCCGGTTCTGCTGGGCCATCCCCATGAGCGGCCAGCCCGAGCCTTCCGGGTCCGCACCAACACCCGCGTCGACACCCGCGCCGGTGCCGCCGGCCGATCCGTCGGGCAAGGCGATCAAGTGGGTGGTCTTGCTGATCGTCGTCAGCCTGACCTGGTACCTGCTCGCCGACCGCTTTACGCCATACACGCAACAGGCACGGGTGCAGGCCTACGTCGTGCCGGTAGCGGCGGAAGTGTCGGGGCGGGTGACGCGCGTGCTGGTCCACAACAACCAGTCAGTCGAGGCAGGCGATGTGCTGTTCGAAATCGATGACGCGCAAAACCGCATCGCGGCCGAGCGTGCCCGCGCCGAGCTCGAGTCGACGCGCCGTCAGGTCGGCGCCAGCACGGCTGGCATCGATTCGGCGCTCGCCTCGTTGCGGGCGGCCATTGCGAATGAGATCAAGGCGCGCCAGGACAGCGAGCGTCTCGAACGGCTCTATCGCGAAGACGAGGGCACGGTGTCGCTGCGGCGTCTGGAAGTGGCGCGAGCGACGCACGAGCAGGCCCAAAGCCAGGTTGCCGCTGCGCGTGCCGAAGTGGAGCGCGCACGCGAACAGCAAGGCGGCAGCGAAGAAAAGAACGCGCAGTTGCGCAGCGCGGCCGCAGCAGTGGAAAAGGCCGAGCTCGATCTGGCCAATACGCGGATCAGAGCGCGCACCGGAGGTGTCGTCACCGATCTGCGCACGGAAGTCGGTCAGTTCACCGCGGCCGGCACGCCGGTGATGACGCTAATCGCAATTCGTGACGTGTGGATCAGCGCCGACATGACCGAGAACAACCTGGGCCACCTGCGGCCTGGAACGCCCGTGGCCATCGCGCTGGATGCGCTGCCGGGCGAAGTGTTCGAAGGGCGGATTCGTAGCATTGGCTATGGCGTGAGCGTAGGCCAGAGCGCGCCGCCCGGTGGCCTGCCGACGGTGCAGAACAGCCGCGACTGGCTGCGCCCCGCGCAACGCTTTCCCGTGATCGTCGAGTTCGACGAGCGCGAGCGCGCAGGTTTGCACAACCTGCGTGTGGGTGGACAGGCCGAGGTGATGGCGTTTCCGAATCCAGGCAATCCGCTCAATCTGCCTGGCCGTGTGTTCCTGCGTGTGATGAGCTGGGTCTCTTACCTTTACTGAACGACGCCTTATGGCAACACAGAAAACCAGGCTGGTGCTTCCCGGCCAACGTGCATTGCGGGTTGCCGCAGGGACGGCGCTTTGTCTCACGATCAGCTTCGCGCTCGGCCTGCCGATTCCGGTGATCGCACCGGTGTTCGCCGTATTTCTTCTCGGCACGCAGAATCGGCCGCTGTCGTTCAAGGCAGGTGCAGCGCTCGCAGTGATCGTGGCTTTAACCACGGGCAGCGGTCTGCTGCTTGTTCCGCTGCTGCGCCATTACGCGTTCGCGGGTGTGATGATGGTCGGACTGCTGCTGTTCCTCGCGTTTCGCTACGGCCTGCGCAGCGGAAACAATCTGGTCGCCACTTTTCTGGCGGCCGGACTCACGATGATCTCCGCAGCCGGGACAGCCGACTTCCAGCTCGGCGCGACCGTGGTCGGCGCGCTGGTGAAAGGACTGGTGCTCGCCGTTCTGGTAACGGCGTTGACTCACCAGTTGTTCCCCGAACCCTCGGGCGTGCCGCCACCGCCCGCCACGCCGGCCCTTTCACCTGCACAGGCCGCGCGGATCGCGCTACGCGCCGCATTGGTGGTGATGCCGGCCTTTCTGCTCGCGATGACCGACCCGGCGAGCTACATGCCGGTCATCATGAAGTCCGTCAGCCTCGGCAGGCAGAGCTGCACCACCTCGGCTCGCGGCGCGGCGCGCGAACTGATCGGCTCGACGCTGCTCGGCGGTCTGCTTGCCATTGCGTTGTGGTTCGCACTCAGGCTGTTTGTGCACCTGTGGATGTTTGCTCTCTGGATGCTGCTATGCGGCCTGCTGGTGGGGCGCAAGCTCGTTGGCATCAGTTCTACGCGGTACTCGCCGGGCTTCTGGCTGAACGGGTTTGTCACCATGATCATTCTGCTTGGCCAGTCGGTGCAGGACAGCATCGCGGGAAAAGATGTCTATACCGCGTTTGCCGTGCGGATGGGACTGTTTCTGGCTGTCGCGCTATACGCATGCGTGATGCTGCTGATGCTCGATCGCCGCTGGATTGTTCGAGACGCCTAACGGTACCTTGTCATGCCTGTATCTTCGATACGCGGTGCACCAGCCTCGAATTGCCACGTCGCATGGCATGGCGGTTTGCGCGTGCCGGTGCTGCGCGTGCGTGACTCGTGTCGTGCATGCTGTGGCTGCGTGGTGCTGATGCTCGCGCTGCTGTCGTGCGCATCGCATGCGCAAAGCCCCGCACCGGAGCCGATGTCGAATCCCATCATCGTAGGCGGCAATGTGAAACAGCATGCCAACGCCGTGCTGGCGATCATGACCTACACTACGGTGCCTGATGTGACGACCAGCAACCTGTCCGTCAACAACGGCGCCACCGGCAATCCCGGCTTTGGCCAGACGCAGTTTGGCGGCGGCTTTACGATCAGCAAAACGTTTCCGTTGTATCTGGAAGGCACGCTCGCCTACAGCCGCTACGATCCGATTTTTGTCGCCTCCGACGGTACCGAGCAACGCGCGGTGCCGACCCGATGGAACACCTTCAGCGGCACGGTGGGCATTGGCTGGGACTTCCGGATTACGAACGAACTGTCGTTGCGTCCAATTCTGAACGGCACGCTTGGACGTGTTTCGAGCGATCTGAAGGTGGGGCAGTCGGTGTTCAATCACGTCACCGACAGCAACCTCGAGTTCCTCGAGAATGGCTCGCTGGATGCGTATGGCTATGGTGGTTCACTGGTGCTCGACCTCGAGCACTACCGCGAGAACTACGAAATCGATGCCGAATTGCGCGCGACCGATATCTATCTGCGTAGCTTTAACTCTCCTGCCGCCGTACAGGGTTCGGCGGCGGCACAGCAGGTGAGCCTCTGGACCCGTTGGCGCGCGCCTACCGGTTGGCATGCGCTGGACCGGCCGATCCGCTACGTGCTGGAAGCCGCTTATTCCCACTACTTTGGCGATAGCGCCGGCGTGCTGGGTTTCAACGATCTCACGTCGCTGGGCGTGGGCCTCGAACTCGATAGCAGCAGATATCCCGTCATCATCACGCGCACGCGCGCGATGGTGCGCTATGTGTTTGGACACAATGTGCATGGCGTGTCGTTCGGATTTGCGATGAGTTTCTAGGACCAAGGTCCAATATCGCCGGCTTGATGCAACGAGTAGTCTGCAGTCGAGTGCGTCGACAAGGAATCGCAGAACGAGGCAGCCTTCGTGATAGAGCGTGGGCAGCCTATTTCAGGAGCACGTAGATGAAGATCCGAACGATGGTGTTCACGGTTATCGTCGCCATGACGGCACCTGTTGCAATGGCTCAGCCGCAAACCTCAATCGATGTTTCAAAGGCACCGGGCAAGGCGAATGTAGCGGCTACGGCCACCGTCACTGCGACCGTCCAGGCGATCGATCCGGCTACCCGGACCGTGACGCTGAAGGACAAGAACGGCAAGGTCGTCGAAGTCGAGGTGGGCGAGGAGGCGCGCAATTTCGATCAGCTCAAGGTGGGCGATATCGTCACGACTGAATATCGCCAGGCGATGTCGCTGAGCCTCGAAAAGACGACTGGGCCGCGTTCAGAAACGCAGCAGGTGGTAGAAGAACGGTCGGCGCCTGGTGCCAAGCCTGGCGGCACGATTGGACGGGTGGTGACGGTGGTCGCGGATGTGGTCTCGGTTGACGCAAAAGCGAAATCCGTCAGGTTGAAAGGACCCAAGGGCAACTCAGTGGACGTGATCGTCGAAGATCCGGAGCAGATGAAGAACATCCACAAGGGCGATCAGGTGAAGGTGGTCTATACGGAAGCGCTTGCGATATCGGTAAAGCCTGGCTCTAGCCAATAGCTTTAAGGCGCGCGCCGCTTGGGTCGGCGCGCGCCTCTCACTACGCCGCGTTATCGGCCAGCTCTTCCAGCAAATCAGTCAGCAAATCCGGATGCAGCACCATTGCATCATGGCCGCTCGCGATTTCCGCCCATTGCCAGCCGCTCATCGCGCGGACCTTCTGACGCACCGGTTCTAGCGTCGGGTACGACGGCTCCACGCAGTGCACATAAGTAGACGGCAAGCCATTACCCAGCGGATGCCGCAACTTCAGCGGCGTCTGATAAGTGGCCAGCGGATGCGGCGTCAGCCGGCGGCGCACCCAGCCCGCCAGCGGATGATCTTCCGGAATGCCGGTGCCGCCCAGACCCGGGACCGGCATGCCGAGCGACTGCCCGCTTTCCTTCACCGAATTCAGGCGCTCTTCCACCACGTTAGGCGGCAACACATCCAGTGCCGATTGCCCGCTTTCGACCAGCAAGCTATCCAGAAAGATCAGCGAGCGCAGCCGGTGCGCATTGCGGTCCGCCACGCCCGATGCGACGAGTCCGCCATAGCTGTGGCCAACCAGCACTACGTTGTCGAGCTCTTCTGCTTCGAGCAGGTTTTCGATATCCGCAATCGCGACGTCGAGCGACGTGACCGCTTCAAGCAGGTGATGCCGTTCGCCCTGACCGGTCAGCGTCGGCGCGAATACACGGTGGCCGCGGGCAATCAGGCGTTCCATCACAAAGCGCCAGCACCAGCCGCCATGCCATGCGCCGTGTATCAGCACGAAGGTGTGGCCTTGCCGCGCGTGGGGGTTCATCGTCTCCATTCTTCTTGTGCTCCTTTATAGCGGTTGTCGATCGGACCGGAATTTGCAGAAGCCGTTCCCTTTATCCCTACGCATGGCCATTGCTGGCTGGCGCGCATCGGGTCATCATGCGGTACAAATTCGTATGCAGGCTTACGTCTGTCATGCGTTTGAAAGAAATCATCGCATTATCTGAATCTGAAGAAAGAGGAGACTTCATGCCCGCGACACCCGCGACTGCGGCCCATGCTGCACAACCACTCGAATCTGCGTCGATCAGCGCCGCGCAAGTCAACGCGCGGCTCGACCGTCTGCCGGCCAGCGCACCGGTCTGGATGCTGGTGCTGCTCGTCTCCATTGGCGGATGGTTCGAATTCTACGATCTGTTTCTGACCGCGTATGTCGGCCCCGCGCTGGTCAAGAGCGGCATGTATTCCGTTACCACCGCATCGTTCATCGGCTTTAGCGGGCTAGGCGCGTTCGTTGCCGCGTCGTTCGCCGGGCTCTTTATCGGCACGTTCTTTCTGGCGACGCTTGCGGACCGCTTCGGTCGCCGTGCCATCTTCACCGCTTCGCTACTGTGGTATTCGATCGCCACGCTGGTGATGGCGTTTCAGGATTCGGCGCAGGCGATCAACCTGTGGCGGCTGATTGCCGGCATCGGTGTCGGCGTCGAACTGGTGGTGATCGATACCTATGTCAGCGAACTGGTGCCCGCGCACTTTCGCGGCCGCGCGTTCGCGTTTATTCACGTGGTGCAGTTTTCCGCGGTGCCCGCCGCCGCGTTTTTTGCGTGGTGGTTCGAGGCGCATCCGCTCGGAGGCTTCGATAGCTGGCGCGTGGTGGTCGTGATCGGCGCGCTTGGCGCGCTGGCGGTGTGGTGGATCCGCCGTCGCGTGCCGGAGAGCCCGCGTTGGCTCGCGCAGCGCGGCCATGTCGAACAGGCGGCACGCATTCTCGACGATCTGGAAGCGCGCATCGCCGCGCGCGGTGTGACACTCGATAAGCCGCGCGTGCAGGCCGAAGTCGCGACTACCCAGGCGCGTTTCCGCGAAATCTGGCAGCCGCCGTACCGGCGTCGCACGATTACGTTGCTGGTGTTTCACCTCGTGCAATCGGTCGGCTTTTACGGC
>Ga0310811_10004154_pt1 | contig 18219 bp, 11 predicted proteins | sample YCmetagenome_FD_207642 | JGI IMG/M metagenome (GOLD analysis project Ga0310811, IMG submission 207642) | Soil microbial communities from experimental microcosm in Duke University, North Carolina, United States - YC | ecosystem: Engineered > Artificial ecosystem > Soil microcosm > Unclassified ...
CGACGACCGGGCCGGCGTACTCGTTGACCTCGTTCGCGTTGACGGTGTGCCCGGCGACGGGCATGTGCTGCACCAGCTTGAGCGCGTCCTCCTTCGTCTCCACGTGGATGTAGTAGTCGACCTCGTAGGACAGCTCGGCCATCTCGCGCGAGAGCGCCGTGCCGCGCGCCTTGATCACGCTCTTGGCGCGGTTGATGTACAGGACCTCGTACTGCCACGGCGACTGGCCGCCGTAGAAGGAGCGCTGCATCGAGCCGAACAGCGGACGGTCCGGGGTCTCGAGCTGGAACTGGCCGCTGTCGTAGACGTTGAGGATCGCGCCGCGGGACTTGAGCACGCAGAAGTGGTTGGACTCCACCGTGATCAACGACCCGTTGAGGATGTTGGGATCGGCGTAGTGGTAGAGCAGCACCCCCGGTCCCATCACCTCGCGCCCCTGGGCGTCGAGTGTGGAGATGACGTTTCGCATGGCAGGCATGGACCGCCCCCTTGATCGCCTGCGGCCCGAGTCCACTCGGGCCGTCGGCCGACACACTACCGCCGCCTCGGGACAACACAACAGGGGCGCGATCGGGACACGGGCGCGGCGGGACGGGGCGCGGGACGGCGCGCCGCGGGCCGCGCGGAGAAAGGGGGCGGCCCCACGCCACGGGGGGAGCGCGGGGCCGCCGAACACGGTCACTGAGGACCGGTGGGAGGTCCGCGTTCCACTACGGGGGGGAGATAGTGGAACGCGCCTCAATGCGCACGACGATACCCCGTCCGGAGCGCGGAGGGAAGGGGAGCGCGGAAAACCGGGGTTCGTCCTCCGTCAACGGCCTCGATTAGACTGGCTCGGGCATTTTCACCGGGTTTACTTGGGGGTGGGGAGGATGGGCGTGGTGGTACCGCAGACCGCCACAGTCGAGCAGCGCCTGCTCGAGGCGCTCAGACGGGGAGATCTGGAAGGCTATCTGCGGGCCCTGTCCGACACGCACGTGCTCGTGTTCGGTTCGCGCCGGCTGGCCGACGCCGGGCTGGAGGATCCGGCCGCTCCGCTCGGGCTGGTGCAGGACATCGGCGGCTCGCGCAAGGTGTACGCGGTGACGCCGGATCAGACGGTGGATCCGGGGCCGCACCTGGTCTACCACGCGATGACGCTGCGCACCATGCTGCGCCGGTGCACGCCGCTGACCTGGCAGCTCGTGGTGAACCAGGGCTCTGACCACGAGGGCCGGATACCGGTGAAGAAGCTGGCCGCCTGGGTGGACAACCACCCGGAGGAGATCAGGCCGTTCTCCGACTACGGCAACCGGCTCACCGCCTCGGACCGGTGGAGCCGGCAGGGCCCGCTGGCCGCGGCGCTGGCGTGCGGGGCACACCTGGCGGTGCAGAACGAAGTACCGTGGAACGCCATCGGCCACGTGTACAACGACTATCCGGCGGACGTGCGGCTGCTGCGCGAGGGCTGGAAGATCACCGAGTACGAGCACTGGCGCACCGCCGTCGAGTCGCTGCTCGAGGAGCCGGGGACGGCGTCGCCGCCGGACCCGGAGGACCCGGCGGTGCGCGCGCACCTGGCCGCGATGCGCGCTGACGGGATCTGGGAGCAGTCGGACGACGGCGAGCTCCCGGACGTACGCGCATGGAACTACGGCCGAGCGGTGAACCTCGCCCGCTGGGCGGCCGCGACGAAGCTGTGCGACGCCGACGAGGCGCGCGAGACGGTGCAGCGCACGGGCGCGCTCGCGGCCGCGGCGTGCGGAGACTGGCGGGGGTTCGGGGCCGGATACGTGCTGGGGCGGCTGCTGCATTTCGGGGACACGGACCGGAGCAAGTACTACCGGCCGATCAGGAAGGTGCACCGGATCCTCGCCGAGGACCCGGCCAGCCCGTGGCGCACCCTCGAGCTGGCCTCGGCGGCCGAGGGTGCTGCAGGCGCTGCGGGAGCCGCCGAGGAGTGACCCGGCGGTGCCCCCCGGTCAGCCGGAGGGCACGGTCGGCAGGTCAGCCCGGTCGGGCCGGTCAGCCCTCCTCGGACTGCTCGTCGTGCTCCGCGAGGAACGCCTCGAACTCGCGGGCCAGCTCGTCCGCGCTGGGCAGCTCCTGCTGCTCGGCGAGCAGGTTGGGGCGGCCGGTGGCGCCCTCGGCGGCGTCGTACTGCTCCTCCAGGCTGCGGATCACGCCGCGCAGCTCCTGGTCTCCCTGGCCGACCTCGCTGTCGATCTGCACCGCGACCCGGCGCGCCCGGTCGCGCAGCTCCTGCGCGGGCAGCACCAGGCCGGTGGCGGCGGTCACCGCCTCCAGGATGCGCACCGCGGCGGCCGGGTAGGCCGAACGCGCCACGTAGTGCGGCACCTGGGCGGCCAGCCCGAACACGTCCCGGCCGGCCTGCGCGAGCCGGTACTCGGTCAGCGCCATCGCGCTGCCGGGCACCTGCGCCTGGTCGAACCAGCGCGGGTAGCCGACCAGCAGGTCCTGCCGGTTGCCGTGCGGGATCAGGTGCACCGGCCTGGTGTGCGGCACTCCGAAGGGCACGCCGTGGAAGTTGACCGCGAGCGTCACGCCGAGCTCGTCCACCATGGTGACCACGGCCCGGCTGAACAGCTCCCACTCGGTGTCCGGCTCGGGGCCGGAGAACACCAGGAACGGGGTGCCGATCGCGTCCTTGGCCAGGCGCACGGTCAGCTCGGGCGCCTCGTACGAGGACCAGTGGTCGGCGCTGAAGGTCATCAGCGGCCGCTGCGCCCGGTAGTCGACCAGCCGGTCGGCGTCGAAACGCGCGACGACCGGGGCCTCGTCCCCGCCCAGCACGTACTCCAAGGCCTGCTCGGCGGCCTGGCCGGCGTCCATGAAGCCGGCGAAGTGGTAGAGCAGCACCAGGTCGCCGCGGTCCTGGCCGGACAGGGCGGAGCGGGCGGGGCGGCGGGCGGCGGCGAGCGCGGCCAGCCCGTCCGAGTCGTAGGTGTACAGCGCCCGGGCGGCGGCGGGTTCTGCCACGTCTCTCACCCTTCTCCAAGATCTCTGGATCGTCCGCGGCGGCCGGCAACGAACGGCGCGGCGGAGATTTCCTTACTAGTCTGCCAACGATCGCCGTCCCGTCGCCATTCCCGGCGGGAGCGACGGGCCGCGCGACCGCGCCGACGTCTCGATCGGATCGCGGTCCGTCGTGTCCCCTGCCCAGGTCGACGGGCTTCCGCTACCGTCGGTGCCCTGCGGCCGTGCGCCGCGCAACCGGTGGAGCGCGCGGCGGACGGAGAAGTGTCGCGAACCCTCATGGAGACAGACTCGAGAAGGAGTGCGGATCCCGATGGACTCCACGCACGCCCACTCCTCGGCCGCGGCGGCGGTCGGGGCGGTCGGCTCCCCCGCCGCGATCAGCGTGCGCGGGGAGGCTGTGCTCACGGTCGAGCCGGAGCTGGCCGACCTCACGGTCGTGGTCACCACCCAGGCGAAGGACCGGCGCGAGGCCTTCGAACGCCTGGTGAAGCGCAACGACGAGGTGCTGGCGCTGTTGCGCTCGTACGGCGACTCGGTCGAGAAGGTGGAGTCCGGCGGCGTCGCCGTGCACCCCGAGGTGCGCAAGGGCGGGCGGGAGGAGAAGATCCGCTCGTACCGCGGCGCGGTGCGGATCGAGGCCGCGATCGCCGACTTCGCGGTGCTCGGCGAGATCGTCGCGCGGGTGGCCGACCTCGAGGCGGCCTACCTGGAGGGGCCGCACTGGCGGCTGCGCCGCAACTCCCCCGTCTATCGCAAGGCCCGTACCCGCGCGGTGCAGGAGGCGGTGACCCGGGCGAGCGACTACGCGGAGGCGCTCGGCTCAAGGATCACCGGCCTCGTCGAGCTCGCCGACGCCGGGCTGATGCAGAACGAGGTGCGCCGGCCGATGGTGCGCCACGCCGCCCGCGCGCTGCCGGCCCCCGCCCCGGGCGCCGGGTACGGAGCGGCCGCCGAGTCGCCCACGCTGGACCTGGAGCCGGTGGCCCAGGAGGTGCACGCCTCGGTGGAGGCCAGGTTCTACGCGACGCAGCCGCTGTTCGAGATCAAGCTGGACGACTGACGGCGCCCTGGGCCGCGGGGGCGGTGGCCGTGGTCACCGCCCCCGCGGCCGGGCGTGGTCACGCACCGGAATCGGCGGCTGCGGTAGCGTGTCGGGCCGTGAGGATACGCAGGTTCGCGGGAGCGGCCGTGGCGCCGGCTCTGACGACGGCCGCGGTGGCCGCGCTGGCCGGCTGCTCGCTCGTGGGCGGTTCGGCGAGGACGGCGGCCACGGTGACCGCGAAGGCGACGAAGCCCTCCGCACCGAGCAGCTACAGCCCGCTGGCCGGGCCGAGCGAGCCCGCCTCCGCGCTGCCGCAGGAGTGCTCGCAGATGCTCGACACGGACCAACTGCGGGCCGTGTTCGGCGCGGGCCTGCCCATCGGCGACAACCACGGCTCGTACGCGGCGTTGTCGAGCATCGGGCGCACCGGGCGCGTCGTGTGCGTGTTCGGCGTCGGGCTCGACTCCTTCGGGCGGCAGAGCCCGGGCGCCGTCGAGGTCGCGATCGCCACGTACACCAGCGCCTCCAACGCGGTCGGGCGGGCCGCGGACACCGTGCAGGGCGACGCCCGGGCGGGCGCGACGACGTCGCCGGTCTCGGTCGGCGGGCATCCGGCGACGATCGTGGTGGAGCAGACCGCGGTGGGCGCGAGCTCGGCCCCGGCCGCGTCCGGCGCGCCGAGCCCCGGCACGGCGACCACGGACACCACGGCCACCGCAGTCACCCCAGTCACCGCGACGGCGACCCCGTCCGCCGGCTCCCCGCCACCGGTATCGCCGTCGCCCTCGCCGACGGTGGACGACGGCGAGACCGAGCTGGTGATGGCCGACGGCAACCGCACCTTCGTGCTGCAGATCCCGTTCGCGAAGCTGCCCGCGCAGCAGGCGGTGACCGCCCTGACCAGGCTGGCGCTCGAGGTGTATCAGAACACGCTGCCCGGCCCGGCGGCTTCCGGAAAGCCGAGCCCTTCCACCCGCTGACTCCCGCGGTTATCGTCGATCCATGAGACGCTCGGGAAGCGAGAGCTGGGGCATCGACACGCGCTTCGACCGATACGGCGCGACGATGCTGTACCTGCGCGACGCCGCCGGCCTGCGCGGCCCCCTGGACAACGGCGTGCCGACGCTCAGGCCGCCGGTGGAGCTGCGCGCCGACCTCGCGCCGTACGCGACCGCGGGCGCCGCCGCGCAGTGGGCGCCGTGGTGGGAGGAGCACCTGGGGCGGCTCACCGCCCGCGGCCGGGCCGCGCGCGAACCGTTCGGCCCGCTGCCCGCCCCGCCGCCGGACCCGGGCACCGATCTCAGGGCCCTGTACGAGCTCGTGGTGGACGAGGCGAACGCGTGGGCCAGGGACCGCGACCAGGAGTACGCCGCGCGCGGCACCGGGCCCGCGGCGCGGCGGTGGCTCTCGCAGCCGCACGAGACCGTGGCGCGGATCGAACGGGAGCTCGGCCGGGCCTGCGCGCCGTTCCGGCTCGCGGTGCGGGTGCTGCCGCTGACGCGGAAGTGGGGCCGCCGCCTGGACGGGACGACGATGCTGGTCAGCGAGGCGCTATGGCTGGACCTCGACGCCTGCGACCGCTTCCTCGACCCGATCGTGCGGAGCCTGGCCTGAGCGGGCGTCCGGGGAGGGCACGGGCGGGAGAGCGGGCAGGTGACGGGCGAGGCGCTCCGCCGACCGGCCCTGGCCCACTCGAGGGCCGGTCGACGGGCGCTCCTCGTGCCGCGAGGCACGTGCGGGGTGGCCAAGCGTAGTACGAGTTCTGCTTCGCACGCGCCGCGTTCCGGCGCCCGGGCATGGCGTATGCTCGCCCGCGAGCCGTCCGGGAGCGGCCGCGCGCCGGGGGCGCCCGGGGCGGGTCGAGGAGCCGGCGATCGGCGATCAGCTCGCACCGCACTCATCCGCCGGGGGCGGAACGCAGGAGGGGAAGATGCTCGAGGCCGTCGGTCTGTCCGCACGGGAGATCACGGTGTATCAGGCGCTGATGACCAGGCCGGGGGCGGACGCGGCGCGGCTGGCGGCCGACTGCGCGCTGCCGCAGGCCGAGGTCGGCGGGGTGCTCGCCCGGCTGGTGCGCGACGGCCTGGCCGTGCAGTCGGGGCGGCCGGCGCGGTACGAGGCGGCCGCCCCCGACGTGGCGCTGGCCGAGCTGATCGGCCGTCAGGAGGAGCGGCTGAGCGCGGCCCGCAGCGAGATGCACCGGCTCGCCCAGCTCTTCCGCGACTCCGGCGCGGCCGGCGACGCGGGCGCGGTCGAGGTGATCACCGGCGGCGCGGCCGTGTCCGTGCGGGTCAACCGGCTCTACGAGTCGGCGCGCGCGCAGGTGCGCTCGTTCGACCGGCCGCCGTACGTGCAGCGGCCCGCGGAGAGCCTGGCCCGCCAGCAGCGCAGACAGCGCGAGGGCATCGTCTACCGGACGCTCTACAGCAGGGACGCGCTGGCCTGGCCGGGCAGGTTCCAGGAGGACATCCTGGCCAACTGCGCCACCGGCGAGCACGCCCGGGTGCGCGCGAGCCTGCCGACGAAGCTGGTGCTGGCCGACGACGCGCTGGCGGTCGTGCCGATCTCGGTGGACGAGCCGGCCGTCGAGGCGGCGTTCGTGATCCGCGCGCCCTCGCTGCTCGCGGCGCTGTCCGCGCTGTTCGAGCACGAATGGTCACGCGCGGTACCGCTGGTGGCCGGGCCGCGCCGGGCACCGGACCAGCTCGACCAGCCGGACGAGAAGACCAGGGCGCTGCTGAGCCTGCTGGCCGGAGGCCTGACCGACGAGGCGGTCGCGCGCGCCCTGGGCTGGTCCGCGCGCACCACCCAGCGCCGCATCGCCGCGCTGCTCAAGGAGCTGGGCGTCTCCACCCGCTTCCAGGCCGGCGCGGCCGCCCGGGACCGCGGCTGGCTGTGAGGGCCCGGGCGCCTCAGCGCTTCCTCGGCCGCCCGATCGGACGCACCGCCACTCCGGCGGCCACCAGTTCGAGCACGGTGAGCGCGCCGAGATAGCCCATGTCCTCGCCCCAGGCGGTCTTCGTGGGCGCGTGCGCCGGGTCGCACTGCGTGGCCATCACGGCACCGGTCAGCGAGTGCTGCCCGTTGCAGCCGTCGCCCAGCAGCTTGTCCAGGTTCACCGTGGAGGCGGCGGCCGAGTAGCCCCAGCGCGCGCTGGACAGGTACGAGATCTGATCCAGACCGGCGGTGCCGCGCACCGGGAAGGCCGAGCCGCTCAGCACGAACTGGGCGAACAGGATCACCGGCAGGATCGTCATCACCTTGTCGGCGTTGCCGGAGAGCGCGGAGACCATCAACCCCAGCGCCATCGCGCTCAGCCCGGCCAGCGACACGGCGAGCGCGATCTCCAGCCGGTAGTCGAGGAACACCGCGCCGTGCCGGGGGCCGCCCTGCCGCAGCAGCGCGAGATACGTCAGGACGAACGACTCGATGACGGTGATCAGCCCGAGGACCAGTGCCTTGCTCAGGATGTACGCGCCCGTTGACTGCCCCACCGAGCGTTCCCTGGTCAGGATCGGGCGCTCCTTGACGATCTCCCTGATCGAGTTCGCCGCGCCCAGGTAGCTGGCCGCGAGCGTGAGCGCGAGCAGCACGGTGGTCGAGTTGCCCGCCGCCCCGACCGTGCCGGCGACGAGATTGTCCTTGCCGAAGGCCGCGAGCATCAGCAGTCCGAGCACCGGGGCCTGCGCGAAAAGCAGCAGCGTGTTGCGCCTGTCCGCGCTGATGAGCGCGAGATACCGGTGTATCAGCGTACCGAGCTGCCGCAGGGCGTGCGGGTTGCGCCGCGGCGCCTCGGGCTGGGCGGCGGCCAGCTGCGCCCGGTCGCGCTGCGCCGCAAGCGGCTCGGCCACGTACTCGCGCTGCACGTCGGAGTCGGCGAACTCGCGCTTGGCCTCGCCCGGCGACGAGCGGTCGAGATGCTGGAAGACCTCCGGGTAGCCGGGCAGCGCGAAGTACTCGAGCGTACGCGCGGGCGGCCCGAAGTACGCGGTCTGGCCGCCGGGCGCGAGGAACAGGATGCGGTCGCACAGGTCGAGACTCTGGATCGAGTGGGTGACGGTGAGCACGGTGCGCCCGCTGCCGGCGAGGTCGCGCAGCAGTTGCATCACGCTCTTCTCGTAGCCCGGGTCGAGGCCGGAGGTCGGCTCGTCGAGGATGAGCAGCGAGGGGCGGGTGAGCAGCTCGATGGCTACCGACGTGCGTTTGCGCTGGCCGCCGGACAGTCGCGCCACCTGCACGTTCGCGCGGTGTTCGAGCCCGAGCTCGGTCATCACCTCGGTGACCCGGGCGGCGCGGTCCGCGGCCGGCACGTCCGGCGGGAAGCGCAGCCGGGCCGCGTAGTCCAGCGCGGCCTTGACGGTCAGTTCCGGGTGCAGGATGTCGTCCTGCGGCACGTAGCCGATGCGGTTTCGCAGCTCGGCGTACGAACCGTAGACGTCGCGGCCGTTGTAGAGGACCGAGCCGCGGTCCGCCGGGCGGGCGCCCGTCAGGGCCTTGAGGAGGGTGGACTTGCCGGCGCCGGTCGGCCCGAGCACGGCCAGGAACTGCCCGCCGGCGAGGGCGAAGCTGACCTCGTCCAGCAGCACCTTCTTGCCGACGTGCACGGTCAGTCCGAGCGCGCTGAAGGTGGCCTCGCCGGAGTCGACGTATTCCTCGAGGGTGCCGTGCTGAAGGCGCAGCAGCGTGTGCCCGACGGCGACGAGCGCGCCGTCGCGCAGCCGCACCCGCCCGTTCACCCGGCGGCCGTCGACGTACGTGCCGTTGTGGCTGCCGAGGTCGACCAGTTCGAAGGCGCCGTCGTGCGCGGTGCGCAACTCGGCGTGGTGGCGGGAGACGAGCAGGTCGTCGACCACGATGTCGTTGTCCAGCGCGCGGCCGATGCGCACCCGGCTCGAGGTGCGGTAGGTGCCGGTGAACGTGCCGGGCGCCGACGTGCTGCCGGCGAAGACGGGCACGGTCGGGGTGTGCGGGTCGAGGGCGCCGCGCGGGGCCGGCGGCACCAGGCGTATCCGGCAGCCCCCGCCGTCCTCGGTGCCGAGTCCGACGATCATCGGCCGGTCCACCGGCAGCCGGGAGATCCGCTGCCCGTCCAGGAAGCTGCCGTTGGACGAGCCGCGGTCCTCGAAGACCCAGCCGTTGCCCTCGAGGCGCAGCACGGCGTGCTGGCGGGAGGTGGCGGCGTCGAGGACGACGACGTCCGCGGCGCTGTCCCGGCCTATGGTGACCGGCCTGCCGCCGTCGAAGTAGCGCTCCGAGCCGGCGGGCAGGATCTGCAGGGTGAGCATGTTGACCGGGACGCCCGGCGATGCCTCCATGCCGGTAATCCTGACAGCAACGAAGGGTTCTGGGCCAGCGCCGAAGACCCGGAACCGGGTGGCGGTCGCGGCGCGGCCCGGCGGTCCGGCGGAGCGCGGCGCGCCCCCGGCGCGGGAGTCGCGCCGGTGTCGCGGCGGTGTCGCAGGGGAACGCGGGATGCCGCGGGGTTCTTTGGCATGGGCCAGCGCGAGGTCGTCAGCGTGCGAACACCTTCATCCGGATGCTGAGCGCGTGCACGGTGCCGCCGATCCAGGCCGTGGCGAGGGCGAGGGTCAGCAGCGCGCCGGACGGGTCGCTCGGCGAGCCCGCGGGCGGCCGCGCCGCGGAGAGCGCGAAGGAGAGCACGACGGCGACGGTGTAGCCGAGCGCCGCCAGGCCCAGGATGCGCGAACGCAGCCGGCACGCCGCGTAGCAGAAGACGGCCGGGGTGAGCACGCCGAAGCTGACGAAGGGGATCAGCGCCCAGCCGAGCGAGGCCAGCACGTGGCGCGTGGCGACCCGGGACGGCGCGGCCGCGACGTCGGCCTCGGCCCCGGCGGGCGCGTCGGCGGAGCCGGCCGCGGGCTCGGCCGACGCGGCGGCCTCGGTGACAGGGGCATCCGCCGCCTCCAGGTCGCGGTCGGGGCCGTGGGCCGGGGCTTCGGCCGGGTGGTGGGCGGGGACGGGCGCCGGGTCCGGCTCCGACGTCACCGGGATGAGCCCGGTGGCGTCCGCGGGCGAGTTGTCCGGAGCCTTGGGGGCGTCGTCGGTCCGCTCGGACGGGGCGGCGGCGTCGCCCGCGTTGTCCGCCGAGCCGGTCTTGGAACCGCCGGGACCGGTCCACGGATCGGCGCCGACGACCGCCGCGCCCGGCGGCAGGTCCTTCGCCACCGGGGTGGTGGTGACGGGAAGGGCCACGACGGGCGTGGTCGGCACCACGGGCTGGAGCGGCGCGTAGGCGTCCCCGACGTCCTCGGCGAGTTCGCCCGCGAGGTCGTCGGGCACGACCGGCTCGAACCCCGGGACCAGACCGGAGGCCGCGGACTCCGGATCGCCGTCGCCGCGGCGCAGCGGCGGAACCTCCAGCGGCTCCTCGTCGGCTGCGGCCTCGGCGTCGGTGTCGGCGGCCTCAGCCTCAGTGGCGTCGGCGGCGGCCTCAGCGGCCTCGACTTCAACGACTTCGATCTCGGCGGCCTCGATCTGGGCGGCCTCGACGACCTTCGGCGGACGCGCCGTACGCTCCCCCAGTCCGAGCTGGGACGCGCACGCCTGGATAGGCACGATGGCCAGACCCGCGTCGCGGATACGGCTGTACTTGGCGTCCTTCGGATCGATCCCGTCGCCGTACGCGACATGGGACACGCGGGCGGAATAGCGCTGGGCGAGCTCGAACCCGGCCGCCGCCGCCCGGTCCCTGAGTTCCTGTGCGTCCGCGTCGGTACCGAGCACCAGCAGCCGCACGCCCTGCCCGCCGCGCGGCCCCGGAATGTCCGCCCCGCCGCGGCCGGTCTGTTGAGGAGAAGTCACGCTGGTCATGTCGATGCAGCGTAGGGGCCCCATAGGGCCATTCGGCCGAGCCGCACCCGCAGTCCGAAGTCCATTCACTCATCCGGCCCAGTGGCACGCGAAACCGCGAGGTAAACGCCGGATGTGCATTCGACCCCCCGGATCCGGTACAGTTCTTCTCGTCGCCAGGGAGCACAGCGCAAGCGAAGATCCCCGGTAGCACGCGGACGTGGCTCAGTGGTAGAGCATCACCTTGCCAAGGTGAGGGTCGCGGGTTCAAATCCCGTCGTCCGCTCTGGAAAATTCCGGAGCGATCCGGAACTCCCCCCGGACGATTAGCTCAGCGGGAGAGCGCTTCCCTGACACGGAAGAGGTCACTGGTTCAATCCCAGTATCGTCCACCAGCATTACCGCAGGTCAGAGGCCATGACAACCCCAAAGGTTGTCATGGCCTTAACATTTTCTCAGGGCCGGGGGAGCATGCTCCCCCTGCTCCCCGGGTAGCAGCGCAGATAAGTGCTCACCTGCGGCTTCACCGTGCCCGAACCGACGGCCACGTACGTTCAACCTTCCGCAACTGCACGCGCGCCCGATGCGCCCTAGTTGAAGGCGCGTCGGAACTGACACGGAATCAGCTACGGCCGGCGCCCGGGCCCCTCACGGAGCAGAAATCGCATGCGAGCTGATGATTCCTCAGGAAGGTAGGCGGAGACCTCTTTCGCGCCGGCCTGCATCGAGGCATCCAACGCGGGCACAACGGCGGGTCACCTGCCGTGCCACGAGAATCAGCTTGCTTTCACCGCCGCCGTCGATGCAATCTCCGGGCAAGGTTTCGAATTTCAGTACCGCGCAGTTGAGCGCAGTTGGCAGCCCGGCCCCCTGCCGACGCAGCAGGCCGCTGACGGCCGCGTCGCCCAACCGGCGACAACGGTGCGGCAATGGGCCTGAACGGGCGCCCGACTGGGCTCAACCGGCCCCAACGCCGCCCACCGGCGGCTACGCTGGCCACGTGGCCAGACGGCAGACGCGGGCACCGGTGCCCGGCGATGACGAGTACCTCCCGCACACCCCCGGCGAGCGGCGTGCCCACGCCGACGCCCTACACCAGCGCGCCCAGCGGGAACCCCGGCCGGCGTTCCTGTTCGCCCAGGCCGGCGAATGCTACGCCGACGACGGCCACGACGCCGACGCCGAGCGGATGTTCCGCCACGCCCTGGCCGAGCCCGGCGCCCCCACCGGCACGCTGCACGGCATCTACGCCGACTTCCTGTTCGATCGAGGTCGTAGTAACGAAGCCCTCACGCTCCTACACGAGGCCCGCCGACTCAAGCCCGAAGCGCCGCACGCCCACATCGCCATCGGCGAGACCCTCCTGGAACACGATCACCCCGCCGAGGCCGCACGATGGTTCACCGCCGGACTAGTCGACCTCCTGGGTTCTCTCACCGAGATCGAACTCGACGACCTGCTCGACGACGTCGACATCGCCATGCTCACCCGCGGCCGCCACGAAGCCCGCCAAGCACTCAACCAACCCACCGACCACCTCGACGAGATCTACGAGGCGTACCGCGCAGAACTCGACGCCGACCAACCCCACGCCTGACACGCGCCGACGCACGCGAACACCCAGGTCAAGGCACCCTCCCCGCTCCAAGGGACTCATAATCCTTGGGTCGTGGGCTCGAGTCCCACCCGCCCTACCGAGGTTGGACATCCAACCAGGGGGATGACCTGCGGCTTTGGGTGATTTTGCCCCCTCTGGTCTATTCCAATTTGCGTCCGCCCGAGCGCGATTGGGAGGGGACTGGGAGGGCCCGGAACGGGCTCGGCGCCGCCGAAGGTGAACAAATGCCCCGTGGGAATTCACGGAAAAGTCCGTGGGACGGCCGTTTTCACCGCATCCGCCCGCGTTCCCACTGGTCAGCCCCGCTGCTCGAAGCGCGAAGCCGTCTTGAAGCTTCTCCCTGCCCGCAGCAGGAGAGTTTCAAGGTTCTGTCAGACCGCGGCCTGGGAACCGTGCCAACGACTGCCATCCGGTTCTTGGCCGTCCAGGAACCGGCCGCGCTTCAGGGCGAAGGGTCTGCCCGGTGGAGCGCGTCCAGGTTGCCTCCTGGGACGCTCACCACCGGCAGGCCTCACGTGACATCCGCCGCTCGATCATGTCACCTGGCCCTGTGGGGTTCAGAAACTGCACTATCTCGCGAAACCAGGGGTTTCGTCGTCGAGGTCAGGCTGCTGGTTCGTACTCGTTGATCAAGCCACCGAGCACGGGGCATCTTATGATCCGCTCCGCGGGGAACGGAATGACGTTCGGATCGTCGGTTGGGGCGCGCAAGTCCAGCGCGCGGTGGACTCGGCCGGTGTTGTAGTGCTCGAGGTAGTCCTCCAGCACGCGCTGCAAGTGCCGCTCCCCCACGATCAGCATCCGGTCGGTGCACTCGGCGCGGAATCGTGCGCACCATCCACTCAGCGTAGGCGTTCATCCGCGGACACTGGGGAGCGCTGCGCAGCACCTCGATCCCCTCGGTGGCGAAGACCGCGTCGAACGCGTCGGTGAACTGCCCCGCACTATCGACCAATATGTGGACCACTGCAACGCCGGCCGCAGCCACCAAGGCGCCGGACTGCACCTACACGCCCCCAACGACGACCCGAACGTGATCCCCTTCCCCGCCCCAGCGGACCACATCCGCCGAAAAACAGTACTGGGCGGACTGATCAACGAGTACGAGACCGCAGCATAAACCACCAGGCCGGAGCCTGTGGCCGAGTTTCAGAGGGTACTACAGGCAACATGCTGCTCACCACACACGGCTGCGTCGAGGCCGAAGCAACCGTCACCGCACCCCACCCGTCCCACGGACCGACCGCAGCACTGCCCCCCGGGCCAATCACCGCCCACGCCCCTGCGTGCACACTCCCCCCGGCCGGCACAGGCCCCTGAACTGGGCAACGTGCGGGTCACGCCGCGGCGAGCGCTCTCCGGCCGGGAGCGGCTCGCACGTCACGTCAAGCCACGCGGGGACCATCTGCCCGTGCACCTCCATCAGCGCAAGCGGTGAAGGTCGAAACGCCCGGCAGTGTAGGAGCGGCCGCCGACACGCCCGTCGCTCAAGCGGGGATGACCGTGACCTCGACGCAGGCGCCCATTCCGACGCTGTATTGGCTTTTTGCCCATGGGACGCCGTCCTGACCGACATCGATGTGCGGCCTGCGCGCACGGCCCAGCTCCACCAGCTCGTCGAAACCGGACTCCCTGTGGCGGGTATCGAGCGCGCTGCGCAGAGCGCCAGCCGTGTCGTCGTTCCCGGTCTTGGTCGCATCCTCAAGCGTCTTACGCAGCCCGTTCACCAGTACCTCATCGGCATGGACCCTGCCAAGCACGACGTGACCGGCCCCCTGCGCCTTCAATGCCTCGTGGGCCTCCATCAATAATACGTCGTCTTCGGCTTCCGCGGTGGTGGCGTGCCCGAAATCGTGTCCTGCCGCCGTGATACCGGCCACGCCCGTGTGTGCGACAGTGACGCCGGTCACGCGCACGCTGTGGCCGGCCCCGTCGTCGGGGACCAGGTACAGGCTCGGGGCCTGCGCGCGCAGGCTGTAGACCGCGGCCGCGCCGCCGGACTCGTGCAGCCAGGCGGAGAGCGTCTCGGCGTTCTCGATGCCACCTAGCCACCCGGAGTCACCCCGCAGCACCGTCCCGGTCCCCAGCTCCAGGAAATCCGCACCATGCCGCACCCACGCGTTCGGGATCACACTCCCATCGGCAAGGACAACCCGCCCGGCCCCATCCACCGCATACAACTCGCCGACCGCGCCGCTGCCGCCCGGCTCGAGCCCGGCCCGGTCCGAAACCACCCGGTAGAGCCCGCCTCCGACCACCGCCTTACCCTTATCCGCCACCTCGCCCTTATCCACCGCCGCACCCTCATTCACCACCGGCGCGTCCTCGAACACGAGCACGCCCTCACGCGGCTCGACGCCCACCACGACCCGCCCACCCACCGGCAGGCCACGCTGCATGGCATCGATTCCGGCGTCGCGCGCCCCGCCTGGAAGCCGACCGCGACCATGCCGTGGCATCGGCACTGATCCGTTGCCCGAGAGGAGGTCCGCGAGAGGGTTCACCCTCAGCTTCAGCTTCAACCGTTTCTGATAGGAGCTCAGCCGCGTATGCGCATCAGCGACAATTCGGGGAGTGATTTCCCAATCAAATCCACGCTGGTGCAGTTCGAGTTCGACGGCACTGGCCAGCTCGCCCAGATCGCGTTGAGTGAGCGTCGGCTCGGGCAGATGAAAACGCCTGGAGCGAGGGACCGGGCCACCAAGGTCAAGATACAGTTGCAGCAGCCTGTCATCCCTGTCCGTGTCAGGGAGAATGCGGTCGAAAACAAGAGAGTTGTAATATTCGGCGACAAACTCGGTCAAGTCGTTTTGCCGAGCCTTGCGTTCTGCATATCGACTAACAGATTTTATCTCGTCGACAATCGTCGGATCAATAAGATCCAAATTACGACTATCTAAATCGATGAAGGCGTCCGGCGATTCATAAGCGTGGGCAATGTGGCCAATTTCGTGGCATATCAGGGCCGCTATGTTGTCCTCGAACAAGGCGTCGATCGCAAAGTGCGGCTCATCCGGCTCCTCAACATATTTGGCGAGCGCCGGCGAAACCGCTGCGCGTGGGTTGATGATCATAACATTCGGCGCATAAACGCAAGCCAGCGCGTTGAATCTGGGATGATCTCGCCGATGCACGAGCAGTTCGTCGCGGCCGGTAACCGAATTGACGGCGACATCGATCTGGCATGTGCTGGCGTACTTGGGTAGGTAGACATTGAAATTGGGAAGATCGAAACCCCTCGACCGGACCAGAGAAATGGCGCGCCCAACGTTGCCGATCATGAAATCGCGAAGCCGGGCCGGAATCGTTGAGTCATAAGAAACCGAGATCCCGACACCTTGGAAGTATATTACCCCTGGCATTGTGGACCAAGGTCCACTCCGATCAGATCGGGATCGCTTGTCCCGCCGCTCCAAGTAAGAGCCAATTTCAGGATGCTTGACCCACAACTTATCGGTCATGAGCGCACGCAAGCGATCATCGGATATGTAGGCCCGCACATATGCGTCTTCCCGAACGGCTGCAATATCGCCTTCAGCTTCTGCGCGGGTCTCCGAAAATACGAAGGTCCGAAGACCTGCGCGATCGCCATTCCGGCGTAATAGATATTCCGAATCGGAGCGATCGCTCGGTGGAAGCAGACGCAGATGCCTGGAAACGCCGCCAGTCAGTTCGTAATAGCGACCCTCGGGGTGGGTGTTGCTGCTAAGCGGCGCAAGGTCGTACCGGTACATGCCGACGTGGGGCCCGGAGGGGAGAAGGATCGAGCGAGTGACCGAGTTCGACTGCGCGCCCGCCGTGTCCGGCTGGTGCGAGATGAGAGCACGGCCCGTCGGGTCGACAAGAAGCGCACGGACTTCGACCGGCGCCCGCAACGAGTAGCCTTTCTGGTCCGCGTGCTCGGCTGCGCCGGGGCGCCCGGTGGTTTTTTGCGCGAAGGCTTGTCGAAGCGTTCGAGGAACGGCACTCTCGGCGGGAATGACCCCGGTTTTCCCGGGGGCTGCTTGGCGGTCGGCGATATACGGGCCGTCGGTGGTGTTCACAATCGCGAAGGCATGCTTAAGGTCGCCGCCGTCTGCTACGACTAGCGCCGCCCCGCCCATTCCCAGCTTGGTGACGTGGGCGAGGAGGGTCTGCCAGTCTGGTATCGGTGTCCAGTCGTCGGGCCGCTCGAGCAGGCGACGCGTGGATGGCTCGGTGGCTACCACGGTGTCGTCGACCGTCGTGGTCGAAGCAATGCCTGTGTGGTCGAAGAGCTGGTCGGCCAGTGCCCGCAGTTGCGCCAAGCACCTCTCCAGCAGGCCTTCCAGCGACCCCCACGGATACCGTCGGGCTTCCGCCTCCAGCCACTCATCGGACTCGGTTGCCGCAACAGCCAGCATCGCCTCGAGGTCGCTGGGACTGATCGGTCGTGTGCCGCCCTCCTGCAGCCGGGGCTTGATCCGCTCTCTCGCCCACGCCGCCGGATCGGCGGGCCGACCCGCGGGGTGAGTGACGGTGGCGCCGTCGGGCCCGATGACGATGAAGCGTCCGAGGGCGGGCAAGGCACCGATGCTGCGCGTAACGATAGTCGCGGGGCGTACCCGGTCGGGGGCGAGGGGATCGATGAAGAAGGCCTCGCCGTCGCTGTCGGTGTGGATGGCCAAGGCGTGGCCGATGGTGGTGCTACGTCGGCTGAGGACGACGATGGTGGTGCCGGGGCCGTACTCCTCGGCCAACTGTACGAGGGTGGGGTAGTCGAACGCGTCATGCCAGCCGGGGCCGGGAACGAGGCTCTGCTCGACGGTGCCGGTGCCCGCCACCGAGTCGTCGGGAGTGAGCTCTGAGCTCACACCAGTCGTACCACGCAGGAGTCCTTGGATGCCGACGCCGGTCGGGGTCGCGGGGTGGAGAAGCGGAAGGAGCCGGGCGAGCGCGCCCACACAGTCTGTCAGCGACATCTCGTCGGCCGCATCAATGGCAGAGGTGGCGGCGCTCAACGGCAGGCCATCGACCAGGTCGCGCAGTTCCTTCGCCGAGCGCACGAACGAAGCCCGGGGCGCGGATACTACTTCGGCCGCGAAACCCGGCAGGCCCCCGGTAGCCTCGAGATCAAAACCGATGATGGTTGGAAGCGGGTCTTCGCCCGACTCATCCTCAGGCGTGACCTGATGGCCGGATCCGCTGTCGACGAACTCGTCTCGGCTGCCCCTGGTCCACGCACCGATTCCCGGTGTTTCGGCGACCAGCGTGGGCCCTGACTGTGGTGTGCCCGTATCGGTGACGGGCGCCGGCATGAGCGTGAACGGCGGTTCGCCGGGCAGCGAACCGAGGATTGAGCCGTCCGGCTGTGGCCGAGCCACCAGCGTCATCGCCTCAACGCACGCCGGTCCCGTCCCGACTGAGCTGTGGGGCGATTTACGCCAGAGCCCCGGCCCCGCAGGCCCGCTCTTACGCTGGTCGTCGGGGATGGGATGTCTGGTCATCTCACGGAGCCCTTCGTCGTCGGTTCGCGCAGCCGGAGCGAACCTTGTTTCTGGAGGACCGGCTTGACGCCGAAGTCTGCCATAGCCGACAAACATCCGGCGGTGAAGATGTTCTCGCCAGCCTCCCCTACCTGCCTCGACCGTCGAACACTGGAGCTCTATTCATAAGGGGTCTTGCCCGTCGTGGAGCAGGCTGCTGAAATTCACAGGCTGTGACTTGTCGTCGAAGCCTGGACATGAGCAAGGCCCCTGACCTTAGATCGGATCTACTCAAGGAATCGATCAAGGCGGGGCCGTGCGCGTCG
>Ga0310811_10004155_pt1 | contig 18219 bp, 15 predicted proteins | sample YCmetagenome_FD_207642 | JGI IMG/M metagenome (GOLD analysis project Ga0310811, IMG submission 207642) | Soil microbial communities from experimental microcosm in Duke University, North Carolina, United States - YC | ecosystem: Engineered > Artificial ecosystem > Soil microcosm > Unclassified ...
CGTGGTGACCACCAACCAATTCGGCGACATCCTCACCGATATCGGGGCCGGCCTGGTCGGCGGGCTCGGGCTGGCACCCGGCCTGTGCGTCGGCGAGCGCCAGGCGATGGCACAGGCGACCCATGGCTCGGCGCCCGACATCACCGGACGCAACATCGCCAATCCGTACGCCATGATCGTCTCGGGCCAGATGCTGCTGGCATGGCTCGGCCGCAAACGCAACGAGCCGAAGGCGACCGCGGCGGCGAACCGCATCCATACCGCGGTCAACAGCGTGATCGCCGGGGGCAAGCATCTGACCCGCGACCTCGGCGGGCAAGCCGGTACCACCGAAATGGGAGACGCGATCGCCACCGCCGTGCAAGAATAAAGATAACAAGCCACGCTGGAGTAACCGGCGGGCGCTTCATCGGGAGGAAGCACATGCACATCGATCTCGCCCGGCGAGCGGCCACGCTCGCGCTCGCCATCGCCTTGCCCCTGCTGGCACTGTCGCAGGCGGCCGGACAAGGCGCGGGCCCGGCATCTACCTCACCCGCGGCGCAACCGTGGCCACAGCGTCCGATCCGGATGATCTGCCCGTTCCCGGCAGGTGGCGGCACCGATTTTATTGCGCGCCTCGCCGCCAAGCACCTGTCCGACCGGCTGGGCCAGCAGGTCTATGTCGAGAACCGGGGCGGAGCGAACGGCGCGATCGGCCTGCAGGCGCTCATGCAATCCGATCCCGACGGCTACACTATCGGCGCGATCTCGGACGGGCCGATCGTCGCCAATCCGGCGCTCTACGAAAAGCTCGCCTATCAGCCGCTGCGCGACTTCATTCCGGTCGCCATGATGATCCGCTTCCCGTCGATGCTCATCGCCCATCCGGCGGTCGGCATTCGCAACGTGGCGGAGCTGATCGCGCTCGCCAAGGCAAAGCCCGGTGCGCTGACTTACTCATCGGGCGGAACCGGCAACTTCAGCCATCTCGGCCTGGAGCTCCTCGCCCTGCAGACCGGCATCAAACTCCTGCATGTGCCGTATCGCGGCGTCGGTCCGGCCACGATGGCGCTGATCGGCGGCGATGTGCAGCTCATGTACAACAATGTGGCGACTTCCCTCGAGCACGTGCGCGGGGGCAAGGCGATCCCGGTTGCGGTCGGAGAGCCGGCGCGGCTGCCGGCGCTGCCGGAGATCCCGGCGGTCGCCGAGACCGTGCCCGGCTTCGAAATGTCGGCCTGGGTCGCCCTCTTCGTGCCGGCCAAGACGCCGAAGGAAGTGGTCGTGCGGCTGAGCAAGGAGGTCGCGGCGATGCTCAAGGAGCCCGACGTGGTGAAGATATTCAACGAGCAGCAGATCCTCGCCTTCTACAAGGACCCCGAAGACCTCACCCAGTACATCAAGGCTGAACTGGAAAAGTGGGACCGCGTGATCAAGACTGCGGGCATCAAGGGAGACTGACCGTGGGACAAGGCCCTCCGCCGTCATTGTCGGCGAAGGCGGATGAATCAGAAAAACTGGAGCGTCATACGCCGCACTGCCGGGCGTCGATTAAGCTTCGCGATGGCTGGATGCTCCGCTGTCGCGAAACATGACAAACGAGTTTTGGGATCCTGACATGCGAACCTTCGAAACATTTGCGATCCTGCTGATGAGCTCGCTGACGTCCATACCTGCTGTCGCGCAGACCACCCCACCTCCGCCTCTCGACTACGTGGTGGTCGCCGACAGCTTCAGCCTGCCCACCGGCATGACGTTCGGCAGCACCTCGGGCGTGGCCATCAACTCCAAGGGCCACATCTTCGTGCTGCATCGCGGCCCCAATCCGCTGATGGAGTTCGACGCCAACGGGAAATTCATTCGCGCGTTAGGCGAAGGGCTGTTCGACCGGCCGCACGGGCTGCGCATCGACGCCCAAGACAACATCTGGACGACCGACGCGCGCTCCCACGTCGTCTACAAGTTCAGCCCCGAGGGACGTATTCTGCTCGTGCTTGGCGTGCGCGACACTGCCGGCGAGATGCACTCCTATGGTCATCTGCGGCTGTTCAACGAGCCGAACGACATGGCGTTCGGGCCGCAGGGCGACATCTTCGTCGTACAAGGGCACGGACGCGGCGATCCCAAGGTGATCAAATTCGACAGCGACGGCAACTTCATCAAGGCGTGGGGCAAGAAGGGGACGGGCCCGGGCGAGTTCGACATCGCCCACTCCATCGCGATCGACGCGCAAGGGCTGCTGTACGTGGCCGATCGCAACAATCAGCGCATCCAGGTGTTCGATTCCGACGGCAAATATCTGCGGGAATCCAAGCATCCAGGAACCCCGTGCGGCCTGTTCATCGGTCCCGACCAGAACATCTGGCTCGCGCACGGGCACGCCGGACGGCTGATCAAGCTCGATCTCAACGGCAACGTGCTGGGGTCAACCGGCAGCCAGGGCAAGGGACCCGGCCAATTCGGCGAGGCGCATTTCCTCGCGGTGAGCGTGAAAGGCGACGTCTTCATCGCCGACACGTTGAACTGGCGGGTGCAGAAGTTCGTACGGAAATCCCCTTGATCCTGCACGATCGGCAGTTCGGACCCCCGGAGATGCGTGAATGTACAATCTTCAACTCAGCCCGGAGCAGTTGGAAATCCGCGACACCGTGCGAGATTTCGTCACCGAAGAGGTCAAGCCGCTCGCGCTTCGGCCCGAGCGTCTCGAGGCGCGCACGCGGCCCCTGCTCTCCGACGTGCTCGATAAAGCATCGCAGCTTGGGCTGCGTACGCTCGCGCTGTCCGAAGATGCGGGCGGCGCCGGCGTCGACACGCTTACCTCCTGCATCGTCACGGAGGAACTGGCGCTGGGAGACCCCGATGTCGCCGCCGTGCTGGCGCGCACCTCGACGCTTGCCCACGCCCTGTTCGACCGGCTGATGACGCCGGAGCAAACGGCGCGCTTCCTGCCGCCGTTCCTGGCCGACGACCGCTATCATCTGGCGCTCGCGCAGCTAGAGCCCGACCGCGATGCGGCGCTCGGTATCCATTATCATCGACCGGAAACGAGCGAGGCCGACGTGAAGACCACCGCGGTACGCGCCGGCGATGCGTGGGTGATCAACGGCGTCAAGGACCGCGTCGCCAACGCGCCGCTGGCCGGGCTGTTCGCGGTCGAAGTCAACAGCGGCCCCGGCGGCACGAGCATGCTCCTGGTCCCGCGCGATGCAGCCGGCCTGAGCGTGCGCGAGAGCGACCACAGCCGACATTTCCACCACGGCGTCTGCGGCGAGCTCGTCTTTACGGACTGCCAGGTTCCGGCGGAAAATCTTCTCGGTCCCGAACGGGAAGACGCGCTCGGTGGCGCCGATGCCGGGCGCGATGCTCCGCTGGATCAGGCACTCAACCTCGGCATCGGCCGCGCCGCCTATGAGGCCGCGCTCGAATATGCGCAGCTGCGGGTACAGGGCGGACGCCGCATCATCGAGCATCAGGCGATCGGCACCAAGCTCGCCGAGATCGCGGTCCGGCTCGAGGTTGCGCGCACCGTGATCTGGCAGGCAGCGTGGGCCTGCGACCATCCGGAAGCGTTCGCCGACCGCAGCCTGCCCGACCTGCCGCTCACGCGCATCGCCAAGGTGTACGCGTCGGAGGCGATCTACCACGCCACCAAAGACGCCGCGGAGTGTTTCGGTGCCATGGGCGTGATGCGCGACATGCCGCTGCAGAAATACGTGCACGATGCCCTGGTGTGCCTGCACGCCGGGGCAAGCAACAGCGACGCAAAGCTGCGTATCGCCGAAGCGCTGGCCGGCTATCGCCGGCCGGCCCGCCCGGCCGCGCTCGCGGCCGAATGAACCTACGAGGCGCATCCCATGGACTTCACGTTGAGCAACGAGCAGCGCTCCTGGCAGATGACGGCGCGCAAGTTCGCGGAAGAGGAAATACGTCCGATCTCGGTCGAGCGCGACGAAATTTCCGACCCGCGCGAGACCTTCGACTGGGAGATCATCAAGAAAGGATCGAGGCTCGGCTTTCGTACCATGGCCGTTCCGAAGGAATGGGGCGGCCATGGCACCGACTTCGTGACCCAGGCGCTAGTCATGACAGAGCTGGCCAAAGCCGACAGCGCGATTTCGAAAACTTTCAGCCAATGCTGGAAGTGGAGCCACTTGATCGCAGCGACCTGCACCGACGAGCAAAAGCGGCGCTTCTTGCAACCGTTCCTGGAGGACGACACCTATCTCCTGGGAAAAGGCATCAGCGAGCCAAGTGCGGGCTCGGACAACCGGCTGCCGCCGGCGGATGATCCCAAGGCCGGGCTCAAGCTGCGCGCGGAGCGACACGGCGACGAATGGATACTCAACGGAGAAAAGTGCTTCATCGCCAATGCCAGCGTCGGCAAGTTATTCTTCATCGACGCCCGTACCGATCCGAACGCGCCGCTCAAGCAGGGCACCACCATGTTCCTGGTGCCGCGCGACACGCCCGGCTTCCGCATCGGCAAGGTGTTCAACAAGAGCGGCTGGCGCTTCTACCAGAACGGCGAGATGATCTTCGAGAACGCGCGCGTGCCGCACGCCAATGTCGTCGGGCCGGTCAACGGCTCCGACATGAAGACGCAGCAGGCCGGCGACCGCACGGGAGGCGACCTGTTCGGCGATCTCGAACTCGCGGCCAATGCGCTCGGGGTCTGTGATGACGCCTGCGGCATGGCGCTCAGGCTGGCGCGCACGAAAAAGCAGGGCGGTCGGCTCCTGTTCGAGCAGCAGGTGGTCCAGCTCAAGCTCAACCGCATGCACCTGCTCACCGAGGCGCTGCGCTCCTTCGTGATGCGCGTCGCCTGGGAGCACGACCACAAGCTGCATTCGGCAAACCCGGGCCTATGCATGAATTTCTCGACCGACGTCATCCAGGAGGTGAGCGAGCTCAACCTGGAGCTCCATGCCGACGCGGGCGTCATGGAGCCGCGCGCCGACAAGCTGGTGCGCGACGCCATCATCTGGAGCCACCTCGCCGGCGACAGCGTCCAGCGCATGAAGACCACGCGGCGGCTGGCGAAGTAGGCAACGTGCAGTACACGCTGGTTGTAAGCCCAATGCGCCACCGGCGGTGAACGGCGGACTACGCGACGTTCGTCCGCCCTGCGGGCTCTCCCAACCGGACAGAGGGGCGCCGAGATCACCGACACGCGCGGTCAGGGCATCGGTGTAAGTTGATACGAACAGAACTGCGCGAGTTGGCCCTTGCTGAGCGACACCGACAGAAACTGCAGAGCGATGGCATCGGCCATTGGCCTGTGCGCTCGTTTCGTCCCTAAGCTCATTCCGACTGGATCCCTGTCGCCTTGATGATCGCGCCGTAACGCGCGATGCCGTCCTGCATGAGCGCGCCGAATTGCTCCGGGCTGCCACCAATCACCGTCATCCCGTTGTCCTCGAGCTTGCTGCGCACATCGGGAGCATTGAGTGCCGCGGCCATCTCGGCGTTCAGCCGCGTCACGATCTCGCGCGGCAATGCTGCGGGTCCGAGAAAGCCGAACCAGGACGATGGCTTCTGGAACGCCGGCACGATCTCCGACATCGAGCGGACCTGCGGTAGTCCGGCGTAGCGCGTCGGCTCGAGCACCGCGAGGATCTTGACGCGGCCGGTCTGCATGGCGGGGATCGCATTGGATACCGAGATGAACACCATCGGGATGTGACCACTGATGACGTCCTGCATGGCCGGCGCCACGCCACGATAGGGTACATGCTTGATCCGCACGCCGGCGGTCTGGTTGAACAGTTCGCCCATCATGTGGAACACCGAACCGACGCCGGACGAGCCGTAGGACAGCTCGTCGGGCCGGCTCCTGGCATAGGCGATCAAATCCTCCACCGTGTCGGCCGGGATGGCGCTGTGCACGGCGAGGCACGTCGCCGGCTCCACGGCGGCGATGATCGGGGTAAAGTCCTTGATCGGGTCGTAAGCCAGGCTCTTCATCAGATGCACGGCAGTGACATGCGTACCTGCCGTGGCCGCCAGCAGGGTGTAGCCATCGGGCACCGCGCGCGCGACCAGGCTCGATCCAATCGTGCCGTTCGCGCCGCTGCGGTTCTCGACCACGATAGTCTGGCCGAGCGCGTCGCTCACTTTGCTGCCGACGAGGCGTGCGACCAGATCGAGCGCCGGTCCCGGCGGGAACGGCACCACCATCGTGATGGGCTTTGCCGACGGCCAGCTCTGCGCGTCCGCCGACCCGCCCCCACCCAAGCTCGCCAACAGACCCAGGGCCAAAAGGCGGACGGCATGCATGACGATATTCCCTATTCGTGTCCCGGCAACGCCCACCGCGGCTTGCGCTTCTCGCGAAAGCTGGCGATTCCTTCGGTCGCTTCCGGCGAATGACGGCGGGCGTCGAACTGGCCTTGCAATTCCGCCAACAGCTCCTTCGAGACCGGGGTTTGCGTCAGCCGGCGCAGCAGCCCCTTCGTGGTAGCCACTGCATTCGGACCCGCGAGCAATAGCTCGTCGAGCAGCGACGCCAACGCGGCGTCGCCGCCATCGGCATCGTAAAGTTCATGCACCAGGCCGATCCGCAAGGCCGTTTCGGCCGCAAAGCGCTCGCCCGACAGCAGATAGCGGCGCAGGCTGCGTGCCTCAACCGCACGCAGAAAGAATGGAATCAGCGGCCCCGGCGCAAAGCCCAGCCGCACCTCCGGCAATGAAAAGAACGCGTCGCGCGCAGCGAGGACGATGTCGCAGCAGGACACGAGCGCAATGCCGCCGCCGATGCAGCCGCCGTGCACGAGCGCGACAGTCGGCTTTGGGACCTCGTCGAACGCCAGGCAAAGACCAGGAAGGGTGGCGCGCGACTTTTCTTTCACCGCCGGCTGCTCCTCCCCGATCTCCGCTCCGACGCAGAAGTGCTTGCCGCCCGCCCGCAGCACGATGACGCGCACTGCCGGTTCGGCCCCGAGACGCGTCACGTCTGCAAGCAGCGTATCGAGCATCGCTTGACTGTAGCGGTTGCCCTTCTCCGGTCGGTTAAGGGTCAGCGTCGCCACGCCGCGTCGGTCCACCGAGTGCAGCACCGCGGCAGCGTGCGGGGAGGCGTCGGTCATGATAATGCTCCCGCCTCAAGCGTCAGCTCTGAAAACCGCGTGGAGTGGCTGAGCTCGCCGCCGTATTGCGCAGAAAGCGCCATGGCGCGTTTGTAGTAGAGGCCGATGTCGTGCTCCTCGGCGTAACCGATGGCGCCGTGCATCTGTAGCGCGCAGCGAACGATCTCCAGCGCCGAGCGCGAAGCGCGCGCCTTCGCCGCGGAGACCATCGCCGGGTGGTGCTCGCCCGCATCGTACGCTGCGAGCACGCGGTAGACCAGCGAGCGGTTGAGCTCCACATCGATGAACGCGTTGACCGCACGGTGCTGCAACACCTGGAAGCTGCCGATGGGGCGTCCGAACTGCTGCCGTAGCTTGATGTAATCAAGCGTAACGTCGAGCGCCGCGGCGGCAAGGCCGATGAGTTCGGCCGCCGCGCCCAGCACCAGGAAGTCCTGCAATTGCAGGGCCAGTTTCTTCGCTTCGGCACCAGTCGCGATCACCTGCTCCGCGGGAACGTGGACGTCGGCGAAGGTGAGCCGGCTCGCTGTCGAACCGTCGACATTGCGCGCGACCGTGACCGATGCCTCGCTGCGCGGGACGATGGTCACCACCGGCTGCGCTCCGGCATCGATGGCAACCAGAAATGCTTCCGCCGAGCCGCCATAGGCTACGAAGGGGATGCTGCCTTTGAGCAAGCCAGCCTTATGATCGTAGGTGACACCGGAGGCACCGCCCCCATAGCGCCAGGATGCCGCCGCGGTGGCCGGCACGATCAGACGCGAGCCGCGCAACAGATCGGCAAGCCCGGCACCTGCGCGCGCAACGTCCTCGGCCCGTGACATCGTCCATGCCGTCGCGGCGGCTTCGAGCAGCGGGACCATGAGCAGCTGGTGGCCGGCCTGCTCGAGCGCCAGCGCGACGTCGAGGGCTCCCAGCCCCTGCCCGCCACGACCTTCCGCCACGACCGTCGCGAGCCATTCCGACTCGATGATCTTACGCCATGCGTCGGCGTCGATCTCCGCCGCGGCAGCGCGCAGCGCCCGCAATCTCCGGGGTCCACCGTGATCGAGACATAGCCGCGTCGCGGTTTCGGCGAACAGCTTCTGCTGCTCGGTCAGCAACAGGTCCAAGACGGATTCCTTCTCACCGACAGTGTCACGACCTTGGTGAACTCCCCTATCTCTCGTGTGGGCGCGCCGCGCACCAAGCGCGTCGCAAGAATTCGTTCACGAGTGAACAGCATCAGCTCGGTAGCCCCAACACCCGCTTGGCGATGATGTTGCGCTGAATCTCGACCGCCCCGCTGCCCACCGTCACGCGGCGCATCTCGAACATTTCCGCCGCGGGATTGATGACGTGATTGCCAACCCTCACGTCGTCCGCCAAGGCGCCGTATCCTCCGGCCGCCTCCACCAGCAACTCGGAGGCGCGCTGGCCGAGTTCGCCGCCAACGATCTTGATCACCGGCGCCATCGAAAACGGCGCCCGCCTCTCGCCGTGCAGCGCGGCCGCGTGGCGGTAATAGGCGGAAAAGGCGATGAGATCGATCTCAAGCGCCGCCAGCCTGTGCAGGAATCCGGCTTCGCGCGTGGCACCGGTGAGCTCGGCCACCTGTCGCGCCTTGTTGAGAAGCACGGCCGCGTTACGCGGATGGCCGGTGGTGAAACGTTCGGATCCCAGGAGCCGGTTGGCAACCTTCCAGCCGTCGTTGAGCGCGCCGAGCAGGTTCTCGCGCGGCACACGCACATCGACCAGGAATTCCTCGGCGAATTCCGCGTCTCCCTTGATGGTCTGGATCGGCCGCACTGTGATGCCGGGCGATTTCAGATCGATCAGCAGCATGCTGATGCCGGCATGGCGCGGCGTGGCGTTCCGGTCGGTACGGACCAGCGCGAACATCCAGTCGGCGAAGTGGCCATTGGTCGTCCACATCTTGTGGCCATTGACGACGAAATGATCACCATCGGGCTCGGCGCGCGTTTCCAGGCGCACGAGGTCGGAACCGGCGCCCGCTTCTGAATAGCCCTGACACCAGGTGGTGTCGCCGGTAAGGATCGGCGGCAGGTGTTTCGCCTTCTGCTCCGGCGTGCCGACATCAATGATCAACGGACCGATAAAATTGAGCCCGTGCGGATAGGGCGTAGGCGCGCCGACGCGGCTGATTTCCTCGAACAGGATGATCTGCTGCGTGAGGGTCGCGCCCATTCCGCCATATTCCTTCGGCCAATGCGGTGCAATCCAGCCACGCTCGTAGAGCTTGCGGTGCCACGGTTTGAGTTCCGGCGGATCGATGCGGGTGGACCGGTTGCACAGAGCGACCGGTAGATTCTCGCCGACCCATTCCCGCACTTCGTGGCGGAAGGCGCGGTCGGCCGGATTGTCATCCACGAACAACGTGGTGTTGTCCCAGGTCGGCGACGGCATGCGGTCAGGTCCTCAAGGTCGCGAGTCCATTGCTGAGCACGATCTCGTCCCGCCCGACCACGCGACATTGGAACGACACGCGCTCGCCCTCGCGCCAGATTTCGGTGCGGATGGTCTCGCCGGGGAAGACCGGACGCGAAAACCGCGCCTCGATGCTTTTGAGCCGCTCCGGCCGATAGTCGGCACAGGTCCGCAAGATCGCGTGTGCCGCCACGCCGAAGCTTGCCGCACCGTGCAGAATAGGCCGCTCGAAGCCGGCGACCTTGGCGCGGGCGGGATCGGCGTGCAGCGGATTCTCATCGCCGTTGAGCCGGTAGAGGAGCGCGAGATTTGGCGGCGTCGGCAGATCGCAGATCGCCTCTGCCGCAGTCTGCGGCACTGCCGGCGGCACTGGTGTGTCGGTGACCTTGCCGCCGAAGCCGCCATGCTTGCGCGCGAACGTGCTGCTGTCCACGGTCGCGACCAGCGTTCCATCAGCGGCGATCAGGTCGCGCGTGTTCTGGATGATGGCGGCATTGCCAGGGCCCTTGTCGATGACCTCCTTGATGCGCGGACGGCTCAGGAGCTTGCCCTCCGCCGCCAATGGACGATGCAGCACCACCTTGATGTCGCCCGCGACCACGAGACGATCGTCGACCCCGAAGGCAGGATCGGTCATGCGGCCGGGCCAGCCCAGCACCACCGCCATGGTGGGAAAGGCTTCGAGGCCGGCACGCTCGTACACGAATTTAAGCTCACCCGGGTCGACCGCATTCATGCCCAGCCCGATGCCGAGCGCATAGATGATGCACTCGCGCTCGCCGTAGCTCACGGGAATGTCAGCCGGCCGGTAGGCCATGATCCGTTCGTAGTTCAGCGCCATTTTAATCCCTGTTGAAGCGCTGATCGGCGCTCATTGCTCCAGCTTCGCGCCGGAGATGTCGACGAGCAGCTTGCCCTTCTTCTGATCCTCCACAATGAACTTCGCGAATGCCTCGCTGCTGTCGCCCACCGGCTCGAATCCTTTGGAAATCAGATACTGGTCGGCAAAGTCCAGGTTCTTTACGATGGCGGAGAGCTCCGCGTTGAGCTTCCTGACGATTTCGGGCGGTGTCCCTTTGGGCGCAAACATGCCGAACCAGGTCTCGAACGCGGATTGGTCGGGCGACAATCCGCTCTCGGCGAACGACGGCACGTGGGGAACGAGAGGATTGCGGCTCGCTCCCGGGACCAGCAGCCCCTTGACCTCGCCTTCGTTGATCTGCCGCGCGATATCGGGATTGCCGATGATGAGGTAGATGAGCTGGATGTCACCCGATTTGAACGCCAGCATCGCATCGGACGCGCCTTTGTAAGGAATATGCGTCATCTTCGCGCCCGTCTCGTGCTTGAGCCACTCGACCACCAGATGGGTGTCCCCGCCAACGCCGAACGAGCCGAAGTTGAGTTTCGCGGGGTTTTGTTTCGAATAAGCAACCAGTTCCTTGAAATCCGTCACCGGAACGTTCTTGTTGAGGATAAGGACCTGATGCGCGAAAGCGAGATTCGTGATCGACTCGAAATCCTTGATCGGGTCGTAGGACAGGTTCTTGTAGAGCGCCGGGTTGATCGACACCGAGCTGCGCGAGAGGAGACAGATCGTCGAGCCGTCAGGCGGCGCTGCCTTGCAGGCATTGGCGGCGATGATGGTGTTGGCACCGGCGCGGCTCTCGACCACGAAGCCATAAGGATTGCGTTGTTCGAACGCCCGGCCGAGCGCGCGCACCATCACGTCGATCGCGCCACCCGGCGCCAGTGGAATGATGACGCGGATAGGAGCCGATGGATAGCTGGCTTGGGTGAAGGCCGCGTTGCCAAGGACACTTAGCGCGCCCGCGAGCGCCGCAAGGCCAACGAGCTTTCGAACCAGCATCGACTCCTCCTCCCGCATTGCATGCTTCGTATTTTTGTTAGTTTGCTGGCTATGGCGTCGCTGGGTCAAGCCCACGGGTCAGGGCGCGCATAGGCGATGGGAGGAACAATGTCAGGCCGTCCATTGCACCACATAGGGGAACGCGAATGCCTTCATCTGTTCGCGGATTCGTTCCTCGACATCTTTTCGTCCAGCGGCCGGGCCGGCGATGCTGATCACCGCCACGTTGCCTTTGACGGGATCGGCCACGATGTCGACGGAGAGGTCGCCTTCGGCCGCCACGTCAGCCAGCACTTGGCGGAACGCGCGGCGCGCTGCGTCGCGGCGCAACTCGGCCTTCGCGGGCTTCTGCACGTCGGTCAGCGGCATCGTCTGGAGGATGATGATTTCCTTCGGCGCAGCCGCGCGTTCCGGGATGTGGCGATAGACGAAATCGCCGATATCGGCGGCGCTGGTCCGCGCCCCGGATACGAGCTGAATGTAGGCGATCGGCAATTCGCCGGCATAGGCGTCCGGTTTGCTGACGGCTGCGGCAAGCAGCACATCCGGGTGTTTGAGCAACGTCTCCTCGATCACCGACGGATCGATATTGTGTCCGCCGCGGATAATCACGTCCTTGACGCGGCCGGTGAGCCAAAGGTAGCCGTCGGCATCGAAGCGCCCTAGGTCGCCGGAGTTGAACCACCCCTCGCGCGTGAACACGCCTTCATTGTATTTCGCTTCCAGGTAGCCGGGGGTGACGCTCGGGCCCTTGACCACGACCACGCCGATTTCATCGATCCCGCATTCGCGCTTGATCGTGTCGCCGTCGAGTTCCACCGTCTTCACCTGGGTGTAGGGCAGGCGGATGCCGGGCGAACCGTATTTCGGATCGCCGTCGCGCGGCGCCTGGGTGACATTCTGGGTATATTCGGTCGCGCCATAGGTCAGCAGCACGCGGACGCCGATCAATTTCTCGATCTGCCGTGCCACCTCGGCGGGAAAGGCGGTCGATCCGGTGCAGGCGTAGTCGCGCAAGGTCGCGAGCTTCTCGCCATGCGGACCATTCTTGGCGAGCTGCGCGAGCGTGGTCGGCACGCCGGAGAACAGCGTGATCCCGAATTTTTCCACGAACCTCCAGTAATTGTCGATGAAACGCTTGTCGCGGGCACCGAGCGGCGAAGGAATGACGATCGACATGCCGTGCGCAATTGGAAAATAGCCACGCCCGAAGATGCCGGCGATGTGGAACATCGGGTAATCGGCGAAGATCACATCGTCAGCGGTATGGGCCATGACGACCGCGTTGGCCCAGCATTTGTAGGCGAAGCCCCGATGCGTGAGCTTCACCAGTTTGGGCGAGCCCGTGGTCCCGCCGGAATGTACGTAGGCGGCGATATCCCCGGGCTCGATCTCGCGCTCGAACAGCAGACGGTCGGCCGGCTGGCGCCCGGCGAGCGTGTCGAAGTCTGTTTCCGGGATGGCCGCCCCGCCGGGACCCGGCACTGTGAGAATGCGCACCGCCGGCGAGATCTCGGCGCGGATCGCCTGCACGTTCTCCCAGATGTCGTAACCGGGGGTCGGTCCGAGGGTGATCACCGCTTTCGGGTGGGTCGCGCGCACCAGCTCGGCCAACAGTTCCGGCTTGAGCATCCAATTGACGCCGCAGGCGATGCCCGCACTTACCGCGCCCAGCATCGCGACGTAAAGCTGCGGCAGCGTCGGCAGAACGTACATCACCACGTCGTCTGCCGACACGCCGAGCGAGTGGAAGAGATTGGCCGCCTGGATGGCGCGTGCGTGCAATTGACGGTAGCTGATGGCAATCGGCTCGCTTTCGGGGTCACCGCCGGCGATATAGCGGATGGCGATCTTCTCGGGGTCGAGCGCGCATCCGCGGGCAATCCAGTCGTTCAGATTCCAGGAGAAAACCCTCGTATCGAGCGGCACGCGCTCGAGCTGTTCGACATCCTGCAACGTTCGAAGCGGCGCGTAGGTCATTTGCATTGTCGTCGCGTCCCCAAATGCCGCCTGGGCTTTCATTGCAACCGAGAGTTCTCGTCGAGGCGCCGCCTCGCCGCGCCGTCGACGGGCGGATTGTCTCGATTTGTCGCAGTATCGCAATTATGCTGGTCCGCCTAGGGAGACCACGACATGAAAACCATCGTTAGTGTGACCGCCGGCTGCGCGGCGCTGATGCTCGCGGCCGCAAGCCATGCCCAGAATGCGCCGGGCGGGACGGCGCCAAGCTATCCGACGCGGCAAGTCCGCGTCATCGTGCCCTACCCGGCCGGCGGCCCCACCGACGTGATGGCGCGTCTCGTCGCGCAACACCTTAGCGAAAGTCTTGGCCAGAATTTCTTTGTCGAGAATCTCACCGGCGCGAGCGGCGTCGTCGGCACCGGCACCGCCGCCAATTCGCCCGGCGACGGGCACACCATTCTGTTCGTGACCAACGACTTCGCCGTCGCGCCCACCGTATCGAGCAAAGTCCCGTACGATGCGCTCAAGAGCTTCGCCCCCGTGAGCATCGCCGCCGCCTCGCCGCAAGTGGTCGTGGTGCATCCGTCGTTTCCCGCAAAGAACATGCAGGAACTGATTGCGGTCGCGAAAGCCAGTCCGGGCAAATACAACTACGCCGCGCTCGGCATCGGCTTCGGGCAGTTGTCGAGCGAACGGCTGTTCCGGCTGGGTCTTGGCCTCGACGTCGTGCGGGTGCCATTCCCTGGGGCGGCGCCGATCATCACGTCGACCCTCGCAGGCCACACGCCCATTGCGTTCCTCGGCCTGCCGCCAGCCGCTCCGCATATCAAGGAAGGCACGCTACGCGCGCTTGCCGTCACCAGCGCCAAGCGCTCGCCCGTGTTTCCTAATGTTCCGACCATGGACGAGTCCGGGGTTCGCGACCAGCAGTCCGAGCTGATCATCGGCGTATTGGTGCCGGCCGCGACGCCGAAGCCCATCGTCGATCTGTTGCAGCGCCAGATCGCCCGCATCGTCGCATTGCCGGACGTGAAAGAGCGGCTCGACGCACTCGGCTTCGCGCCAGTCGCAAGCACCGCGGAGGCCTACGCGACGCAGATCAAGGCGGACATCGAGACCTGGAGTAAGGTCGTGCGCGAGGCCAATATCAAAGTCGAATGAGCGCGGTCCCCCCCGCGATCCCTACATCCGCTGGACGAGGATGCAATGCACGACACACCCGTGGTGCTCGGTGATGTTATCGAGCGCAACGCCCGTTATTTTCCGGGAAAGACTGCCGTCGTCTTCGAGGGCCGACGGGTTACTTTCTCCGCGTTTGCCGCGCGCGTGCGCAGGGTCGCCAATGTCCTGGCGGCCTGCGGCCTGCAACGCCAGGCAAGGTTCGCGGTGTTGGCGCAAAACTGCCTGGAATATTTCGAAGCGGTCGGCGCCGCGGAACGGGCGGGCTTCATCGCGGTAACCCTGAACTGGCGGTTGTCGCCGCAAGAGCTCGGCCAGATCCTCGACGACTGCACGCCGACGGTATTGATCTTCGAAGCGCAATTTACCGCCCAGGTGGAAAGCCTGCGCCGGCACGGCAGCGGCATCGAGCGCTTCATCATCATCGGCCCCGCCACCGAGTGGGCCGAAAGCTACGAAGACGCGCTCGCCGCCGCACCCGATGCCCCGCCGCCGCTGCGGCCGCAACCGGACGACGGCGTGTATCTCATCTACACCAGCGGAACCACCGGCAAGCCCAAAGGCGTTCTGCTCAGTCACCGCGCGATCCTGTCCGCGGCCATTGGCATTTCATGGGAGCAGGGCGTGCGCCCATCCGATCGGATGCTGATCGTGATGCCGCTCTTTCACATCGGTGCGAAGATCAATCAGCTCGCCAACATGGTGTTGGGCACCACCATCATCCTGCACCGCACCGCGCCTTCGACCCGGCCGCCGTGCTGCGCTGCATAGAGGAGGAGCAAATCACCTGCGCACACCTGGCGCCGATCATGGTGCGCGGCCTGCTCGACGATCCCGGGCTCGGGCGCTGGTGCAAGGATTCGCTGCGCAGCATCCAATATGCCTCCGCGCCGATGTCCGTCGCCCTGCTGCAGGAGGCGATGGCCGCATTCGGACCGATCTTCACCCAGGTCTACGGCATGACGGAATGCGTCGTCGGCACCATCCTGCATGCGCACGAGCATCGGCCGGATGGCGATGCCGCGCAGGCGCGGCGGCTGGCTTCGGCCGGACAGCCGTTCTTCGACCACGCTATTCGCGTGGTTCGCCCCGACGGCTGCGACTGCGCGCCCGACGAGATCGGTGACATCCTCATTCGGGGTCCCAGTCTGATGACCGGTTATTGGAACAACAGCGCGGCGACGGTGGAGGCGCTGCGCGATGGCTGGATGCATACCGGCGACGTCGGGTTCTTCGATTCCGAGGCATTTCTCTTCATCGTCGACCGCAAGAAGGACATGATCGTCTCGGGCGGCGAAAACATCTATTCGCGCGAAGTCGAGGAGGCGCTGCTGGCGCATCCGGCGGTGCTGCAGGCGGCCGTCATCGGCGTGCCTGACCGCCGCTGGGGGGAGTCGGTCAAGGCCTGCATCGTGCTGCGGCCGGCCTGCGCGGCCGGCGAGGACGAGCTTATCCAGCACTGCCGCGATCTGATCGCGAGCTACAAGAAACCGCGCAGCGTCGATTTCCTCGATGCGCTGCCGCGCCTGTTCAACGGGAAGATCGACAAGAAGCAGTTGCGCGCCCGCTATTGGCAAGACCAGGAGCGGCAGGTGTCCTGAGCGGCCACGCGGCGGCAGCGGCAACATCCTCGCCCTGCGCCTTGCTCCTTCGACGCCGCCGCCGCTAGATTTGGTCGCAGCAACGCAATCGGAGGCCACCATGCTGACTCGCAGAGCGCTGGCGAAATTGGTGGTAGCTGCCGCGTTGAGCGGCGGCTTGCCGTTCGGCCCCGCCACTCAGGCCTTCGCGCAAGGCGCCGCCGGGCCATCGCGGCGCGGAGCGTATCTGATCAAGAACGGTGCAGTGGTCACCGTCGACGCCGCGCTGGGCACCCTGCCGCGCGCGGATGTGCTCGTCCGTGACGGCAGCATCGCGGGGATCGGGCCAGATCTGGCCGCGGGCGATGCTGAGGTGATCGATGCCGCCGACATGATCGTGATGCCGGGCTTCGTCGACACGCACTATCACATGTGGAGCGCGCTCGGCCGCAATTTCACCGCCGACAATGGCTTCGGCTATTTCCCGGCCAAGAATGCGACCTCGAAGCTCTACAGTGCGGATGACTTCTACAACAGCGTGATGCTGGGACTGGTGGAGCTCGCCAATGCCGGCATCACCACCGTGCACAACTGGTCGCACAACACGCGCACCCCCGCGCATGCCGACGCCGAGTTACGCGCACACCGGGATTCGCTGCTGCGCGCCCGCTACGCCTACGGGCATATCGACCAGATGCCGCGCGACCAGGCTCTCGACTTCACCGACATCGACCGGGTCAAGCGGGATTATTTCGCTGCGGGCGCTGCCTTCGAGGGGCTCGTCAGCTTCGGGGTCAATCTGCGCGGGCTGTCGCAAAGCGAGGAGCGCACCTACCATCAAGACATGGCCGCGGCATTGGAGCGCGGCCTGCCGGTGGCGATTCATGCGAGCCAGGCACCGCCGAATGTCGTCGACGCCGCGGACTACGAAAAGCGCGGATGGCTCGGCCCCAAGCTGCTCATCTGCCATTACATCCCGGCGCGCGAGGTCGACGCCGAGATCATGGCGCGGACCAACACGCCCCTGAGCTTCGCGACTCATTCGGAGTTCCGCCTCGGGCTGGCGGGCGATCCGCGCGCCGCGCTGCTGCGCATGCGCAAGGCCGGGGTCGTGGTGTCGCTGTCGTTCGACGCGAGCTCGATCGCTCCGCCCAATATGTTCGAGACCATGCGGTTCACCTGGAACATGGGCATCCCCTGGAAGGGGACGCCGACCGAGGGCCTGCCCGCGGTCGGTTTCCGTGAGGTGATCGAGATGGCGACGCTCAACGGCGCCAAGGCGCTCGGGCTCGGCAATATCACGGGTTCGCTCGCCGTCGGAAAGCGTGCCGACGTCATCCTCATCCGGACGAACGACGTCAACGTGGCTCCGCTCGCCAACATAGAGACGACCGTTGTGCAGTCGGCGACGCCGGCCAACGTCGACACCGTTCTGGTCGACGGCCGCATCGTAAAGCGCCAGGGCAAGCTCGTCGCTTATGACGTCGAGAAGGTGGTCAGGGACGCCAAGGCTTCGTCCCTGCGCATCCGCACCGCGGCCGGAGGCGCGCTCACTCCGCCGCCCGGCCGGTAGTCGCTCAGGCCGCGTTACACCTGTCCGCGGAAGATTTCGCGCGCGAGCACCATGCGCATCACCTCCACCGGCCCCTCGGTGATCATGAAGCTGCGCGCGTCGCGCCACATCTGCGAGATCGGCATTTCAGCCGCGAGCCCCATCCCGCCGTGAATCTGCATGCAGCGGTCGGCCACACGGAAGCCCAGCTCGGTGCCGACGATCTTTGCCATATAGCTTTCGTGCCGGGCGGCAACGCCGGCATCGGTTCGCGCGGCAAGCTGATATACGAACAGCTGGGTCATGGCATGTTCGGTGAAGCTGTCGGCGATCATGAACTGCACGGCCTGGCGATCGGCAAGCGGCGCGCCGAACGTCACGCGTTGCTTGGCGTAGCTGACCGCGAGGTCGAGGCAGCGCTTGGCCACACCGAGGCCGCGACAGGCCTGATAGAGCCGGCCCGCCGTGATCCATGATTGCGCCTGCCGCATGCCGTCACCTTCCTTGCCGATCAGGTTCTCGGCCGGCACCATCACGTCGTCCAAGGCGATCTCGCACGGCATGTCGCTCATCATCGTCGGC
>Ga0310811_10004156_pt1 | contig 18218 bp, 15 predicted proteins | sample YCmetagenome_FD_207642 | JGI IMG/M metagenome (GOLD analysis project Ga0310811, IMG submission 207642) | Soil microbial communities from experimental microcosm in Duke University, North Carolina, United States - YC | ecosystem: Engineered > Artificial ecosystem > Soil microcosm > Unclassified ...
ATCGCCTCGCGGGTCTGTGCCTTCTTCCGTTCGCGCCGCGCGACCGATCGGCCTTCGGGGGACATGTCCGGGATCTTACAGTCGATGACTCCTTATGCTCACTGAAAAAGTCCTCAGGAGGCCTCGGACTCCTGCTCCTTCGCCATGGCGACGGGATAGGGGTGCTGGGCGGCGAAGCCCAGCAGGCGCTCGGCCACCCCGAGGTCGATGGGCACGGCCCGGCCGGGCATCGGCGCGCGCCGCTCGGATTGGGGGTGGAACCGGCCGATGAGCTCCTCCGTCGGCTGGGCCGCCAACGTGGTCGGGGCGGCGACGAAGGCCGCGTGATATCCCTCGAAGGGACGGGTCAGTCCCAGCCAGCAGGCGAGGGCGGCGTCACGGGTGTCGAGGTAGGTCCACAGCTCCTTGGCGCCCGAGCCCGGATCCTCGGCATAGCGGGCGACGGTCTTGTCGAACTTGTCTCCGGGACCGCCGAGCAGCGGGAAGCGAAGGGCCACGACGGCCATGCTGTGGCGCCTGGCGACCATCGCCGCCGTCGCCTCGTCCACCTGTTTCGACAGTCCGTAGGGGTCCTCCACCTGGAGGGGAAGCGCCTCGTCGATCGGCACGTACTCCGGGTGCAGGAGCGTGGAGGCCCACGGCAGGCCGAGCGCGGAGAAACTGCTCGCGATGACCGCCCTGTGCACGCCCAGGGCGCCCGCCTCCTCGAGCACGACGAACGTCGCCCGCGTGTTCCCGCAGAAGACCTCCTCCGGTGTGCCCAGGCTGGGCGCCGGGATCGCCGCCAGGTGCACCACCGCGTCCACCCCGTCGAGCGCCTCGCGCACGGCCGCGGAATCGCCTGCGTCGGCGGCCACCACGCGGTCGGCGGGGAGCCCTCCCGGGTCCCGCAGGTCGAGCGCGGTCGCGGGCACGCCGCGCGCGGCGAGCAGGTCGAGCACCGCCCGCCCCAGCCTGCCGGCCGCGCCGGTCACCAGAACGCGACGCGGTTGGTCGGTCATGCGTTCTCCTCTCACCTTTGTTCGTCAGACCCGGCCTTCTCCGCCTGGTCTTTCGCAAAACGATTTGCCCAGCCCGAGCAGAATGACCCCGACGGATTGCCCTGTCAATGCCGCCCGCCCCCCTGCTCGTGATCATGCACAGATTCGGGTGTATCCCCCCTGACCTGCCCACACCCCGTGCGTGATCATGCACACCTTCGCGGAGACCCGTCCCGACCTGGCCGTACGGCATGCGTGATCATGCGCACCTTCGAGGAAACCCGTCCCGACCTGGCCGCATCCCCTGCGTGATCATGCGCACCTTCGTGAAAACCCATCCTGGCCTGGCCGTACGGCAAGCGTGATCATGCACGTGTGACCGTACGGCAAGGCAGGGGCACGGCTCCGGAGAGCAGACTGGCACGACCCGGCCGGCCGGGTCGGGTGCTGGAGCCCTGCACGCCGAGCGGGAGAGCTCAGCCGTGCTGGAAGTAGGTCCACGTCTCGACGACGCGGAAGCCGAGCAGTTCGTAGAGGGGCAGGCCGTCGGAGCTGGCCTGGAGGAACGCCACACACGCGCCGGCGGCGAATCCGTCCCGCATGACCACCTCAGTGGCGGCCCTGCCGTACCCGCGGCGCCGGTGGCGCGGCGGGGTCGAGACGTTGAACACCCCGACGTGGTCCCCCACGAGGATGCCGAATCCCGTTGAGACCGGTTCTCCGTCTGCTTCGACGAGATAGGCGGTCGCGCCCGGCATGTCCAGGATCTCCGGCTGGGCCAGCGCCGCCATGATGTCCACAGGAGCCTCGAAACCGGCGGCGAGAGAGTCACGGTAGATCTCGTGATCCTTCCCGTCGACCGTCCGGATCGAGTGGTCCCCCGAAGTGAGCGCCACCGGTGTCGCCGGCATCGCCATGAGCGGAAGGCGCATGCGGTGGGTGAGCCCGAAACGCGCGGCCACCTCGACGAGCTCCGGAGCGGGCTCGCCGCGCACCTGGATGCTCCACGGGACGGCACTCGCCGTCATCCGGTGGGCGAACTCGGCCACCTCGTCGACATCGGGGTCGCGGCTCTCAGTGAACACGCCGTTCAGATGGGGCAGCGGAATGCCGGAGGTGATCAGACGGGTGCCGTGCTCCCCTCGCGGGCTGTCCACCCCCCAGCCTGCCGTGAGCAACTGATCGAAGGCCAGCAGGAGCGCATTCGCCGCTCCATCGGCCAGGCCGTCCACACCGATGTCACCCATGGGAGACCACACCGCTTTCACGTAGTGAGATGCACAAGGCGGATGGGCGGACAAAAGTAGCAGATCTGGAAAAACGCCATATTTCACACCATTGACGTCACTGCTGGATGGACGGTTACCTCGCGCGCCGAGGGCGGCGGAGGGCGGCCTAGGGCGGCCTCCGAATGCATGATCACGAAAGAAGGATCCGCAGGCGAGCGGCCTCCTCCCCGAATCCATGCATGATCACGCGCGACGCACACCCAGGTCAGCGCCGCCGCACACGAATCCGTGCATGATCACGCACAGGATGCGCCCAGGTCAGAGGTGATGCGGCCGAAAGTGTGCATGATCACGCGCGGGATATGGGCACGTCAGAGCCCACATTCACGAAGGTGTGCATGATCACGGGGAAGGGAGGGGGCGGGGGCGGGTGGTGGAGTCGCGGACGACCATCGTCACGGGGAGGAGGAGCGACCTCGGACGCCTCTCAGGCTCCTCGATGCAATCGAGCAACATGCGTGCGGCCTCGGCGCCGATGTCGTGGTGCGGCACCCCCACCGTCGTCAGCGGCGGGCGCAGCTTGTCGATGAAGGGCATGTCGTTGAAGCCGACCACGCTCATCTCGTCCGGGCAGGAGATGCCCCGCTCGGCGAACACGTCATAGCAGCCGAGCGCGATCAGGTCGTTGCCGGCGATGACGGCCGTGAACCGGTCGTCCTTGTCGAGCAGTTCGCGCATCGCGGTGGCCCCGTCGGCCTCGTTCCAGCGGGCGCATTCGACGATGAGGGACGGATCGTCCTCCAGTCCGTGATCACGGATGGCGTGCCGGAACGCCCTCGACCTCACGACACCCGTGGAGGTGCCCTGCGGGCCGGCCAGATGGGCGATCCGCCTGTGCCCGAGATCCGCCAGATGCCGTACGGCGAGCGCGATGCCGGTCGCGTCGTCGGCCGTCACATACGGGACCTCGAGGTTCTCCACCCGCCGGTTGACGAGCACCATCTTGACGCCCTGCTCGTGCAGCGCCTCGAGGAACGGGTGGTCGACCCGTGCGGTGGCGATGATGAGGCCCTCGACCTGACGGGAGCGCAGGGAGTCGATGCGGACGCGCTCACGCTCGGGATCGTTGTCGGTGTTGACGATCCAGGCGCTGAAGCCCTCGGCCTCGAGGACGTCCTCGATCCCCCGGACGATCGGCGGGAACAGCGGGTTGGTCAGGTCGGGGATGACCAGCCCGACCGTGCTCGACTTGGCGGTCTTCAGGCTCCGCGCGATGGGGTTGGGCTGGTAGCCGAGCGTCTTGGCCGCCTTGATCACCCGCCTGGCCGTCTCCGCGCTGACGAGCCGCCGCGTGCTCGGGTTCAGGGCACGTGAGGCGGTCGCGGCGTGCACTCCCGCCGCCTCGGCGACGTCCCGGAGCGTGGGAGGCTGAGCCCGCTTGACCTCCCCGGCAGGGGTTAACGAAGGCTGGTTGGGTCTCATCGACCGGGTTCTCCTTCAGGTCGGATCCATCGCTTGCGTCCCAGCGTGGCGAACAGGCCGAGCGGTACGGCGAGAGCCGCCGCCAGGCCGAAGATCTCCGTGTACCTGTGGCTCTCCGCGAGGCCCCCGACGAGCACCGCGGCGACGGCACTGCCGAGGAACAGCGCCCCGGCGAAGGCCGACACGACCGTCGCACGAGCCTCCGGCAACACCTCGGTCGCCCAGGTCTGCAACGACGAGTGCATCGAGGCCCAGGCGAGGCCGAGTAGAGCCGCGGCGACCAGTGCCATGCCCGGCGAGCGGGACAGGGCGGTCAGCCCGCATGCGGCCGCGGCGGCGAGCGCTCCGAGTGCGATGAGCCGGGACGCGTGCGTGCGGCGCGACAACACACCGACCACACGGGCGAACCCCAGTACGGCAACACCGTACACGGCGGTGACGGCACCGGCGACGGAAGCGCTCACTCCCGCGGCCTCGACGGCCGGGGGGAGCAACGTCAGCGAACCGAGCAGGACGGCTCCCTCGATGAAGGCCAGGACCAGCACGAGCCGCGTGGGCCCGGAGCGGGCGACGGCGACCAGCGGGGAGAGCAGGCCGGCGTGCGCCCGGACGAGCGCCGGTCGCGGAAGCCGTCCGAGCGCGAACACGAGCAGCAGCGAGATGACCCCGGTCAGGACGAACGCGATCCGCCAGCTCGCGAACTGGGCCAGCGCCCCCGCGCCCGTCGAGGCGATCGCCGTGCCCAGCGCCACGCCCGTCATGAGGCCGGTGACCTCCCGCTGCCGCCGGTGGGCGGGGACCGTGTCGCCGATGTAGATCAGGCTCGCGGGGACCGCGGCGCTGAAGCACGCCCCCGCCAGCCCCCTGGCCACGCCGAGGCTGAGCGCCGACTCGGTGAAGGCGGCGGCCGTCGAGCAGACCGCCGCGAGCAGCAGCGCGATCCGCATGGTCCTGACCAGGCCCAGACGGTCGGAGACCATGCCCCACAGCGGTTGCATGAGCCCGTACAGCAGGAAGTAGACGCCGGCCGCGTTGACCACCGCCGACAGGGGCGCCTCGAGATCACGGGCCATCGCGATCAGCATCGGGGGCATCGAGAACCGGTCGAGGGTGCTGACGAACGAGATGTACTGCAGCAGCCGCGGCGACCGTTCCCGGGTGGCGAGTGCGGTCATCGCCTCGTCGCCGAAGCCGGATCGATGAGCCCGCGCGCGGGGTCGAGGGCGGTGGCCAGCACGTCGGCCCCGTCGGCGAGGGCCGGCACGTACCTGCGCCGCAGCCCGACGATCGTCTCCATCGACGCGATGTCGGGGACGCCGTCGGCGACCAGGCCTTCTTCGGGGTCCTTGAGCCGTTCCAGATACCGTACGGCCAGGGCCTCCGGCAGCCGCAGGGCCTCGACGGCCTTCTCCACGGTCACCTGGTCGGCGCGTCCGGCGCCGATCTCGCGGGCGGTCGCGAGGAGCGCGGCGGCCAGCGCCTCGACGAGCGGTCTCTTACGGTCTCCCGCCGCGCTCAGAACCGTGCCCAGGTACGGCCGGCAGACGTCGACGAGCCGGCCGAGCCGCACCGAACCGGCGGCCTCCGCCCGCAGTTCGTTGCCCGCGTTCAGCATGGTCGCGTCGCAGTCGCCCGCCAGCAGGGCCTCCAGGCGGCGAGGAGTGGAGCCGAGGGTCGCGATCTCGTAGTCGCCGCGGTCGAGGCCGAGGGACTCGAGCAGCGCGTACAGGCCGAGGGCGAACCCGGAACCGGGCACGTCGACGCCGATGGTCGCGCCCTTCAGGTCCGCCGCGGAGGCGAGCCCGGGGCGGGCGTAGACGCCGAGGCCGAGGCCGCGGTCGATCGCCGAGACGATGTGGACGTCGGCCGTCTCGCCGAGTGGGTTGCCCGGGTCGAAGCGATAGGCGACCACGTTGTCCGGACTGGTGAGGGCCGCGTCGAGCTCGCCGTCGATCAGCGCGCGGAACTGCGCGGGCGACGACGGAACGGGCTTCTCCACCACGTCCAGGTCATGCTCGGCGAGCAGGCCGACCCGTCGGCCGACGCGCAGCAGGACGGACGGGCTGAAGGCCCCGACCACGAGGTGCCGTGTCACGATTTGATAGCTCCCGTTCGGCTCGATTCAGCTGGACGGACCCGCCCATGATAGCCCGCACTCGTTTGCAGTCCACGCGGCGAGTCCTGCCCGACCTCTTGACACTGACAGGATGAAACCGCATGCTGCTGGCCATCGCAATCGTTTGCGGTTAAATCTATGCGGCAAAAAGCTCACAGAGGAGGGCTCATGACCGCTTCATCCCCCAGCGGCACAGAGACCCATGGTAAATCCGGCCTCCCCCTTTCCCGCCGTCGCGGTCGAGGTTTGAGGACGGTGGCGCTGAGCGTCGTGGCTGCCTTGGCGCTCGCGGCCTGCGGAACGCGGCCGTCGGAATCGGCCGCCGCCGGCGGCGACACCGGCAAGCCGATCGTCGTCGGCATCTCCCTCCCCCTGACCGGCGACTTCGCCCAGCCTGGCGGTGAGGCCAAGCGCGGCTACGAGGTGTGGCGCGACATGGTCAACGCCAAGGGCGGGATCATGGGGCGCAAGGTCGAGTTGAAGATCACCGATGACGCGAGCAACCAGGACACCGTCGTCGCCGACTACACCAAACTGATCACGCAGGACAAGGTCGACCTGCTTTTGGGCACGTTCTCCTCCCTGCTCAACTACGCCGCCTCGGCCGTGGCCGAGAAGAACGGCATGGTCTTCGTCGAGCCGGCCGGCGGCGCCCCCAACATGTTCGAGCGCAACTTCAAGTACCTCTTCTTCGCCCAGCCCGCGACCGCCCCCCACCAGGCTGACGTGTTCGTGAACTGGATCAAGTCGCTCCCCGAGGCCGACCGCCCCAAGACGGCGGCCTACCCCAGCCAGGACGACCCCTTCGCCAAGCCGGTGATCGAGTCGATGCAGAAGCAACTCGAGGGCCTCGGCGTGCAGACGGTGTACAGCGAGGTCTACCCGGCGGACACGACGAACTTCCAGACCATCGCCAGCAACCTGGCCAGCAAGAAGCCCGACCTGGTCGCGCAGGGCGCGGTGTTCGAGGACGGCGTCGGCCTGGTCCGCGGCCTCAAGCAGCTCAACTTCTCGCCGAAGATGCTCTTCCAGACCTCCGCCCCGAGCAACGCCGGCCAGTACAGCGACGGTGTCGGCCTGGCCAACACCGAGGGCGTCTTCTACACGGTCAGCTGGAACGAGAAGGCCACGACGCCGCTGAACACCGACTTCGTCGCCGCGTACAAGAAGGCCTACAACGCGGACCCCGCCGAGGACGCGGCCGACGCGTTCGCCGCCGCCCAGGTCCTGCAGACCGCGACGGAGAAGGTCGGCTCCATCGACCAGAACAAGATCCGCGACTGGCTGCACGGCAACACCGTCGACACCATCCTTGGCCCCCTGTCCTGGGAGGCGACCGGCGAGCCGAAGGGCCAGTTCCTGCTCGCCCAGTGGCAGTCAGGAAAGGTCGAGGTCGTAGCACCGTCCGACGTGGCGACATCCACCACCGTCGTCAACCCCAAGCCCGCCTGGAAGTGACGGCGGCCGAGGAGTTCCCCAGATGACTCATCTAGTCCAGGCGATCGCACTGGGCCTGTTGATCGGGGGGGTCTACGCGCTCATGGCGTCCGGACTCACCCTGATCTTCGGGGTCATGCGGATCATCAACATCGCACAAGGCGCCTTCCTCATCCTGGTGGCGATGCTCACGTGGTGGTTGTGGCACGAGACCGGGATCGATCCGATCCTCTTGTCGGTGGTCACGACGCCGCTCATGTTCGGCTTCGGCTGGGTGGCCTACCGCCTCCTGCTGTCGCGGATCCGGGGCTCCTCGGCCTCCATGTCGGTTCTGCTGACCTTCGGCTTCGCGCTGGTCATCGAGGGCGTCCTGAACATCACCGCGGGCAACAAGTTCAAGTCGGCCACGCCGTCGTACTTCGAGGAGTCCTTCCGCGTGGGGGCCATCTCGCTGCCCAAGGCGCAGGTCTTCGGCTTCCTCGCGGCCATGGCCGTGCTGGCCGCCCTGTATTTCGTGCTGACCAGGACATGGACCGGGCGGGCGATCCGCGCCGCGACGCAGAACCCGTCGGGCGCCGCGCTCGTCGGGGTCGGCGCCACCGGCACGGCCGCCCTCGCGTTCGCGATCGGCAGCGCCACGACGGGCGTGGGCGGGTCCATCCTGTCCGTGCTGTATCCCTTCTTCCCCGCGTCCCACTACGACTGGATCTCCCGGTTGCTCGGGATCGTGGTCCTCGGCGGGATGGGCAGCCTGCCGGGCGCCCTCGTCGGCGCGGGCATCCTGGGGCTGGCCGAGACGCTGACCGCGACCTACGGGTCGCTGAACTGGTCCACTCTGGTCTTCTACATCGTGATCATGGTCGTTCTGCTGATCCGCCCGCAGGGGCTGTTCGGCGCCAAGCTGCGCGAGGACACGGTATGAGCAGGTTGCGAGCCCTTCCCCGCGCACACCTGATCGCCGGGCTCTGTCTGGTCGCGCTCCTGCTCTACCCGGTCGTCAACCCGTGGCAGCCGTACCCCCAGGGGGTCATGCTGCTGGCGTTCCTGCTCGCCATCCAGGCGTCGAGCTGGAACATCGTCTCCGGCTACGCCGGATACATCTCCCTCGGCCACAGCATGTTCCTCGGCCTCGGCTCCTACACCGTCGGCGTGCTCGCCGTACGGTTCGGCGTGAACCCGCTGTGGGTCGCGCCGCTGGGCGGGGTCACCGCGGTGATCATCGCGGTGCTGATCGGCTCGGTCGTGCTGCGCACCCGGGGCCACGCGTTCGTCATCATCACGATCGCGATGTTGCTCGCCGCACAGATCTTCGCGGTCAATCTGAAGAGCATCACCCAGGGGTCGGACGGGATCACCCTCGAGCTGCCCTTCTGGGACCGGGACTTCCAGAACATCCCGTTCTACTACGTGTATCTGATCCTGCTGGTGCTGACGGTCCTGTTCAGCGCGTGGATCAGGCGCACGAAGTTCGGCACGGGCCTGGTGGCGATCCGGGAGGACGAGGGCAAGGCCGCCTCGATCGGCGTCAACACCACCCGCTTCAAGATCGTGGCCTACGCCGCGAGCTCGTTCTTCATCGGCATGGCGGGCGGCGTCTACGCCTACTACCTGACCTTCATCAACCCGGTCGGGTCGTTCGCGATCCTCGGCAGCGTGACCATCGTGCTCGCCACCCTCACCGGCGGCAGGGGCACCCTCTACGGGCCGGTCATCGGCGCCTTCATCGTCCAGGTCGTCAGCGAGGCGGCCACGGTGTACGGCGGCGGCAGCCAGTCGCGTGTGCTGCTGTTCGGTCTGGCCCTCATGGTCGTGGTGCTGTTCCTGCCCAAGGGCCTGCTGCCGACGATCGAGGCGTGGTGGCGCAGGCGGCATCCGGAAAAGGTGGAGTACACCGACCAGGCCGGCGCCCTCAACCGGGCTCCCGCCACGACGACCGAGCGGGTACGCGCCGAACTCGCCGCCGTGAACGCCGAGGACGCGATAGCGCCGGGCGAGATCCTGCTCGACGTGCGCGGCGTGTCGAAGCGGTTCGGCGGCCTGACGGCGGTCGACAACGCCGGTCTGACCGTACGCAAGGGAACGATCACGGCGCTGATCGGGCCGAACGGGTCGGGAAAGACGACGCTGTTCAACCTCATCAGCGGCGGCATGGCCGCGGACTCGGGCGAGATCTGGTTCGACGGCAGGCGGATCGACGGGATGCGGCCCTGGCGGCGCGGCCACCTGGGACTGGGGCGCACCTACCAGGTCACCCGGCTGTTCAAGGAGATGACGGTCCAGGAGAACGTGGTCGCCCCGCTGCCGGACTCGCGCTGGCGGACGATGTTCTCCGACGCGGTCGGCGGTCACGAGGCGGCGCGGGCCAGGGAACTGCTCGACATCGTCGGCCTCGGCCGGTTCGCGAACCAGCCCGCGGGCGCGCTGTCGTACGGCCAGCAGAAACTCGTCGAGCTCGCGCAGGTGCTGATGCTCGAGCCCAAGCTGATCCTGCTCGACGAGCCGGCCGGCGGCGTGAACCCCAGCCTGCTCGGGCAGCTCACCGAGGTCATCCGCGAGCTGAACCGGAGCGGGGTGACGTTCCTCATCGTCGAGCACAACATCCCCCTCGTCCTCGACCTGTGCGACCCGGTCGTCGTGTTCTCGCACGGCGCGCCGATCGCGGAGGGGCCGCCCGAGCGGATCCGGACCGACCCGCTGGTCCTCGACGCCTATCTCGGCGACGACTGGCGGCCGGCTGAGGACGGCACCGCGGACGAGGGCGCCGGAGAGAGCGACCGGGCCGAGACGGCGACACGAGAGGCGGTGCAGTGACGTGCTGTCCCTGAAGGGAGTCGTCGCGGGGTACGGCGGAGGGAGCGTGCTGCAGGGCGTCGATCTGGAGTGCGCCCCGCAGACGATCACATGCATCGTCGGCCCCAACGGCGCGGGCAAGTCGACCGTGCTCCGCGTCATCAGCGGGCTGCTCAAGCCGAGCAGCGGCGAGATCTCCATGAACGGCGAGACGATCGGCGACCGGTCCCCCGACGAGATCCTCCGCAAGGGGATCACCCAGGTGCCGCAGTCGCACGCGCTGTTCCCGGCCATGTCGGTGCGGGAGAACGTCCTGATGGGCGGTTACCTGATCCGCAAGAACCGCGCGCTCCTGCGGGAGCGGCTCGACATGGTGCTCGAGCGGGTCCCCATCGTGGCGACCCGGGCGGGCGACAACGCGGGGAACCTCAGCGGCGGCCAGCGGCGGATGGTGGAGATCGCACGGTGCCTCATGCTCGACCCGAAGCTGATCCTGCTCGACGAGCCGTCACTGGGTCTCGACCCGCGCAGCCTGGCGGGAGTGGCCGGTCTGATCAACGAGCTCAACCAGGCCGGCACGACGGTGCTGCTGGTCGAGCAGAACGTGCGGCTCGGGCTCGGCCTGGCCACCCACGGCGTGGTCATGGAGGGCGGCAAGGTGCGGCTCACCGGCACGGCGTCCGCGGTCAAGGACGACCCGGAGATCGCGTCGCTGTACCTCGGCGGCGCGAGCGGGTCCGCTCCGGGCGGCCCGTCGTCCGCGGGGCCGAAGACGGAGGCGGCCGGCGTCTGACCGGGCGGTGGGCCCGGTCGGACGCCGCCGGCCTCAGATCGGGCCCATCACCTTCGCAGGATCGATCCCGAGGTCGGTCAGCACGGTCCGGGCGGCGTTGCGCCCGGGCCTGCCGGAGACCGATCCCCCGGGGTGGGTCGTGGCGCCCGTGAGGAACAGGCGGGGAATGGAAGATCGGTACGAGAGCCAGCCGGGGATCACCTCTCCGGACGGCGTCAGGAACTCACCGCCGTGGCAGGAGCCACCGAGGTTGTGCATGTTGTGGGCGGCCACGTCGACCGGCGACTCCGCCCGCACGGCGAGGACGTTCTCCGGCTCGAGCCCGGTGGTCCGCGCGCGGACCAGGCCGATCAGCGCCTCGGCGTGCTCGTGCTTGCTCTCCTCCCACGAGCGCCCGTCCGCGCGTTCGTACGGCGCGATCGTGAGGATCTTGAAGGTGGCGCCGCCGTCGGGCGCACGGCCGGGATCGACCACGGTCTGGTCGACCACGAGCAGCCAGGGGTCGCTCGCGTCGGGCTCTCCGCGGTGGAAGGCCGCCATCTGGCGGGCGACGCCCTCGGCGGTGCCGAACCCCGCCGCGGCGCTCGCGACCGGCCCGCCCTTCGCGTTCACGGCGATGTCGTGGCGCAGCGCGGCGTGGACGGCGAAGACGCTGAGTCCCGGCCGCCAGGTGTCCCTGGCCTGCGCCAGGTCGGCGGGTACGTCCGCGCCGGAGACCATGGCGGCGAGGCGGGCCAGGTGCGCGCTCGACACCACCGCCTGCCGCGCCCGCACCTCGCGGCCGTCGGCCGTGTGGACCGCGACGGCCCGGCCGCCTTCGACGTCGATCGAGGAGACGGGCGCCGAGCAGGCGACCCGCCCTCCGTGGGCCTCGATCTGCCGGATCAGCGCGGCGGGAAGGGCGCTCGACCCGCCGATCGGGGTGGTCCAGCCGAAGTTGAGGCGGCCCGCCGTGATGGAGGCGGGCAGGACGCCGGTGCCCGGCCTGCGCGGGTCCTGGATGGTCGCCAGCGCCAGCCACACCATGAAGGAGCGGACGACCGGGTTCTCGAACCGCTCGTGGACGACGTCCCAGGCGGACCGGCGGCGCAGGGCCTGGTACCGCCCGGCCGCGTCGCCGTCACCCGGAGGCAGGTTAGAGCTCCATCTGGCGTGCTCCGCGGCCAGGCCGTCCGACCACTCCCCCACCAGCCGCCTGAAGGCCTCCGCGTCGGCGCGGGACCAGCGGGCGATCTCGTCGGCGGTCGCGCCGAGATCACGGTGCATGACCAGCGCGTCGCCGTCGGCCTGGGGCAGCACGACCGCGGGGTCGGTCATCGTGTACTCGAGCCCGTACGCGCCGAGCAGGCCGAGCTCGTCGTCTCTGATCAGCGGGTTCGACTGGATCAGCACGTGCGCGCTCGAGCACGAGTCGTGCGCGAAGCCCGGCAGCGTCAGCTCCTCGGTGACGGTGTCGCCGCCGGGGACGTCCCTCGCCTCGAGGACGAGCACCTCCAGACCGGCGGCCGCCAGGTATCCGGCGCACACCAGGCCGTTGTGCCCGGCTCCGACGACGATCACATCCACCGAATCCGGCAGGTCGGCGGCCCTTCCTCCGTTGGTCACGCCCATCTATGCCTCACCAGGTTCCTCACAGGTATCAAACGGTTGATTCCTTGACAGTTCACCCACAATGAGCGAGATTGCACTCGTTTGCAAGACGCCAGAAAGCAGGTCGACATGGACGATCGAGTCGCCTCAGCCATAGCCAACTGGGGCCCGCGGTTCACCACGAACGGTGTGACGGTCTCCGACTTCCAACGCGTCACCCGGGGGCTCGAAAACTGGGCCGACTGGTGTTCCGCCTGGTCGAAGGTCGCCGCCGAGCACGAGGAACTCGGGCGTGACGCCCTCGCGCGCGACCGGTTCCTGTCCGCGGGACAGCACCTCACCCGCGCCGCCGTCTACTACCACTTCGCGAAGTTCGTCTTCGTCGAGGACCTGGACCAGATGCGGGAGGCGCACGGCCACGCGGTCGCCTGCCTCACCGACGCCCTGCCGCACCTGTCTCCCGCCGGCCGGCGGATCGAGATCGACTTCGAGGGGACCACGCTGGCCGGCGTGCTCCGGCTTCCCGCCGGTCCCGGACCGCACGCCGTGGTGCTGATGTTGTCGGGCCTGGACTCGACCAAGGAGGAACTGCGGTCGACCGAGGAGACCTTCCTCGAGCGCGGGCTCGCCACCTTCAGCGTGGACGGCCCCGGCCAGGGCGAGGCCGAGTATGACCTGCCCATCAGGGGTGACTGGTCCCTGCCCGGCAAGGCCATCCTGGACGCCCTGGCCGCCGAGCCGGACATCGACGGGAACCGGATCGCGGTGTGGGGCGTCAGCCTGGGCGGCTACTACGCGCCCAGGGTCGCCGCCGCGGCCGGAGACCGGGTCAAGGCCTGCGTCGCCCTGGCGGGGCCGTACGACTTCGGGGACTGCTGGGACGGGCTCCCGCTGCTCACCCGGCAGACGTTCCAGGTCAGGTCGGGCGCCGGGTCGCAGGAGGAGGCCCACGCCATCGCCTCCACCCTGAACCTGGACGGATCGGCGGAGGCCATCACCGCGCCGCTGCTCATCGTCTTCGGGCGCAAGGACCGCCTCATCCCCTGGCAGCACGCGGAGCGGCTCAGGGCCGCCTCGGGCAGTGACACCGAATTGCTCATGCTCGAGGACGGCAACCACGGCTGCGCCAACGTCGCCCCGTGGCACCGCCCGTACACCGCCGACTGGGTGGCCGACCGGCTTCGCTGAGCGCCGTCCACACGGGGGCCGATCGTCGTCTGACCATCGGCCCGACCGTGAGCGGCGCCATATTGACAGGGATATGATCAGCTCCTACTTTGAACAGCAAACGATTGCAGAGGCGGACCAGATGACTGATTCGACTACGGACGCTTCCGGCCCCCGGGTCGGCTGGATCGGAACCGGCCGCATGGGTGTCGCGATGGCGGAGCGGCTCGCCAAGGCCGGCGTAGACCTCACCGCCTGGAACCGCACCCTCGCCAAGGCGGAACCGCTCAAGGAGCACGGCGCCGCGGTGTGCGAGGCGGTCGCCGACCTCAGGGACAGGGACGTCGTGTTCACGATGGTCTCCACGTCGGCCGACCTCGAGAAGGTGCTCCTCGGCGAGGGCGGCCTGCTCACCGGCGACCAGGTGCCGGGCGCGGTCGTCGACTGCTCCACGATCTCCACCGAGGCGTCGGCCGCGGTGCGCGCGATATGCGCGGAGCGGGGCGTCGACTTCCTCGCCGCCCCGGTCAGCGGGAACGGCAAGGTCGTCAGGTCCGGGACCCTGAGCCTGGTCGTGTCCGGCCCGGAGGCGACCTACGACAAGGTGGCCCACCTGCTGAGGCACATCGGCAAGTCGGTCACCTATGTGGGAGAGGGCGACCTCGCCCGCCTGGTGAAGATCGCGCACAACCTGATGCTCGGCGTGGTCACCCAGTCATTGGCCGAGATCACCGTCCTCGTCGAGAAGGGCGGCGTCTCGCGGCACGCCTTCCTCGAGTTCCTGAACAACAGCGTCATGGGCTCGGCGTTCACCCGCTACAAGTCCCCCGCCTTCGTGAACCTCGACTACACCCCGACGTTCACGCCGATCCTGCTGCGCAAGGACTTCGACCTCGGCCTCGCCGCGGCCCGGAGTCTCGACGTGCCGATGCCCGTCACGGCGGTCACCGCCCAGATGGTGCAGGCCAGCGTCGGCAGCGGCCGGGTGGACGAGGACTTCTCGATCCTGCTCGACCTGCAGGCCGCCGCCTCCGGAATCGAACTCAAGCCCGAGAGCGTCCACGTCGACGACGGCCTCGGCACCCCGCGTGAGGACGGTCGGTCATGACATCGGCGATTCCGATGCCCGCACCCGGGCACATGGGGGTCGACTACGAGCAGCGGGTCGACTTCGGCCGGCTCAGGGACTACCGGCTGAGCCGGGCCAGGGCGTCGCTCGAGGCCAGCGAGTGCGGCGCCTTCCTGCTCTTCGACTTCTACAACATCCGGTACGTCACCCAGACCTGGATCGGCGGCGCCCTCGGCGACAAGATGACCAGGTACGCGCTGCTCACGCGGGGCGGCGAGCCCATGTTGTGGGACTTCGGGTCGGCGGCCCGTCACCACCGGCTGTACAGCCCGTGGCTTGACCCGGCCAACTGCCACGCGGGCATGCTCGGGCTCCGCGGCGCCATCGCGCCGACGGCGGGGCTGATGGTGGACGCCGTCCGCCAGATCAAGGGCCTGCTCGAGGACGCGGGTCTCGCGGACGCCCCCGTCGGGGTGGACATCGTCGAGCCGGCGTTCCTGTTCGAGATGCAGCGCCAGGGCCTGAAGGTGGTCGACGCGCAGCAACTGATGCTCGACGCCCGGCAGATCAAGTCCTCCGACGAGATCATGCTGCTCACCCAGGCCGCCGCCATGGTCGACGGCGTCTACCAGGACATCGTCGAGGCCCTCAAGCCCGGCATCCGCGAGAACGAGATCGTGGCCCTGGCCAACAAGCGCCTCTACGAGATGGGCTCGGACCAGGTCGAGGCGGTCAACGCGGTGAGCGGCGAGCGGTGCAACCCGCACCCGCACAACTTCTCCGACCGGCTGATCCGCCCGGGCGACCAGGCGTTCTTCGACATCATCCACTCCTTCAACGGCTACCGGACCTGCTACTACCGGACGTTCAGCGTCGGCAGCGCGACCCCGAGCCAGCGGGACGCCTACACCAAGGCGCGTGAGTGGATGGACGCGTCGATCCGCATGATCAAGCCAGGGGTGGGCACCGACCAGGTGGCCGCCGTGTGGCCCGCGGCGACCGAGTTCGGCTTCGAGAACGAGATGGCCGCCTTCGGCCTCCAGTTCGGCCACGGCCTGGGGCTGGGTCTGCACGAGCGGCCGATCATCTCGCGGCTCAACAGCATGCGGGAGCCGGTCGAGCTCCAGGTCGGAATGGTGTTCGCCCTGGAGACCTACTGCCCCGCCAGCGACGGCTTCTCGGCTGCGAGGATCGAGGAGGAGGTCGTCGTCACACCCGATGGTGGACGCATCCTCACCCTGTTCCCGGCCCAGGACCTGGTCGTCGCCAACCCGTACTGAGTCCAGCCATGCGAAAGGCGTTTCCGATGGGAGACAACAGCCAGACACTCGTGGGCGACCTGCTCACCGAGCTCTACATCGGGGGTGAGGCCGTCCCCGCCGGCGACGGCGGCCGTTTCGACGTGCTCGACCCCGCCACGGGAGACGTCGTCGCCTCGGTGGCCGACGGCACCGTGGACGACGCGATCGCCGCGGTCGACGCGGCTGACAAGGCGGCGGCCGCGTGGGCCGCGACACCTCCACGCGCGCGCGCCGAGATCCTGCGCAAGGCCTTCGAGCTGATGACCGCGCGGAGCGAGGACCTCGCCCGGCTGATCTCTCTCGAGAACGGCAAGGCGCTGCCGGACGCGCGGGGTGAGGTCGCCTACGCCGCGGAGTTCTTCCGGTGGTACGCCGAGGAGGCCGTCAGGGACATCGGCGCGGTCACCACGGCGCCCTCGGGGGCGAACCGCATCCTCGTGGTGCACCAGCCGGTCGGCATCTGCGTGCTCGTCACACCGTGGAACTTCCCCGCCGCGATGGCCACGCGGAAGATCGGCCCGGCCTTGGCGGCCGGGTGCACGGTGATCCTCAAGCCGGCCAGCGACACCCCGCTGACCGCACTGGCCATGGCGCGGGTCCTGGAGGAGGCGGGCGTGCCCGCCGGCGTCGTCAACGTGCTCCCCGCGCGCAGGTCGGGCGCCGTCGTGTCGGCCATGTTGCACGACCCCCGGGTCCGCAAGCTCTCCTTCACGGGCTCGACCGAGGTGGGGCGCGTCCTGCTCAAGGAGGCGGCCGACCAGGTGATCAACACGTCGATGGAACTCGGCGGCAACGCGCCGTTCGTCGTCTTCGCCGACGCCGACCTCGACGCGGCGATCGAGGGCGCGATGATCGCCAAGATGCGCAACGCCGGTGAGGCGTGCACCGCGGCCAACCGGTTCTACGTCGAGTCGTCGATCGCCGACGAGTTCGGGCGGCGGCTGGCGGAGCGGATGTCCGCCCTCACGGTCGGCCCCGGCACCGCCGAGGGCACCCAGGTCGGCCCGCTCGTCAACCAGGACGCGGTCGACAAGGTCGACAGCCTCGTCCGGGGCGCCGTCGACGGGGGCGCGAAGGCGGTCGTCGGCGGCGGCAGGCCCGACCGGCCCGGCTTCTACTACGACCCGACCGTGCTGGTCAACGTGCACCCGGACGCGCCGATCCTGAAGGAGGAGATCTTCGGGCCGGTGGCCCCGATCGTCACCTTCGACGACGAGGACGAGGCGATCCGGCTGGCCAACGACACGGAGTTCGGGCTGGTCGCCTACGTCTACACCGGCGACCTGGCCCGGGGGCTGCGGGTGACGGAGCGGATCGAGTCCGGCATGGTCGGACTCAACCGCGGCCTGGTCAGCGACCCGGCGGCGCCGTTCGGCGGCGTGAAGCAGAGCGGCATCGGCAGGGAGGGCGGCCACGAGGGCATGCTCGACTACGTGGAGGCCAAGTACATCGCCGTCGAGTGGTGACCCGGCTCAGCCGTACCCGATGAAGGCAGTGACGGCCCGGCCGGGCGTGACCCGGCCGGGCCGTGGCATGCCCACCAGGATGGGCTCCAGGTCGAGCGATCCACCCGGAAACTCGGCGAGATTTCTCGGCGCGATTCAGCAGATCGGGCCTTCGGACGTCTTATTGGGTAAAACCTCGGGACTTTCCAGGAAGGCGGCTCAGGGCGTGCCGACAACGGACCACCTGCCTTCGCCGTACGGCGACCGGCCGGCGAACGCCGGACCACCACCGGTCCTTACGGAGCAGCTCACACTGTTGTTCCGCGCCCATGCCGGACCACTCGTACGGGTCGCGGTGCTGCTGACCGGAGACGAGGGGCTGGCCGAAGAAGTGGTGCAGGACGCCTTCATGGGACTGCACCGCCGCTGGCAGCGCCAAGGACCGCCGGACAGCCCACCGGCGTACCTGCGCACCTCGGTCGTCAACGGATGCCGGTCGGCGCTCCGCCGTCGCAAGCTCGCCTCGCTGGCCGGGATCGAGCACCGGATCCATGAGACCTCGGCGGAGGCCGTGGTCCTGCTCCAGGAGGAGCACGCCGCGGTCTTCACCGCGATGAGGGACCTGTCGCGACGGCAGCGGGAGGTCTTGGTGCTCCGCTTCTACCTCGATCTCGGGGATCCGGAGATCGCCATCACCCTCGGGGTGAGCCGCAGCACCGTGTCATCCACGATCTCTCGTGCCCTCGCCGCGCTCGGTGCGCGTCTGGAAGGTGTCCAGTGATGAAAGAAGATCTCCAGGAGCGGGTTCGGAACGCGTTT
>Ga0310811_10004157_pt1 | contig 18217 bp, 16 predicted proteins | sample YCmetagenome_FD_207642 | JGI IMG/M metagenome (GOLD analysis project Ga0310811, IMG submission 207642) | Soil microbial communities from experimental microcosm in Duke University, North Carolina, United States - YC | ecosystem: Engineered > Artificial ecosystem > Soil microcosm > Unclassified ...
CTGGAAGGAAGTGAACATCGACCCAATTGGCGAGATTGATTTCGGGTTGGTAGGAGGCGGTGCCCAGGCCGGGCACCGGGACAAATGTCAGGAGCGCCCAATAACCGACGAGCAAAGCGACAACCGCGGCAAGCAGGCCGCGCCAATCCAGATTGAGAAACAAAATAGACGCAAACAAATAGCAGACAGCAATGCGCTGCAGGATGCCGACAAAGCGTATGTCGCTCAGCTGCTGGCCGACACCGCCGTAATAAATGACCCCCAATACATACAGGAAAAGTGCACGCCGCAGCACGTGCAGGTGCGCTTTCGTCTTTCCCTCACGCTCGACCAGCCTCGGCAACGCAAGCACGATCGAAACGCCGGTAATGAAAATAAAGAGGGGAAAGATAAAGTCGTAGAACCGAAGCCCCTCCCACTCTGCGTGGGTCATTTGTGCGCCAAGAACCTCGCCCACGGAATTAAGCACCGGGCCTTTGCCACGCAGTATCCGCTCAAGAGCTATGACCGCGCCATCGGCGCCAATAATCCAGAAAATGCTGAAACCGCGCACCGCATCGACGGAAAGGACACGGCCCGCCTGTGACGCGAGAGGGACATCTGCGTTACGCATCGGGCTCCGCTCGATTGTTGCCGCGGTACGCGGTGATCAGACGAGAACGGGTCAAGGGAGAATTGGTTGCGAAACGCCCGCCGCCCAGCTTAGCTCAATTGCCAGAAGCCACCAGAATAACGCAGCGACGATCACCCTCGTGATGCCGCAGAGGCACTACGGGTCAACCCAGGACAGCGCTACTGCGGTGATGCAAACGCCGTATGCCGGGAATCGCATCGGCCCGCCGGCGCCTGGACCCGGAAGTAGTTCCTCCCGACGAAGGATTCGTCGTAGTGATGCCATGACGTGCTGTGGTCCAAAGCCTGGACGCCGGCCAGGGTCACGGCGAGAACAGAGCTTTCCATGTCCCGTTTCTGCACGTCGAGATTTTGCGGCAGCCGCGAGCTCGCATAATCAACGTAATAGACCCGCCGGACGCAGGTCGAATCCTTGACGGCGTCGAGCGCGGCTTTTGCAGTCATGAGATGATCGGAATGATCTTGCGGATTGATCTGTGTGTCGGTCTCGGCGACATTGACCTGCAAAAGGGCGGACTTACCGCGTTCATACGCGACGATCTCCCGCAGTGTCGCGACCAGATCATCCCAACCGTGATAGATCGTTGATCCGTCCACTGCGTGCAAAGCGTCAGTCTCGCCACTGGCCAGCCGCTTGAGCGATTCAAACCCGGTAACGTAGTAACCGTCGCCCGACCAATGGCCGTCCGGTACGCGCAGAAAATAGCCGACAGTGTTGCGATAGCTCACGCGATAGATCGAATGTCCGTTGAACATCATCGGCGCGGCAAGCCGCTCGGCGGGCGCGGCGTCGGCATTGGCCATGAAGCGGATCGCAGCCTCAGCGCCGTTTTCGCGCGCCAGATAGAACGGATGCTTGCGGCCGCCCATCCCAATGCCGAGACCGGCATCGCCGGCCGTGAGGTGGACGAACACAGTTTTTGTCGCACCGCTGATCACGTCCTCAAAGGCGGACGGATTCATGAACAACTGCCAGTCGTCCTCGTGGGCGGCAAAATAGAATGAGACTTTGTCCGGCTGCCGGTCCTGGGCCAACGCCGGCACGGCCGCCAGCACGCAGCCCACAAGGCAGGCTGCAACGATAGATCTTGCCATCAGCATCCCCCGGCTCCCGTTTTGCGACGCCGCCCCACGCTGGCACTACAATACAAATCTGACGATTCCGAAGAAAAGACCGCCGCCTTGCACAGACTGTCGCAGCCTTTCGCCGCGCGGTCGTTTGACAATCCCCAGCGGCGCTTTAACGTTTGCATACAAATAATTAGGCCGCGCCGGAAAGTCCACCCGTATGAAACCCGCGCCCTTCATTCGCCATACGCCAAAAACCCTCGACGAGGCAGTCAAAATCCTGGCGGAAGTCGCGCCGCAAGACGGCCGCGTGCTGGCTGGCGGACAAAGCCTTGTCCCGATTATGGCTTTCCGGCTCGCCAAACCCACGCATCTTGTGGACATCAATGAGGTCGCAGGCCTCGACAAGATCGCGAGTGACGGAAAGACGCTGTCGATCGGCGCCTGCGTGCGGCATGCGGCGTTTCATAAGCCGGTCACTGAAAATCCGCTTGGTACATTGCTGAGCACTGTCGCGCGCCATATCGCGCACTATCCGATCCGCATGCGCGGCACATTCTGCGGAAGTCTCGCCCATGCCGACCCGTCGTCGGAATGGTGCCTCGTCGCGGCCACACTCGATGCGACGCTTGTCGCCAGAAGCGCCCGCGGCGAACGCTTGATCGCGGCAAAGCAATTTTTTTCCGGGATCATGTCGACGGCACTGGCCGAAGACGAGCTGCTGGTCGAAGCGCGCCTCCCTCTGCTGGCGAATGATGCCAGGTTCGGTTTCAACGAATTCAGCCGCCGTGCGGGCGATTTTGCCATGGCGGCCGCGCTTGTGACCTATGCCCTGCAGAGCGGCAAAATTGCCAATGCGCGTGTCGGGCTTGGCGGAGCAGAGCCGTCGCCGCGGCGGATAACGGAAGCGGAAGCCGCCCTCAACGGCCAGGCGCCCGGCGACAAAGCCTTTCGCGGGGCCGCTGAAGCCGCCGCCAAGATCATCGATCCTTTGGAAGACCACCAGACGAACGCAGAATACCGGCGCGATCTGGTCCGCGCCGTCGTTCGCCGCGCATTGGAGAGCAGTACATCGTGAGCGCGCACGGCACCCGAGGCTCCGGCATAACCTGGGTTGGCCGCGCGATCAGGCGGCTTGAGGATCCCGCGTTGATTGCCGGGCAAGGTCGTTTTACCGCGGACTCGCCTGCCGCCCATTGGGTTCGCTTCGTGCGCAGTCCTGTTGCGGCGGGAAAATTACGGAACGTGAGCGCACCGGCCGGCGCCATGATCGTTACGGCGGCGGACCTCAAAGGCGTGAAAAAGATCACGCCGATGCTGCACAAGTTCAACTACAAACCCGTAGGACAGCCTGTGCTCGCAGACGGCGCCGTACGCTTCATCGGCGAGGCGGTGGCAGCTGTGGTCGCCGCAAGCGAGGAAGAGGCCGAGGACATTGTCGATCGGGTCGAGTTGTCGATCGATGAAACGGCATCGGTCGCCGATGCACGCGCCGCGCTCGACGCCGGTGCGCCGCAGGTGCATGCCGAAGCGGTCGGCAATGTTATTCTTGAGGGCAAGGTCAAGACGCCCGACTTCGACGCGACCTGGAACAGCGCGCACAAGATCGTCAAAGTAGATGCGCGATCCCGGCGGCAAAACGCAACCCCAATGGAGCCGCGTGGCGGCCACGCCGTATACGACGCGGCGACCGGACGTATTACGCTGACCTGCAGCACGCAGATGCCGCATCTGACGCGCACGGCCATTTGCGACTTGCTCGGCATTCCGGAATCCGACCTGCGCGTTATTGCACCGGACGTCGGCGGCGGATTTGGGCAAAAGATGTCGCTGCCAGGTGAATATGTCGTGGTGGTCTGGCTGGCGAGAAAGCTCAAAAGCTCGGTCGCCTGGACGGAAGATCGCCGCGAGAATCTGATCGCGGCGTTTCATTCACGTGATCAGTACATCACGCTCGAAGGCGCATTCGACAAGAACGCGAAGCTGGTTGCTTTGAAGGCAGATATTATATGCAACATCGGCGCCTATTCATGCTTCCCGACCACATGCGGGGTCGAGCCGTTGATGGCCATGGCGGAAATGCCCGGCCCCTATGACGTGCAGCAGTATCAATGCCTCGCGCGCGGCGTGATCACAAATACCTGCACGATGGCGCCCTATCGCGGCGTATCGCGGCCGGTCATCACCTTCACGCTGGAACGGTTGATGGACAAGGCAGCGCGTGCTTTCGCTCTCGACCCAATCGACATCCGCCGGCGCAACCTCATCGATAAATTCCCCTATAAATCGGCGATGGGCCTCGAATATGACGAGGCCACGTACAAAGAGACGTTGGAAATGGCGGTGAAGGCGATCGATGTGCCGGCTTTCCGCAAGCGACAGGCGCAGGCGCGTGCCAAGGGCCGCTATCTCGGCATCGGCTTTGCGACATTCTCGGAGAGAACAGGCTACGGAAGCCCGGCGTTTGCGGCGCGCGGCATGGAGATCACGCCGGGCTGGGAAACCGTCATCATCACCGTCGATCCTTCGGGCTTTGTCGAGGCGCGCATCGGTTCGTCGCCGCACGGACAAGGCCTGCGCACGACCTTGGCGCAGATCATCGCCGACGAGATCGGTGTCACGCCGGAAATGATCAAAGTGGTGCATGGCGACACCGACCGCGCGCCCTACGGATGGGGCACGTTTGCCAGCCGCTCGCTGGTGATTTCAGGCGGCGCAACATTGATTGCCGCACAGAAAATACGGACCAAGCTCATCAAAATGGCCAGCCACCTGCTGGAGGCAGCGACCGACGACATCGTGCTCACTGACGGCATGGCGAAGGTCGCCGGCACCGACAAGGCAGTTGCGATCACGAAGTTGGCGCGCGAGGCCTACACGCAGACGCACCGGTTCAAGGGCGAAATCGAACCCGGACTCACCGAGACCGGGCACTATGATCCGCCTGGAACCTTCTCCAATGCGTGCCACGTCGCGATCGTCGATGTCGACGTCGAAACCGGCTATGTGAAGGTCGAAAAATTCCTTGTGGCCGAGGATGCCGGGCGCATCATCAACCCCATGATCGCTGACGGGCAGGTGCACGGCGGCATCGCGCAGGGCATTGGCAACGCTTTGCTTGAGGAAATCATCTACGACGAAAGCGGTGGAATTCTCACGGCCACGCTCGCCGACTACCTGCCTCCAACCGCGCACGAAATTCCCCCGATCGAGCTGCATCACATCGAAACCCCAAGCACGAACTCGATCACCAAGGCCAAGGGGCTGGGCGAAGGCGGCACTATCGGCGCGCCCGCCGCGGTCATCAATGCGGTCAACGATGCGCTGTCTCCATTCGGAGTGGATATCGACGAGATTCCGGCAACGCCGCAGCGCATTCGTGCCGCCATCCGCAATGCGGAGAAGGCGCCATGAGCCAGAAAGCCGCGATCACGCTTAATATCAACGGGCGTGGTCATACGATCGAGGTCGAGCCGCGGCGCACTCTCGCTGATGCGATCCGCGAGGACTGTGGCCAGACGGGTACCCATATCGGCTGTGAGCACGGCATCTGCGGGGCCTGCACCGTGATCGTGAACGGCGAACCGGTGCGTTCCTGTCTGATGTTTGCCGTGCAGGCTGACGGCAAAAAAATCAGAACCGTGGAAGGTCTGGCGCAGGGCGACAGACTGCATCCGATGCAGCAAGCCTTCATGGATCACCACGGCCTTCAGTGCGGTTTTTGCACGCCGGGTTTTCTGATGCTGGCGGTCGGCGTGCTCGAGCGCGAACCCGATATCAGCGATGAAGACCTCATCGACGTACTTTCATCGAACCTGTGTCGCTGCACCGGCTACCAGAACATCATCAAGGCGGTCCGCGCCGCGGCAAAAGAGATGCAAAAAGGGTGAGCGGTTGCGCTCATGTCGGCTAAAGGGAAAATTATCGGCCGTTCAGTCCCGCGCCTCGAGGATCGCCCTCTCCTCACCGGCCAGGGCCGCTTTGCAGGCGATATCTCGTTTTCCGGCCAGTGGCATATGCGCGTCGTGCGCTCGCCGGTCGCGCACGGGCGATTGAAGGCAATCGATGCAAAAGCCGCTCTTGCCTTGCCGGGCGTCCATGCCGTCTGGACGCATGCCGACATCGCCGACATTCCGCCAATCGGATTCCGGCTGACGGGCCTGGTGGAGCTTGAGGCGTACCGGCAGACCGCACTGGCGCAGCGCTACGTGCGATATGTCGGCGAACCGGTAGCGGCTGTCTTCGCTGCTGATCCCTATGTCGCCGAGGACGCGGCCGACCTGGTGGACCTGGATATCGAGATGCTGCCGGTCGTCCTCGATGCCGCCGGACCGCCCGGCGCGTTCGATGAGCACCACGACACCGAAACTTCGATCATCGAAAAGAAATCCGGCGACGTTGACGCAGTCTTTCGCTCCGCCGAGATGGTCATTGCGCTCGATCTCGCTATCGGGAGGCACACGGGTGTACCGATGGAAACGCGCGGCGCCATTGCGCGATACGATGAAGCCAATGACGTCCTTGAAATGCATGGTGCCGCCAAGGTGCCGCACTGGAACCGCGACCGGCTGGCGCTCATGCTGGGCCGACAGCCGGACAAGGTGCAACTCTACGAGGGTCATGTCGGCGGCGGCTTCGGCATTCGCGGTGAAATGTATCCCGAGGATGTGCTCGTCTGCGCGGCTGCCCTGAAATTCAAGAGACCCATTAAATGGATCGAGGACCGGCGCGAGCATCTGATCGCCGCCAATCATTCGCGCCAGCAACGCCATAAGATCCGGGCCGCGATCGACAAGAACGGACGCATTCTCGGCATCGATGATGAATTCTTTCACGACAACGGCGCTTACATGCGCACGCATGCGGCGACCGTCCCCGATCTTGCTGCAGCCATGCTGCCTGGCCCCTATCGCGTCCCTGCTTACCGTGCACGGGCACACATCCGGCTGACCAACAAGACGCCCTGCGGTACCTACCGCGCGCCGGGCCGATACGAGTCGACTTTCGTGCGCGAGCGCCTCATTGACGCTATCGCAGCGAAAACCGGCATCGACGCGATCGAAATCCGCCGACGGAATCTGATCGACAAAAGCGCAATGCCCTACAGTCTCGGCTTCTCTACGCTCGGTACCGACATCGTCTACGACTCCGGAGACTACGCAAAGTTGATGGAGCGTCTGCTTGCGGCAGCCGACTGGCAAGGCATGCAGCAGACGCTGTCGCGCCGCCGCGCCGCCGGCGAGAAAGTCGGCGCGGGCTTTGCGATGTTTGTGGAGAAAAGCGGCCTTGGGCCGTTCGACAAGGTGCGTGTCGAGGTGAATCCGGACGGCGCGATCGAAGTGATCACCGGCGTGGCGTCGATCGGACAAGGCGTGGAAACCGCCATCGCGCAAGTCTGCGCCGAAACGCTCGGTGTCGACTACACCCGCATCAATGTCGTGCACGGCCAGACCAACCGCATCGACAAGGGCATGGGTGCGTTTGCGTCGCGCGTGACCGTGATGTGCGGCGAGGCCACGCGCATGGCGTCGGTCAAACTACGTGATGCCATGCTGGGCGCTGCCGCCGAATTGATGCAGACGTCTCCTGACCTGCTTGACATCGTCGGCGACGAAATCGTGCGCACAAGTGGCCCGGGCACGACCATGAAACTTGCCGCGCTCGCAACCGCCAGGCCGGACGCCATGACTGCCGAGGCCGAATTCAAATCGAGCCACATGGTCTACCCCTACGGGGCCCATGTCGTGCAGCTCAAGGTCGATACTGAAACCGGCGCCGTAGCAATCGAGCGTTATCTCGTCGCATTCGATATCGGCAAAGCCGTCAACCCCATGCTTGTGGAAGGCCAGATCATCGGCGGACTCGCGCAAGGGTTGGGAGGCGCCTTGTTCGAAGAATTTACATACTCGGACAGCGGTGACCCGCTCGCGGTGACCTTTGCCGACTACCTGATGCCGACCGCACGTGAAATACCCACCGTCGAGACATTTTTGAGCGAAGACGCCCCCAGCCCGCTCAATACCTACGGTTTCAAGGGTGCCGGCGAAGGCGGAATTACGCCGGTCGGCGCCGCGATCGCATCTGCGCTCGATGACGCCCTTCAGCGGCCGGGCGCCGTGACGCAACTTCCGATGACGCCACAGCGGATCAGGGCAATGCTAGGGGCTCAATGAAATTCCCGCATTGACAAGGCTGCACCGGCCGACACACCCTTGCGGCATTAAGGCGCAAATCAAGCGCAATGGCGCCGCACGGCGATCCCGCAAGGCGCAAGTTCATCCCCGGGGAGGTTTCAATGTTAGTTATGCGTCTTTCAACGCTGTCCGCTCTTGTAGCCGCTGTGGCCTTTGCGACGGCGTCAACCGCCGCGTTCGCTCAGAATCGTACCTTCTCGTTTGCCTACGATCAGCCGAAATCCAGCGGCTACGGCGCGGGCGCCGAAATGTTCGACAAGAAGCTGAAAGAGCTAAGCAAGGGGACGCTCTCAATCAATCAATATCCCAGCGCCCAACTCGGCACCGAAGCGCAAACGATGCAGAAGGTGCAGACCGGCGACATCGACTTCGTGATGCTCTCGACGGCCAATGCTTCGACCGCACAGCCGGAGTCAGGCGTGTTCTCGATCCATTTCATATTCCGAGATGAGAAACACGCGATAAAGGTGCTGGGTGATCCAAAAGTAATCGCGGCGATGAAAGATCTCTACGCCGCCAAGATCAAGGGCGCGCATATGCTCGGCCTCGGCTCGCAGGGCCTGCGACACATGTATGGTAAGAAGCCTGTTCAAAAAGTCGCTGATCTCAAGGGCGTGAAGATGCGTGTTCAGGCCACCGTTACGGAAGACACGACATTCCCGGCCTACGGCGCGCAGGTTGTGCACATGGCGTTCGGCGAGGTCTATACTGCGCTGCAGACCGGTGTGGCCGACATGGCCGAGAACGGCATCAATAATTACCTCATCAACAAACATTATGAGCCATCTCCAGTCCTTTCGCTGACGGAACACGAGGCAAACAACGCTGCGCTGTTCATCAGCGACAAGGCTTGGAGCAGCCTGACTGACGAGCAAAAGAAGTGGGTGCAGGCAGCAGCCGACGAAGTCAGTCAGAAAGAACCAGCCGTAGCTTTCGATCTTGAACACCAGGCGCTTGCGAAACTCGAGAAGATGGGAGTGAAGGTGGTCAAGGATGTCGACAAGAGCGGCTTCCAGCAGATCAGCAAGCCGATCCAGGACAAGCTCGCGTCTGATCTGGGCCCCAATGCCGTGAAGGTCCTCGGACTCGTTCGCAACGTCCAATAATTCCTAGGTCCCGGGCGGGAAGCTCGTAAGCCTTCCGCCCGGCCTATTCTCGGTGAATTCCCGGAAATTCCACAATGCGTATCGACGGCCTGGTCTTGAATGAGCAGCGCCATCTAAAATGGCGCGCGCTAGACCCCATCGAAAACCTGCTGATGATTTTGTGCGGTGTTTGTATCACCGGCTTCAGCGTCGTCGTGCTCGGTGATGTCATCACACGAGCGATCGGCGTTCCGTGGCTGTTCGCGCAGGAAGTCATGATGGCATTTTTCCTGCACGGGATTTTCATAGGCGTGGCCGCTGCCACCCGCCGCAATGATCATCTCTATCTCGCCGTACTCGCGGAATCGATGACGGGCAATCGTCGCCTCTTTTTCGAATTATTCAATCGCTTCGTCGTACTGTGCGTCGCGTTCTGCATGATCTATTTCGGTTACTTTAATTTCCTCGACGGTTTTAAGAGCTTACGTATGCCATCGATGACCCCGATGGCTGCGTTCTATATCGGCATTCCGATTTGCGGCCTGCTTGTTGCTCTCTTCACGGTCGAGCAGATGGTCAACGGCTGGCAGCACGGATTTGCTGAACGCAAAGACGCCCCGCATCACGAAAGCGCCGGGAGCGAAGTGCTGTGACCGGAAACGGCGCGCTTATTATTTTGATGGGCTTTCTGTTTCTTCTCCTGGGATACATGGGCGTCCCTGTCGCTTTTGCGCTGATCGCGTCGGTTCTCATCGTGACCATTTTTACACCAGTCAGCGAAGCCTCGATGATCGGGCAGATCTTCAATGGCATGGATGTCGAGGCACTGCTGGCCGTGCCCTTCTTTCTTCTGGTCGGCGACCTGATGACGTCGGCAAACGTGACGATTCGCATGATCCGGCTTTCGCAAACAATGGTCGGACACCTGCGCGGCGGACTGGCGCAGGTCGTGACCCTGTTCAGCATGTTTTTTGCGGGGATTTCGGGCTCGTCGGCTGCAGACGTCGCCGTCCTCACCCGCACGTTGGCGCCGGAAATGGATCGCGAGGGCTATGACCGCGCGTTTACCGCCGCGCTGATTGCCTCGGCTGCGACTATGGCAAACCTGATCCCGCCGAGCATCATGGCGGTTGTTTACGGGGCAACAGGCAACGTCTCGATTGGCGGACTGTTTCTTGGCGGCGTTGTACCCGGAGTGCTGGTCGGCATCGGGCTGATGATCTACAGCCATTTCTTCGGCCCGGTAGGCTTCAAACGCAAGCGCGCAACGTTCCAGCAGTTTTCGACAGCTTCCAAAGAAGCCGCTGTGCCGCTGATGATTCCGATCATCATCATGGGCGGCATTCTGACCGGTATGTTCACGCCAACTGAGGCAGGCGTGATCGCGGTCGCCTACATCGTTTTCGTAGCAATTCCGCTGCTCAACTACCGGCACGTACGAAGCCTGCCGCGCGATGTGGCGTACACTGGTTTGCTCTATTCGATTCCACTCATCACAATCGGCGCGGCCTCGGCGTTCGGCTGGATGCTGGCTTATCTGCGCGGGCCGGCAATGGTTTCGGACTGGATATCGACAGCCGCCGGCGGCGATCCATTCCTTATCATGCTGCTGCTTACCCTCTTGTTCATCATCGTTGGCGATTTCATCGATGCCGTGCCTGCGATCATCATATTTATGCCGCTGATCATCGATCTGACGAAAAACGCGGACATCAACCCCGTTCACATGGGCGTCGTCATTATAACCACTTTGGCATTCGGCTTGATTACGCCGCCCTACGGGTTGTGCCTGCTGATGGCTTCTAAGTTCGTGGGCATAAAATTCTCGAAGGCGATGCTAGCTTCGCTGCCGATTTACATCGTTTTCTTTGCAGCGATCGCGTTCACCATTTACTTTCCAGACGTCGTGCTATGGCTTCCGAAGCATCTGCTGCCGCAGTCCGTCGGCTGTTTCCCGAACCCGAACGGCACCGGCTATATCTGCCCTTAGGTGCACGCCATGCCTCCTGTTGAGAGCGACGTCACGCCGAAACTCCGGGCGCCCGCCGGCACCTGCGATACCCACATGCATATCTACAACGGCAAATATCCGAAGGCCGCGACCGCGAAGTTCGTGCCTCCCGATGCGCCGGTCTCGGCCTATCGGAAGATGAGCGCGCGCCTCGGTATCGAGCGTACCGTCGTTGTTCAGCCGTCCACCTACGGCAAGGACAATCGCTGCACGCTCGAAGCCGTCGCCGCGATCGGTTTAAACGCGCGTTGCATCGTTGTTGTCGATGAAAGCGTGACGGATCTTGAGCTTGACCGGCTGACCAAGCTTGGCGCCCGGGGTATCCGCTTCTTCATGCTGCCTGGCGCGCCCTTGCCTTGGGAAATTCTCGAAACAATGTCCGCCCGGGTTGCGCCTTTCGGCTGGCACGTGCAGCTGCAGCTCGACGGCCGCGATCTGCCGCAACACGAGGCCATGCTCAAGCGCTTGACCAGCACGCTGGTGGTCGACCACGTCGGCAAATTCCTCGAGCCCATCCCTCTCGATCACCCGGGATTTAAGGTGCTGCAGAGCCTGGTCGATGGCGGCCGTACCTGGGTGAAATTGTCGGCGCCCTACGAAGTCTCGAAATCCGGCCCGCCGACCTACGATGATGTCGGCAAGCTCGCCAGGGCGCTGGCTAAAGCCGCCCCGGAACGCATGCTCTGGGCGACCAACTGGCCGCATCCGACACCGGGCGTCCAAGTGCCGGACGATGCCTGGATGCTGGACATGCTGCTCGACTGGATCCCGGACGAAGCAGCCCGCCACAAGGCGCTGGTCGGAAACCCCGCAGAGCTTTACGGCTTCTGACCGTCAGGGCTTGAAATGCGGGACGTAGCCCTTTTGCGCGCGCTCGATGCGGCCAGCAAACGGCAGGCCGACATGGCCCGGAAAGACCAGCGCGCCGCTGGAGGCGCAGTAGTCCAGCACCTTGCGGCGGCTGACGCGCGCCTGCTCGGCGTCGGAATTCTTCGGGAAATTCCAGTCCGGGTAATAGACCTGCAAGAGGTGGTGCCACACGTCGCCGATAAAGGCCGCACGTTCGCCTTTACTTTCGAGCTTGAAGAACACGTGCCCCGGCGAGTGGCCGGGCGCGGAATCGATCTCGATAAACTCATTGAGCTGGTGAGACCCACCGCTCACCAGATCGGCTTTTCCATGCTCGAGGATCGGGATCACGCACTCGCGGAACGTTCCCAACTCTGCAGGCCCCTCCTTCGGGTCGGCATCCACTTTCGAAAAATAGTCGACGTCGGGCTTTGAGAAAACGTAGCGCGCATTTGGAAAGGTCGGCACCCACTTGCCATCGCGTTGTTGCGTGTTCCAGCCGACGTGATCGTGGTGCAGGTGCGTGCACATCACGAGATCAATTTCTTCTGGCCGCGCGCCGGCTGCGGCGAGCCGTTCGAGATATGGCACGTTGAGCATGTGCCAGAACGGCCGGCCGGGTTTTACTTTGTTGTTGCCGCAGCATGAATCGATGAGAATTTTCTTGCCGCCCACCTGCAGCAGCCAGCTATGCACCGAAAGTATGATCTTGCCGGTCTCAGCCTCGTAATGGTGCGGTGCCAGCCAGCTTTTGTGTTCGGCCAATAGCGCGTCGGTAAAATCCGGAAAGATATCGCGCAGAAGATAGCCCGGAAGATTTGTTTCTTCGACGCGGGTGATTGTCGCCTGGCCCAAGGTTAAGACGGTCATCTCCAAACTTGCCCTTTCGTACTACTTCGGAAGAAACTCGTTGGTGAACGTCGACGGGAAATCCACCTCCGCTACGCCCTTCGGCTGCAGATAATTGAAGGTCGCGCGCGCCTGCGCTTCGGTCATTTTGCCGTCACGGGTCCAAATCTGACTCACCGTCTTGAACGCTTCCGCATTCGTCTCAGGCGTCATGCTGGGATATTCCTTCGCCATGATCGCCATGCCGCGTTTAGGGTCATCTTTGAGGATCTTGTGCGCTTCCAGGAAGACCTGCGCGACCTTCCGCAGCATCTCCGGCCTTTCCTTCATGATGTCAGGGTGCGTCGCGACCGTCATGAAAAGAATGTCGCGGAATTCCGGAATTTCGCCGTTCATCATGTTGAGATAGATCTTGCCTTTGCCCGACTGCTGCACCAACACACCGGCCGGCTCAAAGGGAAGCGCGGCATCGATCAGATCTTTTTGGAATGCGGCGACATAGGACGGAGCCTCAGCGCCAAGATAGACACTCGAAATGTCTCCCGGCAGCGTCAACCCGTATTTTTTGGCGAGCACGCCGAGCATCTTCTCGCCCGATCCGTTTGCTGAGGGCATCGCGACACGCTGACCCTTCAGACGCTTGATTTTCTCGTCAACGCTCAACTTTTCCGAGCCTTCCATCAGCTTATCGCTGGCGATGACGTTGTTGACGGGACGATTCGCGATATTGAAAAAGGCAACGATGCGCTTGCCCTGCACCGCGACGGTCAGCACGTGTTCATACGAGAGGATTCCCACATCGGCCTGCTTGGTGAGCACTGCCTGCAAAGCGAGCGGCCCTCCCTGGACATAGGAAATCTCGGGCTCCAGGCCGTATTTCTGAAACAGCTTCTCCTGCACGGCGACGTATAGCGCGCCCGAAAAATAGCCATGACCGATATTCGTGATCTTCACCGGCTCTGCGGATGCGGCGCTCGCAATCAGCATGCCCGCGGCGAATGCTGTCGTCCTCAACTGCTTCATTGCGCGTCCTCCCGATGAAATTTTTTCTTAGCGGCCTACGACCCGCCATTGCTGCATACGATGTTGCACGATTTCGACCAGGAAATTAAGTGCAACGGCAAGTAGTGCGATCACGATCAGAACCGCAAAAACACCGGCGGAATCGAACTGGGAACCGGAAAACTGCACGAGATAACCGAGCCCGCGATTGGCGGCGATCATCTCACCAAGAACGGCGCCGATCAGTGCGTATGGTACGGAAATTTTGAGGCCTGCAAACATCCATGACGTCGCCGAAGGAATGATCACCTTCATGATGACCTGGGTTCGTGTCGCCTTCATGAGACGTGCACCATCGATCAGGTCCTGGTCGACCTCCCTTACGCCCGCATAGGTGTTGAGGAACACAAGAAACAACACGAGCACTGCAGCAAGGGCGATTTTGGATTCGATACCCAAACCGAACCAAAGGACGAACAATGGCGCCAGTGCCACCTTGGGCAGAGCGTTGAGGGCTGACAGATACGGGTTAAGGAGCCGACTGGTGAATGGAGAAACACCGAGCCAGACGCCGAGCAGGATTCCGCCGACCGCGCCGACAATAAAGCCCATCACGGTGGCATAGACCGTTGCCCAGATATGCACGAACAGGGAGCCGTCTTTGATCCAGCCGGCCAGTCGCGTACCGACATCGACCGGATTGGAAATAAAGAAATTATCGATCAGCCGCCCCGATGCTCCCTGCCAGAGCAGCAACAGGAAGACACCGAGGGTGACCTGGCAAACGACCATGAAGCCATTACCGAGCACGTACGAACCAGGGCCTGCACCATCATCGGGCAGGGCGGTGGGTCTCGCATCGGCTTCGGGCGCAGTCACAAGCGTTCCTCGTGATACTCGACGCGCAAGCGCTCCCAGAGCGCGTCGTACAATTCCTTGAACTCATTGGTAAAGCGCACGTTGAGAACATCACGCGGGCGCGCAAGCTCGATTCGTTGCTCGAGTGCAACCGATGCCGGACGTCGGGTGCATACCAGCACCCGATCGGCGAGCGTCACGGCCTCCATGAGATCGTGCGTGACAAGGACAACCGTCTGGCCCGTCTCAGCGGCGAGTTTCAGCAGCAAATCGTGCATCGACAGCTTCAGTTGGGCATCGAGCGCAGCGAAAGGCTCATCGAGCAACGCCGTCTCCGCTCCATAGAGCAGCATTCGCGCGAGACAGGCACGCTTGCGCATGCCTCCCGACAATTCGTGCGGATAACGGTGGGCGAAGCCATCAAGGCCCACATGGGCAATCACCTGGTCGGCGCGAGCCGCCCGCTCGTTTTTTTCAACGCCTGAAAGCTCGAGCGGAAACGCTATGTTGTCCCGCACGCTGCGCCACGGCAGCAGATTGTCCTTCTGGGTCATGTAGCCGACGTCGGTGTTCACGTCTGCGACCCGCTCGCCCTTGTAGACGATCGATCCACCCGTCGGCGGATAGAGGCCGGCGATCATGTTGAGCAATGTTGACTTGCCGCAACCGCTCGGGCCGATGATGGCGACAATCTCCCTTGGCGCGATCGTAAGGCTGATATCGCGGACTGCATGGACCGCTTCATGCTGCTTGCGGAATGTCTTGGAGACATGACGCAGGTCGATCATCGCGATGCTCTCAGAAAACAGACCGCTGGTGACCGCCATCGACGTCGATATTGGCGCCCACGATGAATCCGGCACGCTGCGAGGCCAGGAACGCGACGGCGTTGGCAATGTCTTCAGGTGCGCCCCAATGTCCCAACGGAACTTCCGATCCCCATTTTGATTCCTGCTGCTCGAGACTGCGGCCGTAATAGATCTCGTTGTGTAGCGAGAGCGCGTCCGTCAGCGGGCTTTTGATGCGGCTCGGGCACACAGCATTCACAAGAATGCCCTGGGGCGCGAGATCGTCCGAGAGCGATTTAACGAAAGCATGCTGCGCAGCATTGATGACGGTGGAGGCGATGGCATTTGCCTGCGGGACCTTGCCGGCCTGACCGATAATCACGATGAAGCGCCCACCGCCACGCGTCTTCATCAGAGGCACGACCTGGCGTGCCAACTCCCAGACGCCAAGAACTTTGGTCTGGAAATGCCGCAGCAGGTCCCGGCCGGACACTTGATCGATGCGGCCGGGCAAATGCGTGCCGGCATTGCTCACAACAATATCGACGCCGCCAAAAACCTGGGCGACACTGCGGACCAAACCGGCAACGTCTTCCGCCTCGCGTAAATCGGCCACAAAACCCCTGGCGCCCGGCGTACCGACAGCCGCCACTGCCGCGTCGAGACGGCCTTTGTCGCGTCCGCAAATCGCGACCATGCAGCCTTCGGCCGCCAGCTTCTGGGCGGCGGCGAGCCCTATGCCGCTTGTGCCCCCTGTGACCAGCGCAACTTTTCCGCTCAACCCGAGGTCCATGGTGGATTACCCGAAGACGTAGCGATGATAGCCGCCGTCGATGCTGACCGCGCTGCCCGTGACAAAGGCGGCGCAATCAGAAACCAGGAACGCGACCAAATCCGCGACTTCATCCGGACGGCCGGTGCGGCCCAACGGATTGGCCCGCGTAAACCCGGCAGATGCTGTAGTCCGATCGACGCCACGTTCCCGCATCTCCTTCTCAATGAGAGATGTCAGAAGCTCGGATTCGATATATTGCGGGCACACCGCGTTGACCCGAATGTTGTCCCGGGCAACAGAGTCTGCAACCGATTTGCTCATCGCCATCAGCGCGGCGTTCGTGACACCGGACGGAAAACGGTCAGGATGCGGATGGCGTGCCGCCTGCCCAACGATGTTGATAATCCGTCCATCGCGCTGCGCTTTCATGGCAGGCAGCACGGCCCTTATCATCGAAAAAAATCCGAAGACTTTGTCACGCAGCTGACGCTCCAGAATATCGAGCGTCGTGGTATCGACCGTGCCACGCAAATGGGTCCCGGCATTGTTCACGAGAATATCGATCCGGCCGAATTGTTTCAGGACCGCGTCGATAAATCGCTGAACCGCCTTCTCGTCGGTAACGTCGGTCGCCACACCAAGTACTGGACCGGTCGCCGACAATTCCGATACTGCCGACTCCAATCGCTCAGCATTGCGACTACAAATTGCAAGCGAGCAACCTTCCTGCAACAAGGCCTGCGCCACCGCCTTTCCGATGCCGCGCGAGGCGCCGGTAACCACTGCGACTTTGCCGCGAAGACCAAGATGCATCGCAGTCCTCGTTTTCTTCTTGCATTGGCGTCATGACGGATACTCTATGGTGGGTCTGCAGGCGTCAACGGGAGAGTAAGGATGGATCTGGGAATCAAGGGCCGCCGCGCGATCGTCACGGGCGGCAGCAGCGGCATCGGATTTGAGACCGCGCGTCAGTTTCTGGAAGAAGGCGTGCGGGTGCTGATCACGGGACGCAACCAGAAAAGGCTCGAACAGGCTCGAGATGAATTGGCCAAGCGAACCGGCGGCGAGATTCATGCCGTCGTCGCCGACATGACCAAAGAAGCCGACATTGCTAAAATGATCGATGTCGCGAAAGAAAAGCTCGGCGGCGTAGACATCCTCGTCAACAACGCCGGTCAAATGTATTCCGGCCGGTTCGTCGCCCTCGACGACAACGCAATGAAGACACAGCTCGAAACAAAACTGTTTGGGTTCCTGCGCGCGATCCGTGGCGTCTACCCGATGATGAAAGCGCAAAAGTGGGGACGTATTGTCAACACAATTGGCGGCGCAGGCAAAGAACCGGATCCTTATATGTTCGGAAGCGGGATGACGAACAGCGCGCTGCTCAATCTTACGAAGTCGCTGGCAACCGAATTCGGGGAGGAAAACATCCTCGTCAATGCAATCTGTCCTGGCTGGGTGGCGACTGATATGTGGGTGCGCAATACCGAGGGCATGAAGAAAGAATTCGGGGTATCGACCGAAGCCGAGGCACGGAAGATAGCGGCCAAAAAGAATTCGCTTGGCCGCATGGGCAGGCCGGACGAGCTCGCCAATGCAACTGTGTTTCTTTGCTCCGAGCGCGCAAGCTACATCACCGGCGTGTCTCTCAACCTCGACGGCGGACGCCTGAAAGGTCTTTGGTGAACGTGGTTTTCGCGCTCAGACCAATTTGCGCAGCAGCTTGATCACCGTCCGTTGCTCTTCCGCGGTCAGCGGCGTGAGCGTCGCGGTGGTTATGCCAGCCGCAGCCTGCGTTGCCCCCTCGGTTGCGCGCCGCCCGCGATCGGTGAGCGCGACTGCCCGGCGGCGGCGGTCCTTGGGATCGCTGAGTGCCGTCACCAAGCCACGCAAATGCAAGCGGTCGACCACGCCCTTGATGGTCGCCGCGTCGAGATAGATCAGTCGGCCGAGATAGTTTTGCGAACACGGGCCGACTTCGTAGAGCTTGGCGAGCGCGGCAAACTGCGTCTGCGTGAGGCCCTCGATCATGCGCGAGGTAAAGATCGACGTATGGCGTTGCATCGCGATCCGCATGAGAAACCCGACCTGATCGTCAAGCA
>Ga0310811_10004159_pt1 | contig 18211 bp, 8 predicted proteins | sample YCmetagenome_FD_207642 | JGI IMG/M metagenome (GOLD analysis project Ga0310811, IMG submission 207642) | Soil microbial communities from experimental microcosm in Duke University, North Carolina, United States - YC | ecosystem: Engineered > Artificial ecosystem > Soil microcosm > Unclassified ...
AAAGCCGCGTTCTGACGCTCCATCGCCTTTACGGGACCGCCGCGCCAGCTGCCGGCCAAAGATGCCGATACAGGATCCGGAAAGATGTCCTCTTCCCCCTTCTCAAAACCGTCAAAAATACCACGGGCAACCTCCTGTGGCGAGGCTTTCGGTATTTCGAGCCCTTTGGTCATATCGGTGTCGGTAGGCCCGGTAAGAACGGCGTGCACGCTCACTCCGCGACCGGCCAGAAACGCACGGAAGGACTGCGTCAGCGAGAAGGCAGCCGCCTTCGAGACCGAATAAGAGGCGATAGGCGGAAGCGACGCCAGCGCCACGATCGACAGCACGTTGACGATCGCACCACGGGAATGGATCAGCGCTGGAAGAAAAGCGTTGGTCATTCCGTAGATGCCAAAGAAGTTGACGGCAAGATGCCTTTCGATCATCGTCCGGTCGCTCAGATCGTCGTATAGCGCTATCCCGGCGTTGTTGATCAGGATGTCGAGGGAGCCGACCGCTTCGACGGCCTTCTCTATCTGCTTTGCGTCCGTCACGTCCAGCATCAGCGGCACGACACGGGGATCGGAATGGATCAGCGGCCCGCGCGTTCCCGCGTATATTTTCTTTGCGCCCCTCTTCAGCGCCTCTTCGACCAGTGCGTGCCCAATGCCTCGATTGGCGCCGCTTACAAGAATTACTTTGTCTGCGATTTGCATTTCCATTGCTATAATTTTAAGCAAGTTACTGTCGATAGCAATCTCCGAAGGGTAGTAAAATGGACTTTCTGGCGGGCTTTTTTGGACAGATCGGTTTTTTAAAAATTATCTCTAATATTGTCCCCGTAAATACCTTTTTAACTACATGAGTCCTGAAGAAGACAAAATCTGGAGATCCATACAGCGAAAAGACGGGGAGGCTTTTGAACATTTTTACAAGGATCACTACAAATTCTTTCTGCTGGCGGCCTGTAAATACCTCGGGGACGCCCCCCTGGCGCAGGAAGTCGTCAACGACGTGTTCGTCAGACTCTGGCAGGACGCGGAAAGGATCGACATCCAATCTTCCCTGAAATCCTATCTCTACCGGGCCGTAGTCAACAGATGTCTTAACGAGCTGGATAAGCACAAGAGGGACCGGCAGCATTTTCAGGAACTGAAGCACCGGCCGGAAGAGACGGCCGAGTGGAAGGAGATGGAAGACAACGAACTGAAAATCCGGCTCTACAAGGCGATCGACGACCTGCCGGAGCAGTGCCGGAAGGTATTCCGGATGAGTCGTTTTGAAGAATTGAAACAGCAGGAGATAGCCGACCGTCTGGGCATTTCCATCAAAACCGTTAAAAATCACATCACACACGCATTGCAGCAGCTCAACCGGGTCCTCGACGAATGGAATACCCTCCCGATGCTGCTCGCGATGGTAAAATATTTTTTTGGACACCACTAGGTCCAGGCAATCTTTTTTTTGTCTTATACTTGAAATTATGGATTCTCAGTCTTCCTATACATATGATGATCTCCCCTGGCAATTGATCGTGCCGGCGCTTCAGGGCGAACTTTCCCCTGTAGAAAGCCTGCAATTCGATGAATGGCTGGCGGCTTCTCCTGCCAACCGTGAAAAGTACCAGCGACTGGTTCATGTCTGGCAGGAAGGGATAGCCGATTATTCCATCTATCAGAACGCCGACGAAAGCCTGGCATGGGAAGCCCTGCGCGGGCGACTGGGAGAGGTTCCCGTCATCCGGACGGACTTCAGACAGCGGTCTTCGACGACAAGACGATGGGCCGTGGCGGCAGCACTGCTGCTGATCGCCGGAGGCGCCGCAATACTCTACAACAGAAAAGGAGACGGCGTCAGCTACGAGACCGCCACGGGCGAACAGAAAACCGTCGCCCTTCCGGATGGCTCGACCATCACCCTGCAGCAGCACACCACCATCCGCCTCGCGGACGACTATAACAGGAACGCCCGGACGGTCGTTCTACTCGGCGGAGAGGCCTCGTTCGACGTCGCGCACCAGCAGCAGCGACCATTCGTGGTCGATATGGATGCGGCCAGCGTAAAAGATATCGGAACCAGCTTCACCATCGTAAAGACGGCAGACAGCATCAGACTGATAGTCTCCAGCGGTAAGGTAGCCTTCACGAAAAAGGAGACGGGCGAGACCCGCGAACTGGGCGCCGGTGGTTCACTTTGCCTGTACACGGCAACCGCGCACCGCGGCGAGATCAGGACGACAGACAGCGCAGGCCTGCTGCGATTCGACAATTCACCCCTGGCGGACATAGTAGCAGCCCTCCAGAAACAATACGGAAAAAGTATTCGGCTCGGCGATAGCACCCTCGCCCAAAAAAGGCTGACGGTCCACCTGGACGGAGAGTCACTCGAAGACGCCATCAAGACCGTCTGCGCGTCCCTCCACCTGGACTATTCCACCGATGAAACTGGCTACATTCTGAAGAAAAAGGACTATAAAATTAAATAAGCCTTTCATCTATAATAAGCTCTATCTTACAGACGTTTACGCCGCATCGTCGAATGTCAACGTCTCATGGAAAACTACCGGACAGCTGCCCATTCTAAACACTGGTACTACCCTGCAATTGCCTTGCTGGTTCTCCTTACCTCGCTGGCACGGCCTTCATTTGCACAGGAAAAAAAAGACTCCCTCGTTACCGTATCCCTCAGGGACAGGCCCTTCCAGGAAGCGCTGTCGATCATCGAATCCCGCATCCACTACAAATTTGCATACAGCACCGAGCTCGCATCGGGACAAAAGAATATTTCGGTAAAGGCATCAGGAATGCCGTTGCCGGATTTCCTGCACCTCATTTTTGACGGAACCACCATTACCTGGCAGATCATCGGCGACCAGATCGTCCTTCAGGGCCCGCTGCCGCTCGCCAAAATCACCCTAAGCGGATATATCAAAGACGCCCGCACCGGCGAGTTGCTCATCGGCGCAAGCGTATATCTTCCCTCCGCGGGCACAGGAGTGCTGTCCAACAGCTATGGTTTTTACTCCATCACCGCCCGGCCCGCCGATACACTGGAACTGGAGATCTCCTATGTTGGCTATAAAAGCATGTCCCGGCGGATCGACGCCTCGGACGACCATTCGCTGTCCTTTCAGATGGAACACAACGACGACCAGGAAGAGATCAGCAAGACCCTCGTCTTCAAAGACAAGCGGGAAGACAACGTGAAAAAGAACCAGACAGCGCGCGTCGACCTGTCGTCGGACATGATCGCCGCGGCTCCTTCGGCAGCAGGCAACGGCGACCTGATCGGCTCGGTGGAAATGCTGCCGGGTGTACAGGCGGGCATCGACGGATCGCCTGGCTATTTTGTACGCGGCGGCAACGCCGGCCAGAACCTGATACTGCTGGACGACGCGACGCTGTACAACCCAAGCCATACATTCGGGCTGGTAGGCGTCTTCAACCCTCCGACCGTCAAATACGCCACCCTGATGAAAGGAGGCTTTCCGGCGTCTTACGGCGACCATATCAGCTCGGTACTCGACGTAGCCATGAAGGACGGAAGCAACATTCAGACCGGCGGCAGCATCCAGGCGGGAACGGTCTCATCCGGCGTTACCCTGTACGGCCCCCTGCAAAAGGAAAAATCATCCTATCTCATATCCGCCCGGCGAAGCACGACAGACATCGTCCTCAAACCCCTTCTGGACAGCAACTATTTTAGCAAATACTATTTCTACGACGTCAATGCGAAACTGAACTTCAGGATGTCGCCCAGGGACCGCCTCCTCCTGAGCTTTTACAGCGGCAGGGATAACAACAGCTATACCAGCGACAGCGCGAAGCTCGACGGCATCGGCTATTCCATGCACTACGGCAATACCGGCGCTACGCTTCGGTGGAATCATCAGTATTCGGGGAAACTTTTCTCCAACACTTCGGTAGAATACAACCAGTACCACCAGTTCCTGTCAGCTACGCAGTACGGATTCTTCGCCCAGCTGTATTCCGGGATCCGCGACGTCAACGCCAAAACGGCGTTCGACTGGTATCCCTCCGCCTCCCACAAACTGAGCATGGGAGCCGACTATCTTCACCAGACACTCTATCCCGCGTCGCTATCGGGTCAGGTCCCTCCGCCGGATTCAGCCTCACAGACTATCGTGCCCTCGGGCATACCGCCAAAAACTGCAAATCGCATAGCCGCCTACGTTAGCGACGATATCAAACTTGGGAGACACTGGCAGGCCTATCTGGGATTGAGGGCGCCCTATTTTTACAAGACGGACGCCCACTATTTTTCGCTTGAGCCCAGGCTTTCCCTCCTATATATGATCGACCCTTCCACGAGTGTAAAGGTCTCCTTCGCCAGCATGCACCAGTATATCCATCTGGTACAAAGTTATAACTCTTCCTTTCCCGCGGAGATCTGGATCGGCAGCAGCAATGTCGTCCGGCCCCAGTCATCCAAAGAAATTACCGGAGGGCTGTTCAAAAACTTTTCACAGAACGTCTTTCAAACAAGCCTCGAAGTCTACTACAAACAGTCCGGCAACCAGCTGCTGTTCGGAGGCAGGGACTCGACCGCGATCGACAACACCATCGAACAGCGCCTGATCTTTGGAAAGGGATGGAGCTACGGCGCAGAGCTCTTCGTCCGAAAGAACAGGGGCCGCTGGACAGGGTGGCTAGCCTATACCCTGGCTTATGCCTACCAGCGCTTCGACTCCCTCAACGAAGGCCAGACCTTCCCGTTCGCCTACGACAGAAGACAAATGCTGGATATCTCGCTCGCGTATAATATCTCGACTCACTGGAAGATCGCCGCAAATTTCCTCGTGGCCAGCGGTCGTGCCTTCTCGCTGAGCCCGGACTCTTCCTATATACTCAACCCAGGACCGGGACGAAATCCACTGTACGACAACCCCGGCCGGGCGGTAGGACAAAACAACAGCAACGGAAATGGCAACGGCAACGGAAATGGCAATGGAAACGGGAATGGCAATGGAAATGGGAACGGAAATAATGGCAACGGTAATGGCCCGGGCAACAACAACGGCAATGCCTATGGACGCAATCGTACGATCGGGTCCTGGGACGTCGTAGCCAATAACTATCGTTTGAGCCCCTATGACCGGCTGGACATCAATATACGCTATACAAAAAGCAGAATCGTCGGGCGCAGGACCCTGGAAACGGAATGGATCCTTTCAGTTTACAATGTATACGCCCGGTCGAATAACTCTTTCGTATACAGGACAATCGACCCGGCGACCCGTAAAGTAGTCGCCAAAGAACTACCTCTTATCCCTGTCATACCGAGTATTACGTATAGTCTTAAATTTTAATGCCGATAACAAAAAAAAACTCCGCTCCCACTGGGACCAGGCGGCCTTTTTTCTGTCTTTATTGGGAAGGCCGTTATTTCCCGGCTTAAATTCATACTCAATGAAAAATCCAAGCTCGAAACGACTCTCTTGGTTCATTCTTTCCCTGGCCGCAGGGGTCTTTATGTTCATTTCCTGCAATAAATCCAGCAGCAGCAACAACAGTGGCACGGGCCGCCTCGAAGTACGCCTGACGGATGATCCTTCCCCTTATGACGCAGTTTACATCGACGTTCAAAAAGTTGAGGTCAACGTGTCGGCCGATACGGGAACCAGCTCCGGCTGGCAGACCGTACCGCTGCTTCGTCCCGGTGTCTATAACCTGCTCGACTTCAGGAATGGCATCGACACGGTACTGGCCGCAGCAGATCTCCCGGCCGGCAAACTGTCCCAGATGCGCCTGATCCTCGGCAGCAACAACTCTGTCGTGGTCGACGGGCAGTCCTACGCCATGAAAACTCCTTCCGCACAACAGTCAGGACTAAAATTCAAAATAAACTCGACACTCACCAGTGGAATTGTTTACCGTCTGTGGATCGATTTTGACGCAGGCCGTTCCATTGTGACGACGGGCAATGGAAAATATATCCTTAAACCCGTGATCAGAACATATACGGAAGCCATCGGCGGCAGCATAAAAGGATGGGCACTGCCCGGTGTAGCGAAGCCTGAAGTATGGGCCGTACAGGGTACGGACAGCCTGCTGGCTTTGCCCGATTCAGCAACCGGCTATTACTTCTTCGGTGGCGTCAACGCTGGTTCCTGGAACCTTACGTTCCATGCGCAGGACACCACCTACAGGGACACGGCCTACTCTGTGACAGTTGCCACGGGAGTAGTGACCGATGCAGGAAAAGTGAATTTGGAGAAGAAATAGAACAACCCGTGAAAACATGGCTGATTCGGGCGCGAGAAGTCAACTTCTTCGCCCGGATTGGTCATTATAGAAAATTCGTGCGATCCGTTTAACGGATCGTTGAATCAAATCCGATACCATGAAAAGAGCTCTACCCCTGCTGGTAATTTTCGCGAGCCTGTATTCTCTGCCAGGTTATTCGCAATTGAGCAATGGCGGTATATTCGCCAATTTCGGAGTCGATGCGGATACCCGCACCAACTGGGTGAAATACGGTCCTGTCACGGGCGCTATCTCGTCAGACGACTGGTTCGCCCCGTCGGGAGCCGGGAATAACGTCATCGACACGTCCAAGGCCGCTACCTGGCGGAGCCTGCTGTCGGCCGGCAACAACATCACCTTCAATCAACGGATGGCGGCGCCGCTCTACGCCAAGGTCGGCGGTACGCTTTGGATCGACGCGGTCTACGGAAGGGACCTTATTGCCGCATCAACCCTTAAGGACGCCACTACTTATACCATCGCGGCTAAGAACGGCGACAATCCCATTAAATGGAAAGGCGGCAATACCAATATCCCGAACAAGAACGACCTGGCGGACGTATTCGCCCATCTTCGTAGGGCCGGCGTCAACGTACACGATTCGCTGTGGTTCTTTACGGGCGTATCTACTTTCGGCGTCAACGGCAGCAGCTATTACGACGTGGAGCTCTATAAAAAGTCCTTTGCCTATAACGCCGGCACCGGCACCTTCACCACCGCAGGAACAGAAGCGGGGCATACGCAATGGATCTTCGATGCCGCCGGCAATCTCACCCAGACCGGGGATATGATCTTTGCGGTAAGCTTTTCGCCAGGTACGGCGCCGGTGGTAGACGTCCGCATCTGGGTGAGCCAGACTACGCTGAGTACGGTCATTCCCACATATTTCAATTTTACCGGTTCCTTTGACGGCGCAACCGCAAGCCCCGTCTACGGATACGCATCCATCGTTTCAAAAACGGGCTCTACGGCCTGGGGAGTCGGGATCTCCAACTACTCCGCGTCTGCCACACAGGACTCCACCTATTCAACGCCTTGGGGAACCGCCAATTCTACGCTGGGAACCAGTTGGGACCCCAACTACGAGACGCAGCAATTCATCGAGATCGGGATGAACCTGACCCGCATCGGCGTGGACCCCGCTCTGTACTCCGCACTGAGCCCCTGCGACCAGCTCTTCAGCAATATATTCTTTAAATCCCGGTCGTCCACTTCATTCACTTCCAACCTGCAGGACTTCATGGTGCCGCTGACATTCACCCGACCCCCGGTCATGGACTATTCCCTGCAGAACGACACGATTCGCTGTAATCATAACCCTGCTTCCATCACCCTTACCAATAATACCACCATCGGCTATTTCACCTGGAAAGCGGTCAGCGGAGATATCTCCGGCGCCAACAGCGACAGCTCGCAGCTGAGCGTCGATAAACCAGGAACCTACGTCGTTTCCGCGTCTCCCGCCGAGGGTTGTCCCGCTACCCGGACCGACACAATCGTCATCCCGGCCGATACCTTCCCGCCAAAGGCCCTGGCCTTTACCGGCTTCGCCGGCTCAAAGCTACAGCTCTACGGCGGCGACGTCACGGGCAGCAACTACCCCACTCCGTTCGGCGGCTCCGCCGGACTGACCTTCAACTGGACCGGACCGGGCGGCTTTACATCAACCGAACTGAGTCCCCTCACGGATACGGTCTGGGGTACTTATAATATACTGGTGACAGAAAAACGAAATGGCTGTACGGCAACCGCGTCTACCACCGTGATAGCAAGCATGTTCACGGTGCTGCTGGAAGACGGGCTGGTGGCCAGCGGGCTCTATAGATCTCCCACCGTCAGTCTGAGTTGGGAAAACCTCAACGGAATGCCCGTCCAGTCCTACACCATCGAAAGAATGGACGCCAGCCGGAACTTCCAGCCACTCGGGACGATAGCCGGCAGCAGTACTGCCTACACGGACAGCCATCCGCTGGCAGGAGATAATTTCTATCGCATCAGGGCCATCCCAGCCAACGGAGCAGCCTACTATTCGGCAATTGTAAAGGTCGCCGCAGACCCCAACGGGATCCGGAATGTCTACCTATCGGGCAATTTCACGGCAAATATGCAGCTGGTCGCCAGTACGGGCTCGGCCTGCAGAGGCACACTGGTCGTCTGTAACATTGCAGGTCAGACGCTGCAACGGCGGGATGTGTATCTGAGCGGCGGCACCAATACGATCGCGCTGCCCCCGTCCGTGAACCGAGAGGTACGGGTAGTCGCGCTGTTCATCAATGACAAAATAGTCTTTTCCCAAAAGGTGTTGTTCTGATAAAGAGCCGGCCCGGCCGGCTCCTTTTTTTGATCACCAAACCACAAAAAATAAACAGAACACTTAGGAGATAACCTCCCATTTATTCAAAGACACAAACCTTTTTTGGCGGCGGAATCCGGCGGGCGTAACTTTTCTCCCAAATCCCGCCACCGATGAAAAGCCGTCCCTGCCCCCTTGTGACAGCCTCCGTGCTGCTCCTCTTCGCGCTGACAACGCACGGGCAGTCTCCCGTAACGGCGATCTCGGCCTCTTATCAGACGCAGTCGACCACCATCGCCAGCTATTTGGCCACGCCGATTGGATCGGGAGCATTTGGCGGCTGCAACGGCACCAGCTATACCTATACTTTCAGCAACGGCAGCTCAAATCAGTACGTGCTCAACAACTTCAATGCCGCCGGAAACGCATGGCTTGCGGCCCCGACCGGCGCCGCAAAAGTCCGGCTGCGCCGCGTGGACAACGCTGCCGTCGCCGGCAGCCGGAACATCGTCTATATGGAAACGACAGCCCTCTCGGCGATCGCCTGTCCGCTGGGAATTCCACTGGCCTTCAAACCGTCCTACGTGGACTCCATGGAACTCCTGCTCGCCGGCGGCGCACTCAACCAGGGGACGGATAATTTGTTCACCAATGCCTCCAACGGAGACGGCAATAACAACAATATCGAACGGGTAGACGTCATTTTTTCCGGCGGTCTCAGCACCACTTCCCCTGCCCAGGCGGGTTTCGCGATATTCGACAGGGGCGCCAACAACCAGCACGACCCCTTCCGGATCGTGGCCATCACCAGCCTTGACGCCAACGGCGATCCCAATGGGTTCGGCGCCGTCAGGACCTGCACGGGCGGCAACGGCAGCAACAACGGCAGCTGGGGGCATCCTTCGACGGCGCAGGGCAACAAACAGTTCGCCTGCTACGTCCTCCGCAAAGACGTTACGGATCTTCGGCTGCGGGCCTCCTCCAATGTCAACCAGGAAATAGGCGGCGTCTTCTATACCTTTGCCGACCTCGGCATCACCGCGGGCCAGCCCTTGTACGGCTATGCCCTGCTCGGGCCGGATGGCACAGCCAGCCCCACGACAGCGCAGCTCCTGAACCTCGCCAATAATTCGGTCTATCCAACCACAACCACCGAGGCAGCGGGCGGAGGACTCGATCTGGTGGCCGTCAACTCGGTATTCGCTACCGGCGGATATGTCGTACTGCCGGTGAGCATCATTTCCTTTACCGGCGGGATACAGGACGGACAGGCATCCCTGCAGTGGCAGACCAGCGACCAGGCAAACGCCACGGTTTCACTCCAGCGTTCATCCGATGGCGTTAGCTTCGTGACTATTTATGGCCCGGCGGCCGGCGACCATTTTACCGACAGGACAATGCCCGCCGGGATCAGCTATTACAGGCTGGTCGTAACGGGTTCCGGTCAGTCGTCCTACAGCCAGATACTGACGCTTCATCAAAACAGTATTTCGGGAAATCTCTCCTGGAAGGTATTTCCAACGGTAGTGGAGAAGGGACAGACCATCACCCTCGAAGGTCTGACGGACGGGTATTATACGGTATCGTTCTACAACGCCTCCGGCGGCTGCCGAAGGACGATGACCAACTCCTTCAACGGACAGGCAAGATTCGGATTGCCCGGAAATGCACTGCCGGCGGGCATTTACTGGCTCAGCCTGAGCGCCGCGGGAAAACAGCTGCCCGGCAGCGGCAAGGTCTTCGTCCGATGACCGCAACTCATTCCGTTCTCAAACTCTTCACCGGATTTTGCAAAGCCGCCTTCAGCGCCTGACCGCCCACAGTCAGGAAGGCAATGCCCATCGCCAGCAGACCGGCGCCGCCGAAGATCCACCAGCTGATGCCGATCCGGTAGGCAAAACCCTGCAGCCAGCTGTCCATAGCCATCCAGGTCACCGGGACGGCGATCAGAAAGGCGACGCCAACCAGCGTCAAAAAATCTTTCGAAAGAATGAACAGCAGGCTCTGCACACTGGCGCCGAGCACCTTCCGGATCCCGATCTCCTTCGTGCGCTGCAGCACGTTGTAGGCGGAAAGACCTAGCAGGCCAAAACAGGCGATAGCGATGGCCAGCGCGGCGAACAGGGCGAAGACGCTCCCAAAGCGCTGGTTGTCGGCATACTGGCGGTCGAAGAATTCGTCGAGGAAGAAATAACTGTAGGGATCGCCGGGGAAATAGCGGCTCCAGACGCTGCGTATGGCGGCGATCGTCGCCGCGGGGTCCGTGGCTTTTATTTTTATGGAATACCAGCCATGGTCATTGCGGTGGGAAAAGAATACCAACGGCTGTATCGCTTTCTGCAGTCCTTCGTTGTGATAGTCCGCCACGACGCCAACCACCCGCATGGAGTCCATATGGCCCTGCCCGCCGTGCAGCAGCCTGCCGACAGCGGCTTCCGGTGAAGCATAGCCGAGTTCCCTGACGGCCGTGGCATTCAGCAACACCGATCGCCTGTCGTCGAAATCCCGCGAGAAATCGCGCCCGGCAAGCACCCTCAGGCCATAGCTTCGAACAAAGTCGTCGCCTGTGCCAAGGTGAAAAAGGTTGTACACCCGGTCGCCGGCCTCGTCCATCTTGCGCCAGTTGGTCGACCAGAGGATCTCCTTCCCCATGACGTCGGACGAGCTGGTCATACTCTCCACCCCTCTCGCCTTCAGGACCTCTCCCCTGAACGCAGGGAACGCCCGGTCATAGGCCGAGTCGGAAATGCCGCTCTCCGCCCCCTGCAGCACGAGGGTCTGGTCGATATCGACACCGAGCGTCTGGCTGCGCATATAGTGTACCTGCCGGTAGACGACGATCGTCCCCGCGATCAGCACGATCGACGCGGCGAACTGTCCCACGATCAGTCCTTTCCGAAGCCACCGCCCGCCCGACGCGTTCCGGAACAGGCCTTTCAGAACCGCCACGGGTTGGTAACGGGAAAGAACAAATGCAGGGTAAATACCAGACAGCAAGGTCCCCGCCAAAAAGAGTCCGGCGAATATTTTCCAGTACGCAAAAGGCAGTGCGCAGAAGGCGCCCAACCGCTGCCCCGTCAGGTGTCCGAACAGGGGATTTACCACCAGGACGACGCAAAAAGCGATCGCCAGCGCCGCCAGGTTGAGCAGCAGGCTCTCCAGCATGAACTGCCGGATCAACTGGCCGCGCAGGGCGCCCAGGACTTTCCGTACGCCGACTTCGCGCGCCCTCTCCAGTGAGCGCGCCGTAGCCAGGTTGATGTAGTTGACCCAGGCAATGCCGATGATAAAGAACGCGATCAGAAAAAGAAAGGATACGGACTGCCCGTCCCCGTTGGCCTCAGCCTCTTCGGTATAGCGGGAATACAGGTGGATATTCTTCAGGGACATCAGGCTGAGGGCATAGCGGTCGCCGGCATTCTTATTCTCCGGAATATTGTTATGGTATTTGTCGATAAAGGCCGGCAGCTTTGCCGCCAGCTGGCGATGGTCTACCCCTTTCTTCAGCAGGATATAAGTATAGAAATCCGTCCAGCCAAAGCTGGTCTCCAGGACATTGTCGGTCTTCCCATAGGTGCCGATGATCTGGCTGAAGGTCTGATAGGACACGAGGATGCTGAGTTTCAGGTGGGAATTGTCCGGATAGTCGCGAAAAACGCCCGTCACCTGCAGCGGCCGGGTCTTACCCGACGCATGAATGGTCAGCACCTTTCCCAGAGCCGCCTCCTGTCCGAAATATTTCCTTGCGGCCGTCTCGGACAGCACGATCTTGTCGGGCCCCGCCAGCGCCGTCCGCGCGTCCCCCGCCACGAGCGGCAGGGTAAGGACGTCGAATATAGCATTATCCGCATAGTAGACGGTCGGCTCCATGAACTTTATGTTCCGCACGTCGTTGGCCAACAGAAAATTGAGCTTGTAGAGGCGGAATGCCGTCTCTACTTCCGGGAAATCCCGCCGCATATTCGGCGCCACGCCTGGCATCGCGGCGGCGCAGGGGACCACCAGCTTGCCGTTCTGATACTCTTCATCCTGTACCCGGAAAATGCGTTCGGCCTTTTGGTGGAAATTGTCGTAACTGCGCTCGTAAGACACGTATTCGAAGATCAGCAGACAGCAGACGATACCGGCGGTGAGGCCCAGAATATTCAGGAGGGAATAGCCCTTCCGCTTGTACAGCTGGCGGGCGGCGATACGAAGGAATATCTTGTTCATGTTGGGATAATTTAGGATGGAATCCCCCCATGTGTATACCCTAAGGTAGAGAAAAAGCCCGTAACGGCCAACGAGCAATATCCCTCTGTGAAATTCGTTTAATTTTACTGACTATGACGCCAAAAATGCGCAGAAGGATCCTCCGCCTCATCCTCATCCCAATCCTGAGCCTCATTCTGCTACTCGGGATCGCCGTGGCCATACTCTACAGCCAGCAGCAACGCCTCGTCGGCATTGCCGTCGACCGGCTGAACAAAGAACTGCCGGGCGAACTGACCGTCGGCGGCAGCAGTATCACGATCTTTCAGAACTGGCCCTATATCTCCATCGGACTGCAGAACGTCAAATTCTATCCCGACAAGCAGGCGGGCGACAAACCCATCTACGAGGCCGAACGCATGTTTGTCGGCTTTAGCCTGCCGGATATTCTAAAGCAGAAATACAGGGTAAAGGCCATCGTCCTGAAAAATGGCAGTCTTCGGCTGATACAGGACACCGCCGGCCGACTGAATATAGTCGAAGCAGGCCGCATGGCAACCGATACCGTCGCTGCCGCCGACACCAGCAGCAGGGCGATGGACCTGGACATCAAAAAATTCGTACTGAAGAACATGGACATCTCCTGGCTGGACAGGAAGTCCGGACAGCACGTCAGCACCCATATCGACCGGATACAGGCCGCCTTCCAGCTGGACAGCAGCTCGAAGGTCGTGGCCGACCTGAAAGGCGCGATGCTCGTAGACTATACTCATCCCGGCGATACCACCCTCTTCCGCCACAAACACCTGGAGACGGATATCCGGCTGTCGTATGACATGCCCGCCAAATACCTGAATATCTCCGAGGGAAAGATCCAACTGGAAGACGCCGTCTTCAACATCACCGGCACGGCCGACCTCCTGCACGACAATACGGTCGACCTGAAGATCGCCGGCGACAAGCCGGACTTCCGGCAGCTGTTCTCCTTCGCCCCGCCGGCGGTCGCCAAAGAACTGAAACACTTCAAATACGACGGCGTCCTCAATTTCGACGCCAAAATAAAAGGCAGGCTGAAAGCCGGCCAGATGCCGGGGATCGAACTCAGCTTCGCCTGCTCCAAAGCATGGCTGCACAACACCGAAGCCAACAGAAAACTCGATTCCCTTTCCTTCAAAGGCTTCTATACCAACGGACCGGAACACAGCCTCAAAACCTCCGAGCTGCGGCTAACGGACATGCATGCCCGTCCGGACAAAGGCATCTTCAACGGCAATTTCGTCATGCGCGATTTTACCGATCCCAAGGTCCTCATGCAGATCAACTCCGAGCTCGAGCTCGGCTTTATCGGCGCCTTCCTCGGCATAAAAGACCTCCAGCGCATTACGGGGTATATCAATCTGAAGATGGACTTCAAAGAGCTGGTGGACCTCAGCCTTCCTGAGCAGTCGATGGGCAAACTCACCCAGGGCATCCAGAGCGAGCTGACGGTAAAACACCTCACCTTCCGCATACCGAACTATCCCCATATCATCGAAAACCTCGACCTGCACGCCGCGATGAAGGACGGCTTTGTGAAGCTCGATTCCATGGCCTTCCGACTTGGCAATTCCGACCTCCGTCTCGACGGTTCGATCAGCGACCTCCCCGCCCTCTTTCACCATCAGGAAAAGCCCGTACAAGTGCTGCTGAACGCCCACAGCAACAGGATGGTACTGAAGGAGCTGCTGGCCTTCGACAGCGCCCGCAGCGCAAAAGCAAAGGAAGAGATCTACGGCTTTAATATCGGCCTCTCGCTGGAGACCTCCGTAAAGGAACTCCAGCACCCCAGCCCGCTTCCCAAAGGGAAATTCAAACTGCAGGATCTTTACGCGTCATTCAAAAACTATCCCCACGCCTTTCACGACTTCGGCGCAGAGCTGACCATCGGCGATACGTCCGTACTGCTCCGGAATTTCGCGGGCAACATCGACAGCACGGATATCCGTTTTAGCGGCAGGATCAACAACTATGCACTCTGGTTCGAAAAGGTGAAAAAGGGCAAGACTATGCTGGCGTTCGACTTCAAGTCGCAGCACCTGGCCATGAACGACCTGCTGGGCCGGAAAAGCCGCGAATACGTACCCCGGGGATATCGCAGGGAAGTGGGTTCCAATATCTGGCTGCGCAGCAAATGGGAACTTCGCTATGATTCGGTTTTCCGGTTCGCCAACGTCAAAATAGCCAATATCTCCGGCGAACTGAAGAAACACGCCTTCCGTCTGGACAGCGTCAGCGGCAACGTGAAATTCGGAGCCGACAATTTTATAAAGATCGACACCCTCCGCGGAAAGGTCGGCAACAGCGACTTCGACATCTCCATGCGCCTGTATACCGGAAAGGACACCGTCCGCCGCAAGAAAGAGAACTACCTCCGCTTCGCATCCCGTTTCATCGACGCCGAGCAGCTGGGCAACTACCGCCTCGCGCCCGCCCAGGGGAAAGGACGCAGACGGGACTCTGCAACGACGGAGCTAACGCCCGATCAACAGGCAACAGCCGTCAGCACTTCGTCAGGTCCCGCGGCCCCTTCAGCAACCACGGTCTCCGTAACCACGGGTCCCGCAGCCCCTTCAGCAACCACGGTCTCCGTAACCACGGGCCCCGCAGCCGACACCGCCACCACCACCGGGACGCATAAAGACGCGTTCAATATCTTCCAGATCCCCTTCATCGATTTCAATGCAACCGTCGACGTTGCCAGGATAAAATATCCCCATTTATGGGTGAAAAACCTGCATACCGTCGTTCGCATGCAGGCCAACCAGCAGCTGTACCTCGACACCCTTACCATGGGCATTGCCGAAGGCAGGGTCATGGCCCGGGCCCATTTCAACGGCGCCGACCCCAACAAGATCTATCTCCGCAGCCGTCTCCGCGTGGAAGACGTCAATATCGAAAAGATGCTGCTCAAACTCGACTATTTCGGACAAGACTACGTAATCAACAAGAACATCAAAGGAAGGCTCAACGGCCAGATCAGAAGTTATGTGCGCATCCACCCCGACCTGACCCCGCTGATCGACCAGTCGGAAGCGCAGCTGGACGTGGACATCCGCGACGGAGAGCTGATCAACTTCGCCCCGATGAAGGCAATGTCCTCATATTTCGGGGATAAGAACCTGATGAAGATCCGCTTCGACACGCTCCGCAATACACTCACCTTCAAGAACGGCGCACTGTCCATTCCCAGCATGAACATCAACTCCTCGCTCGGCTTCATGGAGATCTCGGGATCCCAGTCGATGGACCTGCACATGGAATACTATCTGCGCATCCCGCTGAAAATGGTCACCAAAGCCGGCTTCCGGATGCTGTTCGGCAAGAAGCAGGAAGAAGTAGACCCCGACCAGGTCGACGCCATCGAATTCAGGGACAAGGACAAACGAGTTCGGTTCATGAACCTGAAGATCAGCGGAACCCCCGACGACTATAAGGTAGGACTGGGTAAGGCGAAGAAATCCTGAGCCAGGGCGACCCTACCGTCCACCCGCGCACAACAACCGTCACAAAACTGAACACCCGGCGAATGGCCGCGGCGCCCAAACAGCTGTTTCCCAGCTCATTACAAAAATGGCATGGTATCGGCTGCACACCCGCAAAAGCCAGTACATGCTTCTCAACTATTTCAGGACGGCGTGGCGCAGCTTTCGCCGCCATTCAGCTTTTTCCGTGATCAATATCTTCGGCCTCACGCTGGGGCTCACCTGCAGTCTCCTGATCCTGCTCTGGGTCGCGGACGAACGCAGCGTCGACGGCTGGCACGCCCACGGCGATCAGCTCTTCCAGGTCTACGAACGCAACTTCTACGACGGCAAGGTCGGCGCCGGCTATGCTACCCAGGGCCTGCTGGCCGACGAGCTTAAAAGGCTCGTCCCGGAGGTCCAATATGCCAGCGGATTGGAAAACGCCGCGGCGCCGGGCGCCAGCAATACATTTTCCGTCGGAGACAGGCTCGGCAAGAACAACGGCTCGTTTGCCGGCGCCGATTTCTTCCGGCTGTTCAGCTTCCCCCTGCTGGAGGGCAAGCCCGCAACGGCCCTCGATCGTCCCGGTATTATCGCCATCTCCCATAAAATGGCCGTCCGGTTCTTTGGCAGCCCTCAGGCTGCGATCGGCCAGTCGATACTTTTTGACAACAGCGAGAACCTGCAGGTATCGGCCGTATTCGAAGACATCCCGGCCAACTCCTCCCTCCAGTTCGATTTCCTCAGAAGCTGGACGGACTTCGTCCGGCAAAACGCCTGGGTCAATAACTGGGGCAACACCGATCCCTCCACTTACATCCTGCTACGCCCTTCCGCCAACGCGACCGGCGTAGAAGGAAAGATCAAGGACTTTATCTACCGGTACAGAGCCAAATCCCCCGGCTCCCGCGACGAACTGGCCCTGCAGCCCTTCCGCGAAAAATACCTCCACTCCACTTTTAAGAATGGTTTTATCGACGGCGGCCGCATCGAATACGTGCAGGTCTTTACCATCGTCGCCATCCTGATCCTGCTGATCGCGTGCATCAATTTTATGAACCTCGCCACGGCCCAGGCCGCCCGGCGCGCAAAGGAAATAGGCGTACGAAAGGTCATCGGAGCGGCCCGCACGGCACTGATCGGCCAGTTCATCGGCGAAGCCTTTCTGCTGACCCTGTGCTCCCTCATCGCCGCGCTCCTTTTCGCTTCGCTGCTGCTGCCCGTATTCAATGACCTTACCGGAAAGCAACTATCTATCCCCGTTAGCCACCCTATTTTCTGGGCGGCGCTGGCCGGTCTGCTGGTCTCAACCTCCTTTATCGCGGGCAGCTACCCCGCCTTCTTCCTCTCTTCCCTTGACCCGGTGAAAATACTAAAGGGCGGTCTGAAATTCAGCTGGAAGGACGTACTCGCCAGACAGGGCCTGGTCGTCTTCCAGTTCGCGCTGACCATCCTGCTGATCGTCGGTATGATCGTCATCTACCGGCAGCTAGGCTATATACAGACAAAGAATATCGGCTATGACCGCGAGAACCTCGCGTATCTGCCCATAGAGGGAGAGCTGACAAAAAAATATCCGCTGTTCAAGGAACAGGCCCTTGCGCTGCCCGGCATTTTGTCGGTATCGAAGATGCGCAACTCGCCCACCGTGATCCAGCATCATACCGGAAGCATCAGCTGGCCGGGCAAGGACCCGAACCTTGCCGTGCCGTTCGCGGACGAGGTCGTGGGATATGATTTTGCAAAAACGCTGCGGCTGCAACTGAAAGAAGGCCGTGATTTTTCCCGCGATTTTCCGACGGATTCCATTGGCTTTCTCCTCAACGAGACCGCCGTGGACAAGATCGGACTAAAGGATCCCGTCGGCCAGACCCTTGTCTGGGGAAATCATCCCGGCAGGATCGTAGGCGTCCTGAAGGACTTTCATTTCAATTCGATGCACAGTTCGATAGACCCGCTGGTCGTCCGGTTGGACG
>Ga0310811_10004160_pt1 | contig 18209 bp, 16 predicted proteins | sample YCmetagenome_FD_207642 | JGI IMG/M metagenome (GOLD analysis project Ga0310811, IMG submission 207642) | Soil microbial communities from experimental microcosm in Duke University, North Carolina, United States - YC | ecosystem: Engineered > Artificial ecosystem > Soil microcosm > Unclassified ...
GTCGAGCCGTAGTACTCCCGCACGATCGGGCCCCACCAGTCGATCAGCGCCCGCTTCGTCTGCGGTGCGCAAGGCCCGGCGCCGTGCAGGACGTGGCGCAGCGACGAGACGTCGTAGCGGTCGCGGGTCCGGGCCGGCAGGCGCAGCAGGCGGTACATCATCGTCGGCACCAGCTGGAGGTGGGTGATGCGGTGCCGCTCGATCAGGGCGAGGAAGCGTTCCGGGTCGAAGCGCTCTTCGAGCACGACCAGACCACGCTGGCGCAGGACCAGCATCGCGTGTCCGTAACCGGCGGAGTGGTAGAGCGGGTTGGCCACGATGGTGCGCATGCCCCGTTCGAGGCCGAACAGCTCGGTGATCCAGCGGCCCATCGCGGCGGTCTGCTCCGGTGTCGAGGCGCTCTTGCGTACACCCTTGGGACGGCCGGTGGTGCCTGAGGTGTAGAGCATCGGCTCGGCCGGGCTCTGCTCCTGTCCCGCCGACCACGGTTCGGCGGCGGCCACCAGGTCGTCGTAGTCGGCGGTATCCGGGCCCGACCGGCCGACGACGACTCTGGTACGGGCCGGGGCGGCGTCCCGGGCGATGTCGGCGAGGTCGTCGGACACGACCGTGAGCGCGGCGTCGCAGTCCTCGAGGATGTAGGCGACCTCGCCGGCCGTGAGCTGTCGGCTCACCGGCACCAGGGTCGCCCCGGCTGCCCGTACGCCGAGGGCGATCTCGAAGAACTCGACCCGGTTGGGCATCATCACCGCGACCGAGTCGCCACGTCCGACGCCGAGCCGGGTGAGCGCGGAGGCGAACCGGGCGGCGCGTTCCCGGATGTCGGCCAGCGAGGTGAACGCGCCGCCGGCGTGGACGCCGGGTTCGGTCACGGACCGACCACCGGTCGGAAGTTCGGGGGCCTTTTCTCCTTGAATGCACGCAGGCCTTCGAGGACCTCTCCGCCGCCGAGCGACTCGAACGATCCGTGGTCGACCGGGGCGGGCAGCAGCGCCTGCAGGTGCTTCTTGAACTCGCGGCGGGCGATGGGCGAGGTCTGGCGGACCTCCGCGACGATCTCCAGGCAGCGGGCCATCAGCTGGTCGTCGTCGACGACCTCGGTGACCAGGCCGTACCGCTCGGCCTCATCCGCGGTGATGGTCTTCCCGGTGAGCAGCAGGTACTTCGCCCGCAGAGTGCTCACCTTGCCGAACAGCACCGCCGGGGCCAGCGCGTCGGCCACCCCGACCCGAGCCTCGGCCATGGCCAGCTTGACGCTGCGTTTGGCCACGACGATGTCGCAGGTCAGGGCGCCGATCAGACCGCCGCCCATGCACAGGCCGTTCACGGCGGCGATGCTGACCTTGGGAAACTCCACGAAGTCGCGCCAGGGCAGCCGGTCGTAGTACTCGTACATGCCGAGCGGGTCGCCGGACTCCAGCAGCCCGAGGGTCTCGTCCAGGTCACCGCCGGGGGCGAACGACCGTCCGGTGCCGGTGAGGATGGCGACGTCCACGCGCTCGTCGACCCGGGCCGCGCGGATCGCCCAGCGCAGTTCCTCGTAACCCCGCGCGGTGAGCGCGTTCAGTTGCTCCGGGCGGTTCATGGTGATCGTGGCGACGCCGTCGACGACCTCGTAGCCGGTGAACTGGAACTCCGAGACCCTCATGCACACCTCTCGCTGATCCGAAGACGGCTTCCGTGCTCTAGGCGACTACCGCGCCCAACCCGTAGGCCAGCGAACGAGTGATCGCCTCGCCCACCGCGTCCTCGTCGCCCCGGCCGTTCGCGATGTCGTCGTCGCGTTCGAGGTTCTGTGCCCGTGCGGTGGCCGCGGCCAGGTGCATCCCGACCATGGCGAGGATCAGGTGTCGTGGGTCCACGAGCTGTCGTCGCTGTTCGGTCATCACCCCACCGAGCGCGTCGGCGCACTCGGTCAACGCCGGCCAGAGCACCTCGTTGTAGAAGCGGCGTCCGACTTCGGAGTCGTGGAACAGCGCGACTCCCAGCAGCGGGGCCACTTCCTCGAACAGCCGCAGCACGCGCTCCTGGGTCTGGCGGGCGAGCTGGAAGCGGGCGGTGCGTGATGCCGACGGGAACTCCGCCACCATCGCCCGGATCTGCTCGACGAGCGTGCGCAGGGAGTCGTTCAGCACCTCGTCGAACAGCGCCTGCTTGGACGGGAACAGCCGGTAGATCTTGGCGTCGCTGGTACCGGTGGCCGCCGAGATGTCCCGGATGCGGGCGCCGGCGAAACCTCGTTGGACGAACTCCCGGCGGGCGGCGGCCAGGATCCCGGCCCGATCCCCCGTGTTCCCCTCCGCGGCGACCGAGCCGCCGACCTCCGCGCTCACGTGGCGCTCGGCGGGGTTGGTCCGGCGACCTCGATCGGCAGGGTGGCGACCCCGAGCACGATGCCGTTGTAGAACCTGGGCGCGGCGCCGGTGGGGATCCGGAAATGGGGCATGAGCCGCATCATCTCCTCCAGCAACACCCGCATCTCGACCCGGGCCAGGTGGATCCCCAGGCACCGGTGAGGGCCGAAGCCGAAGGCCAGGTGCCGGTTCGGGGAGCGAGCGAAGTCGACGCGGTCGGCCTCGGGGAACGTGGCGGCGTCCCGGCCCGCCGAGGGCAACACGCACAGCACCCAGTCGTCCTTCTGGATCATGGCGCTGCCGACCTGCACATCGCGGGTGGCGCGACGCGCGACGCTGACCGTGGAGAAGTACCGGTTGAGCTCCTCGACCGCGGACGGGATCAGCTCCGGGTCGTCGATCAGCTGCTGGCGATGTGCCGGCTCGGTGGCCAGGAAGTGCAACGTCCATCCGAGCGCGGCGGTCACGGTGTCCAGGCCCGCGATCATCATCGTGGTGCAGACCCGCAACATCTCACCGCGGGAGTACGGGCGCTCACCCACCCGGGCCCGGGTGAGCCCCGTCAGGATGTCGTCCGGTGGATTCGGGGAGGCGATCCGCTCCTCCAGCAGGCCGTCGAAGTAGGCCATGTACTGCGGTCGGATCTGCTCGTTGACGAACTTCTCCGCGTCCGGGTCGCCGGACATCCCGAGCATGTTCATGTTCTTCCAGTACAGCAACCGCTCAGCATCCTCGATCGGAGCACCGAGCATCAGCAGGAACGCCTCGGACGGGTACGGCACGCACAGGTCGGCCACGAGGTCGGCGGCACCCTTGGCCACGATCGGTTCGAGGTAGCGCCGCGCCAGCCCGCGCAGCTCATCCTCCCTGGCCATCATCTTCTTGGGCAGGAAGTACGAGTTGATGTCGCGGCGGTACCGGCCGTGCTCGGGTGGGTCGAAGTGCAGCGGGATCCACGTGCCGATCGGGTCGAAGGCCGGGGGCACGCTGTTGCCCTGCGCGCTGGAGAAGGTCTTCGGGTCCTGCAACACCCGCTCCATGTCCTCATGGCGGGTCAACACCCAATGCCCGCCGACCGCCTCGCTGTGCGACACCGGACACTGCGTCCGCATCTTCTCCAACAGCGGATAGGTATCCATCTCCTGGTCGAAGATGTGGAAGCGGGCGGCGGCCTCGGCCACATCGGTCTCCGCCGCCGTGCCGGCGAGAAGGTCGTCTCCCATCGTCATGGTCCTTTCCGACATCTCCCGGCAAAGTAAACGCTGACACCGGATCGTCGCAGCGACTGCGGACCCATGTCAACGACCACTCACGATGCTATAGTTAACGCTCACTTCGCTGCGGTCTCAAGGGGGTTCCCATGCGAACGACGCATGACTACCGCGCCGTGCTCGATCGCCTCGTACCGGTGCTGGAGAGTCGTGTGGAGCGCCGCGAGGGCGCGGAGAACATCCCCGCGGCGACCGTCGAGGACCTCCACGAGTCCGGTCTGATGCGTATGCGGGTCCCGGCCTGCCTCGGCGGCGGCGAGGTGGACGCACGTACCGCCTACGACGCGGTCGAGCGCCTGTCCTACCTCGACGGGGCCACCGGGTGGACGTTCATGGCCGGCGCGAACCTGCTCGGCCTGGCCGGCGCGTTCCTGGCCGACGACGCGGTCGAGGAGGTCATGTCCGACCCTCGCTCCTGCCTGGCCGGTCAGGTCGCGCCCCGAGGCCGGGCCGAATGCACCGGTGCCGGCTACCGCGTGGAGGGCAGCTTCGGCTTCGGCAGTGGCTCCCGCCATTCCAACTACATGCTCGGCGGATTCCGCGAGACCCGCGACGGTGAACAGGTCAGGCTGGCCAACGGCGTGCCCAACGTCCTGGTCGGAGTGGTGTCCAGCAAACAGATCACCTTCGAGGGCAACTGGGACGTACTCGGGCTGCAGGCCACCGGCAGCGTCGACTACAGCGTCGTCCCCCACGAGCTCCCAGCCGGATTCACCTGGCCGCTGTTCACCGGCAAGCCGCGCCGCGGCGGCGGCTTCTACCGGATGGGGATCTTCGGCATCACGGCCATCGACCACTCGGCGTTCTCGCTCGGAGTGGCCCGGCGAGCGCTCGACGACGTCGCGACCATGGCGGTGGAGAAGAAGCGGCCCGGCCGGGCCAAGCTGGTCGACGATCCGGTGTTCCAGTTCGAGTACGCGCAAGCCGAGGCATCGCTGCGGGCCGCCCGCGCGTTCGTGCTGGACGCGATCGGCGAGCTCGAACAGGCCGCGCACGCCGACGAGGTGACGCTCGCCCAACGGGCCGCCGCCCGCCTCGCCGCCACCCACGCCGCACGGACCGGGATCGAGGTCACCGGAGTCGCCTACCGGTACTCCGGCAGCACCGGGCTGCGCAACGGCAGCGCCGTCCAGCAGTGCATCCGTGACCTCACCGCCTCCGAGGCGCACGTGTTCACCGACCACAACAGCTGGCGTGACACCGCGGTCGCCCTGCTCGGCGCGGCGCCGGACACCTTGTTCCTCTGAGCGGTCGGCTACCGTTCTCACACCGCACAGGCACCGGAGGTGGTCAGTGGCCCGCGAGTCCCGCACCCGACTGCGGGCGCCGCAACGGCGCGTCACCATCGTCGACTCGGCACGGCACCTGTTCCTGAGGCACGGCTTCAACGGCGCCACCACCCGGGCGATCGCCCGGCGCGCCGGCGTCACCGAGGCGGTGCTCTACCAGTACTTCACCTCGAAGGAAGACCTCTTCGACGAGACGATGATCCGCCCCATCTCAGGGAACGTGGAGTCGCTGCTCGCCAAGCTGTCCGCATTGACCGCCTCGGTATCCGGGTCGGTCGAGGACACAGCCGTATCGGAGCGGGAACTGCTCAGCGAGGTCGTCCGGCTCGTCCCGGAGATCGGGGCCCTGTTCTACTCCGAGCCCGAGGTCGGCGCGACGCTCTATCAGAACATCATCGCCCCACACTTCGCCGCGACCGCGAAGGAGACAGCGCGTCAGCGTGAGGTGTCCGAGGACCGCGCCGAGCTGTTACTGACGCTCGCCTACGGCATGAACCTCGGCCTCGCGCTGCACCAGCGATTCAGCGACGCACCGATCGACGAGGAAGCGGCGGCCCGGACGCTGACCGAACTCATCCGCCACGGCACCGAGGGAACCCCTCCCCAAGCCAGTTGACCAGCGGCGGAGTCTCAGGCAACCCGCGCCACAGCGCTAGGCGGGCAGTTCACGAAACCGCCTGCAATCCTCTGACCAGGCAAAATGGAGCCGCCTTGGGCGTCGAATCCCAGACCTACGAACTCGCCGTCGAGCATGCCGTGCGCGCTCGCTCGGTCAGCGGACGGCGGGCAGCACCTTCTCGGCGAACATCTCCAGCTGACGGCGTTGCGCGTCCAGCGGCACGGTGCCCTGCTGGAAGAACTGCCAGACCAGCCAGTCCAGCTCGCCGGCCTGCTCACCGGGACCGGCGTGGCAGGTGTGCAGCTCCTCCAGCTGTCGTTTGACGTCGTCCGGGGTACCGCAGAGCAGCTGCCGGGTCTCGATCAGCCGGTGGGCCAGCGCGGTCTCGTCGGCGAAGGTGACCGGCTGGTCGGCGGGGTCGTCGGCGGTCCGCCACATCTCCCCGAAGCCGAACTTGTTGAAGTAGTTGTGCCATTCGTAGGCCGCCGTCCGCACCGCCATCGCGAACGCCTCCTCCCGGGTCTCCCCCAGGCACACCGAGCGCGTGGCGCCGAACCGTTCGCCCAGCTTGAGGTCGTACCCGTGCTCGGCCGCGGCCTTCTGGTAGGCCAGCGCGTGCTCACGGAACAGCCCGGGGCGGCCCTCGGTGGCGATGCAGGAGAAGCCGCGCTCGGCGGCGGCGATCATGCTCTTCGGCGACACGGTGTAGGGCACCCAGACCTCCGGGTGCGGCCGCTGGTAGGGCGGCGGGGTGACGCCGATCCTGCGGATGGCGCCGGCCTCGTCGACCTCGTCCTCGGAGCCGAACGAGCGGGTCCAGTCGACGCCGGCGAACCCGGTCACGCCCTCGGCGTAGGGGAACGGCACCTGGTAGTGCTTGCCGTCGTGGTCCCAGGAGTCTCGGGTCCACGCCTTGAGGATGACCTGGATGTGCTCGTCGTAGATCTCCCGGTTGCGCTGGTCGGAGGAGGCGTCGACCAGCGAGGTGGCGCCCCGGCCCTGGGACAGGATGTCGATCCACCGCTTCTGGTAACCCCGCGCGAACGCCACCCCGACCCGGCCGCGGGTGAGCTGGTCGAGCAGGGCGATGCTCTCGGCCACCCGGATCGGATCGTTCGCGGTCGGCACGATCGACATCGGGTAGAAGTGGATGTTCCGGGTGCGGGCGGCCAGATCGGCGTAGAGCAGCAGCGGGTCGGGCATCACCTCGCCGCCCTCGGAGTGCAGGTGGTGCTCGGTGGTGGAGAAGGCGTCGTAGCCGAGCTCGTCGGCCAGCACCGCGATGTCCCGGACCTCCTCGAGCATCGCCTGGTAGCGCTCGGTGTTGCGGCCGACCGGGCGCAGGGCCCGGCGCTCCTTGAGGGTCGCCGGGATGGTCGGCATGGCGAAGACGCTGATCTTCATGGTGATGTCCCTACAGGCCGGCGGTGAACGTGCGCAGGGCCACGGTGAGTTCCTTGGGGTGGGTCAGCGACAGGCAGTGCGAGCCGCCCTCGACGCCGACCAGGCCGCGGCAGTCCGGCAGCAGCCGGCTGGTCTCCTCGGCGGTGGCGAACGGGAACGCCGGGTCGGTGGTGGCGTGCACGACCAGCGCCGGGCAGCGGATCTCGCCCATCCGGTCGACGATCTCGTCGCGGCCCAGGATCGCCGCCCACACGTCGGCCCAGGCGCTCGGCGGCTTGGCCTGCCAGCGCTCGATGAACCGGGAGCCCTCGTAGTCGGTCGGGGCGAACTGGATGCCCAGCACGGTGGCCGCGATGTCCCCGACCGGCCCCAGGGCCAGCCAGCCCTGGCTGAGCTGCGCGTAGCCGGCGAGCTCGTCGGCGCCCATCTGGCGGACCGAGGTCCCGGTGAGCACCAGCCCGGCGACCCGGTCGGGGTGCGCGATCGCGGCGCGCTGGCTCAGCCACCCGCCCTGCGACATGCCGACCAGCACCGCACGGTCCACCCCGGCGGCGTCCAGCACCGCGACGGCGTCCCGGGCGGCGTCCCAGTAGTCGAAGGAGCCGCCGGTCTCGGACATGCCGTGTCCACGCTCGTCCCAGGTCAGGCAGCGGTGGTCGGCCGACAGCGCGTCGACCACGGGCGCCCAGATGGTGTGGTCGAGGAACGCGCCGTGGGAGAACAGGATCGCGGTGCCGGTACCGCCGGTGTCCTCGTAGTAGAGCCGGGTGCCGTTGTTGTCGGCGAAGGGCATCGCTGTCTCCTTTGACAGGACAGGGGTGGGGTCAGGAGGCGGTCAGCGCAGGTCCACCACGGCGGTGACGAGGTCCGGCTCGCCGAGCCGTCCGAGGGTGGCGTCGACCTCGTCGAGGGTGACGCGGTGGCTGATGGTCTCCTCCAGCAGCAGCCGGCCGTCCAGGTGCTCGCGGACCATCTCCGGGATGTCGCGGTGGATGTCGGCGGCGCCGAACAGCACGCCGCGGAAGGTCTTGGCCGGTCCGACCAGCCCGGCGAACTGCGCGACGTCGAGCCGCACGTCCGGCCCCCCGGCGCCGACGAACACCACCTCGCCGCCCTTGGCGGTCATCCGGACCGCCTGCTTCACCGTGGCCTGGGCGCCGACACATTCCAGGACGACGTCGGCTCCCCGGCCGCCGGTCAGCTCGCGGACGGCCGCCACGACGTCCTGGTCGGCGGTGAGCGACTCGGTGGCGCCCAGCCGCTTGGCCAGGTCGGTCTTGGTCGCCGTCACGTCCACCGCGACGATCCGCTCGGCACCGGCCAGCCGGGCGCCCTGCACGGCGGCCAGCCCCACCGTGCCGCAGCCGATCACCACCACCGTGTGCCACGGCCGGATGGTCGCGGCCCGGCGGGCGGCACCGTAGCCGGTGATCACCCCGCAGCCGAGCGGGGCGATCAGCAGCGGGTCGACCGCGGCCGGGACCTGCACGCAGGAGATCTCCGGGACGACGATCTCCTCGGCAAAGGTGCCGGCGGCCACCATCTGCGCCACGCCGGTGCCGTCGGCCGTGCTGAACCGGTGGTCCCCGGATCGCAGCCCGCCGTACTTGAGCACCACGTCGCCGACCTCGCACAGGAAGGGCTGCTCGTGGGTGCAACGGGCGCAGCGACCGCACTGCGGCATCGCGGCCACCACCACCTGGTCACCGGCCCGCAGCGACCGCACGCCGGGGCCGGTCTCGGTGACCTCGCCGACCCCCTCGTGCCCGAGGACGACGGGCATCGGGGACGGGAGGTGCCCGGCCTGCACGGAGACGTCCGAGCCGCAGAGCGCGGCGGCCGCCAGGCGGAGCCGGACCTCACCCTGCCGCGGTGGGTCCAGCCGCAGGTCCATGACCGTCAGCGGCTCGTTCTGCGCGGTGCAGACGGCGGCCCGTGGCACGTCGATCCTCCCGAAGGGTGGGCGATACCTATTTTGATTCGCTGCGTCTCAATTTATTGACTGAGAGCCTGGGCTGTCAACGTGCGGCGCCGGTGAACGGTCGCCCGTGAGCGCCGAAGCGACCTGGTGGACGGTGTGCTCGATGCGTTCGCGGCGCTCCGCGGGTTCGGTCGCGGCGGTGATCGGGGCGATGATCAGCGTGTCGACGCCGTTCTCGCCGTGCGCGCGCAGCCGGGCGGCGCACTGCTCGGGCGACCCGAAGACGATCAGGGCGGACAGCAGCTCGTCGCTGATCGCGGCGGCCGCGTCGGCCCGGCGACCCTCGCCCCAGGCTGCGGCCAGCGCGTCCATCTCGGCCTCGAATCCCTGGCGGCGCAGCAGTCGCTGGTAGGCGGGCACGATGGCGTACCCGGTGACGAACCGCTGCAGCTGCGGGCGCAACGCGTAGAGGTCCTCGTCGACCGAGACGAACACCTTGCTGACCACCTCCAGTTCGGCGTGGTCACGGCCGGCCTCCTCGGCCCCGGCGTAGAACTCGGTAAGCAGTTCCGGGGTCCGCTCGGGGACGTTGAACACCATGATCAGCCCATCGGCGACGGCTCCGGCCAGCCGGTTCGCCTTCGGTCCCAGCGCGCCGAGCAGGATGGGCACCTCGGCGGGCCGTCCACCCAGCCGGAAGCCGTCGATCCGCACGGTCTCGCCGGTGTAGCTGACCCGGCCGCCGGCGAGGGCCTGCCGGGTCGCCTCGACGGTCTCGCGCAGCCGGGTGAGCGGGCGGTCGTGGGTCAGGCCCATCCAGTGCCGCATCACCGCCGGGGAGGACGCGCCGAGCCCGAGGACCAGGCGCCCGCCGGAGATGTCCTGCAGCCCGGAGGCGGTCATCGCCAGCAGCGCCGGCGGCCGGGAGGGCGCCGGGATGAGGCTGATCCCCAGCCGCATGCGCTCGGTGCGGGCGGCCAGCCAGCCCAGCGGGGTGAAGCCGTCGCACACGTCGACCTCGTAGGACCAGGCCGATTCGAATCCCAGCGCCTCCGCCCGCACCGCCAGCTCCAGGCTCTCCCGGAGACTGAAGCCCTCGATCGGCACGGCGAGTCCGAGTTGCGGCATGTCCACTCCCGACGTTGACGAGCGGTCCGTTCCTGACATTATAGAGACTATGAAGCTCAAAAATGATTTCAGCGGCCGGGTGGCGCTGGTGACCGCCGCCGGGGGCCCGGGGATCGGTCGGGCCACCGTGCGCCTGCTGGCCGACCACGGGGCGCACGTGGTGGTCACCGATCTCTCCGGCAACCGGGCCGCGAAGGTCGCCGCCGAGGTGGCCGCCGAGGTCGCCGACCGCCCCGACCAGCGGGTGATCGGTCGCGAGCTGAACGTCATCGACGACGCGGCGGTGGACGCGCTGGTCGCGGAGGTGCTGGGCGAGCTGGGGTCGATCGACGTCCTGGTGAACAACGCCGGCACCTCCGAGCCCGCGCCGGTGTGGGAGACCAGCACCGAGTCCTGGCGCCGGGTGGTGGACGTGTGCCTGACCGGGTCGTTCTTCACCATGCGCGCGGTGCTGCCGGGGATGATCTCCCGGCGCACCGGGTCGGTCGTGAACATCGCCTCCACCGAGGCCTGGACCAGCCGCACCCCGGGCAACACCGCCTACCACGCGGCCAAGGCCGGGTTGCTTGCGCTGAGCCGGTCCACCGCCGTGCAGGTCGGTCCGCACGGGGTGCGGGTGAACTGCGTAGCGCCGGGTCTGACGCCGAACCCGCTGCTGAACAAGGTCATCCCGGAGCAGTACCTGGAACAGATGCGCTCGGAGATCCCGCTGGGTGAGCCGAGCAGCCCCGACGACATCGCGGACGCGGTGCTGTTCCTGGCTTCCGACGCCAGCCGGTCGGTCACCGGGGAGACGATCGCGGTGTGCGGCGGCTCGGCCATGCGGCCGTAACCGTCAGCCGCCCGGCCCGGCCGGCGCTCAGCACTCCCCGAGGAAGTCGCTCAGCGCGGCGTCGAACTGCTCCGGAGCTTCGAACATCGGGAAGTGCCCGCAGTCCTCGATGGCCACCAGGCGGGCGTCCACCCCGGCGTCCCGGGCGCGCTGCTGCACCCACTGCGCGCCGTCGATCGCGGTGACCGGGTCCTGGGCGCCGACCACCTGCCGCAGCGGCACCCGCAGTGCGGTCAGCTCGGCGGTGAGGTCGGTGTGCAGGTAGGTGTGGAAGCACTCGATGATCGACCAGGACGGCGCGCGCAGCTGGCAGCGCACCAGCCAGTCGAGCAGGTCGGGGTCGGGGTCGCGGTGGAACCCGCGCAGTACGCTGGCCCGCCGGGCTGCCGGTCGCCCGGCCCGTTCGGCCCGGATCGCCGCCTTCTCCGACACCTCCGGTGGGCGGCCGTACGGGAAGGCCTCGCTGTGGCTGGCGCGCACCCCGTTCGAGCAGACCAGGATCAGCCGCCGCAGCCGCTCCGGGTGCGCGGCGGCCAGCGCCAGGCCGATCTGGCCGCCGAAGGAGTAACCAACCAGGCTGACCTCACGCAGGTCGAGCCGTACCAGCACCGACGCCACGTCGGCCACCATCCGGTCCATGCCGTAGCCCTCCAGCGGCTTGTCCGAGTAGCCGGTGCCGCGCAGGTCGACGGTCAGCACCCGGTGCCGCCGGCCCAGGTCGCGGATCTGCCCGTCCCACACCTCGTGGTCGAGCCCCAGCCCGGCCAGCAGCAGCACCGGCGGGCCGGCCCCGAAGTCCTGTACGTGCAGCCGGACCCCGGCCTCCACCTCGACGAACGAGCTGCTCACGAATCCACCCGCCGCACGGTGTAGTCGTTCAGGTCGGGTTCGGTGGTCATCTCGCGGAACTCCACGTTCGTCCACGGCATCGTCGACACGACGCGGCCCTGGCTGTTGCGGTAGTAGGTGGTCATGCCGGGGTGGGCCCAGATCGTGCGGCTGAGCGCGTCGTCGAGGCGCTTGACGTAGTCGTCCTGCACCGACTCCCGGCACTCGACGCTGCTGATGCCCTCCTCCAGCATCCGGACCAGCAGCTTGGTGATGTAGCCGACCTCCATCTCGATCCCCATCGCCGCGCTGCCGCCGTGCCCGGCGATGGTGTTGGGCCCGAGCAGCATGAACAGGTTCGGGAAGTCGGTCACGGTGATGCCCAGGTAGGCCTGCGCGTCGTCCGGCCCCCAGGTCTGCCGCAGGGTGCGTCCGGAGCGGCCGGTGACCTCGATCGGCGAGATCAGGTTGAGCGGCTGGAACCCGGTGGCCAGCACCAGGACGTCGGCCTCGACCTCCCGCCCGGACGCGGTGACCACGGCGTGCTCGCGCACCTCCTGGATCCGGTCGGTGACGATCTCCACGTCGTCGCGGCGGACCGTGCGGAACCAGCCGTGGTCCAGCAGCGGCCGCTTGCCGTAGGGCGGGTAGTCGGGCACGCACACCGGCGCCAGCTCGTCGGCCCGATCCCCCAGCTCGGACAGGATGTGCCGGGTGAGGAACTCGCGGTGCCGGTCGTTGACCTTGTTGACCGAGCGGTCCTGGTGCGGCCAGTCCGGGTCGATCTGCAGCGCGGGGAACAGCCGGTCACCGAAGTTCCACACCATCCGCAGCCGGTACCACTGCAGGTAGTACGGCACCTCGTGCATGAGCAGCCGGATCGCCTCGGGCACCGCGCGGGGCTGGTTCGGGTTCGGCAGCCCCCACTGTGGTGAGCGCTGGAAAACCATCACCCGCTCGGCGTCGCCGGCGATGGCCGGCACGATCTGCATGGCGCTGGCCCCGGTGCCGATCACCGCGACCCGCTTGCCCGCGATCTCGGTGCCCGGCTGCCAGCGGGCGGTGTGCATGCACGGGCCGGTGAAGGTGTCCAGCCCCGGGATGTCCGGGTACTTCGGCCGGTTCAGGTACCCGGTCGCGGTGATCACCACGTTCGCGGTGAACTCCTCGCACCGGCCGTCGCCGTCGACGGTCTCGACCGTCCACAGCTGGGTGTCGTCGTCCCAGCTGGCCCGGGTGATCTCGCGCCCGGGGCGCAGGTACGGGTGCAGGTCGTGGTCGTCGGCCAGCTGGTTGAGGTAGTCGAACAGCTCGCCGCGCGGGGCGAAGAAGCGCGACCAGTCGGCCCGCTGGGCGAAGGAGAACGAGTACAGATGACTCGGGGTGTCGACCCCGCAGCCGGGGTAGGTGTTCTCCAACCAAGTGCCACCGACGCGAGAGTTCTTGTCCAGGATCAGGAACGGGATGCCGAGGCGCTTGAGCTGGATCCCCGCCCCGATGCCGGCGAAGCCGCCGCCCAGGATCAGCACTCGGAGCCGGTCCGCGCCCGCCCGCTCACCCGGCTCCGGGTAGCGCGACGCGGTGCCCAGCTCCTCGGCCAGCAGCCCCCCGATGCCGTCGGGCAGCCGGGTACCCGGGCCCAGGGAGATCTCCAGCATGCGGCGCAGCTCGTCCGGCCCGGGCGCCGGGGCAGGGGGTACCTCGCCGTCGCGCCAGGCCATGACCAGGTCGAAGGCGCGGTCCCGGATCTCGGTGACCACCTCGTCGGGCAGTCCTCCGGTGTTGTCGTCCTCCGCGCCGCGCTGCGCGTGGGGCCTCCAGCTCTCCCGCAACCAGTCGTCGTCCCCGCTCAGGGTGGCCATCGCCATCAGCAGGGTGGGCACGTGTGCCTCGCGGAGAGCCGCCCGCAGGCTCTCCGGAGAGGAGTGGGTCGACCAGGACGCGGTCACGTGAATCTCCTTTTTGATCCGGAGCGTCTCATTATCTTGGGTTATAGTGCTGGGGACATGACTGATCTGGCAAGCGGGGTCCGGCAAATCGCGGATCCGGCGAACGGCGAGGCCCCGGCGGCACCCCGCAGGCGGGGCCGGCCGCCGCGCGCCATCACCACCGACGCGGTGGTCGACGCGGTGCAGCGCCTGTTCGCCGAGGGCGGCATCGAGGCGGTCACCATCGAGCGGGCCGCCGCCGAGCTGACGGTCTCCCGCGCCACGCTCTACCGCTCGGTGCCCTCCAAGAAGGACCTGCTCGGGCTGCTGTTCACCCGGATGAACCGCGAGCTGACCGCCGCCGCGCGCGAGGCGTCGCAGGCTCCCGACCGCACGGCCGGCGAACGCCTCGAGGCGCTCATCGGGGTGCAGGTGGAGGCCTCGGTCCGGATGCGCGACTACCTGTTCGTCTTCATCGACGGCTCCCGCATCCCCACCGGCGACTACGACGAGTGGCGCCGCTGGCTGGAGGACTACGAGCAGATCTGGCTGGACGCCGTGGCCAACGCCATCGCCGCCGGCGACCTCCCCCCGGGCGACGTGCGGCTCACCACCCGGCTCATCCTCGGCATGACGATCTGGGTGGCCCGCTGGTTCCGCCCGAGGGAGAACGTGACCCCCGAGCAGATCCAGCAACGGACCCTGGAGATCCTCGGCCTGGTCCGGGCGCAGACCCGCGACCATCCGCCGCCCGACGCCGGCTGAGTTCCCGGGCATCATCGCGAGGTTCCCGGGCATCAGCGCGGCTGGACGTATACGCCGCTGCCGTGGGCGATGACCTCACCGTCGACCACGAGGTCGCACTCGGCCAGCACCCGCCGCGGCGTGTGCTTGTCCTCGACCAGGACGCCGAGGCCCGCCGGCCGGGTCGTCCTGTCGATCCACAGCGGCCCGCGCAGGTCCAGGAACGGGCTGTCGGCGGCGGCGCTGAACGGCTCGAAACCGTCCGGTACTCCGGTGCGGTCGCTCATCCGATCTCGATGACCTCCGGACACTTCGGACCGTAGAGGCTGTCGATCTCGTCGGCGTACTTGTCCGCGATCGGGCGGCGCTTGAGCTTCATCGTCGGGGTGAGCTCGTCGGTGCCGGGCTGCCAGGCGCGGTCGAGCACGCGGAACCGCCGGACCTGTTCGGCGGCGCCGAGCGACTCGTTCGCCTGCCCGACCGCGTCCCGCAGGGCGTCGGTGAGGCGGGAGTCGGTGGCGTTGCGGGCGGGGTCGTCGTCGCCGGTGACGGCCTGGGCGGCGGTCGGTTCCAGTGCGATCAGCGCGGTGACGTACGGGCGGCCCTCCCCGATGCACACCACCGATCCGGCCAGCGGGGCGGCCGCCGACACCGTGTTCTCCACCAGGACCGGGGACACCTTCTTGCCGGTCGAAAGCACGATGATCTCCCGCTTGCGGTCGACGATCCGGTAGTAGCCGGCGCTGTCGGTGTCGAACACGTCGCCGCTGCGCAGCCAGCCCTGGTCGTCGAACGCGGCGGCGGTGAGCTCCGGCTTGCCGCGGTAGCCGGCCATCACCATCGGCCCGCGCAGCAGCAGCTCGCCGTCCTCGGCCAGCTTGGCCTCGACCCCGGGCAGCGGCAGGCCGTTGGTGCGCGGGCGGGGCCGATCGGCCGGGTTGCACAGGATGATCCCGGCGGTCTCGCTCTGCCCGTAGCACTCGCACAGGTCGGTGCCGATCGCGGCGAAGAACCGCAGCGTCTCGGCCGGCAGCGGGGCGGCCCCGGTGAACAGCAGCTCACCGGCATCGACCCCGATCGCCCGGCGCAGCGCGCCCAGCCGCTCGTGGTGTGCCTCCCACCGCTGCCGCAGAGTCGGGTCGGGCTCGGCGCCCTCGACCCGTAGGTCGTGCAGCCGGCCACCGAGCTCAACCGCCTCCTCCAGCTCGGCCCGGTCCGGAGCGGCGGCGATGTACTTCTCGGCGCCTGCCTGGACGCGCTGCCAGATCCGCGGCACCGCCATGTACAGCGACGGCCGGACCCGGGGCAGCAGGTCGACCGCGGTCCGGGGGTCGGCGTGGTAGGTGATCGTGGCGCCGCTGACCACCGGCATGTAGTAGGCGCACAGCCGGTCGCCCATGTGCGCGAACGGCAGGTAGGAGATCGCCCGCCCACCCTCGGGCAACCGGCCCAGGGAGTGCAGGCCGCGGATCTGCTCGAGGATGTTGTAGTGGGTCAGCTCGGCGCCCTTGGGCTCACCGGTGGTGCCGGAGGTGTAGACCACGGTGATCAGGTCGTCGGGGCTCAGCTCGGGCCTCTCACCCTCGTTCAGGGGTGCGCCGGTGCTGGTCAGGGCGGCCCAGCCGGGTTCCGGGCCGGGGCCGTCGATCACCACCAGCCGGGGCGGCTCTCGCAGCGTCCCCAAGGCGGCCCGGACCCGGTCGGCCAGGGCGGTCTCGGTGACCACCACGTCCGCCCGGGAGTCGGCGACCAGGTAGCCGAGCTGGGCGACCGAGGAGCTGTTGTACAGCGACAACGGCACCGCGCCCAGGTGCAGGGTGGCCAGGTCCACCACCGCCGCCTCGTAGCGGTTGGTCAGCACCATGGCCGTCGTGCCGCCCCGGGCCAGACCCAGCTCGCGCAGCCCGCCGGCGGCCCGGCGCACCAGCGCGTCGACCTCGGCCCAGGTCAGCTCGACCGACCCGTCGGAGGTGCGCATGGCCGCACCGTCGGCCCAGCGGGTGACGGTGCGGGCGAACGCCTCGCACAGATCCCCGGCCTCCACCGCCGGCCCTACCGGGCCCGTCCGCGCGCCCGGCTCGGCCGGGCCCGTCTGCCCAGTCATCGCGGCTCACCGGGCCCGGCGGCGCTGCCCACCGGAGTGGGGTCCGTGACCCGTCCGGTGCGCCCTCGGGTCATCTCGAAGTGCGGCTCGATCTTCCCGAAGCGGCTGTCCCACCAGACGTTGGGGTGGTAGGTCGGGCGGAAGTTCGGCGTGTCACCGAAGCGGTCGATGTAGTAGGTGTTCGACGAGCCGCAGTTGCCGACGAAGAAGATCTGGGACCCGCGCTTGCGCAGGATGTGCTCGAACTCCCGGGCCTGCGAGCGGGCGCTGACCTCCACCCGGTCCGCGCCGCCGCGCCGGGCGGCGCCGAGCACCCGGACGATGTTGTGCACCACGCTCTCGATCATGCCGATGTAGGAGCTGTGCGCGATGGCGTACGGGCCGCCGATCATGAAGAAGTTCGGGTAGCCGTTGATCGCGAACCCGCGGACGGCCTGGTAGCGGTTGCGGTCCCAGTACTCGCGGAGGTCCTCCCCCGAGCTCCCGTACACCGGGTAGGTCGGGGTGGACTCCTTGCCGTAGGGGTGGAACCCGGTCCCGCAGACGAGCACGTCGATGGGGCGTTCCACGCCGTCCCCGGTCACGATCCCGGTCCTGGTCAACCGGGCGATCGGCTCGGTCACCAGCTCCACTTCCGGCCGGTTGAACACCGGGTAGAACACGTTGGAGAAGCTCGGCCGCTTGCACCCCCAGTCGTAGGCCGTGCGCACCGGCTTGGCCACCGACAGGTCGGCCTTGGGCAGCAGGAAGATCGGCGTGCGCTGGAACACGTGCAGGGCGTCCACGCCGGCGTCGACGACCTCGGGGATCAGCTGGATACCGGTCGCGCCGGTGCCGATGAAGGCAACCCGCTTCCCGGCCAGGTCGGAGTCGTTGTCCCAGCCCGAGGTGTGCATCTTCTTGCCCTCGAACTCGTCGAGGCCTTCGATGTCGGGCCACTTCGGCGTGCTGAGGAACCCGGTGGCGCTGATCAGGAAGCGGGAGACGTAGCTGCCGCCGCCCTCGAGCGTCGTGTGCCAGAGCCCGGATTCGGGGTCGAACCGCGAGTCCGCGACCGTGCTGCCCAGCCGCAGGTGCGACCGCAGCCCGTGCTCCTCCACCACGTTGCGCAGGTGGGCGAACAGCTCCGGCTGCGGCGCGTAGAGGTTCGACCAGTCGGGGTTCTTGTGGAAGGAGAAGGAGTAGGTGATGGTCGGGATGTCCACGGTCAGACCCGGATAGACGTTGTCCCGCCACGTGCAGCCGACCTCGTCCGCCTTCTCCAGCATCACGAAGTCGTGGAACCCGGCCGCCTTGAGCTTGACCCCGGCCGCGATACCCCCGGGGCCCGCGCCGATGATCACGATCTCGTGCTGGTTGACGTCTGGCATCCGTCCACCCCTACGTGTGTCACACCCCCACGACCTGCCGAACGACGAGTCAGGAAGCTTTTTGAACCGAAGCGTCGCAAAACGCTAGCAGACACGTGCGGCAGACACCAGGCGTTCTGGGACAGTCCGACTCATAAAGACGAAATATGCGACGCCACAGCCGGTGTTATATTGAGACTAAGCGACTTATAAATCCGCGAAGCGGCGCCGACGCGGCGAGCTACGTCATCGACGACACCGCCAGGACGATCACCGTGATCGCTGTCGCACACCGCCGCGACGCCTACCAACATCAATGGCCGGCTGATGAGTGGGGTTCGGCACGCCACCGCATACCCGGCGCGCGCCCTCTAGCGAAATGCGTTCCACGACTGGTTCCACGGTCCGCGAAGGCGAGACAGCAAAAGTCTCTGACCA
>Ga0310811_10004161_pt1 | contig 18206 bp, 28 predicted proteins | sample YCmetagenome_FD_207642 | JGI IMG/M metagenome (GOLD analysis project Ga0310811, IMG submission 207642) | Soil microbial communities from experimental microcosm in Duke University, North Carolina, United States - YC | ecosystem: Engineered > Artificial ecosystem > Soil microcosm > Unclassified ...
TGGGGGCCGGTTCGGGTGGGCCCCCCCCCCCCCCCCCCCCCTTCCCTCGCCTGCTCCAGCATCTTGCAGAACGTGGCTTCGGCCCCGAGATGGAATTCCCCCGCCTCCATAAGCTGAATGGCCGCCGCGATAACTTCGGCTTCGGTCGTACGAACAACCGGAATGCGGCAGACCTGGAGCTCTTCAGACGTCGACCCAGAAGCAATTTGCTCGAGGATGGCGCGCCCCTTGACGAGCGTCTCAGCTCCATCTGGCCAGTCTATGAAGACAAGATCGCCGTCCTGGGCGAGGGCGATGACTTCGACGGGAGTTAGCATGCTCATGGTCGGTTCCTTATTGGTTAGGTCAATCATGGCGTTGATTCGCCTCCTCTGCCAGCGCCTGCAGCACCTAAGACATTGATTTTGGCGGCGTCGGTAATTCCGACACCCTTTTCATCTTGATCCACAAAGGGCCTCAATACTGTTGAGACCCTTGGCTTCTCCTCCATCAGGGGCGGCAGCCCAAGCTTCCGGGCGAGGTTGCGGAGCAAGATAAGCGTGGTCTCCTCCGAGTCTTGATCATCTGAGGAAAACCTGTCGTCTCGCACGACAGGTTTCGTCCGGAGATCGGCAAGGTTGATGATCTCCGCGGTCATGCCCCCACCTCCCGCTCCATAGCTTCTCGCAGCCGAGCGACATCCCTGGCGACGGCCTCAACGCTGCGCGCCAGGAAGACAGCCTCATCGGCGCCGAGGGCATCATGATCATCTCCGGTCAGGCGGATCATGATGCCAGCGATAACCTCGAGATCGCGGTGCGCTCTTATGACGATGGAGACGCGTGTGCGGTGTGGGAGATCGACGGTCGCGCTCATGATTTATCCTCCCGCCCGCAGAGGTAGCGTATCCGCAGAATATGCAGGTCCAACAATTTCTGCGTTGGGATGACAAGGTTGCCGGGGCGGCCACTGGTTTTTGGGTGAAGCTTGACGAGGCCGAGATCGACCATCCTTGGGAATATTCGCTTGACCGTATTGGAGCCTGCAATTCGAGGAAACTGGGTTTCGTAGTAGCTGGGAGTGCGCGGCTTCCCTTCGCAGTGGTGGATGACAATCAACCTCGTGAGATCATCGAAAAGACGGCTCGGACGGATGCGCATGGACTGAAGCACGCGGTCGAATTTCTCGCAGCGGCGAGCCTCATCGACAATCCAGGCGCAGGTGTCGGGGTCGAGGGACTGAGGAGGGTGCTCCGGAATGTGTGGGCTCATTGCCGCCTCCCCCTTCGCGGCTTAGGCGGCGTGACATCCACAGCGGCTCCGCCCTCAATGACGCGAAGCTCCGGTCGCGCGGGGCCGTTGTCCGCAAGCTTGTACCAATCGCGGCCAAGGTCGGAGAAGTGGGTTAGCAATTCATCAGGCACCTGGCGCCGCAGCGCCATCGCGACGAGCCGCTGCACGCGCGCCAGATTACGGTCGGTGACCTCCTCATAGAGTTCTTCAAGCTTGTGGCTGATGCTGGCCTGTAGAGCCCTCTCTCGCTCGGTGGGCTCCGGCTTCGGGGGTGGAGGTAGCGTTCTCATTGCGGCATCCTCTTCATCACTTCGGCGGCGCGCTCCGTGAGGTCCTGGACGGCGTGACCCAGGAATTCGGACCAATTAGGATAGACCTCGTCCGATCCCCGGCCGAGCGCGACCATGATTTCGCCGACTGTATCGAGGTCTTGGAGGACGCTCTTAAGTTCAGCGATGCCGGACGCGTGGCTGAACCGCGCGGGGAACTCGCCGTCGAATCTGCTGAACGGGTGAATCATGCCCCTGCCCTCTCTAGAATGTCCCGGGCAAGGGACCATGCGACCGCATGGTCCTCGCAGGCCGAGGGCCCCTCCTCCGGAACGCCATCGCAGGTTTCCCACAACGCTAACCATGCCTTGGCGGCCAGCCCTTCCGGGGTCTTGGCGACAAGCTTCGTCACTCGCGCCCTGATTTTCCAGCCGCGCTGGACAATGCGGCTTACTTCGGCCGCGGCTGCCTGCCCCTCCGGTGAGCGATACCCGTGCGCATCTTCGATTGCGTGGAGCCGCTCGAATACCGCATCCCGTTTTTTGAATTCTGCCACCATGGCAATAATTTCGCGGTCGGGATTCCGGGCGCTCATGACACCACCGCTAGCCGCAAAGCGTCGGCAATGACGGCATAGGCAATGCCGTGGAGGTGCCCGCTGGTTTGCGTGGAATAGTCGGCGGCGTCGCGGCCGAGGGCATACAATGCCTTCGCGTGCCAGCCGTCTGCCGTTCGGGGTTGCGTCGTGACGATGCGTTCGTGGAGCGGCACCATCAGGGGGGCCAGGCGAACGGCGGTGGTAGCGAAGCCCCCCCTCTTCCGACTACGCGAGGCTTCCAGCGCGTCGGACAAGTTGGTGGCCTCCACGATCATCTGGAGGAGGGTGCCATCAGGGTGGCGGGAAAGGTCGATCAGTTCCAGTGGGAAAGCCCCAGTGCCGACGTGCGGCAGGCTGGGGCTTGGGTCTCTTCTTTGGGGGGTATGCGCCTCCTTGGCGGGCGCGGGCGGAACTCTTCTGCTATGATTGCGGTCAGCCATTCTCGTGTTCCCTACAACGCGTGATGGTTAGGCCGGGCCGGGTGGTGAGACACCTCGCTCGGCCGTTCCGGGGGACCTCCCCGGCGCGGTGACTACATAAATGCATCTTTGCTTAAACGCGTCAACGCATCAATCATCGGGTGCGCGTGCATTTATGGACATCTTCGCGCGCATGCTCTACTGAGCAATGATGCAAGTGATAGTGCTTCACACGCCGAAGGGCGGATCCGGAAAGTCGACGATATCCAGGGAAGTGGCCGCAATGTCGGCCAAAGCTGGTGTCAGGACGGCGCTGGCGGACCTGGACCCGCAGGGCACTACTGGCGGCTGGTACCAGCGCCGCAAGAACCCAGACCCGGCATTGGTTAACTTCAAGCCCGAGGGCATGAAGGCGCAGATCGCTACACTCGCGGATGCGGATTTTGGTCTCTTGGTAATAGACACCCCTCCCGCTCAACCGAGCTATATCGCCGATCTCTTGGTCCTAGCCGATCTGGTCCTCGTCCCGGTTCGTCCGACACCAGATGACCTTCTCGCAGCCGCGCCGATCGCCCGAAGCCTGGTGCGTCATCCCTGTTGGGCGTTCGTGCTGTCGCAGGTTCCACCCCGGACCCGGTTACTCGCGAGCGCCGTGCGACAGCTTGCGGCAATCGGCAAGGTGGCTCCCGCCCAGATGACATTCAGAGCCGATTATCCTGCGGCAGCCATCGATGGAAGCGCCGCAGCCGAGATAGTCGGGAAAGCCTCGCTCGAATCAGCCGACCTGTATTCCTGGATCATCCAAACCCTGAAAGACACCAATGGCAAAGCGGCCTGACTTAGATTCTCTGGTAGTGCCCAAAGGCGAGCCCGTCGCGACCGTGGAGGCTCCGGCGGCACAGCCCGGCGGCGAGGCTTCCAAGGGCTATGCCCATACGCTGTCCTACCGAATGACGGCCGACCAATACCGCCAGCTTCGACGTTTCGTGGCGGACCAGGAAGAGAAGACCGGGAAACGGGTCACGCATCAGGCCATCATCGAGGCAGCGGTGACGCAATGGCTCAAGGAAGCGAGCAAGTAGGGACGCATTGATGTACTCGCATCCCCGCATTTGTCGGGGTTTTATGCTGATGGCCGCCCTGCCAGGGCTGCACCGTGCGCCGTTCTCACGGGTTAGTGCCTCCTAGGAACGTGTGTGGCGCCCGCCCGCAACACGCGGGCAGACTACCAGTGCGCCTCCGGTGAGGCCTTCGGGCTGAGGGCTCGGCTATCTCCGCCGGGAAGGCGTGCGGTTCGTGTTCGCTCTCGAAACGGCTTCCTAGGACCTGGGCTCTGCGGTGCACTAGCAGAGCCCAGGTTATGGGGCGTGCGGGCCCGGAGGCGCTACCAGCTCGATCGCCCACTCAGGGCGAGGGCCTCCATTGAACGTCCGATGAGGCGAGGCACAGAGGTAGACGGGTGCCGCCGGGATCCCGCATCGCTGACACCGGAGCCGCGAGACCAGGCTGAGGACGGGCAGGGAAGGCGCCCCGAGCGTCCTTAGGGCAGAGATCGTCACCTTCCCACACTGGGCGCAGCGCGCCTCCAGCCAGCACTCCGGCCAGTCAGCAAGCGTATGGGAGGGGTGAAACGGGGGAGGGTGCATGCCCTCCGTTTATGATGAGAACAAAGTGTGAACAAGGCGCTCTTTCATCTTCCTCCGCAGGTAGTCGCGTAGGCGGACGGTCGGCGAAGGCTAAGCCAGCGCAGCCAGTGGATACTCTTGCACAAGCACCGCTTCCGGAAGTCCCAAGGCACGACTAAAGGCGCGGATCATGCCGAGACTCAGGGGGCGCTTGCGTGAAAGCACCTCACTAACCTTGCTCTCGGGAACGTCGGCGGCATACGCAAGCGCCCGTTGATTGAGGCTGAGCTCGTCCATGCGGATGGAGATAGCCTCAATCGGATCGGGCAAACTTATTGCGTAATGTTCCTCTTCGTACCGCTCGACCAGGGTTGAGAGGACGTCAAGCCTGTCCAGATCGGCGCTGCCGTCCGGAAGATTGCGTTCCAAGAGCGCCTCTATGGCACGCATCGCCTCGATGTAGTCACGCTCGGTTTTAATTGGACGGATATCCATCGCTCAGCATCCTAAACTGTGTCGACGTTGATCCGATTGTATTGGGCATGGGTTCCAACGAACCGAATGAAAACCTTCCCAATTCGATACTCAACCTTTGCAACAATCCTAAATTTATTGCCGCCAACATCAAACACAACGCGCCCGCTCGGGCGAATGTCGGCAGTCGGGAAGCTTCCCTTCACGTCCATTGGCGTGAGCCATCTCGCTACCTTGGCGATAGATACCCACGTCTTTATCGGTTGCTCTGCAGGCTTTTCCCGAAGGTAGAACGCCTTCAAGGTGCTGGTAGCTATGATGTGCAAGGGACCGACCGATAAACTTCCCAAAACGGGAAGTTAGGCACGGCGACGCCAATTGTCAATTACGAGCTGCGATCGGGCACTAAACGTCTGGCCACCCAATCCCATCAATCGCTTGCCGCCGAACCTTAACAGACGGCATGATCCCAGCCGCCCGGATTGGCCGGGCAGAGTCGCGATGGATTTGAAGATGACCGGATAAACGAAGGGCCGCCCCGAGGGACGGCCCGTTAACCTGATGGCAGGGGTGGTCGCCAAACCACTGACTGCGCGGAACTTCCTGTCGCGCATCCTGCCAACAAGCTGAGCTTTTCGCAAGGCCCAAGAGGTCAACGGTTTCGTGCGCCCTGATGGCAGCCTTTCCCGGCGGGAGAGGAAGACGATGACCTATGCCCTATCGGCCTTGCAAGCCGGTGCTCTGGCTACCCGCGCGCGTTTGCTACGACGTAAGCGGCTGCTGACGGCGCACCAGGCCGCCCTGCTCGATGTCATGCTCTGGACGGCCCGTAAGCCCGGCAGCGGTATGCTGACGGCTTCCTTGGCTGTCCTAGCACGATTGGCGGGGCAAGCCCGTAGCACCGCGGCCGAGGGCGTCCGGCGCCTTGAGGAGCTAGGCTTTCTCCAGCGCATCAGGAGACGGGTGAGGGTGGCCTGGGTCGGAGGCGCTACGGCATCCCGGCAGGTGGCGAACGCCTATCGCCTGGCGGCCGAGGTTTCCAGCAACTTGCGGGAAACTCACACAGGGTCCGGCGCGCGGCCAGCAAGAAAACAAACATCTATTTTAACCTATGTGACCGAGGCCGCAGGGCAGGGGAGGGTGGCTGCTTTAGAGGCCTTGGAGAAGGTTAGGGCGGCTCGACTGGCAGCAATATCCCGCACCAAGGGTGCCCTGGTCTGTAACAGCTAATCGCTCTGACCGGCCGCACGCTTGTGAGGCGATCCCAGTGCGGTCCCGCGACAGGCTTACGCCGTCGCTACGCCTTAGCGCGTCCGTGGCTACGCCGTGGGATCGAGCCATATGGACCAATGCATCCGTGGTGCCTTTGCCACAGATAACGGGCGCGTTACCCGACTAAGGGCGCACTTACGAGTTGCTGCGCAACGCGGTGCTGGAGGTGTCGTTTTGAGGGACGAGACCTGTATTCCGCTGGTGTGCTCAAATCTGAGCTGACCACTCGCGCCAGAAATCTCGTCCCCCCGTTACTCCAGATTTATAATCTGTTGCACAACTCTGAAAGAGTGTTGCACGGGATCGCTGCGACCGGTTTTCGGGTAACGCAGAATCAGAGCTCGGCAACACATTTTCAGCGCCGGACGCCCCCCATCACCTCGCCGTTGCGAGCGCCTTCACCATTGCGGCTTCGAAGTTCCTCTTGAAGTTCCGGCCGACCGATGCCGTCACTACACCGTAGAAATCCCACTTCGGATTGTAGGTAGCCTTTGGATCGAATGCGATCAGGCGACGCAGCTTGTGACCGGGCAACCGCTGGAAGAACCCACCAGGACCACCAGCGGGGCCACGCCCGCTCATCTTGAAGACGCCCGTATTGGCGGCAACCAGTTTCGGCCTGCGAACACCCTTGATCTTGGGCATTCCCTTGGCGGCATTCACTGCGACGCGGCGGGCAGCTTCGGCCTTAGCTTGGTTTGTCAGCCTTGCCAGGAAGCCGGGTTTGAGTGGATCTTTGCCAGGTCCAGGCAGGACTAGCGCTCGGGCTTGGATGCGGGTGTTATCCGCTCCCGTTCTCGTTCCGCCAAGGATCTCGAACTGCAGATATTTTTCTTGCTGTGGCCGGAGCCCGATTGTGACTCTTTGGCTAGCCTTCGTCGCCATCTGCCCCGGAAGGACGAATGCGGCGTTGCGCGTAAACGCATTGGCATGGGCGAAGGTGCGCGCCGCAGATTGGTTTGCGTCCTGCACTGCCTGCTTGGCCGTAGCATTCAGGGCGGTCGCCAGCGCGAAGGGTAGTTGCTTCTTCTCCAGGTTGGAGAGCGCCTTGGTGACCGGGCGGGTGTCCACTTTTATGACGATTCCAGGCATCAGTTTCTCCCAATTGTTTCGGCCGTCACCCACCGCTCGACGGCCTCCCGCACGCCTTGGTCAGCGACATGCTGCCACTCAACCAGCAGATCAGAGAGCGAACCGCGGAACCAGATCAGGGTGATGATCCCGAGGTTGACCTGCCAGATAGCGGTGCGGCCCGCGTCATCTGGTGCGCCACGATGGAAGCCGACATGCCAATCGCGGCGGCCTTCGATGAGTAGGCTCAATACAATCCACCAGCCGTCGGCATAGCCGTAACCGTTTTCACGCCAGGCGCGCCTTTTTGCCGTGTCGTAACCTTCGCGCCATCAGATGCGTGGATATAGACATGCAGCTCCCCGCTGCGGTCCTCAGCGCTCATCCCGTGGATCGCATTGCTGACTCCTGGGTCGTCTTGAGGATCAGCTGCGGCGACGGCGGCGGCGCGCTCAGCAAGTGTCATATTTGCCGAAGCCAAGGCTGAGCGGTTCTCCGCGCCCATACCCGAGCCGCCGGTTCCCGAGGGAATAAGCGACCCGAATTGCTCGGCATAGGATGTCCGCGGAACGATGCTGCCCGTCGGATCATCTTTGTCCTTCGGGGCCTCGTAGGACTGCATGAATAGCTTGGTCGCCTGCTTGGTATCCAGCTTGCCACTCATAAGCTGCGCATAGGTTTGCGGGTAGTTGTGCTGCATCTCGCGCAGAAAGAAGTCGGTCTCCTGTTGGATTGTCGCCTGATGGATGTCGACGCCCTCAACCTGCTTAAACAGGGCCTGTCGTGGGCCTTCCCACTGGGCAATGCCAAAGCCGGGACCGCCCCCCGCTTGCTTCTGATGGGGATCGAGCGTGCCTCCAGTCTCCCAAGCAAAATTCCCAAGGGCCGCGTCAATGAACGATGCCGGCGCTCCCTGGGCTCTCATCGTCGCGGCAATGACCGCCGCATTCGGGGCCATGCGCTTCATCTGGCCGCGGCCCAGGCGCAGGGTGTCGTTACCTGGGGTTTCTGGCCAGAGGGCTATGCCCGCGCCTACCAGGCCACCAAGGGCCAGGTCGGTAGCGCCAGCGCCGAGAGGAAGAAGGCGAGACCAGATACCAGGAGTGGCCCCGGCCGGCGGGGCCTCTGAGGGCCGCACAGTCGGCTTTCCTCCACCCAAAATCCTTTTCATCCCCACGTGGCCGAGCCCCGTGAGGATGCCGCCAAGCGTAGCCGCAAAGACGTCGAACGATTTCTGATGATGGTCGATCCAGGTCGAGAGCGAATTCAGCGCCGGGATCAGCACCGGCGCAATGCTGGCCGCGCCAGTTTCGGCCGCTCCGCTAATCGAATTTTCCAAGTCACCGAAACTCGTCGACAGCGTGCTGAGACTTCCGAGCTGCGAATTGGTTGGGGCGGCGGTCAGCCCCTTCGCCAGCTCTTTCTGAACATAGTCGGGGCCGCGCGCGAGGACATCCTGCATGAAATCGGGGGTGATCGAGAACGCGCCCTCAAGCTGCTCCATGGCCTCGGCCTTGGCATCGCCGTGTAGGCCGGACACATATTTTGAGATCGCCAGAAATTTGTCAGTATCGGTCTTGTACTTGTTCTGCCAGCCAGCCCCGAGGGCTTGATTGGCGACTCCCATTTCCTTTCCGCCCATCAGCGTCATCCGCGTGACGGCTTTCTCCATGCCCGCAATGCTGGAAGTGGCGGAATCGGCGGAAGACCCGGCCGATTTTGCAGCGTTCTGCCACCCCACGAGTTGATGAGCGCCCATGTTGATGCCGCGCGATGCATTCAACTGAGACTGGCCGAGGCCGGAGATGGATTTGGAAAGTGCCAGGACGCCCGCGATCGACCCTGCGCCCGTCAGCACGCCCAAGCTATCTACAGTGCGCGTGACGTTCTTATAGAACTCGAAGCTTTGGCCAGTGACGCCCTTGAAGCCCTTTGTCAGGGTCTCGAGGCCGCTCGTCTGGGTCATCTTCTGGACCTGGCGGGAGGTCCGCTCAGTCTGCCGGCGAAAGCCTTCTAGCTGCTTATCGGTCGCAGCTAGAACCTGACCAACGTCAGAGCGACCGGTGATGACGACGCCAATGGTGGGGCTGCTCATCGCGTGACGCTCCCGATCGTTCCCGCGTCGGTGCCGGGACTGACGGTCTCTATAGGATCCCCAATCGTCAGAACGCCCGTGAGGCACGGGCCGATTTGCAGGGTGCCGCTCGGGTCAGCGCGCGCTTCTGTCCCGGCCGGGGGTGACCAGGTGGCCGTGTCACCGTCCCATAGGACGATGTTGACCACCTCGCCGATAGTGGCCGAGGCGCCGTAATACTCTCCAGTCGCGGTCGCGATGATGGCGTAAGGCTGAACGGTCATCAGCTATACTCCGTTATCTCGACATAGCCAGGCGAACCATTGCCACCATTAAATGGTCCTGTATTTGCCGGGACTCCGGCACCGCCGCCGCCGGCACCATAGCCGCTAGCAGCAATGCCAGCGCCACTGGCGATGTTGGGGCCGCCAGCGCCAAGCGGAGAAACGCCCCCCTGTCCGGGCATGCAGTTCCCGCTGAAGACGATCCCGCAGGCGCCTGACTGCCCATGCTGCTGACGTGAATAGAGTGCGCCGCTAACTGTTGGCGCCCCCCCGCCCGTGCCCTGCGCCGAATAGTTGGTCACCGTCAGCCCGTATGCTTGCGCGCCACCGCCAATGCCTCCAGGCAGAGACAGAAAACTTCCGAATGTCGTGGTCCCGCCGGTATTGCCCGATCCCGGTCCGCCAGTAGCTCCGCCTCCAATGCCAACCGAGACCGAGGCGCCGAGGGCAGAAACCAGGAACCATGCTTCAACGTACGAACCGGCGCCCCCGCCAGAGCATGCGGTGCAGGATGAACTACCCGATGCCGCTGACCCGGCGCCAGCACCGCCAGCGGCAACAGCGCGGACACAGATAAGGCGCGCAACTGCGGATGGCACGTAGGTTCCGCTCGACGTAAATGGGATGGGTTGGCCAAGGATGCGACCTTGCAACGCTTGAGCCAACTGAGACCGGTCGGTCTTGCTCAACGTCTGCCCAGACCCGACGATGGCGTTAGCAAGCTCTTCTTGGACGGCATTCATCCAATCCGCATCAACAACCGTCGCTGGAACTATACCAGGCGACCCGCTCGTAAAGAATCCGTTAGGGTTGGGGCCAACCGCCCCTGGCGTCGGCAGCGAGGTTGCCGCCGTCGAATTATCAATGCGATACATGATTAAATCTCCATCGATGGGAATGTTCCACCGTCGCGGCGCTACAAATGTGAGGCAGGGCTATCGCCTGTAGCTTGGCCCCTGAATGTTTTGATTCTGCAGCCCGACACTTGCCGGGTTCGGGCCGGTGGGTGGCGTCAGGATGGGCGTCTCCGACTGGACGAATCCCAGATCCTGCATGCGCGCTGCCTCATCGGCGGGCAGTGTCACCATTGCGCCAGGGCCATGAGACGTGCCGTCCTGCATCAGGGTGCGGCCACGAGAGACGAACAAGACTTCTGACATCTGATTTTTCCTCTCTCTAAGACGCCCAGGCGATTGCGGGGCCGGGCTCGGCGGCCGGAAGCCTGGTCAAAAAGGTCAAGCTCCGAGCAGTCGATCCGACAAAGGCGTTGGCTATAGGAGGCAACTTGGCCGTGACCATCTTCGTCATCGGGTCGCGAAACGCCTCTCTCGCACGCAAAGCTGCGCGTTCTAGTTCAATGCCGACCGCTATGCCGCGCGCGTGGCCCTCGTACTGCGTGGCGAGCCAGTCATTGTAGGTCTCGATCGCGTCGATCGCCTGACGAACCCGCTCGGCGAGTGCGCCGTCGCGCTCGCGGGCAATGGCTTCGCTGAGTTGAGCGGCCAGCGGTGCGCCGATCACGTCGAGGCGGGCGAGATCGAGTTCGGCATCGCGGGCCGCTTCCTCTGCGCCGCGAATGTCGCCGTTGCTGCCGCTAAGGAGCAGAACCGCGCGCTTGGCAGTCGCATCGGCCAGGCGCTGCTCTGCGGCGGCCCGTTCCCGTTTCACCGCATCGATCGCCGCGCGGATCGCGGAAGCGGCATTGTCGGTAGGGCGCAGTTTCTTGAGGTCCATCGTCAGACTTCCCCTCGGAGCTTCCGGGCCGCCGCGAGAATCTTTGCGGCCGGGCCTCTGGGTGAGGAAACACCAGTGCCAGTGGGGGTCCGAGACTTCTCGGCTGCCACGACGATCTGGTCGGCGAGGCCGGTGGGACCACCGTCATTCAGGTGAGCGAACCGTCCTCGCGGCTCGGAGCTATCGGGAACGTAAGCCCCGGTCACCCGAAGGTGTCCGAAAGTCTGTTGATGCTTGGCCATGAAAGGCTCCTATAATTTCTGCATGTAAATTGTGCGGCGGAAAAATCGCCGACAAGATCGCCGAGAAATCGCCGTTCTGTTTATGGCGATTTAAGTTGCCTTCCGCGCGAAAGCTTCCATTCGACTGGTCGAAACTTGCGAACCATGGCGCGAGATACACCGGGGATCTCGGTGCGTGCGTCTTTGACGTCTTGGCTCTCAGTCGGTGGCGACTTTCCAGCGAAGTACTCCTGACGATTGAAGAACCAACCGCGCGCGAGCTCCGCCTGCTGGTGACGGGACAGTTGAGGGGGCGCTGGCGATTCAGGTGGTGCTGAAGGGTGCGCAGCATGCGCGCCCTGCCTGATGGCGACTGCGAAATACTTCTGGACGGTGGCGAATTCGGGATCGTGCTTCGCGATGGCTCGCCAGCTTTCGTCAAGCGCGTCGGCGAGCCGTTTTGCCTGTTCCGGTGTCGGCGGTGTCGAGATACCGGCCTGCAGGACCTTCATGCTGCCGCCCGTCCGGCATCAGCCGCGATGATCTGCGCCCAGGCTGCCGCTTCTGCGTCTTGATCGGGCCATGTCTGCCCATGGCTTACCCATGTCCGAGCGATGGCGCGGAGACCGTCAGCGCGCTCCGGCTGCGGCTCGACAACAAACAGACCGGGGCCACCGGGGAGCGTCACGTCGGCCAGAGAAAATATCTGCTCACCTTCGTCCGGTCGCAACGCGAGCAACGCATCGTGGGCTCCGAGCATCGCCGCTTCCGCGTCAGCGGTGAAGCCCGAACGATCGTAGAACCGGCCAAGGGCATGCAGGGTGAACCCGATTCCGAACGAGCGCCGTGACCACCCGTTGATGCCGCAGGTGCCGAATCCTAACCCTTCGACGACAATCATCTCATCGTCGGGCACTAGAACCCGCCAAAGAGCGGCGCGCTTCTCGCGATATAGGGGCACCGGCATTGCCCCCAGGATCGCCGACATTGCTCTGTCACGTTTCGCACTGGTGCAGCGCCGGGCATCGCGCAGAAGCGCCGCTGGGACAGCGCCAGAGGCCGCTTCGGTGGCGGCAGCCTTCGCAGCCAGGGACGCCCATAGGAGTCGCGTGGCGCCGCGGGCCTGGGCAGTGGGGGGCGCGCTCACGGTGCATCTCCGGGCTGTTCGCCTGCCTCTCCGTCTCCTCCCGCGCCTCCGACATACTTCTCCGGGCCGCTCAACTCAGCCAGGACATCATGAATAACATCAGTCAATCGGCCTTGGATCTCTGCGGCTGTCTTGCAACGGTGTAGGCTGAGTGCCTGTTCTGTAGGGACCGCGAGAAGCCTCGATCGGACCCTCGCCAAGGCTTGCCCAAACGGGCGCACCGCATCCGCGACGCGGACGAGTTCACCGCGCCGACGTTCATTTTCCATTGCAAGTTTGTCGGCCTGTTCGCCGAGCAATCGTATCCGCGCCGCGTCGAAGGTTTCGGCTGCGCCCGATCCGCCAGAAGCCGCGCGGCCTGTGGTTGGACGCATGTGTCGGCAATAGGCCAGGACGCACGCGCGCAGGTCGTATCGCTCGCCCGCAGTCCCAGGTAGCACGCCTTCCGCTCGCAGTTCCTTCACGCGACGGGAAGAAATTCCCAGCCAATCTGCGACGACGGCCGCGGTTGTCGAATCACTCATTGGGTGATGAACCTTTATGGTGTGTTGGAACGTAGGGATACACCGCGGTGCGAATAGCCCGTGCTGCAGGACCCCCCCCTGGGAAGGACCCATGATATATGCGCATGGAACATAGACCATCCATGCATTTCAGGGATGGCTTTTGATGTCAGTGGGTCATTACGATCGACGGTCGAGCGGGGCGGGGACGGCACAAGATGTAGTGCCCGACGGTGCTCAGTGTTGCCGACGCAAATGCAATCCGTTGATTTGATTGGAAACATGCGGTCAAAAAATGCCGCAGAAGTTCCATTAGGTTAAGTCGAGGCTCTAGACTTGAGGAGTTGCCTGGGTTTTCGTCCGTTTCGTCTTGGGTGCTTCTTGTCGCTGCCTATGCGCTTCATCCTGCAGCTCCCTCCGAACCTTCCAAGCCAACTGCGCAGCCGAGCCAATCCGGGTGACGCCACGCTCGAGGAGCTTGATGTGAATGGTTTGCCACGCCTCCTTGTTCGGCAGCGGCAGGGTCTCGGCAGCGATGGCCTTCATCGTCTCAGGTGTCAGTTCCGACATGCGGGTCTCCTTTTGTGGTGGGTCTAGGTGGGCGGGCGTGGGTGGTTCGGGCGGACGCGGCGCCCTGGGTCGAAATTATTCTTCCCGCTCAATGAGCAGTTGCCAGGCGCTTTTGCGCGGGCGATCTCTTTCCCTTCGTTACGATTGCGCGCCGACCCCAGAGGGGCGCGCAGCGTAGGGGGTATGGGGGTTTAGCGGCGCCGACCGACGTAAACCGACGTATTGAACAATATCAAGCTCTTACAGATAACCGACGTAACCGACGCCAACCGACGTAGCCGAACCGACGACCAAATGATATCAATGACTTATAAGCAACCGACGTAACCGACGTCGTAACGAATTACTCACTTTCGGGCGGGGTCACGACGGCAATACGACGCGGCTTGACCCCACTGCCGGTGGTCTTTCCATACTCCTCGGTGCTGATCCGCTTGGCGGCGAACAGCCGCTCCATGGCCTGCTCGAACTCTCGCCTGCCGTAGCCTTGGCGATTGGCGTTTTTGGCGAAAGCCTTGGGTGCATAGTTTCCGGCTCGAGGATTGGCCGAGACCTGCCGACCCTCTTCGTCCGCCATCTTCACCAAGTTGAGGAATACGCGGTCAGCATCCAGCGCATCCGCCAGCACGGTCGATGAGGTCAATCCAGCCGGACGCGTCGAGGTGATGACACCGTCCTGCCATCGCAATTTGATGGTGTCGCCGATGCTGGATCGGTTCGCCTTCTTCTTCGTCAGCAAGCGCTCGTTGGTATCAGCCTCCGCATCTCCATCCGCCTTCGGCCGCTCAAGCGACAGACGCGACCGGGCCGAATTGCTCCAGCCGGTGCTGCCACCGTCGCCTGTGCCGGATGCCATCCCGCTGCGCGACGGATGGGCACAGAGGACGACCGCGCCGTTGACGGTCATAGCGAGCCTGGATAGGGCGCCGATGAACTGCCGGACTTGGGATCGGTCATTCTCGTTTCCCCCAAACAGATCGGCGGCGGTGTCGAGAATAATAAGCCGCGCGCCGATCTTCTGGGCTGCCTCAAGGATAGCGGTATAGAGCGGGGTCAACTGGATCTTGCCTTCGTAGTCGAAGGTGCAGAGGAGATTGTCGTCGCCTTTCCGCGTCCACCAGCACATGCTATCCAGGCGCTCGTCGTCGAAGTCGGTCATCAGGTGCCGCTGGATTGAGTCTTGGCGGCGGTGCAGCTCGTCGTTGTCGTCTTCACAAAAAACGCCGAGGGATATGCACCGATGGACAGGCAACGTGCACCAGGGCTTACCGAGCGCGGTGCAGACCATTAGTTGCTGGCTGAGCAGCGTCTTGCCGACACCTCCGTCACCATAAAACAGGCACACGTCGCCGACCGGGATCCAGCCATCGACGATCCAATCCTGCTCTGGGATGGGTTTGCCGCGCAGTGATGTCGGGAAAACGAGATTAGGGATGACGGGATCGGAGGATTCCTCAATTTGAGGACTCCTGCCTCGGGGCTTAGTTTCGGATTCCAATATCGGCGCAACTTGCGCCTTTATTCCCTCATCCTCATACGCCTCGATCGGCGGAAAATCGGGCATGTCCTCATCATGGGCGCAAGATGAGCCAATGAAAGCCGGGCTGAACCTCTCCGTTGTGCCGTGGTCCGCGAAAAATTCTTCAGGTGTCACGCGGCAGCCCTCCGGCGAGCAATATCATTCCAATCCAGTCCGGCCGGCGCGGCACGCACGGTCACTTCCCTCCCCTCGCCTCTCCACCGCTCCGCGCAGGTCGTCGCTGCCTTGGTGCCCGCTTTGTCGCCGTCTGCGAAGATCGTCAAAGCCTCGACGCCCCTGAGCACGGGAAAGGCAGCGATGGCGCCCGCATTGCCTGCGGCCCATACAGGCGACCACTGCCCCACCTGGATGATGGAAAGGCCGGTTTCGATGCCCTCGGAAAGGCCCAAGCCCGTGGTGACCTCGCTATCGGGGCTGAGGCGGACGACACCGGCGCCCCCAAGCATCATCTTTGCCTGGCCTGGCGCTTTTCCCTGGCCGTCGTGACGCAGGAAGGTGCGATGGACACCACACGGCTCGCCCGTAGCAGGGTCCTGCATGAGCGCGATCATTGCAGGAAGACGCTCAGTTTCGCGACGGCAAGCTGGATGGAAGCGCAACACTTTCCGCGCGGGAAGAGTGAGGCCGCGGGACGCGAGATAGGTCTCTGCCAGCGTGCCCGCGGCGGGGATCGCTTCCCTCCAGACGCGCCGGGCAAAGTCGAGCGTCTTCTTCGGCTCGGGCGCGGGCTGGGCTTCAAGTCCGCAATTTGAGGACTTGATCGGCGGCTCACCTTTACCGATGCCGAGGTAGCGCCGCGCCCAACCGATGGCATCCGCGTGCCCCTGCTGCCGGAGATGAGCAACAAGGCCCAGGGCATCCCCCCCGACACCGGCCTCGTGATCAAACCACGCGCCGCGGTCATTCCCCCGCACGACGATCGAGAGGGACATGCGCGCGCCGTAGCGGATCTCGTTCCCGTGTCGGTAACTCGGCTTCTCGCCCTTGAGGGACAGGGCGAGATCCTCAACACGCTCGGCCAGGACGCGGGCGATGTCACTGGGCGCCACGCGGTCGGCGATTCGCTGGAGGGTCGCCATCTGGCGACGGGTCGGGGCTCGGCGCCATTCCTCCATCTGTCGAATATAAGATGACTCCCACTCAGAGAGCGGTGCCGGGTTGCTATGGCATCGGAGGAGAAGGTCGGACAGGTCGGTCAATGACCAGCCTCCCGCAACTCTTCGGCCAGCCGCGACAGGCGCTCAGCTTCCGCATAGCGACCGACAGAAAGCTCAAAATCGGCTTGCCTATCCAAAATTAGCGCTTGTCTACCGGGCAAGGCTTGGGTACAAGAAAGCACCCCGGCGATTCGATTTCGCATAGGCGACTCCTATAGATTTTTGGATTAGCGGGGTCCGGGCTGAAACCGGACGGGTAGCGTCAGAACGAATTAGGACCTCATCGCGTCGTGGCGGTGAGGTCCTTTCTTAAAGAAAGCTGATCAGCGCGCGGCATGCGCCGAAAACCTTTCGGCAGGTTCACGCATTCGCGTGAAAGCGTGACGGAAATAGCGAAAGTTCCGTCTTTAGCGTCGAAATCATAACCAGACCGATAATTTGGCTCATAATCGCCTCGCACCCGTTTGGGCGTTCTGATCTTTTTTCTGCTGGGCGGGATGAGCTTCGAGCTCTTGGGATTGAAAGCCTCTATTCTAGCAAGCCGCGCTCGATACTCTTCGTCTGTTTCGTTTGGACACTGCGCTCGGAGCGTTTGGTCAGAAACTGGTGGAGAGACTTCCTTTTGCATGGCTTATGCGGTTGTCCCACCCACGTGGCCATAGGATGAAAGCGTTTCCGCAATGACATTCATATTGCCATCGGCGACATACCAGCGTCCGTTGATGAAGTCGGCGGGAATGGAACCGCGCAGAACAAGGTCGTAGACCTTCCTGGGAGAGATCCCAGATACCCCGGTAAGTTCAGCAATCCTCCGGGGCACGTGGCTAATGGGAACAAGATTGCTGTCCATATTTACCGTGCCTTTCAAAATAAATGATCGCCCATGAGTTAGTTGAAGATCATATTTGCAGAAGCGGCGCGCCCCTGCGCCTCCGCGTGTCTGCCCAGAGTTCAGATAAAATTCTTATGAGTGCGAAGGGAATTCTGACGCTGGTTGTCAACGCTGATGTTGGTTTGGCGTCAGCCGCTGCTCTTATGCTCATGTTGGCTGTTTGATACTCGCATAATCTTGTCATCATGCGTTTTTGGTTGTCGCGATTGGTTGCGCCCATTGTCACGTAAGGATTGTCCTTCCCAAACCGAGTTACTTCGATATCGGGGTCAAGAACTTCTTCAATGATCGAAGACAATCCCCTGTCTGTAGAGCAGGCATCGATTAGATTATCTAAGGCAGCGCCCAAGGTATCTCCGGGAAGGAATGGCGTAGAGAATCCACCTTTTGATGGTAGCAACGCTCGCATCGAGGTCACTGCCTTAGGTGCATCTGTAAGTGGCGTGATGCACAGCGCGAGCATTAAATTCGTCAAATCCGTCGGGGTGACATGCGCAGCGCCTCGTCCGCCCCCTCGCTTTGAGCGGGCATAAAGCGGAGGCTCGTGTTGCTTGAGAATTTTGGCCGCACTGCCGACTGTCACGAGGGCAATTCCGGTTGCTTGGGCGATTGCCTCAATAGCTTCACTGCCGGTCGCCATCGTCTATTTCTTCCGTAGTTACGATAAAAAGAACGGACATCTGATCCAAACTACACACAATATCTAGACGCATTTATAGCGTCTGCTTGTGGAGAGCGAAGCGCTCCGGGGACATTACTCCCACAAGCCCTGCCCGCCTGAAACCAAGCGGAGGCTCACCTTCCCTGAAATTTTGCAAGGCGCGAAACGCCTGACATTCAGGCGGGATCGCGTTTGGTGACACTGGCTTTCGCTATCCGGCGATAGGTGCCGAAACCTGAGCTAGCGAGGTAGCAGTCACTCAACACCTCCACCCTACCTGCGTGTGTGATTGTACGCAAGGAAAAGAGATTAGTCGTCCGAACTTTTCCACTATAAAGGAAGTTCCTGTGGATAACTTTTCGAGCACCCCTTCCGTTGTTTGGTGGTCATCGTTTCGTAAGGGTCCGCTTACGGTGCGGACCCC
>Ga0310811_10004162_pt1 | contig 18205 bp, 13 predicted proteins | sample YCmetagenome_FD_207642 | JGI IMG/M metagenome (GOLD analysis project Ga0310811, IMG submission 207642) | Soil microbial communities from experimental microcosm in Duke University, North Carolina, United States - YC | ecosystem: Engineered > Artificial ecosystem > Soil microcosm > Unclassified ...
CGCAGATCTTGTCGGATCTGCGACTCCGTTGCGAGTGGCTTGTTACTGCGCGTTGCCCTGTACCAGTTCTGTCGCGACTGGTTTCAGGTATCCAAACAGACCGCCGGTGCCATGATTCGGTCCGGCCGTGAAGTAGAGTTCCGAGGCGGGGGCTCCGGTCGTGTCGTAGCTGCTGGCGGTAGCGCTATTGGCGAAGCTGATATCCCATACTCCATTGATGGAGATCGTCTTTCCGCTGGCGTCCTCAAGCAGCCCGTCGAATTTGCCTGTGGAGAGATCGTAGGCGGCGATATATCCGCTGGACTCGGATGTGCCTCCGCCTGCGAACTGCGCGACTAACAGGTCATGGCTGAACCGGCCAAAGTCCAGAGGAGCGAGCGCGACTCCCCAGGGAGCGTTGAGCCAGTCTCCATGCTCCAGACGGCTGAGCAGCTTGCCCTTGGAGGAGAAGATATCGACATAGCCGAGTCCGGGGCCGTCGCTCTCAAACTGCTGTCCGGGCAGATGCAGCACAAACGTCACCACGATGTTGTTGCCAATGGCCTGTACGTTGAAGGGAACGAAGAACCGCGGCAGACGAGGGTCAGTAAAAGGCTGATCGTTATCCCCACCTCCGAAGAAACGGTCGTCGAGGAAATCGGAGTGCCCGTGATGGTCGTCGTCGTCATCTTTCAGCTTAACCGGATTGAATGCGTTATCGAAGACATCGACCCGGCCCTTGCCAAAGTTCGCAGCATAGAGATAACGCTGGCCGTCGACGAGAGCTGAAGTCAGGCCGGTGTAACTGGAGCTATCCTTGGCGCGGAAGACGGTCACGGCGTTCGTGGACGGACCCGAGGAGCCGGGAGTCGCGCCTACGGTCGAATTCCATCCGACGATGCTGCCGTCTACGGTTGAGAAGAGGAAGGTCGCCGGTTTTCCGGGAGCCACCAGAAAGTCGGTTGGGCTGCCGTTGAAGATGGTGCCGGTAGGAGTTCCCGCAGGAAAGGTGGGATTGTTGGGATCGGCCTTGGGAATGGTGACGATCAGAGACTGCTTGGCTCCGGCACCGTTGTAGAGGGTGCTGAAACCGGTGCCGTTGTCGGAGACCCACCACGGAGTTCCGGAGCCTCGGGAGAGTCCCCAGGGGTTGATCAGCTGCGGATCAGTTACGGGCGCGACACCCGATACATTCGAGACCAGATTGACCTGCGTGTAGTGTTGCGCATAGACAGTGGACGGCAGCGAAGAAAAAATAACTGCGGCCGTAAAGAGGGCCAAACAAGAGAGTCTTTTCATCTTTTGAGCTCCTTGAGGTGAAGCCCCGCGAACCCTAAAACGCTGCGCTGCACACACGTCTGCAGGCAGACGCTGACCAACATCAGGCGGGGAGAAAACTGTTGTTGAATCCTCGCTAACAATAGAGGCGGCATCCTGGAAGAGGTGTCATGGTCTTGTCACCTCTTCGTCAAAAAGCGAAGAGTGCGAAAATAGAAGGAATGCTGCAATTGATTCAGGCCGGCAAGCGTTTCGGCCAAAAGCTCCTCTATGAAGACATCAACTGGCTGATTACTCCCAATGAGCGCACGGCGCTTGTGGGCGGCAACGGCACAGGCAAGTCGACGCTGCTCAAAGTTATCGGCGGCATCGAGTCGCTGGACTACGGCGAGATTACCCGCGTGAAGGGAACGACCATCGGCTATCTGCCGCAGGACGGCCTCGCCATGCGCGGCAAGACTGTCTTTGAAGAGTGCCTGTCTGTCTTCGAACACCTGCATGCACTCGAGGCCGAATCGATTGAGCTGATGACAACCATGTCGGAGAAAGATCCGAAGTCGAAGGAGTACGAGGCCGCGGCCGACCGCTACTCTGAGATCGCCGACCAGCTCCACGTTCACGATGTTTATACGCTCGACGCGCAGGTGGGTGCTGTTCTCGGCGGCCTGGGCTTTGCGAAAGAAGACTGGAACCGCAAGACGGAAGAGTTTTCCGGCGGCTGGCAGATGCGCATCGCACTCGCAAAGCTGCTGTTGCAGAAGCCGTCGCTGCTGCTGCTCGACGAGCCGACCAACCATCTGGATATTGAGAGCCGCAACTGGCTGGAAGAGTACCTGCACGACTATCCCAACGCCTTCATTCTTATCTCGCACGACCGCTACTTTCTCGACGTGACGGTAAACAAGATTGTTGAGCTGTGGAACAAGCGGATGCACGTTTACCACGGCAATTACGAGAAGTACGTCACGCAGAAAGAAGAGCGTCGATCCACACTGATGGCTGCGTATAAGAACCAGAAAGACCGCATCGAGGCGCTCGAGGCTTTCATCAACAGGTTCCGTTACCAGGCCACCAAGGCGAAGCAGGTTCAGTCGCGGATCAAAGAGCTGGAAAAGATCGAGCGCATCGAAGTCCCCGAAGAAGAAGCGACGATCCACTTCACGATCCCGCAACCACCAGCATCGGGCCGCACCGTCATCGAGGTGCAGAACCTGACGAAGGTCTATCCGACGCCTGACGGCGGACAGAAGACGATTCTCGACAACGTCAGCTTTACCATCGAACGCGGCGATCGAATTGCGCTCGTCGGCGCGAACGGCGCGGGAAAATCGACGCTCATCCGTCTGCTTTCCGAGCAGGAGGCGCCTACTGGAGGCACGATCCGGTATGGCCACAACGCGCTGGTCGACTTTTTTGCGCAGGACCAGTACAAGGTGCTCAACCCAAATAACGAGATGCTCGACGACATCGCTGCGGCTTCGCCCAAGGTGCCCGTGGTCGAGCTGCGCTCGCTGCTGGGCTGCTTCATGTTCTCCGGAGACGACGTCTTCAAGAAGCTGGGCGTGCTCTCAGGCGGCGAACGCAATCGCTATGCGATGGCCAAGATGCTGGTGTCGCCTTCAAACATGCTGCTGCTGGATGAGCCGACGAATCACCTCGATCTCCGCGCCAAAGACGTTCTGCTGGATGCGATTCGCAACTTTACCGGCACGGTGCTCTTCGTCTCACACGACCGCTACTTCATCGATGGCCTCGCCACGCGCGTCTTTGAGGTGGAGGACAAACGAGTCCATATCTACCCCGGCAACTATGAGGACTACCTGTGGCGCAAACAGGGTGGTCCGGAGAAGGTGAGGGAGTCGCTTGCAGCCGAGATGAAGACGCCGCCTGTGCCTGAGCCCATTGTGCCCGTTGCACCCGCACCTGCTCCGGTTGTAGAGACAACTTCGGCCAAGCGGGTGAATCCCATCAAGCTGAAGCAGATGGAAGATCGACTGAAGTTTGCTGAAGAACAGATTCCGCAGCTTGAAGAGCAGATTGCCGTTGCTGAAGAACGGCTGGGAAACTTTACCTCTGTCGAGCAGTCGCAGAAGGATGCCGCGGAACTCGATCGTCTGCGTGGCGAGAAGGCGACGCTTACGGCGGAGTGGGAAGAGTTGGCGATGGCGCTCGAAGAGCAACGGGCGTAGTGCGGCGAGATCATTCGCGGTCGGCGGTGTCCTCAAACTCCGCGCGTGGCGGCGGCGCACCGAAGGAGATACGCGTCGGTGCTTCCCTGCGCACGCTGTGAATCGACCCCAGGTACACACTGTTCAGGCCATAGCGCGCGTTCAGCCGGTCGACGGTTTCGGTCACGCGCTCGCGCGCATCTTTCTGCTCGTTTCTGAACAGGCTCATCGGCTCCGATGTCAGGTTGCATACGCCTACCGTGATATCGGTCGGGTTTGCGTCTAAGGGGACCTCCTTCCATAGCTCGATCAGCTGTGCCTGCAACACGGCGGGCGACTGGCTTGGCGAAAATCGTATCTCCGCCGAGAGGGCGCGCCTCTGGTTCGCAAACCCGACATGCAGGAAGACCGCGCCTGCCCAAATTCCCTGCTCTCGCATGCGTCGCGCTGCTGAGAGCATTAGCTTGATGGCTACGGCTCTCGCGCGCTCGGAGTTTCTGCAGTTGGGCGGCAGAATATGCTGACGGCTGAAGCTCTGCTTCGGTTTGTCCGCCGGCTCCAGAAAGTCTTCGCCACGAAACCACAGCCACATCCGGTCTCCCCAGACGTTACCCCAGAGCGCGCTCATCTGGTCGCGCCGCAAATTGCAGAGCTGCTGCACGCTTGTAATTCCGGAGGCTCTCAAGCGCTTCTCCATACGGTGCCCCACGCCCGGAATATCGGAGAGCTGAAGCCCGAAGAGAGCCTGCGGAAGCATGGGCCGGTCGAAGAGCATCAGACCGTCGGGCTTCAACACGTCGGCGGCAATCTTGGCCAGAAAGCGATTTGGGCCCAGCCCGATGGAGCAGCGCAGCGTTGCGCCGACCGAACGGATCTCGCGCTTGATCGCATACGCGATCTCGGTGGCGCGCAGCGGATCGCACTCGCGCCCGATCAAACGGCAGGCGAACTCATCGCACGACATCACCTGCTGGATCGGAATGCAGCGCTCGATCGCCGCTTTAATCTGATCGTGATACTCGATGTAAAGCGGGGGCCGTGCCTTAACCAGCGTGATGTGGGGACAAAGCTCCCTGGCTTTGGAGACATGGATACCACCACTCAGCCCGTAGCGTTTGGCTTCGTAGCTCACCGCGATGCAGCAGGTCGACTCTGCTTCCACTGGAATGACTCCAATGGGCCGCCCGCGCAGCTCGGGACGAAGTTCCTGCTCGACGGAGGCGAAATACGCATTCAGATCGGCGAAGAGCCACTGCACGCCGGAGCTGGCACCGGAGGGATTCATGCCCTCATTCTATGGCGAATAAAAAGCGAATATAATACGGTGGAAAAGTTTTCTTTCGGGCACCTGTCCGGCATGGTCTCGCAAAGGCTGTGTATGTCCTTCATCGCTGCCCCTCTACTGCATCTAACAGGTGCGAACGGAAGGGTATACTGTTCCTCCTTGCGGCCAAGTCAGGAGTTTTACCCAAGGGGACAAAGGGGCGAATCGTACCGGTGTTGTTGGCAAGCATCACTTTACCTACGGGTCTTGTCGTCGTTGGCGGAATAGCCCTTCTGCTGCTATCGGCCTTTCTGCTCTCCGGCATCTTTGGACCGATGCCGCGTTACGAGATTTCGGGCGTCGAGGAGTTGCCGTCGAACGACACTCCGAAGTTTTTGAGCCTGCTTGAAGCTCTCGCTGACGCCACGCTTAACCGCACCGGCAGGTTCGAGGTCTTCACCGACGGTCACAACTTCTATCCTGCAGAGCTTGAAGCGATTCGAAGCGCGAAGCGGAGCGTAAACCTCGAAGCCTATATCTTTCAGCGGAGCGAGATCGGCCGCCTTTATCTGGAAGCGCTTACGGAGCGCGCAAGAGATGGGGTGCAGGTCAACCTGGTGCTCGATGCCTTTGGCAGCGCAGGAATTACGCGGGCGTTCTTTCTCCCCTTGCTCGAGGCAGGCGGAAAGGTGCTCTGGTACAACAGCCCCACATGGTATCGGCTTACGCAGATGGACAACCGCACGCATCGCGAGCTGCTGGTTGTAGATGGGCTCACTGGCTTTATCGGCGGGGCCGGCATTGCGGACCATTGGTACAAGGGTGTGCACGGCCATCCGGCATGGCGCGACACCATGGTGCGCGTCGAGGGGGCTCCGGTGATCTCGCTGCAGGCAACCTTTGCTGAAAACTGGCTTGGGGCGAGCGGGGAGTTGTTGGCGGGGAGTGCGTATTTTCCGGATGTGCGGACCCTGGAGGAGGTCTCCTCACTGGTTGTCAACAGCACTCCGACGACGGGCGGATCGACGCGCGCACGTGTTTTGTTTCAACTGCTGTTGGCCTCGGCCCGGCATAGCATCTCCATCACGACGCCTTATTTTCTTCCAGACAAAGGGCTCATGAGCGAGTTATGTCTTGCGGTGAAGCGCGGTGTGAACGTTCGGATTCTTGTGCCGGGAACACGCAGCGATCACTTTTTGACCCGGAGCACGAGCCGGGGAGGTTATGGAAAGCTGCTTGAAGCGGGGGCGCGAATCTACGAGTATGAGCCGTCGATGATGCATGCCAAGATTCTCTGCATCGACAATCTATGGAGCGTGGTCGGTTCCACGAACTTCGATAACCGCTCCTTCGGGATCAATGACGAGGTGAATCTCGCCGCACGGCATCCCCGACTGGCGCAGCGGCTGGAAGAGGACTTCGAATCGGATATTGCAAAGAGCACCTGCGTCACGCTGGATGCCTGGAGAAAGCGTCCAATCCATCAGCGGGTCACGGAGATTCTGGGATGGATCTTTGAGCGGCAGCAATAGGTATGGAGACCAATCAACAGCTCCGGGTGGCAACGTATAACGTCCACAAGTGCCGTGGGCTCGACGGCAAGATCTCGCCGGCACGTGTGCTTGAGGTGATTCAACAGCTTGACGCGGATGTGATCTGTCTTCAGGAGGTCGTTCACGCGCCTGACGGCCCCGGGCGGTTCAACCAGGCGGAGCAGATTGCCATGGGCCTGCCGGAGTATACGTGGGTCTTCGGGAACAATCGACCTCTTTACGGCGGAGCGTACGGCAATATGACGCTGACCCGTCTTCCGATTGCGGAGTGGCGCAATCACGATCTTACGCACCGCAAGCGCGAGGAGCGCGGCGTACTGCAGACCGATCTGGCGCTCAGCTACGGTCAGATTCTGCGAGTCTTTAACATTCATCTAGGAACCGGGTACATGGAGCGCCGTCATCAGGCTCGACGCCTGCTGGGGGAGAGTGTGCTGACGCAACCGGAGTCGAATCATCCCCGGCTGGTGCTGGGAGATCTGAACGAATGGACGAGGGGACTGACTACGAAGCTTCTTCGTAATGAGTTTCAGACCTTTCGGCCACAGCATGTATGGCGGTTTCCGAAGACCTTTCCCGGCCTCATTCCTTTGATGACGCTGGATCATCTTTACTTTGAGGCTCCGCTTTCGCTGGTGAAGACGCGCCTGTGGCGCAGCCGTCAGGCGCTTGTAGCCTCGGATCATCTTCCTTTGACTGCTACCTTTGACGTGGCAGAGACCTAGCGGCCTTCTCGCAGGCGTAGAGCTAGCTTTTCAGGAAGCTGGGCCATCAGAATGCGGCCCTGGGCCGTTGTAAGGTCGTAGGGCACGCGGTGAAAGACGATCTCTGCAGCGTCGGAGTCGTAGATGGCAAAGGCGGCGCGCCAGTCGTGATCGCGAGGCTGTCCTACGGAGCCGGGGTTGATGAGATGCCGGGTCTCTTCGGTCAGCTGGAGGGTCCAGCTCTCGGCTTCGTTGCGAGCGGCGTAACTCGGCCGCAGCTCGTGCCACTCCTCGTTGTGCTGGGAGAAGCCTCCCTGGAGGTGGGTGTGGCCGATGAAGGTAATCTCGATGCCGCTCTGCTGCAAAGGAGCCCAGGCATCGCGCATGGTCAGAATGTACTGATCCTCATTGAGGGGCGAGCCGTGCGCGAGAGTGATGTGGGGAAAATCTTTGGGGGTGAGAGGTCCCTTCGGGACCGAAGCCAGCCATTCCCGGTTCTCTCTGGTCATCTCGTCGTGGGTCCAGCTTGCGGCGGCGCGCGCGATGGGATTGAAGCCGAGCGCCGACGCCAGTCCGCAGCAGACACGGTCGTGATTGCCTCTGACATTCAGCTGAGCGAGGGGACGAATGATTTCGATGACCTCATTGGGGCTGGCGCCGTAGCCGACGACATCTCCCAGATTCCACAGAACATCATAGGATCCGGCGGCGTCGAGAACTGCGTTCAGGGCTTCGAGGTTGGCGTGAATGTCCGAGAGGATGAGGGCGCGCATGAGGTCCAGAAGTGGCCAAACGGCCCTTCGACTAGTCTACCTTTCTGTACCGTTTCAGGCGAGAGTGGCAAGCGGCTTGCCACGATCGGTCTGCATGGTAGGAGCCGACGCCAGCAGCCGCCGTGTATACGGATGCTGGGGCGCGTGAAAGAGTTGGGCCGTGGGAGCTTGTTCTACCAGATGGCCATGTTGCATGACAGCCACACGGTCGGCCACCTGGCTGACCACGGCGAGATCGTGGGAGATAAAGAGCATTGAAAGGTTGTGGCTGCGGCGAAGGCGGTTGAGAAGCGCAAGAATCTGCGCCTGGACCGTTACGTCGAGCGCCGTCGTCGGCTCGTCGGCGATGAGAAGCCGGGGCCGGTTCACGATGGCCATGGCGATGAGGATGCGCTGGCGCTGGCCTCCTGAGAACTGGTGCGGGTAATCGCGAATACGGCGCTCAGGCTCGGGCAGTGCCACCTCGTGCATGGCCTCGAGAACACGATCCCGCACCTGCCGCCGGGAGAGATCGGGGTGATGCGCCTGGACCGCCTCGGCGATCTGGGCCCCTACCGGCATCACCGGATTGAGGGCTGTCATGGGCTCCTGAAAGATCATGGCGATGCTGCTGCCCCGGTGCTTTCGCATGTCTGATTCCGGAAGGCGCAGGAGGTCCAAGCCGCCAAAGCCGAGGTAGCCAGTTACCCTTGCCGAGGGGGGAAGCAGACGAAGAACGGCAAGCGAAGTCGCTGATTTTCCTGATCCTGACTCGCCTACTAACCCCAGGGTTTCCCCCTCGTCAATTTGGAAGGAGATCCTGTCGACGGCGGGATGGGAGCCGAAGGCGATGGATAGATCTTCAACGTGGAGAAGTGGTTGGGCGGATGTTGCGCTCATCTCTGGCCATACTAGCGAACTCTGCGAAGACGGAGAAGACGGAAGAGAAGACGAGGCTGCAAAAGGGTCTGATGCGTCTAAACTCGTGACGCGTATGAAAAAGACAGCAGCAGCTTTCGTGATGGGTTCGGTGCTGGCCGGCACTGGCTGGGGACAGACCCATAAGGTGTCCTCACAACAGCCAGAGAATGTGGTCCGTGCCGTGGGGGTGTATGAGTGGACCGGTGAGTTGACCAAGCCCACGGGGAGCCGATTTGTTCCGGTTACGGTCTTCATTAATGGTGAACTGGAGGATGCAGGCGTCTACAGGCCTCAACCGGTCCCCTTTGCCCTGCTTTCGGGGAATGTCTATGAAGTGGACGATGCCGGGCTTTCCAAGGGAATGCTGGTGCTGGAGACGGCTATCCGCGCGGTCAAGCCGGATGGCGCTCCGGGACCAAACTTCGATCAAGGATGGACTGCTTACGGAACTTATAAGCCAGCTGCGACTGCGGCGGCTCCCAAGCCCAGCCATCTGAAGCCGTCCAAGACGCTGCCGACGATTCAGGTCTCCGGAGGGGATTCCAATAAACCCCACTTGAGCGACAGGAGTGGAGACACCCAGCCCAGCAAGAGCGGAGATACGCATTCCAATCCGCCGAATCAACCCAGCCAGCAGCAGCCTTCCAAGCCGGACAGCACGACCAGTACTCCTCAGAGCGGCAGTACGGCATCGACTGACGATCCGGACCGTCCGACGATGCACCGCAGAACAGAGAGCGAGGACACTTCCACTGCCGATACGAAGACGTCGTCGAACGACGATGCTGAGCGTCCGACCCTGAAACGGCGCTCTCCAGAGGAGGAGAAAGAGAGAAAGAAGAAGAACGATATCGCAACCGTCACCGCAGCCGGTTCGATGACGGACGATCCGGACCGGCCCATCCTTCACCACGGAAGCGACAAAGACAGGGAAGATATGGAGTCGCCGAAGTTGATGGGGCTTCCGAAGGATATGCATCAGATGGTGGGCGTTTCGGATGCCAAGAACCGCGACCCGCACCCGTTTGCGCGATCGTGGGAGGATATGAACGAGCACACGGCGGTGATGACGAAGATGCAGGACTTCGCGCGAGCCCAATTGGCAGCGTACGGCATTGTCCCCGGCGTGACGCCTGCGAATGCCATTACAGGAACGGTTGGCGCGAATTCCACCACGAGCCCATCGAGTTCGTCGGGGATGACCGCTCCCGATACGGGGCCTCCGACGCTGAAGCGTGGAATTCCATCCAAGGCTTCTGTGACAACAGAGGGTGCTCCGGCGCCCAAGGCCAGCGCGCCGCCTGCTAAACGTTCCACTCCTACTCGGGCCGGAGCGAAGTCGAGACACGCCCCTGCTGCACCGCCCCCCGTAACACTGGCCGACGAGGTATTGAAGGGATACACGCTGAGTTATGGAGGATCGCCAACCTACGTCTATATGGCTCACACGGTCGAGACCGATTCGGTGATGCGCTATGTGACGATCGTTGCGCAGGCGGATGCCATGGGCAATCTTCAGGTGGCTCTTGCCAGCGTGACCGATGCGACGCATCTGGATCGCAAGCCGTGGATGCGGCTGATCGACGCGGTCGATGCCGAGGCCAGCAATCGCGCAAGCCTGTTGTTCGAGCTGCGAGGGCAGAACACACGACAGTTCGCGCTGTATCGCGTGATCGCAGCGAAGCCGGAGCAGATCTTCGCGACTGGAACCATGATGTAACCTCATTCAGGCGTGCTTGTTTCCGCTCTTCGCGGTTCGCAGAAGAAAAAGCGCGTGCACAAAAGAGGTGCAACGAATGGCGAAAATTGCCTTATTTGGAGCAGCCGGAGCGATTGGACACAGCCTGGCGGACACGCTGAGACAGCGTGGAGAAAACTATCGGGTCGTGGGCCGCGACCGAGCTCGGCTGGAGAAGGCTTTCGGCAGCGATCCGAAGGCCAAGATCGTTACGTGGGATCCTGACGATCCCGCGTCAATTCGAGAGGCTGCGCGTGAAGTGGACACGCTGATTTATCTGGTCGGCGTTCCTTATAACCACTTCGAGCTGCATCCGCAGGTGATGCAGAAGACGCTGGATGGCGCGATTGCAGAGGGCGTACGCCGCATCCTGCTGATCGGGACGGTCTATCCCTATGGAACGCCGGTCAGCACGCCGATGAGCGAGAAGCATCCGCGAGATCCTGTGACCTTCAAGGGCAGGATGCGCAAGGAGCAGGAGGATCTGCTACTGGCCGCCGATGCTGCGGGAAAGATTGAGGGGGTGGTGCTTCGGCTGCCGGATTTCTATGGCCCGGGAGTCGAGGCGAGTCTTTTGGACGATACCTTCAAAGCAGCCGTCGAGGGAAGGACGGCGAACATGGTGGGGCCGATCGATACGCCGCATGAGTTTGTCTTCGTTCCTGATGTTGGACCGGTAGCGCTTGATCTTGCGGCGAAGCCCGAGGCGAAAGGGCGATGGTGGAATCTCGCCGGAGCCGGCGTGACGACGCAGCGCCAGATGGCAGAGATGGCTTTTGCAGCTACGGGAAAGAAGATGAAGATTCGCGTCGCAGGAAAGGGGATGCTGCGCGTCGTAGGACTCTTCAATCCGATTATGCGTGAGCTGGTGGAGATGCATTATCTGCAGACGACTCCTGTGCTTCTGGACGATACGGAGCTGACCGCTCTACTGGGCAAAGTGAAGAAGACGTCTTATGCCGAGGGTGTGAAGCAGTGCGTGGAGTATCAACAGAGGCGTGGCTCATCGCGGTGATTGCGATGTTTTGAGTTGCATCCTCGAGAAAGCTAAAGGCCGATCCAGGAAGTGGATCGGCCTTTTATTGCGATCAGAGCTGACCGAAACGGCCGGACTGGAAGTCCTGCACGGCCTGCATGATCTCTTCGCGGGTATTCATGACGAAGGGACCATAGTTGGCGATGGGCTCGTTGATGGGCTCGCCGCTCAGCAGCAGAAGCTGTGAGTCGGATGCGGCCTCAAGCGTAACCGTATCGCCTTCGCGACCGAGCGTTGCAATGCGAGCTTCTCCGGAGAGCTTGCCTGCTCCGTTCACCGTGACATCACCTTTGCGCAGGATGACGGCAGTGTTGTGGCCTTCAGGGACTGCAAGGTCAATGCGCTCACCTGCCTTCAACTCGATGTCCCAGACGTTGAGCGGCGTAAAGGTCTTCGCGGCTCCCTGGGCATTGGCGAGTGAGCCTGCGATGATGCGAGCGTGACCTCCAGTAGCAAAGTTCACAACGGGGATCTGCTCTTTGGTGATGGCCTGATAGCCGGGCTTCGACATCTTGTGCGCGGCGGGCAGGTTGACCCAGAGCTGGATCATCTCGAAGGTTCCTCCGTTACGGGTGAACTCGGCCTCGTGCATCTCCTCGTGCAGAACGCCGGAGGCAGCGGTCATCCACTGGACGTCGCCCGGATAAATAACTCCGGAGTTTCCGGCGGAGTCGCGGTGGCTGACAGAGCCCTGATAGGCGATGGTGACGGTCTCGAAGCCACGGTGCGGGTGCTCCCCGACTCCGCGAGGCTGCGGCGCTGGCTTGAAGTACTGAGGGCCTGCGTAGTCGAGCATCAGGAACGGGCTAACCTCAAGCTGAATTCCGTTGGACGGAAACAGATTGCGGACGGGGAAGCCGTCACCGACCCAGTGACTGGAGCCGGGGCCATAGGTTCCGAGGACTTTTTTCTGCGTAGTGGTTGCGGTGGACATGTTGCTTACTCCTCCCGGCGTCCTTCGACGCCTGTTGGTTGCGGTACTGCGTGAAATGTCGTTTCGGCGACGCGGCCGAGCTTGCGCAGCAGAGGTAAAAGCTGTGCGCGATCTTCAGAACTGAACTCTGCGAGAGCTGCCTCCATCTCATCGCGATGCTGCGCGAAGACGCACTCGATGAGCTTGCGGCCCTCTGTCGTGAGCTGAACGATGCGGGCACGGCGATCGGTCGCATCGTCATGCCGCGCGACAAGGCCACGGGCCTCCAGACGATCGATTGCCGTGGTCATGGAGCCGCTGGTCAACAGGACCTTCTCACGGAGCTGTTTCGCGTTGAGCGGTCCTTTGTGGAGCAGGGCTTCGAGGACGCCGAAGTCGGTGATCCCCATCTCAAAGCGGCCGACGCTGCGCATGGAGTGCGACTCCACGGCGCGAAAGGCCTTCCAGAGAAGAAGCCAGACGTGAATGCCGGTCAGATCGGGTTCGTTTTGGGTTGCGGTCTTCATATCTTGATATAAAGATGCTTGATATCAAGATAAAGATTCAAACTGCTTGCGGAGGCACGGGTAAAAACAAAGAAGGCATGGGATATATCCCATGCCTTCTATAACTTGCCTGTCACTCGATCGATTCGAGGTGCGATGATTCAGGTTAGAAGGTTGTGCTGACGGTCAGGCGGAAGGTCTTTCTGGGTTCACGCAGAGTGTAGTCGGACCCATAAAGCTGAATCGCCTGCAGGTAGGTGTACTGGCCAGCGCCCGAGTCGGGGAACAGGCTGCGGAAGGTAGCGGGGTCCGTCGCCAGCTCTTGAGGAATGGTCTTGTAGAGGCGCAGCGGATTGTAGGCGTAGTAGATACGGAATGGAGCATTGACGATCGGCAGGATGACCTGCAGTTCGGCACCGTTCGACATACGGGGAACGTAGTTCGTTCCGGGAACGATTTTAAGCGGATTGGGGAAGAAGAGTTGCTTGCCGCCGAAGCAGGCTCCGTTGACGACCGTGGGGCAGCCGTACATCGGACTGGAGATCTCCTGTTGCCCCGAGACGCTTTGACGAAGCTGGTTCGGCCATACGTCAAAGGTCATGTTGAAGTCGGTGAAGAAGGCGAAGGTGACCTGATTGATGATCGGGATTCGGTATTCCACGTTTGCCGTGACCGAGGTATCGCCACCGATGGAGACCAGGCGATAGATCGGCAAGGGAATCTGCACATTGCCCAGCAGGGGATTCGACGGGTCGCGTGGAACCGTCGTTCCGTCGGGATTGGTCAGATTGAACATGACCTTCGTCGGGATGAACGTATAGGGAGACGTGGAACGAATGTCGAAGCCACGGACATCGCTCTCGCCGCCGGAGTAGATGCGGTTTTGCGGAGGAGCGACTTCGCCCCCGAACCCGGCGATATGCGAGGCCTGGATACGATATCCCAGAACATTGTGTCCCTCGCGGCTGATCTTAAGGTTGTGCATCGGGAAGTACTGACGCCAGGCTACGACCGGCTGGATGTACTTCACGTTTCCGCCGGCACCTGCAATCGCCAGCGCTGCGTTCAGGTCTTTACCCGAGTGAGGCCCAACGGCGCGGTCGAGGCTCGAGAAGGTAAAGCTGGGAGTGATGACTGACGAGATGATGCCGTTCAGCTGATTCTGTCCCTGAACGCCGGAGCGGAAGGCCAGGGTTTGAAAGACATTGCGCGTGTTGTCGTTGAAGGTGGTCACCGAAGAACGGGACAACGCATACGAGACACCGACTCGGGTTACGCCGGAGCGCGAGAAGAGATGGCGCAAGGGTTCGCTGACCGAGAGCGTCAGACCGGTCTGTGACTGGTTGTAGTTCGTCAGCAGCGACTGCTGCGCCGTCGAGACGTTCTGCGCGAGGCCGCTGGCAATGGAGTAGCCCTTGGCCGGGTTGAAGTCGTACTTGCTGGTAAAGACCTGGATACCGAGCGAGATCGGCTTATTGCGGAAGTAGGGCTCGGTAAATCCGAAGCTCAGATTGCGCTGCAGGTCGCCGATGTTGGCCTGTACGGAGAGCGTCTCGCCCAAGCCAAGGAAGTTGTTGGTCTCGTAATTAAGGCCGATGAAGGATCCGGAGAGGCCGCTGATACCGCCGTTGAGGCCGATGGAGTTTTTGCCCTTCTCCTTAAGCTTCAGCAGCAGATCGACGGTTGCGTCCTCGGTGTTCTGGTGGCTCTCGGAGTCCTGCTCGACTTTGAGGGGCTCAAAATAGTTCAGCTGATTGAGACGCAGGATCGACAGCTCCCACAGGCGGGAGTTATAGACTTGACCTTCTTCAAGCAGAAGCTCGCGGCGGATCACCTTGTCGCGGGTGATGCTGTTGCCCTGGAACTCGATGCGGGAGACGTAGAACGGCTTGCCTTCGTCGATATCGATATCGAGGTAGATCAGCTTCTTGGCTTCGTCGATTCGGGGAACGGGGGTTCCGACGAAGTTAATATAGCCACCCTCACCGTAGGCTTTGCGAAGCTGCTCCAGACCTTTGCCGAAGAGAGTCGCATTGAAATAGTCGCCATCCTTCTCGGCGAACTGTGCCCGAAGTGCCTTGGTGTTGGTGTAGTGCTGATTGCCCTTGAAGGTGATGCCGCCCAGGCGATAGCGCTCCCCTTCCTCGACCGGCAACAGGATATCGATGCGCTTGCCCTTGGAGGGCCGGAGGGTGAACGGGTTCAGACCACCCGCATCGCGAACATTGGTTGTCGGCTCTCCTACCAGCGCCTTGAAGTAGCCGCGATCCTGATAGGCACGACGGACACGTTCGGTGTCTTCGTCGAGCTTGCTGGCGTCGAAGGTGCGCGGCAGCAGGTTCTCCAAGATGATCGAGTGCGGAATTCCGATCGGCCTGAGGTTCCTCATCGAACTCCGCAGGGCGCGGTCAGAGACGTGATCGTTGCCGTCGAACTGGATTTTTCCGACTTTGACGGTCGGTCCTTCTTTTACGTTGAACGTCAGCGAGACCGCAGCCGGAGGAATCTTTTTGACTTCTTCCCTGACGGTCGCGAACTGGTGACCGTGTGCCGCCAGCAGTTCTTTGAGAACCACCTCGGCGCGCTTGATCTTGGTGGGGTCGTACTGGCTCTCGACCGAGAGCCCCACCTTTGCCTTCTTGAAGGCATCGAGAATATCGGACTGCGAGACGGCGTTGACGCCCTTGTAATTGATCTCGCGGATGGTCGGCTTCTCGAGGACGTAGATCACCAACTGCACGCACTTGGCAGTGTCGACCCGTTCGATGCGGACGTCGTCGAAGTATCCGGTGTTCCACAGAGAGTTGAAGTCTCGCTCCACCACCTGCGGATCGTACAGATCGCCCTGATGCGAAAACAGACGCGCCAGGACGGATTCTTTCGGGATTCTTCGGTTGCCTACGACCTGCGGCTGACACAGCGGCTGGGCTTCGGAACCGACTGCCTGAGCTTTCATCGACGGAACCATCGTGACTGCAAGGGCAATCAAGAACACGGCATAAGCGATGCGGAAGCAGCTGGAGCGCGTGCACACAGGCCTGGTCATTCTCTTCAGGGAGCTTTCGCTCTCTCGATCTACGGTAAAGATACGCACACCCTCACTGCTGAAAGAAAATCGCACCCCGCAGGTTCCTGTTGGGGGAATCTTGATTATATGGGAGCACAAGGGACCTTAGCGAGTTTCCCGGTTGCTTTCAGTCGAGCGAAGTTCCATTTTCTCATTCGCTTCGCCTGTTCTCCTGAAAACGTCCCTTTTGAAAATTGCCTCTGCAGGATCACGTCACACCGCTCAGCACGCCAGCAAAGACGCGGGTATCGACGTTGCCGCCGCCCAGCACCGTGCCAACACGGGCTGCTCCCCGCGGCCGGTCCTGAAGCAGACCGGCCAGTCCGACCGCCCCTGCTCCTTCGGCGACATTGTGGGTATCCGCAAAGTAAAACCGCATGGCCTGCTCCACTTCATCGTCGTCGACCTCAAGGATCCGGTCCGTCCCGGATCGGATTGCCTGAAGCGCCGACTCATCCGGCCTTCTGCAGGCCACTCCGTCGGCGATTCGTGTCGTGGCGGGATGCTCCACGACATGCCCGGCGGCGACCGAAAGCGCGAAGGCCGGCGCATGTTTGGAGACGACACCGACGATTCGCGTTTTGAGGCCAAGAGCATCGCGAACCGCAATCATGCCGCTGATCCCCGAACCCATTCCGATGGGCACATAGACGGTATCGAGCTCGGGAGCGGAGGTGAAGAATTCGAGCGCAGCCGTGGCTACGCCTGTCACCAGCAGGTGATGATAGCTCGGAACCCAGTGCCACCCGTTTTCGCGCTCCAAACGGACGGCATGTTCGAGAGCCGCCTGAAAGTCGTCCCCCTCTTCGATCAACTCGGCGCCCAACTCGCGCATGGCTCGATTTTTCTCAAGACTGTTTCCATGCGGCACCACGATCACCGAACGAATGCCGTTCCGCGCGGCTGCGAGGGCAATGGACTGGCCATGATTGCCGCGCGTCGCGGTGACGACGGTCTTCACGTCGGGCCGCTCCCGCCGCAGCCAATCCATATACACCAAGCCGCCGCGAATCTTGAAGGCTCCCACCGGGGAATGATTTTCGTGCTTGACCCAGACCTCGGCTGCTGCGCGCTCGCTTAGCAGGGGCCAGCGATACTGTGGCGTCGGAGGCATGGTTTGATAGACCAGTTCCGCAGCTCGACGAATCTCTTCAAGACCGGGTAATCCATTTTTCATCATGTGGGTTCCTTCGAACCGATGGAATGACCTTCGGATGCGATTCAGGAGATGATCGCTTCAAAAATCCGCGTCTATCGTGCCTGGGTGGAGGAATCTATTTTGCGGACCTCGACGAGGGTGGAGTAGAAGGTCGCGCCTCCTCCGATGTCGGTCAGACGCTCGCTGGTCAGGGCATTGATGTTGTTGCCGTCGCGCGTCAGCTTATTCCATTCCAGCCGGGCAGCCACGACTCCGGCTCCAACATGCCCGTTGACGTGTACGCGAAGACGAACACTGCCGCGAGCGTTGAAGACCTCCACCTCGTCGCCGCTCTGGATTCCGCGTGGCATCGCATCGGAGGCATGCATCTCCAGCAGACCTGCGGTCCGCGCCTCCATACGCTGGTGAATCGGAATGTTCGCGAAGGTCGAATTCATAAAATTGTCGGCCTTGCGCGGAAGAAATTCGAGCGGATACGCAGCCGCGTTAGCCCGCGACTCGGTGGGAGCACGGAAGACAGGGACCGGCGTAAGCTCGGCGAGTCCTGACGGGGTCCGGAACCACTCCGGCGTGGAAAACGGAAGGGTGTTTCCTTCGTTGCCTGACATTGTTATCCGCACATGCCCTTCTTGTTCGAGCCGTTCGCGTGTGATGTTTGCGAATCTGGGATCGCTGCCGGAGAGCGCCTGATCGATCAGATCATCTTCCCGATCATCGAAGCAGGTTTCAGGGAAACCCATTCTGCGACCGAGCTCGCCGAAGAAACGCACGTTGTTCCATGCCTCGCCCAGAGGGGCGATCGCCTGTTGCGAGATCTGCACGAAGTGGTGCCCGTAGGCTCCCTGAACATCTTTCGTCTCGAGAAAGCTGGGCGCAGGCAGAACGATGTCTGCGTAATCGGTGGTGTCGGTAAAGAACTGTTCGTGAACGACGGTGAAGAGATCGTCGCGCTGCATTCCGCGCAAGACGTCGTTCTGATTGGGAGCCACGGCGGCGGGATTGGAGTTGTAGACAATCATTGCCTTCACCGGCGGGCCGCCGACTCCAGCATCGGACGCAGTCAACGCTTCGCCCAGCTGGTTCATATTGATGGTGCGCGCTTCACGACCCAGCGGACTTGCGTACATCAGCTCCGGCTTCTGCAACTTTGCAGTCTGGAATGGAAAT
>Ga0310811_10004163_pt1 | contig 18201 bp, 16 predicted proteins | sample YCmetagenome_FD_207642 | JGI IMG/M metagenome (GOLD analysis project Ga0310811, IMG submission 207642) | Soil microbial communities from experimental microcosm in Duke University, North Carolina, United States - YC | ecosystem: Engineered > Artificial ecosystem > Soil microcosm > Unclassified ...
GCACCAGCACCTTCACGCCGGGCCTCCGCAGGTGGCGGCGTAGGCGGCGGCCAGCAGGTCCGGGTCGGGCCCCTCGAGGCGGCCCGGAGCGGCGAGCCCGTCGAGCACCACGAATCGGAGCTGGCCTGCACGGGCCTTCTTGTCGGTGCCCATGGTCTGCACGAGCTCCGGCAGGGCGTCCGGCTCGTAGGTCACCGGTAGGCCCAGCGACCGCAGGACGGAGCGGTGGCGGTCGGCGGTGATGTCGTCGAGGCGGCCGGCGGCGCGGGCGAGCTCGGCGGCGTAGACCAGGCCGACGCTTACCGCGTTGCCGTGGCGCCAGGTGTAGCCCTCGCGGTGCTCCACCGCGTGCCCCAGGGTGTGGCCGTAGTTGAGGATCTCGCGAAGGTGCGACTCGCGCAGGTCGGCGGACACCACGTCCGCCTTGACCTGGATGGATCGGCTGATCAGCTCGGGCAGCACGTCATCGGCCGGGTCCAGCGCGCGCTCCGGGTCGGCCTCGATGAGGTCCAGGATGACCGGATCGGCGATGAAACCGGCCTTGACGATCTCCGCCATGCCCGCGACGAGCTCCTCGCGGGGCAACGTGAGCAGCGTGTCGAGGTCGACCAGCACGGCGGCGGGCTCGTGGAACGCGCCGACGAGGTTCTTACCGGCACCGGTGTTGATGCCGGTCTTGCCGCCGACGGCCGCGTCGACCATCGCCAGCAGCGTCGTCGGCACGTGCACGACCCGGATCCCACGCATCCAGGTGGCGGCGACGAACCCGGCCAGGTCGGTGGCCGCTCCGCCGCCCAGCGAGATCACGGCGTCGCCCCGGGTCATCCCGATGCGGCCGCACTCCTCCCAGCACGAGCCCAGGACCTCGAGGGTCTTGCCGGCCTCGGCGTCGGGGACCTCCTTGAGGTGCACCTCGACGCCCGACCCGGCCAGGCTCGACCTCAGCCGCTCCGCGTGCCCGGCCAGTGGGCCCTGATGTACCAGGAGGGCGGTGGAGACCCCGCCCAGCCCTTCGCGCAGCGCGGCATCGATGACGGTGGGGTCCTCGGCCCCACGCCCGATCGTCACGTCGTAGGGCCGCTCCGCGTGCACCCGGATGCGGTGGCCGACCGACGCGCCGGTCACGACGGGGCCCCGGCCAATGACCGCACCACGTCGCCGACCACGTCGTCCACCGGCCGGCCGCTGGTCTGGACGGTGGCCTGGGAGACGGCCTCGTAGATCGGCCGGCGCTCGGTGAGCAGCTGCTTGAGGTGGGCCCTCGGGTTCGGCATCAGCCACGGGTGCAGGGGCAGCAGGCCTTCCCGCCGCAGGAGGTTGTCGAGGTCGACGTCGAGGAACACCACCGGTGAACCCGCCAGAAGCTCGGCCGCGCCCGGAGCGGTCGGCGTGCCGCCACCGAGCGCGAGCACACCGTCGTAGGTGTTGAGCACCTCACGCAGGAGCTCGACCTCGACCTCCTGGAACCGTTCCCGCCCCAGCTCGACCACCAGGTCGCCGGCCTCGACGCCGTGGGCGTTGCGGATGTCGTCGTCGAGGTCGCGGAACGCGACGCCCAGCCGGGCGGCGACGGCGCGCCCGACGGTGCTCTTGCCCGACCCGGGTGGCCCGACCAGGATCAGCGCTGGTCCGGTCACCCCTGCTCCCCCTGCCCGGGTGCCTGCTCTTCGGCGTGTGACTGGGCCTCGGCGGAGGCGGCCAGGTAGGAGCGCAGGTTGCGTGCGGTCTCCTTCAGCGAGTCCCCGCCGAACTTCTCCAGGGCGGCGTCGGCCAGCACCAGGGCCACCATCGCCTCGGCCACCACTCCGGCGGCCGGCACCGCGCACACGTCCGAACGCTGGTGGATGGCCTGCGCGGGCGCCCCGGTGGCCATGTCGACGGTCTGCAGCGCGCGGGGCACCGTGGAGATGGGCTTCATCGCCACCCGCACCCGCACCGGCTCGCCGTTGGTCATGCCGCCCTCGATACCACCGGCGCGGTTGCTCAGCCGTCGGACAGGGGCCCCTGGGACCATCTCGTCGTGCGCTTCGCTGCCCCGGCGGTGGGCGGTGCGGAAACCATCGCCGATCTCGACGCCCTTCATCGCCTGGATGCCCATCAGCGCGCCGGCCAGCCGGGCGTCGAGGCGGCGGTCGGAGTGCACGTAGCTGCCCACACCGACGGGCATGCCGTAGGCGATGACCTCAACGACGCCGCCGAGGGTGTCGCCGTCCCTCTGAGCCGCGTCGACCTCGGCGACCATGGCGGCGGTGGTCGCCTCGGAGTACGCGCGCACGGGGCTGGCGTCGATCCGCTCGCCGTCGTCCGGGCCGGGCCGCTCGTCGTCGGGCGCGTCGACCGAGCCGAGCGCCACCACATGCGAGACGATCTTCACCCCGAACGCCTGGCTCAGGAACGCCTTGGCCACCGTGCCGAGGGCCACCCGGGACGCCGTCTCCCGCGCACTGGCCCGCTCCAGCACCGGCCGTGCGTCGTCGAACCCGAACTTCGTCATCCCGGCCAGGTCGGCGTGACCCGGACGCGGCCTGGTCAGCGGGGCGTTGCGGGCCCGGTTCTCGATCAGCTCGGGGTCGACCGGGTCGGCCGCCATCACGGTGGTCCACTTGGGCCACTCGGAGTTGCCGATCCGCACGGCGACCGGACCGCCCTGGGTGACGCCATGACGCACGCCCCCGATGACCTCCAGTTCGTCGGCCTCGAACTTCATCCGGGCACCCCGGCCATAGCCCAGCCGCCGGCGGGCCAGTTCGGCCGCCAGCTCCTTGGTCGTGACCTCGACGCCGGCCACCATGCCCTCGAGCACCGCTACCAGCGCCGGCCCATGTGACTCACCCGCGGTGATCCAGCGCAGCACCCCCCGATCCTCTCACGCGACCCATGCTGTGGCGCCCGCCGCACCCAGCGCCGCGCCCGCCACGACCAGCCATCCGGCCGCGAGCATCGCCGGGCCGTGCGGCACAGCTGCCCCGCGGCTCTCCCGAACGGTCCGCCCACCAGCCCCGCGGACCGACGATGCGGCGGCCGACGCGATGCATCCGGTGATGCATCCGGTGATGACAGCGGCCAGCACCGCCCAGACCAGCAGCGCCGGCCAGGAGACCGCACCGAGGGCCGCGCCGAGCGATGCGGCCAGCTTCACGTCACCGGCGCCCATCGCCGCCGGCACCGTCACCCGGACCAGCAGGTGTGCTCCGAACAGCACCGACGCCCCGGCGACGGCCCTGGTCACGCAGGCGGGCCCGAGCGGGGCGACGAGCAGCAACGCCGAAGGTAGCGCCGGCAGCGTGAGAGCGTCGGGCAGGCGCCCGCGCATGAGGTCCACAGCGCCAGCGGCGACCCCGAGCCAGCTCAGCCCGAGCAGAAGCGGCAGCCACTCCCCCGACAGTCGACCGGTCGCCGCCCACCAACCGCAGGCCCCCCAGATGGCAGCGAGCGTCATCTCACACCACGGTGGCCGCACCGGCGCGCCGCGGCGCAGCCGTCTCACCAGCGCCCTCGCACCGCATCCGGCGGCGGCACCGAGCAGGACGAACACGATCGCGGCTACGGCGTTCAGCGCGGATGGGTGCAGGGCGGATAGGGGCAGAGCGGACGGGTACAGGTGAGGCATACCGGCAACCGTGCCGGTCCCACGGCCGTGGGCGCAGTCCGGTTCGCCGTCCTGTGGACAGCAGGCGACCCTGTGGACAACCCTTCGCGCCCGGGAGCGGCTACGCGCGCCGGGAGCGCAGGCGCCGCACCAGGACGACTCCGAGGATCAGCAGGACCAGGACGCCGATCCCGACCGGTGCCCACGCGACGATCCAGTCCCAGACCAGCTGCCACGTCGTCACCTGGTGGAACACCGACAATCCGTAGATCATGGTCTCGCCGTAGTTGTCGGCGCTGCACGGGGCCGAGTTGGTGCAGTTGGCCTGGGTGTAGGCGCCGGCCTTGAAGTAGGCACCCCGGAAGCGATGCTTGATCGTCGTCTGCAGCACGCCGTTGTAGTAGGCGCGGACCTCTCCGTCGCTCACCTCGTAACCGGCATCGAACCGGGTGCCGAGCGCGTAGTGGTCGGTGATCAGCTTGAAGTGCGGGTTGTCACCGTCGGTGATCCACAGCTTGGAGCCCTCCAGTCGGAACACCGAGATGTCGTCGTCGGCATCGTGGATCTGAGCACCGACCAGTTCCGCCTTACCGGTGGGCAGCCGCACGAACGCCTCGGTGACCGAGAGGCGGTGGGTGCCCGCGGTCGACGACCAGCCGGCGTTCTCCGAACCGTTGTCGGTCATCTCACGCAACTCGGAGCGCGGGTACTTCGAGCCGCTCGTCGTCGTGCCGTTGACCGGTGCCCGGAACAGCACCGCGTCGCAGGTCGGGCTGAGGCGGAACCACGGGGCCTGGGCGAACCCGGCCAGCGTGGGCTGGGTGACCTCCAGCGGCGACTTCGCGCTGTCCGGCTTGGGGACGGGCAGCGTGACCTTCCAGTCGGTGAGGTCGAGCACCTGGGCGGGAAGGCCGCAGCGGCCCTGCGGGGCGGAGGCGTGTGTCACGACCGGGACCGGCGCCAGATCCGGCCAGGGTTCCGCTCCCGATCCGAACAGGACCTGCGGCACCGCCGCGATCGCCACGAAACCACTGGCCAGCACCGCCGCTACGCCCACAGGCACAGGATAGTGGTAGACGATCAGCGTGCCGTTCCGGCGGTCCCTCGCCACTTACGCCCCGGAGCAGCGGGGATCAGGCCGTACCGGACAGGGGCTCCAGCGCCGCGGCCATCGCCGCGCGGGGCGCTGGCCGCCCGGTGAACTGCTCCACCTGCCCGAAGGCCTGGTGCAGCAGCATGTCCAGGCCGGTCGCCAACCGGCCACCGGCCGCTGCGACGGCACGGGCCACCGGTGTCGGCCAGGGGTGGTAGACCACGTCCAGCACCAGCCCCGCACGGGCCACGGCCGCCGCGCACCCGTCGGCGACGCCGGCCGGCACGGTGCTGACCACGATGTCGGCACAGTCGGCTCCCGGCACCGCGTCGTCCCAGCGCCGAACCTCCGTGACCAGGCCGAAATGCTCGGCGACGACGACGGTCCCGGCCGCCCGCGCGGGATCACGCACCATGAGCTCCACCTCGGTGACACCGATCTGGGCCAGGCCCGCAACCGCAGCCGCGGCCGTGGCCCCGGCCCCCAGCACGAGCGCCCGCGCCCCGGACGGTGCAGTCCCGGACGGAGGCACCCACCCGGCGGCGAGCAGCGCCCCGGCCACCCCGTCGATGTCGGTGCAGTCCGCCCGCCAACCACCGTCGGGCAGCCTGACCAGCGTGTTCGCCGCGTCCACTGCCACCGCGCGGTCGGTGCGCACGTCGGCCCGGGCCAGCGCGGCCCGCTTGCCCGGCATGGTGACCGACAGCCCGACCCATTCCGGTCCCAGGCCGTCGACCAGCCCGGGCAGCGCGGCCTCGTCACACTCGATGGCCTCGTAGGTCCATCCGGTCAGGCCGAGTGCGGCGTAGGCGGCGCGGTGCAGGGCGGGCGAGCGGGAGTGGGCGACCGGGGAACCGAGCACCGCGGCGCGGCGGGCTCCGGGACCGTCAGGGCCGTACACGCCTCAGAACACCCCTGCGGCCTGTGCCGCGCGCACGTTGCCCTGATGCTCGGGCAGCGTCGTGGCGAAGCAGGAGGTGCCGTCGGTCTTGCACTTGACGAAGAACATCCACGGCCCGGACTCGGGATGCAGGGCCGCCTCAATGGCCTTGGTCCCCGGCGAGCCGATGGGGGTGGGCGGCAGGCCGTAGTTGGCATAACTGTTGTACGGGCCGGCCCGGCCGCGGTCGGACGAGTTGGTCCGGACCGCCTGGAGATCCAGGGGGTAGTTCACCGTGGAGTCCAGCTCGAGCCGGACCCGGCTGGTCAGACGGTTGTGGATCACCTGGGAGATCTTGTCGAAGTCGGCGGTGATGCCCTCCTTCTCGATCAAGGAGGCGATCACCAACGTCTGATACGGGGTGTAGCTGCCGTCCCGTGCACCGGTGACCAGCCCGCTGGCCTCGTACTGGGACGCCGACCGGCTGACCAGGGTCCGCAGCATCTCCTCGGGGGTGCTGCCGGGCTTCACGTCGTAGCGTCCGGGAGCGATGAGGCCCTCGAGCCGGCGGTTCGGATCGGCCTTCGCCACGTCGCCGCGGGCCCAGTCCGGGACGCCGAGGGACTCCAGGGGCGCCTTGGCCATCGCCTCGCGCAGCTGGTCGGCGCTGACGCAGATGGGGGTCCCGTTCAGCTGGGTGCAGGTGCCCTGGGCGAGCTGGGTGAGCAAGCCCGAGGCGACCGTCCCGTCCGGACCCCGGGTGTCGTCGAGCTGCACACCGCCCTTGATGTCGAGCTGCCCGACCCGTGCACGCGGATCGAGGATCAGCTTCACCGCGGCGTCCCCGGACATACCTTTTCTCAGGCGGTAGTACCCCGGCTGCACCGACCGGGCCCGGTCGTCGTCATCGGCGGCGGCCTTCGTGAAGGCTTTTGCGCTCTTGACCACCCCGGCCTTGGCCAGCGTGGCCCCGATCGCCTTGATGATGTCGCCGTCGTCGACCTGGATGATCACGTCACCCTGGCCGTTGCCCTCGAAGTCCGGCGCGCTGAAGAACACCGAGTAGAGCAGATACCCGCCGCCCACGATGATCGAGGCGAACACCGCGAGCACGATCAGGGGGCCGCGGCGTCTGGGGCGGTTGCGGCGTCCCACGTCGTCGGGCTCCTCGTCGTATACGTCGTCCGGCCCGGACTGGTCCGGGTGGTCGTTCTCATCCTGGTGGTGGGCCGCACCAGCGGGTTCACCCTCAGGCGTCACCGCGAAGACCGTGGTCTCCTCCTGCTGCGCGGCGAAGACCGTCGTCTCGTCCGATTCGTCGGTGGCCGTTGGGAACACCGTGGTCGCGGTGACGGGTTCGAACGGCACCGTGTCGGGATCACGAACCTCCGACCCGGTGCTGTCTGCGGAGCGGGATGCGTTCACCGGCCGGCTTCACCTCGCTCGGCCCGGGCGGAGCGGGTGTCCAGCCAGCCCTGCAGGATCGCCACCGCCGCCGCCTGGTCGATGACCGCGCGCTGCTTGCGGCCCCGCACGCCACGCTGGGCCAGGGCCCTGGTCGCGACGACGGTGGTCATTCGCTCGTCGACCATCCTCACCGGGACGTCGAGCTTGACGGCGAGCGCGTCGGCGAACTCCGTCGCTGCCTCGGCCGCCGGTCCATGCCGACCAGCGAGCGTTCGGGGCAGCCCCACCACCACCTCAACCACCTCGTACTCCGCGACGATGTCGGCCAGCCGGAGCAGGTCCGAGCCACCCTGCTGGTCCCGTTCGAGGGTAACCAGAGGGGTGGCGATGACCCCGCCCGGGTCACAGACGGCGACCCCGACCCGCACAGAACCCGGGTCGACCCCCAGGCGTCGACCCGGACCGACGTCGGGCGCGTCGGCGTCGATCGGCGCGTCGCTCACCCTCGTGCGGACTCGCCAGTCCCACCGACCCCACCAGCCCCAGCTCCGGTGGCGGAGCGGATCGCCTCCCGCAACGCGGAGACAGCCTCAGGAATGCCGGCGGGATTGGTGCCACCACCCTGGGCGAGCTCCGCCTTGCCGCCGCCCCGGCCGCCGATGGCGGACGAGAACCACGGGACGAGCTTGCCGGCGGCGAGTCCTCTGCTCCGGGCGGCCTCGGTGGTGGCGACCACAAACGACAGCTTGGCCCCGTCCGCGCTGAACAGTGCCACCACACCGGGACGCGCGCCGAGACGCCCGCGAACGTCGGAGGCCAGCGCGCGAAGGTCGTTGCCGGGCACGCCGTCCGGAGCCGCCGCGGCCACGAGCGCGACACCGCCGATGTCCTCGGCGCCGTCGGCCAGCGCGCCCGCCGAGGACAGCACGGCCTCGGCCCGGACCTTCTCCAGCTCACGCTCGGCGTCGCGCAGACGTTCGACCACGGCACCGATCCGGTCGGGCAGCTCCTCGGGCCGGGCCTTGAACTGCTCGGACAGCTGGCTGACCAGGACGTGCTCGCGGGCCAGGAACCGGAATGCGTCCAGCCCGACCAGCGCCTCGACCCGGCGGACACCGGAACCGATGGACGCCTCGGAGAGCAGCTTGATCACGCCGAGCTGGCCGGAACGGTGCACGTGCGTGCCACCGCACAGCTCGCGGGAGTAGTCACCGATCTCGACCACCCGCACCGAGTCGCCGTACTTCTCACCGAACATGGCGATGGCGCCCATCCGGCGGGCCTCGTCGAGTGTGGTGGTGAACGCCCGCACCTCGTGGTCGTCGAGCAGGACGGCGTTGACCTCGTCCTCGACGTCGGAGAGCACGCTCGGAGCGACCGCGCCGGCCGGCGAGGTGAAGTCGAACCGCAGCCGGCCGGGGGCGTTCAGCGACCCGGCCTGCGCGGCGGAGTCACCGAGCGCCCGTCGCAGACCCGCGTGCACCAGATGGGTGGCCGAGTGGGACCGGGAGATCGCCTGGCGCCGGCTCACCTCGACCTCGGCGTGTACCTCGGCGTCGAGACGGGCCTCGCCCGAGGTGACCTTGCCGCGGTGCACGCTCAGGCCGGTGACCGGGGACTGGACGTCGGCGACCTCGATGGTGAACCCGTCACCGCGCAGCACGCCGGAGTCGGCCTGCTGGCCACCGCCCTCGGCGTAGAACGGGGTGCGGTCGAGCAGCACCTCGACCTCGGTGCCGGCACCCGCCGCGGGTACCGCGACACCCCCGGCCAGCAGCCCGACGATCCGGGACTCCGTCGCCAGGTCGGTGTAGCCCAGGAACGTGGTGGCGCCGTGGGCGTCGAGCACCGAGCGGTAGAGCCCACCATCGGCGTGCCCGGTCTTGCGGCCGGCCGCGTCGGCCTTGGCCCGGTCGCGCTGCTCCTGCATGAGCCGCCGGAAGCCGTCCTCGTCGACGGTCAGGCCGGCCTCGGAGGCCATCTCCAGGGTCAGGTCGATCGGGAAGCCGTAGGTGTCGTGCAGCTGGAACGCGCGGTCCCCGGGGAGTTGGCTGCCGCCCGAGTTCTTGGTGGCCGCCACGGCGGTGTCGAAGATGCGGGAGCCGGCGGTGAGGGTGGCCAGGAAGGCGTCCTCCTCGGCCCGCACGACCGCCGAGATGCGTTCGAAGTCGGTGACCAGTTCCGGGTAGGCCGGCGCCATCGCGTCGCGCACCACCTCGGCGAAGGTCCCCAGCACCGGCTCGTGCACACCGAGCAGCCGGGCCGAACGGACGATCCGGCGCAGCAGCCGGCGCAGCACGTACCCGCGACCCTCGTTGCCGGGGGTCACCCCGTCACCGATGATCATCACACCGGAGCGGGCGTGGTCGGCGATCACCCGGAACCGCACGTCGTCCGTGTGGTCGCGGCCGTAGTGCCTCCCGGACAGCTCCTCGGCTCGGGCGATCACCGGACGCACCAGGTCGGTCTCGTAGACGTTGTCCACGCCCTGCAGCAGGTAGGCGACCCGCTCGATCCCCATCCCGGTGTCGATGTTCTTGCTGGGCAGGGTGCCGATCGGCGGGTGGCCGGCCTTGGGGCTGAGCTCACCGCGCTCGTCCTGCATGAAGACGAGGTTCCAGATCTCCAGGTAGCGGTCCTCGTCCACCACCGGACCGCCCTCGCGCCCGTGCTCGGGGCCCCGGTCGTAGTAGATCTCCGAACAGGGCCCGCCGGGACCGGGCACGCCCATGTCCCAGTAGTTGTCCTTGCCGTCGCGGCGTTGGATCCGCTCGGCGGGCAGCCCGGCGATCTCCTCCCAGAGCCGGATCGCCTCGTCGTCGGTCTCGTAGACCGTCACCCAGATGCGGTCCGGCTCGAAGCCGTACCCGCCGGAGTCCCGCGAGCCGGTGACCAGCTGCCAGGCGTGCTCGATCGCGCCGGCCTTGAAGTAGTCGCCGAAGGAGAAGTTCCCGGCCATCTGGAAGAACGTGTTGTGCCGGGTGGTCTTGCCGACCTCGTCGATGTCCCCGGTGCGCACGCACTTCTGGATGGAGGTCGCCCTTCGCCACGGCGGCGGTGCGTCACCCAGGAAGTAGGGCTTGAACTGCACCATCCCGGCGTTGACGAACAGCAGGTTGGGATCGTCGAGGATGAGCGAGGCGCTCGGTACGACGGTGTGCCCGGCGCGGACGAAGTGCTCGATGAAGCGCCGGCTGATCTCGTGGGTTTCCACGGTGAACTCTCTTGGTGTGTCGGAGTGGAGGCTGGACGGCGGACGGACCGGCCGTGGTCAGTCGGGGCTTGTTACGCCCGGCCACCCGCCCGGCGCGCTCGCGGCGCGGGCACCCGGGGTGCGGCGGCCGGCGCCGGCAGGGGACGTCCGGTGCGGTCCTCGACCATGTCGGTCAGCTCGTGCTCACGCTCGGCCATGCCGGCACGCACATCGGCCCCGAACTCGCCGATGGCCAGCGCCAGCTCGCGCAGCCCGCCGCCGATCTGCTCGCCGACGCCCGAGGGGGTGAGCCGCTGGGCAGCCTCCGCGGCCTTGCGGGTGGCCACGACCCCGGTGGCGACACCCAATCCGAGCCAGAACAACCGCTTCATCGACGCTTCCGCCCGCGACGACGGCCCTTGGGACGCAGTGCCGCGTCTTCCTTCGCCGCCTTGCGGGCCTTGATGGCCTTGGAGACGCCGTAGGAGAACGCGGCTGTCTTGACCAGCGGTCCACCCATGGTCGCGGTGAACAGCGACGACAGCGCCGAGACGTTACCGCTGACCGCGCGGGCGTTGGAGGTGATGCCGTCGACCCGCTCGAGCTGGGTGTTCACCTGGAGAAGCGTGGTGTTGGCCTCGTCGAGCAGCGGAGCGCTGCCCTCGTGCGTCTTACGGATCGCGATGGTGGCCTCGTCGAGCGTGCGGCCCAGCTTGACCAGCGGAATCGCAAGCAGCACCACCAGCAGGACGAATGCACCGGCGGCAATCAGCGCGGCAACCTGGCCTGCCGACATTCGGCGCCTCCCGGGAGTTCTTGGCTGTGATCACGCACAGGCTACCGGTCCCCGGGCGGGTCGACCGACCGGGGACAGCAGCGCTCCGTCACGGGGTCCGCCGAACGACCGCCGAGGGCGCCGACCAGGGCCGTCGCGCGGACCCGCCGGTGCTCAGCGGCCGCGAACGGCCCGGCGCAGGCGCGAAACCCGCTCGGACAGCACCCGCTCACCGCCGTGGCCCGTCGGCCGGTAGTAGTCCCGCCCGACGAGCTCGTCCGGCGGGTACTGCTGCTCGAGGACCCCGTCGGGCACGTCGTGGGGGTACCGGTAGCCGATGGCGTTGCCCAGCCGTGCCGCCCCGGCGTAGTGCCCGTCGCGCAGGTGCGGCGGAACGGCGCCCACCGCGCCTCCCCGCACGTCGGCCATCGCCGCGTCGATCCCCGCGCACACCGCGTTCGACTTCGGCGCGGTCGCCAGGTGGATCGTGGCCTGCGCCAACGCCAGCCGCGCCTCCGGCATACCGATGAGCTGCACGGTCTGCGCGGCGGCGACCGCCACCGGCAACGCCGTCGGATCGGCCATCCCGACATCCTCGCTGGCGTGCACCATGAGCCTGCGCGCGATGAACCGCGGGTCCTCCCCCGCCACGATCATCCGGGCCAGGTAATGCAGTGCGGCGTCCACGTCGGAGCCCCGGATGGACTTGATGAACGCGCTGATCACGTCGTAGTGCTGGTCGCCGTCCCGGTCGTAGCGCACCGCGGCGTCCTCGATGACGGTGCGCACGATCTCGGCGTCGATCTCGGTCGCCTCGAGGGCCTGGGCGACGTCGGCGGCCGCCTCCAGCGCGGTCAGCGCCCGGCGGGCGTCCCCGGCGGCCAGCCGAACCAGCTGGGCCCTGGCCTCCTCGGCCAGGGTGAACCGGCCCGCGAGGCCCCGGTCCGAGGTGAGCGCCCGATCCAGCACCGTGGCTATGTCGGTGTCCTCGAGGGATCGCAGCTGCAGCACGAGCGAACGGGACAGCAGCGGGGTGACCACGCTGAACGAGGGGTTCTCGGTCGTCGCACCGACCAGCAGCACCAGCCGGTCCTCCACCGCGCCGAGCAGCGCGTCCTGCTGGGTCTTGGAGAACCGGTGCACCTCGTCGATGAACAGCACGGTGCGCTGACCGGTGCGGTCGAGGCGCCGCCGCGCGTCCTCGATGACCGCCCGCAGCTCCTTCACCCCCGACGACAGCGCCGAGAGCGCCACGAAGTGCCTGGTCCCGGGCACTCCGGCGCCGGCCATCAGCCGGGCGATCGTGGTCTTCCCGGTTCCCGGCGGACCGTAGAGCAGCACCGACGCCGGCGCCGCGCCTTCCACCAGCCTGCGCAGGGGCGCGCCGGCGGCCAGCAGGTGGGCCTGTCCGACGACCTCGCCGAGGTTCCTGGGCCGCATCCGCACAGCCAGCGGTGAGCCCGCGCGGGGGGCGGGTCCGTCGTCCCGGATGCCCGGCTCCACCGTCGGGTCGAGCGAGTCGGGATCGAGGTCGAAAAGGCCGTCGTTCGTGCCTGCCGGGCCGCTCACCGCGCCGACGCTACGCGAGATGGCCGACCGGACACCCGATAGTCCCATCCGAGCCCGGCCGACTCGGGTTAGGGTCGACCACGTGCGGGAGATCTTGGACATTCTGAGCAGGGACGGCCACGCGACCGTCGAGCGGATCGCCACCATGACCGGCCTGGACGAGGCGGTGGTCGCGGAGCGGATCAGCGCATGGGAGAACGCCGGGATCATCCGCCGGTACAAGGCGGTCATCGACTGGGATCGCTACGACGCCGTCGAGGGCCAGCAGGCCCAGGAGATGATCACCGCGTTCATCGACGTGTCGATCACCCCCGCCCGCGGCGTCGGGTTCAACGACGTCGCCGCGCGGATCTCACGGTTCCCCGAGGTGCGGTCGGTCTACCTGGTCTCGGGCAGCCAGGACCTGCGCTGCACGGTCATCGGCGCCAGCCTGCACGAGGTCAGCGACTTCGTCTCGCACAAGCTCTCCACCCTCGACCGGGTACGCGCGACCGCGACCCACTTCGTGCTCAAGACCTACAAGCGCGACGGCGACGCGTTCCTCGAGCCCGAGGCCGACCACCGGCTGCCGGTGATGCCGTGAAGCCGCTCAACAGCGTCATCTCCTCCTGCCCGCCGTCGGGTATCCGCCGGTTCTTCGACATCGCGGCGCAGATGGACGACGTCATCTCACTCGGCGTCGGCGAACCCGACTTCGTCACCCCCTGGCGGATCCGGGAGGCCGGTATCTGGGCTCTGGAGAGCGGAGCCACCACCTACACCTCCAACGCCGGGCTGCTGCGGCTGCGCGAGCTGATCTGCGAGGAGCTGTCCAACCGCTACCGGGTGGACTACCGGCCCGACACCGAGTGCGTCATCACCGCCGGGGTGTCCGAAGGCCTCGACCTGACCCTGCGGGTGCTGCTCGAGCCCGGTGACGAGGTGATCGTCCCGGAGCCCTGCTACGTGGCCTACCAGCCGTGCGTGTCCTTCGCCGGCGGTCGGCCGGTTCCGGTCCCGACCGGTGCCGAGGACGGTTTCAGGCTGCGGCTCGACCTGATCGAGGCAGCCGTGACGCCGCGGACGAAGGCGATCCTGATCGGTTCGCCGGCCAACCCCACCGGTGCGGTGCAGACACGGGAGGACCTCACCGCGCTCGTCGCGCTGGCCGAGCGCCACGACCTGTACCTGATCTCCGACGAGATCTACGACCGGCTGACCTACACCGGCGTGCACACCTGTCTGGGCTCGCTGCCCGGGGCGCGCGAGCGGACGGTCGTGCTCGGCGGGTTCTCCAAGGCCCACGCCATGACCGGTTGGCGGGTGGGCTACCTGTGCGCCCCGAAGTTCATCGCCGAGCTGGCACTGCGGATGCACCAGTACACGATGCTGTGTGCCCCGCACGTGTCCCAGCTGGCCGCCGTGGAGGCGCTCTCCGCCGCCGGCGACGACGTCAACGAGATGGTCGCCGACTACGACCGCCGCCGGCGGGTGTTCGTCAAGGGGCTGCGCGAGATCGGCCTGGAGTGCCCTGAGCCCGGCGGCGCCTTCTACGCATTCCCCTCGATCCGCAACAGCGGTCTGGACTCCGAGACCTTCGCCGAGCGGCTGCTCCATCGACACCGGGTGGCCGTCGTCCCCGGCGGGGTGTTCGGGGCGCCGGGTGAGGGTCACATCCGATGCTCCTACGCGACCGCGTTACCGCTGCTGGAGGAGGCTCTCGAGCGGATGGCCACATTCCTGTCGGAGTGCTCTGCGTAAGATACCCGGCCGAGTGGCCTCTACCCCGACAGAGACTCATCTCCGTGACCTTGGGTGAAGATCGTCGGTGGGCCACGCCGTTTCCCGGGCCAGTTCTCGGAGTTGGGGGGATCTCCCGTGCCGAACCCGGATGTCGCGTGGAACCAGGCCGAGTGGAACCAGGCCGAGTGGAACCAGCAGGCTGAGCCGAACCAGGCTGGGTCGCCGGGGGACGGCAGGTGGCGCCGCTTCACCGCGTCGTTGCCGATGCGGACAGCGCTGCTGGCGGTGGCGGCGGTGTGGTTGCTCGGCGCGGTGTGGTCGTTCACCGAGCAGTCCGCCTTCGCCGGGAACAAGGGCTTCTCCTACCCGCACCTGCTGCCGCTGGTGATCGACGGGTTCGCGGTGGCGATGGCCGGGGTGGCCTGGGCCGCCTCGCTCGACGCCCGCCCGGCGGTGGCCGCCCGGCTGGCCACGGTGATCGCCGTCGCGGCCTCGTCGGCCAGCAACGGCGCATGGGCCTACCTGCGGACCAACCACGACCTGACCGCCGTTGTGCTCGGCGTCGCGGTGCCGATCGCGGCCAACCTCGCCTTCGAGGTGCTGCTGGCCGAGATGCGCCGCCAGGTCCAGCGCCGCCGGGGCCTGCCGCCGCCGGTGGCGATCCCCTACCCGCGGCTCATCCGGCTCGGGCTGGCCCCGTTCCGCACCTTCGTCGAGTGGCGGGCCCTCGTCCTGGACCTCACCGCGATGGACCTCGCCGTGGCCCGCGCGCCCGGGACGGCCACCGCCGGGGCCGCCGCGGCCGGTGTCACCGCACCGGGGACGGCGGAGTCCCCTGAACCCGCGACGGCGTCCGTCGGGCGCGAGCCCACGCGGCGCGGGACGCGGCCGGAACCGGTTCGACACGAGCCCGTACGGCGCGAGACGGCGGCACGGGAGGCAGCGGCGCGGGAGCCGGTCGGCATCGAGCGGGTGCGGCGCGAGCTGGCCCAGTACTCCGACATCGCCCGCCAGGAACCGGCCTGGTCCGAGCCGGGCGGCCACCGGTCGACGGCCTCGAGGCCGCTGGTCTCCGAGTCGCTGGTCTCCGGGCCGCTGGTCTCCGAGTCGCTGATCTCCGAGTCGCTGGTCTCCGAGTCCGCGGCCTCCGGGCCGGCGGCTCACGAACCGATCGCTCACGAGGCCGCCGCTCCCGGGCCCGGTCCTCACCGCCCGGACGTCCATGAAACCGCCCACCACCAGCCTGTTCCACACGAGGCTGCCCCACAGGCACACGCCTCTGTCTCCCACGAGCCCGCCCTTCACGAGCGCGCTCCGCACGGGGCGACCGTTCACGAGGAGTCGGCCCGTACAGCGCTCGCCCGGGACGGCGTGGATGCCGGCAGGCGGGCGCGGAGCACGGGGTTCGAGCGGGAGGCGCAACCGGCCGGGCAACCGACACGGCTGGCCCAGGCCGCACCGGACCGTTCTGCGGCCGCCCGTCCGGTCGCCGCTTCGGCCCGCCCGGTCGACGGCGGACGCTCAGGGCGTGGCCAGGCCGCCCCTGCGGCCACCCAGAACGGGCACTCGCCCGCCCGGCGCCGAGATCTCGAGGCAGTGCCGGCGGCCGCCCCGGCCAGGCTGTCGGCAGCCCAACCAGCGGCCAGGACCAACAACGCACGCCGCACGGTCGACCCTAGGGTCGAGCTGCTGGCCGCGCACCTGGCCAGCACCGAGGACGCCGGAGAGTTCACCGGTGAGATGGTCGGCCCGCTGCTCAACATCGACGTCGCCCCGCGCACCGGACGCCGGTTGCTCGGTCTGGCCCGCGAGTTGGTCAACGAGCGCGCCCGCTCCGAGACCGATCCGCGTGACGACGAGCTCAGCGCCGCGATCGGCAGCGGCTGACGGCCCGTGATCCCGGGTAGGGAAGCGGCCCGGGGCGACGGCCAGACCGACTAGACCAACGGGGGCCTGGCCCGGAAGGCCGGGAACAGCGGCAGCTCCGTGGGACCGTCTCCCAGCCGGCGGCCCAGCGCCCGCGCCATGGCGGACGCGAGGTCGGCGGTCGCCGGCCGGTTGCCCTGGCCGGCGTCGAGCGCCAACCGGCTCCAGTAGTGGGCCAACGCGAGCAGGGCTCGCGGCGAGCGTCGCGTGTCGGGCCCGATCGGACCGTCGGAGGCCAGGCCCGGCGGCAGCAGCAGCATGGTGGTCAGCCACACCCACAGCATCTGGGCGTCGAGCAGCCGGCCGGCCAGCCTGCTCGGATCGTCGAGGTCGGGCCATACCGAGCGGACCTCGTGCCGCCAGGCCGCCAGCATCGCGTCGGACATCCCCGGCGGAAGCGCGAAGCTGCTCTCACAGGCCGGGAACGGGACCCTGGCGTACGCAGCGTCCAGCACCACGTCCCGGAAACAGCCCCATTCGAAGTCGACGAAGCGGACACCTCGGCTGGTCACCAGGTTGTTGTCCGGGCAGCTGTCCGACGGGCTGAAGGCGCGGTACCGGGTGCCGCCCAGCAGCCGCACGGCCGAATAGGCCTCGTTGGCCGCCGCCTCGCTCACCGTGATCCCGAGCCCACCCGAGACCAGCTCCGGGACCACGGCCAGCGCGTTGCGGGCCTCGTCGGCCATCGGATCCCGCCAGGCACGTACCCCCAGGCGCCGCAGTAGCGCACCGAAGTCGTTCTCCCGGCCGGCGGTCACCGCGTGCACCTTGCCCAGCGCGCGCGCCCACGCGAGCAGGGCGCGTTCGGCGGCCTCGGGGTCGTCGTTGAAGAGCTTGTCGGCCAGGGTCGACGACCGTCCCAGGTCCTCGAGTACGAGCAACCGGTTCTGCGGGTCGAGGGCGTAGAGCACGGGGCTGGGACGGCAGTCGACCGGCAGGGCCGTGAACAGCTGGCAGCTGGCCGCCTCGAAGCGGAACCGGTCGGCCTGGCCCGGTGTCGCCTCGCGCTGGTAGTGCTTGATCACCAGGCTGCGGGGCAGCCCGAACGGGTTCTCCGCGACCCGGGTCCGTAGCACCACCGACCGCTCGCTACCGCCGAGATCCTCGGGGTCGGCCAGCGTCACGGTGGCTCCGTGACGGCGGGTGAGCAGCTGCTCGGCCAGGTTCAGCGCGCGCACCACGGCCGTCGGCGCCACCGCATCGGACGACGGGCTAACGGGGATCGAGCGACTCATCGCGTCCGACGATACCCGGCGCGGGGTTCCCTCACGCATCATCGATGCCCGCCACGCTCACCGGACTCCGCCGGCGTTCGGCGCGCGGCGGCTGCCCGGGTCGACGGGTTCAGCCAGAGCACCGCGGCGGCCGCGACCACGATCCCGGCCAGGTTCACGACGAGCTGCGCGAGCGACGACACCGCGCGCTGCCACTCACCCTCGACGGCGGCCACCGCGACGAACGCGGCCGCGGGCACCGTCGTGACCGAGATGAACACCCCGACCAGCGCCCCCGACTTCGCCGAGGTCAGCGAGAGGATCCCGGCCGCTCCGGCGAGCAGTGCGATGATCAGCGAGAACGGGCCGACCTCGTAGATGAAGTCGACCTGGGAGGTGTCGACCGGCTTCGAGGCGTCGAGCAACCCGGCCGCCCTGAACAACACCGCCGCCACCGCGGTCACCGCCACCGCTACCGGGAAGCCCACCCCGAGCGCCACCGCGGAGGTGCGAAGCAGGTCGGCCCGACGCAGCACGATGCCGACCGCGAGTGCGGCCAGCGGCCCGAACTCCGGTCCGAGGACCATCGCCCCGACCACCGTCACCGGCGAGTTGGTGATCGCGCCGATGGCGGCCAGGACGCAGGCGATCGTGAGGAAGGCCAGGAAGCTCACGGTCAGGCGGGAGTCCTCGCCGGTCCGGGCGACCAGCTCCTCCCAGATCACCGCATCGGCGGGGTCACCCGGCACCGCCTCCTCCGCCGCCGTCGCGGATTCGGAGAGCACGGTGTCGATCGACTCCAGGGTGATGCCACCGACGCGGTCGATCTCCAT